>Ga0315287_10004035_pt1 | contig 14258 bp, 10 predicted proteins | sample YL17G11_0_MG_FD_205037 | JGI IMG/M metagenome (GOLD analysis project Ga0315287, IMG submission 205037) | Sediment microbial communities from Yellowstone Lake, YNP, Wyoming, USA - YL17G11_0 | ecosystem: Environmental > Aquatic > Freshwater > Lake > Sediment | place: USA: Wyoming | collected... | reverse complement strand
GACAACTGCTCGAGGGTCTTCGCGATCTCGCCGGGCGTGGTCTCGGAGAACTTGCGGATGTAGGTGCGCGCGGACTCGTCGCGCAGCGCCGTTGTCGCATCACCGAGCGCGCACAGCACGCCCGGGCCCGGCGGGATGATCGACGGCCACGAGCCGAGCAGGATCGAAAGCGCATTGGCGTGCAGCGGACCCGCGCCGCCGAAGGCGATCAAGGCATAGTCGCGCGGGTCGTGGCCCTGTTCGACCGACACGAGCCGGAGCGCGCCCACCATGTTCTCGTTGATGATGTCGTAGATACCGAGCGCGGCATCGTGCAGCGACTTTCCAAGCGCCGTCGCGATCTTGCCGACCGCCTGCGCCGAGAGATCGCGCTTGAGCTCGAGCTCGCCGCCCAGGCGCTGCATTTCCGGCAGGTAACCGAGCACGACATTGGCATCGGTTGCGGTCGGTTCGGTGCCGCCGCGGCCATAGGCAGCCGGGCCCGGATCTGCGCCCGCCGACTGCGGGCCGACGCGCAGCGCCTTCGTGAGTTCCGGCACATGCGCGATGGAGCCGCCGCCGGCGCCGATGCTGCGCACGTCCACGGACGAGGCACGCACGGTCACGTCGCCGATGGTCGTTTCGCGCCGCAGGCGCGGCACGCCGTTCATGATCAGCGCGACATCGGTCGAGGTGCCGCCCACATCCACCGTCAACAGGTTCGGGAAGCCGGCCTGCAGCGCGACCCACAGCGCGCCGGTGACGCCACCGGCCGGGCCCGACATCAGCAGGTTCACGGGATATTCCGCGGCCGAAGCGGCGGAAGCCAGGCCGCCGTCGGAGCGCAGGATGTGCAGCTTCACGTCACCGGCCTTCGATGCGAGCTTGTCTTTCAGGTTTTTCACGTAGCGCTGCACGACCGGGCGCACGTAGGAGTTGGCGACCGTCGTGACCGTGCGTTCGTACTCCTGCATTTCCGGCACGACCTCGGAGGACAGCGAGACCGGCACGCCGGGCAGCACCGCAGCCGCGATCTCGCGGATGCGCCGCTCGTGCGCGTCGTTCGCAAAGGCGTTGATCAGCGAGACGGTCAGCGCCTCGATCTTCCCGGATTTCAGTTTCAGCAGGTCGGCGCGCAAAGCCTCCTCGTCGAGCGTGCGCACCACGTCGCCGCGCGCACCGATGCGTTCGTCGGCCTCGATCGTGAGTTTCAGCGGCGCCATCGGCAGCGACTTGTTGTAGATGACCCAGCCGCCAAGGCCGCCCGGTACGAAGGAGCGCGCGATCTGCAGCACCTGGCGATAGCCCTTGGTCGTGACCAGCCCGACGCGCGCGCCCGAACTCGTCAGTACGGTGTTGGTCGCCACCGTGGTGCCGTGCATCACGTGGTCGATCGCCTTCGGATCGATGCCGGCCTGCTTGCAGATCCGCATCAGGCCGGCAAGCACGCCGATGGACTGGTCCTTCGGCGTGCTCGGGAGCTTGACGCTCCAGGTCTTGCCGGATTTCTCGTCGACCAGCAGGAGATCCGTGAATGTGCCGCCGACGTCGATGCCGAGTCTGTATGTCACGTCCGCTCCTTCGATCCTGGAAATATCCCCGCTTTCACCAGCATGCCCGGCACGGGCCGCCCGAACTGCTGTTGCAGCCAGCGGCCAGTCGCAATCGTATCGTCGAGGTCCACGCCTGTCTCGACGCCCATGCGACCGAGCATGTAGAGCAGGTCCTCGGTCGGAATGTTCCCGGTCGCCGCCGGTGCGAATGGACAGCCGCCGATGCCGCCGATGCTCGCGTCGATGACACTCGCGCCGCCAAGGACGGCGGCATAGGCATTCGCAATGCCGGTGTTGCGCGTGTTGTGGAAATGGCCACGCAAGGGCATTCCGGGCAGGGCGTCCTTCAGGAGCTGCAGCAGGTCCGTCACCTGGCTCGGCACGCCGACACCGATGGTATCCGCGATCGCGATCTCGATCGGATCGCCGGCCGCGAGTTCACGTGCGATGGCGATCACTTTCGCAGGCAGAACCTCGCCCTCGAAGGGGCAGCCGAAGGCCCCGGAGATCGTGACCTGTGCGCGGATGCCGGCCGCGTGCGCGGCGGCGGCAATCTCAAGCCAGTCGTCAATGGACTTGCGGGTCGTCACGCCCTGGTTGCGTTCGTTGAAGGCATCAGTCGTCATGACGGCCATGCCGATCTCGTCGCAACCCGCGGCAGCCGCACGGTCGAATCCGCGCCGGTTCAGCACCAGCCCGACGTAATGCACGCCGTCGCGTCGTGGCAGCGCCTTCATTACTTCTTCGGCGTCTGCCATCTGCGGCACACGCTTCGGATTGACGAAGCTCGTGGTTTCGATGCGCCGCGTGCCCGCCGCGACGATGCGATTGATGAACTCGACCTTCGCTGCGGTTGGAAACACGCCCGGTTCGTTCTGCAGCCCGTCGCGTGGGCCGACCTCGACGATCTCGATCTTTCGCGCCATCGTCATGGTGAAATTGTATACATGGAAGCGGGATTATCCCACCAATCGGGCAATGGTTGACCTCGCAAGGGGCATAATTGTATACACGAGGCCATGGTGGACAAGAGTTTCAAGAACGGGCCGTTGTCCGACCTGCGGGTCATCGAGATGGGCACGCTGCTCGCGGGCCCGTTTTGCGGGCAGCTGCTGGGCGACCTGGGCGCCGAGGTCATCAAGGTCGAGCCGCCGGGGCAGGGCGACCCGATGCGCGTCTGGGGCCGGCAGAAACAGGGTGATCCCTCGCTGTGGTGGCCCGTGGTGGGCCGCAACAAGAAGGCGATCACGCTCGACCTGCGTCAGGCCGAGGGCCAGCAGGTCCTGAAGGATCTCGTTGCGAAATCCGATTTCCTGGTCGAGAACTTCCGGCCCGGCACGCTCGAGAAATGGGGCCTCGGCTGGGAACAACTTTCGGCGGTCAATCCGCGCCTGATCATGGTGCGCGTGTCCGGCTATGGCCAGACCGGGCCCTATGCACGTCGCGCCGGCTTCGGCGCAATCGGCGAGGCGATGGGCGGACTGCGTTACGTGGTCGGCGATCCCTCCACGCCGCCGTCGCGGGTCGGCATCTCGATCGGCGATTCGCTGGCCGCGACTTTCGCCTGCATCGGCGCGCTCTCCGCGCTCAATTACCGCGAGCGCAGCGGCCGCGGCCAGGTGATCGACTCGGCGATCTATGAGGCCGTGCTCGGCATGATGGAATCGCTGATCACCGAGTACGACAAAACCGGCTATATCCGCGAGCGCACCGGCGCGATCCTGCCGAATGTCGCGCCGTCCAATGTCTACCCGACCAGGGACGGCCTGGTGTTGATCGCCGCGAACCAGGACACCGTGTTCCGGCGCCTGTGCGAGGCGATGGGCCGCGCAGAACTCGCTTCCGATGCGCGTTACGACAGCCACCAGTCGCGCGGCTCGAACCAGAAGGAACTCGACGAATTGATCGGCCGCTGGACTGCAAGCCAGACCACGCGCGAGATCCTCGAGCTGATGGATCGCCAGGGCGTGCCGGCGGGGCAGATCTACCGCGCGCCGGAAATGCTGGAAGACCCGCAATTCACGGCGCGCGAGGCGATCGTGACTGTCGATCACCCGCAGTTCGGGCAGCTGCGGATGCAGAATGTCGCGCCGCGGCTTTCCGAGACGCCGGGCCGGATCCGCGCGCCGTCACCCGCGCTCGGGCAGCACAACGACGCGATCTACCTCGAACTCCTCGGCATGCCCCGCGAGCGCTACGAGCGGCTCAAGGCCGCCAAGGTCATTTGAACGAGTAGGTCACGTCCAGGCCGTAGCTGCTGCCCGGCGAATCATGGATGAACGCGCCGCCGAACTCCGGCGCCACGATTACTTCCTGCAGGTATTGTTCGTCGGCGATGTTGCGGCCCCAGGCCGTGGCACTCCACCGATCGGCCTGCAGCGTCAGGCGCGCGTTGATGACCGCATACGGATCGCGCTTCTGCTTGTTGTAATTGCCCTGACCGAAGCCGAACTGGGTCACCAGATTCGGCACCGTCTCGGACTGCACCGGGTGGAACCAGGTTTCGCCGACGAAGTTGCTGTCGACGCGGGCGATCAGGTCCATTCCTGAACCGCCCATCGGGACGATCAGCTCGGCGCCGAGGTTGCCGGTGTATTCCGGCGAGTACGGCAGCTTGTTGCCGTTGGTGTATGGTCGCCCGTCGTAGCGGTCGATCTGCCCGTCCGTGAATCCGATGCCACCGAACACCGAGAAGCTATCGGTAGCGCGCCAGCGGAAGTCGGCCTCGGCCCCTTTGATCGTCACTTCGTCAAGATTCGTCACGACGCGCAGCAGGCCGAATGGGCCGGCGAAGAAGTTGAAGAACTGCATGTCTTCGACTTTGGTCTGGTAGATCGCACCGTTGATCGCCAGCGTGCGGTCCAGGAGGTTCGACTTGAAGCCGATTTCCGCCGCTTTCGACACCTCCTTGCGGAAGTCATCCTTCACCTCGGTCAGGTTATGAACCGAAGTCGCGGTGCACACCGGCGGACCGAGCGGCACGTCGAAGCCGAGTCCCGTGGCGAACGGGGTGCTATCCCCGAGGCACAAGTCCTGGCCGGGTATGGCCGCATTGTTGTAGAACTGATTGACCGTGGCTTCGCTGCCTGAGGAGTTGAAGCCGCCGCTCCTGAACCCGTAGCCATACGAAGCGTAAACCGTTAAATCATCCGTCGCCTTCCAGTTCACCGAAAGCTTCGGCTGGAATTCGCTGTAGGTCTTGGACCGGCTCGGGATGCCTGAGGTGGCAAACGCCGGGTTCGCCGTGTACGCGGGGTTGATGTACGGGTTTTGGAAGAATGCGAACGTCGGTGTCTGCGCAAATGCATTGGCGCCCGTCGGGACGTTGTTGTCGACATCGCGCTGCTCGCTGTCATAGCGCAATGCAAGCGCGAGTTCTACGCCCTCGGCCACATCGTAGGCGAGCTGCCCGAAGCCGGCGTACACCTTGCTGTTGAAGGTGTCGTCGTACAACAGGTCGGTGGGGTTCGGTCCACCGGTCGGCACGAATGCTTGTGCCAGGAAATCCTGCTGCAAGGAAGCGAAAGTCTGGTCAGAGCCCTGGGAAACGACTACATGGCGCTCGATGTCGGCGAAATAGATGCCGGCCAGCCAGCGCAGTTGCTGGTCGCCCGGCGAGGTCAGGCGCAGCTCCAGGCTCGTGTCTTTCTGGTCGCGTTGCTGATACTGGTAGCCACCGCAGGTGGTCGGCCCGTATGGAGGCTGGAACGACGATTCATACGGTTGCAAAGAAACAATTACGGGCGGCGGTGGATTGCCGGGCAACGTTCCACCGTAGTTGAATGGCGCCGGGAGTGGCGTATCGGCAAACCGTGCGGCAAAGGACGCCCCGCATGAAGGCGTAAACGCATACAGGAAGAACGCATCGCTCGCCCCGTCGGTCAGGAAGAAGTTGGTCTGGTCGTTGTACGCCAGCACCGCGGTCAGCTCTCCGACACCGACGTCCCAATCACCCTTGATCGAAAGGTCCATGTTCTCCTGTTCGTTCTGGGGCTTGATGTTGTTCGTATAGAAGAAGCTGTGCTGGTTCGGATCCTCGTCGAAGGGCGGGGCGCCGAATATTGCCGCCGCCTCGACAAAGGACACCGCGGCGTTGAAATTGATGGCGCCGGACTTGACCTTCGAGTACTTGGCCTTCACGTCGAAGCTGCCGTTGCCGGCGTCGAAGTTGAGGCGACCCGAGGCACCGGTCTCCTCGAAGTAGTCGACGCAGTCGTCGCAATTCAGCAGGGTATTATTCCACTGGCCGTCGGCGTGGCGCGTATAGACCGAGAGGCTGCCCTTCGCGTTGTCGCCGAGCGGCCCGCCCATGTAAAAGTTGCCCTTGTAGGCGTTGTCGCTGCCGTAGCCCGCGCCGACCTCGAATTCGGCGACATCACCCGGCTTGCGGGTCGTCATGATCACGGCACCAGCCAGGGCATTGCGCCCATAGAGGGCGCCCTGCGGGCCCTTCAGCACCTCGATCTGCGTGACGTTGTTGAGTTCCTGGTTCAGTGCATTGGGGTTGGTCTGCAGCACGCCGTCGACGACCAAGGCAAAGTTCGTTTCGGCATCGCGGCCTGTGTTGATGCCGCGGATCACGACCTGCAGGTCGCCGGTCTCGGCCGTCTGCACCTGCGCCACACCCGGCGTCAGTGCAATGAAATCAGACGGTCGTTCGATGCCCGCCGACTTGATTTCGGCAGCCGTGAAGGCCTGGACGGTGATCGGAACATCCTCGATCTTCTCCGCGCGTTGCCGCGCAGTGACCGTGACCTCAGGCAATTGCGATTCCGACTGCGGATCGGCGGCGGCATTGGCGGCGGCCAGAATGCTCGCGACGGCAATGGCGAGGGCGGAAGTAGAGAGGCTGGAGTGCTTCATGGGTTCCTCGCAGGGTTCAGGGCGGCAACCCCGTTGTTGTATACAAAACAGGCGTCCGGATCATACTCTCAGGCTTAATGGGGCCGCAATACAAGGGTGTTGGACGCGGATGGTATACAGGATGCTCATTTGGGTCGTCGCATGACCGCGCAGTCGATGTCGACACCGAGCAGATCTTTCCGGCGCGTTTCCTGACCACGACGAGTCGCGAAGGACTCGGTGGGGCCTTGTTCGCGGGTCGCAACTTCGGTTGTGGCTCATCGCGGCGCCGAGGCGGAGATCGATCTCGAAGCCATGACGGTGACGCTGCCTGATGCACGCCGTGTCGAATTCTCGATCGAAGCCCACGAAAAGGCATATGCCCGGTCAAGGGGTGTCTGGTGTTGCTGCCATGCGACATCAGACACAGTGCAAATGGCTCAAAAATCGCTAGACTCCCGCCGACATGAACCACATCCGGATCATCGCCACCGTCCTGCTGGCGACAGCCTTCTGTGCGGCCCCGGCCCAGGCCGGACGAATCCTCGGGTTCTTCAGCGACGGCGTTTATAAGAACCCGCAGAAGATCTTCACGGTGCGCTCACCGTTTCCGGGCGAGCCCGCCATCCTCGACGGCATCAACCCGGACAACAATGGCGCGGGCGCGGTGTCGTTCATCGATGAGGCCGGCCGGTTGCTGGGCATCCTCTACATGAACAACCAGATCAGGAATGCCCAGGAAATCAAGCCGGAAGAGATGCGGGACTGGTTCCGCGAAACGGGCTTCCCGAAGTTTTTCAAGGCAAGCCTGCCGAACGCGGAGATCCTGCGTGATGAACCCGGCGAGATCGCCGGCAACCCCGCCTGGATCGCGGTCGCACACCTGCCGGGCGGCTCTCCGCTCGGAAAGATCGTTCACGGTGTTGACGAACCTATTCACAGCGATTCCTGGCGCGGCATGGCCATTGTGGCCCACGACCAGCGTTTCTATTTGTTGATGACCGAACTTCGCGTCGAGGCTCTGGCAACCCCGGACTGGAAATACGACGCTGACTCAGCCGACTGGAATCAGTTCCTGCCGCAACTCGTGGACCTGTACCAGCGAATCAATTTCCTGAAGCAGTAGCTTTACGCCACATCTACGGAGACTAAAGCCATGTTGAAGACAAGGTCTATTTCACTCGCGCTGATCCTGCCGACTGCGATCACAATTTTCGCGCTCGCCGGCTGTGGCCAGAAGGCGCCAACCACGAGCACCGACCCGGCCGTTCAGGCCGAGATCGACAAAGACGCCGAGATGAAGGCGAAGGAAGAAGAGCTGGCGCGCAAGGAAGCCGAACTTGCGCTCAAGGAACGCGAGCAGGATCTCGCGCAACGCGAAGCAGCGCTCGCCAAGGCAACGACTTCTTCGAAGCCCAAGCCCAAGCCCACGCCCGCGACAACGACTGCGACTGCTCCCGCGCCGAAGGCTGCCCCATCCGGTCCACGGCAGTACACGGTCGCGGCGGGCACTTCGATCTCGGTGCAGTTGCCGGCAACCATCACGACGAAGAACGCGAAAGTCGGCGATCGTATCGCCGGGAACCTGAATTCCGATCTGGTCGTCGATGGCAAGGTCATTGCCAAGGCTGGCGCGCTGTTGCAGGGTTCGATCACGGAGGTCGTCTCCGGCAGCAACAAGATCGGCGGTACGCCGACGCTCGGCCTTAACTTCGACAACCTGACACTGGCAGACGGCAGTGACACGCGCGTTTCCGCCTCGATCAAGCAGGTGTCCGCGAAGAGCGATACGGGGCGTGATACCGCAAAGATCGCGGGCGGTGCCGTGATCGGGGGCGTGATCGGCAATCAGATGGGCAAGAATGGCAACGTGATCGGCGCCTTGATCGGCGCTGGCGTAGGCACTGCCGCCGCGAAGAATACCGGCACCGAAGTCGAATTGCCGGCCGGCACGGTGCTCGGGGTCACTCTCAATTCACCAGTAACCGTCGAGATGTAATTTAAGGGGGACGCATCCCTTTATCTTTAACTGCAGGCGCCCTGCGGCTGGGTCACCGGCCAGGGCATCCTGTGGGGCGACATGAAACGCAAGGCAGACTGGCAGCAATAATCCGGATCGCGCCGACTTTCTCCGCAAAGACGACGCCAGATTACGGTTCGGTCGCAGCGGCTCGACCATACGCTTTACCCGATGAATTCCGTCTACCTGGCTGCCACTTGCAGCTAACCAGAGGGTGTCATACATTGTATGACATGAAGACATCATTGCTGACGATTCGCCTGGACCCAGCCCTTGAACGACAGCTGGCGCGCGCTGCCAAGCGCAGTGGTCGCAGCCGCAGCGAACTGGTGCGGGATGCATTGCGCCGTCAACTCGCGCTGGCGCAGTTTGAAGACCTGCGCCGCCGTGTCATGCCGCTTGCAGAGGCGCGCGGATATCTGACTGACGAGGACGTTTTTCGCGACGTCTCGTGATCGTCTGTTTCGACACCAATGTGTTGGTAAGCGCAGTAGCCACTCGCGGGCTATGCGCGGACATCGTGAATGCGGCATTGGCCGAGCATCAGCTGATTGTTGGCGAGACGGTCCTGATGGAGTTACGGCAGGTGCTGCGCCGGAAGCTTCGGCTGCCGATTGCCGCGGTGGACGAGATGGAGGCCTTTCTGCGCCTGCATGCGACGGTTATCGCCAGTGCGCCCGTTCTTGAAATGCCTGGGCTGGATGAGAATGACCGGGCAGTGTTGGCGGAAGCCGTAACCGGCAAGGCTGACGTGCTTGTGACGGGTGATCAGGATCTGCTTGAGCTTGCTTCGAAAGCGCCCATCAAGGTTCTCTCGCCGCGCGGATTCTGGGAATTGCTACGGGCGTGAGCGACCGCAAGGAGGTGCCGGGTCGCAGGTTCGGCTGTTACTTGCGAACCTGCGACCCGGCACCTAATCGGCACCTAATCGGGACTTGAGCCAGGCGAATACCCCCGGCGAGATCGAGACCAGCACGATCAGCATGATCACGATGCTCAGGTTCTGTTTCACGATCGCGATATTGCCGAAGAAATAACCGGCGAGACATAGCGAGACGACCCACAGGATCGCCGCCGCGACGCAACATCCGAGATAGCGCAGGTAGGGCATCGCGCCGACGCCCGCAACAAACGGCGCATAAGTGCGGATGATCGGCATGAAGCGGGCCAGGATGATGGTCTTGCCGCCGTGGCGTTCGTAGAAATCGTGCGCACGCGCGAGATGCGCAGGATTGAACCAGCGCGAGCGTTCGTAGTGGAACACCTTCGGCCCGACCAGCCGCCCGACCCCGTAATTGACGTTGTCACCGGTCAGCGCCGCACAGATGAGCACGATAATGAGCGTCGCGATGTCCATGTCGCCGGCGGCGGCCAGCGCGCCGCTGACGAACAGCAGCGAATCCCCGGGCAGGAACGGCCAGACCACGACGCCGGTCTCGACGAACACGATCAGGAACAGGATCGCGTAGATACCGGTGTGGTATTGCGCGACCAGATCCTGCAGATGCACGTCGAGGTGCATCGCGATGTCGAGCAGCGAAGCGAGGAGGTCCATCATTGGATGGAATCCATCAGCGCCTGCGGGTCGTAGACCACGCCATCCTTGACCACACGATAGATCCGGCCGAGGTTGCCGGTATCTGCCAGCGGATCGGCGTCGAGGATCACGAGATCCGCAAGCCGGCCCGCCGCAATCACACCGAGTTCATCGGCCTTTCCAAGCGCCATTGCGCCATTCGTCGTTGCGCTTTTCAGGATTTCGAGCGGTGTAAGCCCGGATTCCTGCATCAGGCGCATCTCGCGAAGGATCGACGGCCCGTGTACGACGCCGATATTGCCGGCGTCCGTGCCCATCACGACCATGATTCCCGCGTCCAGCACCTTGCGAAGATTCTGCATGCCGATAGCCGGCGCCACGGAAGGCTTGGCTTCCTGCATCAACTTGGCAACGCCCTTGGGCCGCTTATCCGCCGGAATCTCGTTCAGGTCATCCATTGCGGCGAGAATCTCGGGGTCCGCGCGGCGCGCTTCCTCGGGAGTCGCGCGCCACTGGTTCGACAGTGCAAGCTCGTAGCTTTCTTCGACAAAGAGTGTCGGGCAGTACAGCGCCTTGTTGTGGCGCGCGAGCGTGATGAATTCCGCATCCACGGGCTCATCGAACACCGAATGCACGAGGTAATCAGCGCCTGCGCGCAGCGCCGCCTTGGCGACGACGAGTTCCGTTGCATGAACCGCTAGCTTCTTGCCGGCCGCGTGTGCGGCATCGCCCACCGCCTTGACGATCGCCTCATGGGCCGCCACGTCATCGCCTGGCTGGTAGATAAACCAGACCTTGATGTAGTCCGGATTGCGCGCGAGCTCGCGCTTCACCAGTGCGAGTCCCGCCTCCGGCGTGTCGATGCGGATGATCGGCGGATCGTCGAGATCGAGCGGCGGATCCGCGATCATCGAAATGAGCGGTCCGGCGACCGCCACGCGGGGCGCCGCGGCGGTCGCGGCCGCGCGATCGCGCATGTCGAAGTTCCAGAATGGGCCGCCGATGTCCACCACGCCCGTGACGCCACTCGCGAGCCACACCTTGAAAGTCGCATCGAGCCGCGCCTTGTTGCGCGCGACTTCCTGCGCGTAGGGCACGATGGCATTGAAATCGGCCGCGTCCGGGCGCGTGTAGATGTTGCCGGACTGGAAGAAATGCACGTGTCCATCGACGAGGCCGGGGATCACCCACTTGCCCCGGCCGTCGATGACCTTCGCACCTTGTGGCAGCTCGAATGTGACGTGCTGCAGGACCGACTCGATGCGGTTGCCGTGGATCATGATCGTCGCGTCGGGCTCCAGCACATCCGCGCCGGTGCGTTCCGGGTGCACGACCGTCACGCCGGTGATGATGACCACCGGCGCCGCACTGTCATGATGTGCTTGGGCGACGGTGGCGAAGAGGGCGATCGCAGCGATCAGCAATCTGGCAAACATGAACACCCCTTTAATTTGGTCATTTGGTGCCGGGTCGCAGGTTCGCACCAATTCAGTGCACAACTACGAACCTGCGACCCGGCACCAATAAGTCAGCGAGAGCCCGCAGGCACCAGTCAGGACCGCGGCGGTAAACGCCAGGAAAATCGGCCGCCAGCCGGCATCGAGCAGGTGCGACACGGTGACACCGAGGCCGACGGCGGCAATGCCGCAGAGCAGCAGCCATTCCGATGCGGTCTGCCCGATCGCGAGAATACCCTGCCATTGCTGAAACATCTCGCCGGAAGTGCCGGCCAGACTGTCACCCACCGTCCGCAGGATCACGAGTCCCATGAACACGAAGACGAACAAGGGCACCGCTTTCCGGCGCAGGTCCAGCACTTCGCCCGCGGTCTGCGCCGCCTCGCTGCGCGCCGTCCAGAATGCGGCGAGGGGCACGAGCACCAGCAAACCCAGTGTGCGCAGGAATTTGGTCAACCCGGCGATCGCTACGGCATCCGGCGCGCCGAAATGATCCGCATAGATCATCGCCGCGCCGACCACCTGCGAGGTGTCGTGTATCGATGACCCGAAGAACATACCGGCCGGCACTGCCGCCTTGCCAAACACCGCACCCGCGAGCCACGGGTAGCCCATCATCGCGATCGAACCGAACAGCACGACGCAGGTGAGCGCGATACTCATGTCCGCCTTGCGGGCGCGCAACAGCGGCGCCACGGCGATGATCGCCGTGCAACCGCAGATTGCCGTGCCCGCCGCGAGCAGCTGACGCATGACCGGGGGCACTCCGAGCACGCGGCCAAGACCCAGCGTGGTCACCAGCGCCACCGTGACACAGGCGATGACGATGGGCACCGCGATAATGCTGACATCGGCGAGCACCATCAACGTGAGGCGCAGGCCGATCAGCGCGATGCCGATGCGCAGCAGCTTCTGGCTCGCGAACTCGAGCCCGGGCTCGGCCCAGGCGCCGACGCCGATGACATTCCGCCACAGAATGCCGATCACGATCGCGCAGAGCACCGCACTGACAGCGGCGCCGGAGATGAAGTGCAAGCCCTTTGCGACCACGGCGAGTGCGACCGCGAAGGCGAGGCCGGGGATGACTGTGCGCATTGAATTGGTGCCGGGTCGCAAGTCCGTAGTTTACCGGTGCCGGGTCGCAGGTTCGCAGTTGTGGTAAAAAAGCTCGCATGAGAACGACGAACCTGCGACCCGGCACCAGGTTGCTTTGCGCGGCGATCCTGCTCCTCGGCACTCTGGTCGGCGACGCGAGCGCTGCCGGGGCTCCGGATGCCGGCCCGTTGGCGTCGACCGAGGCGCTCTTTCTCGAGTTCCTCGACGCCGCCAATGCGGTGGACTACATCGATTCGGGCTTCGTCGCGGCATACGAAGGCCAGGACCTGGCCGCGTGGGACGCGCGTCGTCTCGACCGCCACCAGGCGCTGCTTGGGAGCATCAAAGCACTCGACGAGCCAAATCTCGCACCCAGCGACAAGGCGGCGCTCGCCGCGATCCGCGTCACGCTTGCGGACATCGGTGACCCTGGCCCGGCGGCCGCGAACGCGCCGTACTCACTGGCCTGCAAGGACGCCGGCGACAAGGACCTCGACTACGAGTCCTTGAGCGAAGTGCTCACCAGCTGCTACCGGGAGATCGGCAATCAACTGAAGTTCGAACAGGGAACGATCGATCGCGGCGGCGCGCTCGGGCTCCTGGGCGATCTCGAGGAGCCGGCACGCCGCAAGGCGCTGTTCGACGCTTTCCTTCCTCTCTGGGCCGCGCTGAACGGCAACAATGAGCCCGACAGTCCCTATCGCCGCCTGATCAGGCTTGCCGCGGCGAAGGCCGTGACCAATGGCTCCGGCATCGAAGCCGCCGCGCGCGCAATCGGCGTGACGGTCGCGGACGTCGAGCGCTGGCTGATCCAGATGCTCGAGGCCTGGCGGGAAGCCAATCCGCCACAGATGATCGAGCCCTGGGATTACCGCTATGCGGTCGGCGAAGCGAACCGTCGCATCGCGCCCAGCTTCCCGGACAGCGAAATCGTCGCGGTGGACCACCGCTTCTATCAGGATCTCGGCGTAGACCTTGCGAAGCTCGGCGTCATCTACGACATCGACGACCGGGCAGGCCAGTCGCCGCTCGCCTACACGGATTTCGTGCGGCGTGGTCGCTACGTGAATGGCGCGTGGCAGCCGACCATCGCGCGCGTCGTCGGGCGTTACCGGTCGGGCGGATTGTCCGCGCTGAACGAGCTCGTGCACGAGAATGGCCACGCCGTGCATATCAGCGCGATCCGCAATCGCCCCGCTTTCACCGACTGGCCGGACACGCTATTTGCCGAGGCTCTTGCCGACGTGCCGTCGTGGAGCGTCTATGAGCCGGCCTGGCAGAAGAAATACCTGGGGACCGCGCTGCCCGCGGCGATGTCGCTGCGCACGATGCTTGGCGGTGTGATGCTGGACGTCGCCTGGTCGCTGTTCGAACTGCGCATGCTGCGCGATCTGGCATCCGACCCGAACGCGGTGTGGACCGACATCACGAGCCATTACCTGCGCATCAAACCGCATCCGGAAACGGCCTGGTGGGCGGTGCGCGTGCAACTCGTCGATGCCCCGGGCTACATGGTGAATTACGGGCTGGGCGCCGTGCTCACCGCCGAGATTCGCCAGCGCACCAGCCAGGCTATCGGGCCCTTCGATGCCGGCAATCCGAAATGGTATCGCTGGCTCAGCGAGCAGCTGCTGGTCTACGGCTCCGAGCGCAATACGCGAACCCTGATGCTCGACCTGCTCGGGCGCTCGCCGTCACCCGACGCAGTGCTAAAACAGATCCACCGACTTGGTGCCGGGTCGCAGGTCCGCAGTTTGTCGGACAGAATTGCGGAC
>Ga0315287_10004033_pt1 | contig 14261 bp, 6 predicted proteins | sample YL17G11_0_MG_FD_205037 | JGI IMG/M metagenome (GOLD analysis project Ga0315287, IMG submission 205037) | Sediment microbial communities from Yellowstone Lake, YNP, Wyoming, USA - YL17G11_0 | ecosystem: Environmental > Aquatic > Freshwater > Lake > Sediment | place: USA: Wyoming | collected... | reverse complement strand
CTCACGGCCAGGGACCAGACCTGAGTGTTTGTCAGACCTGAATTGACAGCGGTCCAACTTGTTCCATTATTGTTCGAGAGAAAGACACCAGCGGTCGAGCTACCGGCAAAGAGATTTGTGCCGCCCACCGCAAAAGCATTAACAAAACCGGTGGTCAGCCCTGTATTGACCGCAGCCCAACTCGCACCATTGTTCGTTGAAAGAAACACACCGCCGCCGTACGTTCCGACAAGGAGATTCGTCCCGCTCACGACAAGAGCACGGACATTAGTGTTCGTCAGACCCGTGTTAACGCTAGTCCAGCTTGTTCCGTTGTTTGTAGAGAGAAACACGCCGGCACCACTGGTTCCTGCAAAAAGATTCGTGCCGCTGGCAGCGAGGGCATAAACAGAGAGGTCCGTCAGGCCGGCACTGGCGGTAGTCCAGTTCGCGCCGGCGTTCGTCGACAGAAAAACGCCGCCGCCTCCGGCAAAGAGATTCGTGCCGCTGACGGCAAGGCATCGGAAGTTACCACCATAGGGGCCGGTTTGAACCCATTGTGCGACTCCTTTTCCTATTGACACGGAAAGCAGCACAAGAACTAAGAACACACTTCGTAGGTTGATCATGGAATTCCGCCTTTCAAGTATGTTGGTTTGAGAATACGTACATGCAACATTCAGGCTTGCGCGGTCGCGCAAGAAACTTATTTAAGCAAATCCATCATTTCTCGTTCCCACGCTCTGCGTGGGAACGGCGAAGCACGTCATTTTTGCAAAATGAATTTCCTGGTATTAATGAATGCGCCCGCCACCAAACGGCAGAAATAGACGCCGCTTGGAAAAGCTTCCGCATTCCACTGCTGTGTATACGTTCCCGCAGGCAGCTCCTCTCTGACGAGGCTCGCCACTTCTCTTCCTAGGGCATCAAACACTTTCAGAGACACAATCGATCTGGATGGGAGGCTGAAGAAAATAGTCGTTGCCGGATTGAATGGGTTAGGATAATTCTGACTCAAGGCATATTCTGTCGGTATGGCACTACCTACTTGTTCAACCAATGTCGTGCGAATGGTGCTGAACCACCTTGCCTGAGAATACGGACCCCAGCCACCCTGATTCCTTGCTCGTACTCGCCAGAAATAGTTCGTCGAGAGCGAAAGTGGTCCAATCAACTTCGCCGCGGTGGTGAGAGAAGAATCGTTCACAATGAGGGAGCCAAATGTTGCAGTTGTCGAAACGTGGAGATGATACAGCACTGCATCAGACACAGCATTCCAACTCACTATTGTATTCAGCTGCATGTTTACAGAGCTATCAGCAGGCGCGACAAGCGTGGGCGCCTGAGGCACTGAAACGATGGTTGTGAAACTTCTCACCTGTGACCAGGCACTTGTACCTCCCTCATTCTTTGCGCTTACCCGCCAGTAGTATGCCGTATTGCTTTGCAGCGGGCCGATGACCTTCATCGTGTCTGTGATCGTTGAATCGTTCACCAGGGTCGTTACAAACCCCGGACTCACGGACACCTGTAAGCGGTATGTCGTTGCGCCCGTTGCCTTTGCCCAACTGAGGATTGGTGTGAGCGACACATTCCTCGTGCTATCAGCAGGAGTCGCTAGTACTGGTGATTGCGGTGCAGTAGCAGCCGGGGTGATCATCTCCGACAACGGTCGTTTCCAAACGCCGCTGCTAAAAGTCCCAGCAAAAAGATTCGTGCCGGAGACGGCAAGCGCTTGGACGCCAAAGTTCATCAAGCTGACCAGAGTCCAGCTTATTCCATTGTTACTTGAGCGGAAGACACCACCAACAGTCCCGGCATAGAGATCTGTGCCGGAGACGGTAAGAGCATAGACCCATATATCCATCAGGCTGGTCGCAGTCCAGCTTGCGCCGTTGTCGGTGGAACGAAAGACGCCACGCCAAGTTCCCGCAATGAGGTTTCCCGCTGGAGCCGGAGAGACGGCAAGCGCAGTGACATCAGCGGTCGTCGAGGGGATACTCGCAGCCGTCCAGCTTATGCCGTTGTTGGTGGAACGAAACACACCGCCCATGTCAGTCCCGGCAAAGATGTTCGTGCCAGCGACGGTAAGAGAAAAGACATATGGTGACGTCAAGCCGTTGCTGACTGCACTCCAGCTTGTGCCATTGTTGGTGGAAAGAAAGACGCCGCCCCCCTGCGTTCCGGCAAAGAGATTCGTGCCGGAGACGGCAAGAGCAAGGATTTGCTTGGACGTCAATCCGGAATTGACTGCACTCCAGCTTGTGCCGTTGTTGGTGGAAAGAAAGACGCCGCCATTGCTATAAGTCCCAGCAAAGAGATTCGTGCCGATAACGGCAAGCTCTCGGACATCAGTGTCCGTCAAACCGGTACTCGCCGTAGTCCAGCTCGTGCCATTGTCCGTCGACAGAGAGACACCGCTTCCGTAGACCCCGGCAACGAGAGCGGTCCCCATGACGGCAAGACCAGAAATCCAACTGCCCATAAAGCCATTGCTGGCTGCTGTCCAGCTTGTGCCGTTGTTCGTGGAAAGAAAGACACCGCTGCCCCAAGTCCCTGCAAACAAAGCGGCGCCTTTGAAGGCAAGAACATTGACCCACATATTCGTCAAGCCGACCGCAGACCAGTTTGTGCCGTTGTTAGTTGAAAGGAAGACGCCGCCCTGCTGTGTACCCGCAAAAACATTCGTGCCGAAGACGGCAAAAGACTTCAGATTAGGATTCGTCAAACCGACATTGACTGCGGTCCAGCTCGTGCCGTTGTTGGTAGAAAGAAAGACGCCACCGCTAGAGGTCCCGGCAAAGAGATTCGTACCGGAGACAGCAAAAGCCATGACACGATTGGTTGTCAATCCGGTATTGACCGCACTCCAGTTTGTGCCATTGTTGGTGGAAAGAAAGACGCCGCCGCCGTTAGTCCCGGCAAAGAGATTCGTGCCCGAGATGGCAAGACACACGATAGGAGTGTTCGTCAACCCAGTACTCGCTGCAGTCCAGCTTGTGCCATTGTTGGTGGAAAGAAAAACGCCGCCGCTGTAGGTCCCGGCAAAGAGATTCGTGCCGGATATGGCAAGCGATACGACACTAGTGTTCGTCAAGCCGGTATTGACTGCACTCCAGCTTGTGCCATTGTTGGTGGAAAGAAAGACGCCGCCGCCGTTAGTCCCGGCAAAGAGATTCGTGCCCGAGACCATAAGAGCATAGACATTAGTGTTGGTCAAGCCGCTACTGACCGACGACCAGTTTATGCCGTTGTTGAAGGAAAGAAAAACGCCACCACCGTTAGTCCCGGCAAAGAGATAAGGGCTGTTAACGGCGAAGGATGTAACAAAGCCCCCGTAAGGTCCATTAGTCTGAGTCCATTGAGAATACGATGGATTCGTACTGGTGAACAGGCATGCTAGCGTAAAGAGGATCGCGCCACAGCGGAGGAGTCGGACAATAGTTTTCATAGATACCCCTGTGTTGATCGATGAACTGCAATTGCAGTATGGCACTGTGTTCCGTGTATTCGGTTGCCTATCATAATTTGTCAATCACGACAAGCGTCCGGTCGTCATCCAGTGATTCACCAGCGGATTTGCCGGACCAGCGGTTTGGGTCTTAAATCGTTTGCGAGTTCTCGTTCCCACGCTCTGCGTGGGAATGGCGATGCAATTCAAGGGAAATCTAGTCATTGCGAAGAGTCCCGCTATTCATGGGACGACTAGGCAATCTATTTGGACTTGGGTTTTTGTGAACTGCCGCTCGAGGTCGCCGTCGATTGAAACGAATAGAGAACATACTCGCTCTTGTCCGGCGGGCCATACGTGACCTGAAGCGACGGGTGCCCCGAGAGCGTCATAATGGTCGAGCCGAACGTGAAGATGGCGCCACCACTTTTCAACGACCTGCACACCGGATTCCATTCAGAATCTCTGGAGCGAAGAGTCTCCTTTATGGTCAGTTCGACAATGTCGTTGCCGCTTTTGGAGAGTCGCGTTTCAAGAGAGGCAAAACGCACATGGCTATTGCTGTATCTTCGCTCCTCTGGAGTCATTTGCTTGGTTCGCTGTGCCCACCACGGCTTCAGGTCGTCGTTGGCAAGAGGATGATTTGTGTGATAGACGGGAGAGCCGCCCGCAACAGGCGTAAATTGAACCACGCCGGTTGCCGATGCTTCGAAGTCGTACACTTTGTCGACTGCACCGATGATGTAGTTCTGCCCTGACGCATGCTTCACGTCTTTGATGAAGTCCAGCGCGGATTGCTCCGTTCTGCATGCAAGCAGGCCACGAACAACAAATGCGGCGGGAAGCCCATCGGGAGAAGCGTTCAACTGCATGAGTGTATTCACGCAGACGCCAATGGAATTATGGTTCACACCGTTGGCCGCTATCAGCCCTGCTGTAGTGAAGATGAACTGCTCCGGCACCGTTTCCGATTGAAGAATGTGCAAAACCGTCTGCGAACCCTGACGCCAGGACTCAAGATCCATGTTCTGTGCTACGTACGCTGGATGTGTAACAGTCTTAGCAACGCCAATTCCACTGCAATGGTGGGCATCCAGCTTGTCGAAGTAGACCCAGATCTCGTCTGGTAATTGATACGCGAAGACCGTTTCGGACTTCTGTCCAGAACCGTCTGCAATGCCTTTGACTTCATCGAGGAGATCGGGGGTCCATTTCTTGATGGCAGGAATGAAATCCGTCGCATGCAGGAATTCTGTGATGAGGGAATCCGGGTCTCGCTTTCTCGATATCATGAGATCTGCTTTGAAGCGCTCTATGACCATTGCGATTTCCGCCTTGAGTGCTTTTCCGTGTTGCACGCCGCGCTCGTAGGTTGATCCGCTCAGTTCGACGTAGAGCGGCTTTTTTGCCCCGTCGGTTTTCTGGGAATCCTGAGCTGAGCAGATGCTCAGTGAAATCATCAACAGTGCAATCAGAAAAAACCTTGGGTGAGTCATACATGCCTCTTTGTTGGAAAGTAGTGGGTGCGATAAAGCTCCCGCGGCGATGAAGCTCTTCGAGGTGACCGTCACCTCACAGAGAGTCCTCATGTAAGTTGACGGTCACCTAACACCCTACGGCATTTTCTTCTCCCTTGTCGCCACAATCATCTCACCCTCCCATTCTCCATAAAGATCAAACCGGATTTCGTGGGGGGTCCCATCAGCATCGATCTTGAATTGTATCATTACCTCCTTGTGCTGCGCATCCCGTGATGTTCCTTTGAAGGCATCATATTGCCAATGGATCAAATCAAACGTCAATCGGTCCTCGGCTTTGAATCGGGCGGTCAATCCTTTTGAGCCGTGTTCTACAATGATGGGGCCGTAGATCTCGTTGTCGTAGGTTCCCGCGTATTTCTCCAAGGGAACAGTGACGTGAGTTCCTATGATACGTTTGGATTCCCGTTCTTTCTTCGTCGAGTCGCTCTTCGCTTTTTGTGCAGTGTAAAGCTGCAGGAGATCTTTGCTCCAATCTTTGTTGGCCGACCCGAGGAACCTGTCACAGACGCTGTACATCAACGCATGGCGAAGCTCTGCGTGGTCAACATTTTCGAAGACAACGACCCCCAGGTTTTCTTCCGGAACCAGACCTATGATTGCACACAGGCCGTCAAGGCTGCCCGTATGCATCGCAAGCATGTGCCCTTTGTAATCCTGCAGGAACCATCCAAGGCCGTAGGCGAAGAAATGGGAACCGGCCTGGGTTGCAGCCGGATAGCCGGGTTCGGATAGGAGCATCTGCGGCCGGAGCAGCTCTTCGAATGACTTTGGTTGAACGAGCCGTTTTCCGTTGACTCGTGCGCTATCGAGCAGGAACTGCAGCCAGCGGGCCATGTCGGTCACGTTCGAGTTCATCGATCCCGCGGCATCCGCGTCGTCAACATAGACGGGAACTGGAATCTCCGTGACGACGCCATGAACGACGGCATGAGGCAAAACGGCATTCTTCGAATCACGCAGACCTGATGTCAGCATCTTTGTCTCACCCATGCCGACAGGCAGAAGGATCCGTTCAGCAACAAATTGGTCCCACGGTTTCCCCGAGACAGCATGAATCACCTCTCCCGCAACTACGAACATGTCGTTGTTGTATTCAAATTGTGACCGAGTACTCGAGCGCCGGGGAGCATAACGAAGATTACGTATGTATGTTCCCTTGTCGATGTCGAGGGCCCAGGAGTTGGTCGGTACCACACCTGTCCGATGAGTTAAAAGATCGCGGACTGTTACTTCGGCCGTCACATAGGGGTCTTTGAGCCGGAATGCAGGATAGTACGTGACGACCGGCTCATCCCATTTCACTTTTCCTTCGTCAACGAGCATGGCCATTGCCATTGCTGTGAAGGCTTTGGTCGTCGATGCGTTGGCGAAGAGCGTGTGAGTGTCAACGGGGTCAGGTTTTGAGATTCGTTTGACTCCATACGCATTGGAGAATACGACGGTTCCCTGATGAACAACCGCCATCGCCAGACCCGGGACATTCCAGTCCTTCACCGCCTGACGGACATAGGCATCGAAGCCCTTGAGGGGATCGTTGCGTTCCTGAGTGAGTGCTCCGGAGGTGAAGCAAAGCAATGTGCAGAGAAGCAGAAAAAATCTGAGTTGTTGGCGACTAAACGGCATGGGATACTCCTCCTTGTATGTCATCAATATGAGATGGACAGAAATCAAGTTTTGTTCAGAGGTCCGGAGTAAGTTTTCTTATTTCCACGCTCTGCGTGGGAACGGCTATGCAAGGTGACCGTCACCTCACAGAGAGTTTTCAAGTATGTTGAGGCCACCCACTTCATCCGACTTTCAATCGTCAATCCGAAATCGGAAATCGCCAATTTCTTCTGGTCACTTCTTCTTCGGCAGCTGGCAGTATGGCGCCGGCGGCAACTCGGCCTTAGCGGCAAGAGCTTCAAACCGCGGATCGTCGCGCAGCAAATCGAAATCAGGATAAAAAAGTAAAAGGGTAATCGAACTTCTTCTCTCGACACACTTGGTGAGAGCCGCCAGTGCTTTTTCTTTGTTTCCTTCGAACAGCGAGGAATAGACAAGATCTTCCTCATATCCCAAGCGCTCGAATGTCTTTGTGCGCCACGCACGGAATTCCTTCCACGGGCCGGAGGACGGAAGGGATTTGGTATCAATGCCCCGGCGCTGAAAGTCTTTCATCCACCACCGTCGTGCCTCGTCGTACCGTCCCTCGTGCTCACTAATCACAGCCAGATGCCACACTGCCGGCTCCCAAGTAGAATCGATCTCAAGAATCCGTTTTGCCTCAGCTTCCGCGTCTCTGTTGCGATGCACAGAATAGTACCAACCCATCAGGTTACAGCGAGCGTACTGTGAGAGCGGATCGAGTTCGACGGCTCTCTGTGCATGCTGCACACCTTCGTTGTAGTTACCCTCGACCATCAGAATCCAACTGTAGTTTGTTCGGATAAATCCGTCGCTTGAATCCAGCTCAACAGCCTTTTTGTTAGCGCGAATACATTCGGGGATGTTTCCTTCGATCCAATAGAGCTGGCCACGGGCCATCATTGCCCGGCCGGAGGAAGGATTCAACTCCAGAGCCTTTTTGATAGCATATTCTGCTTCTGCGATCAAGGACGGCGGCACGCTGACGCCCATAGATTTCCTGTGTACAACGGACATGGCAAGGCCAACTTGAGCGTCAACGTACGTCGAATCAATGCGGACAGCTCTTTTCATGAGTTCATATGCTTTATTGAAATATGCCTCGTCTGTTGCGCCGTTCAAGAGATAATTGCCTCGGGCCACGAGGTCGAAAGCTTCCGGATTAACAGGCCGTGCCTTCGAGAGCCGCAATTTCTCATCCGGGGAAAGCGCAATATTGATACGCTGCGTGATAGAGCGGGCCAATGAGGCCTGGAGGTCAAGAACACCCTCCAGCTTCTGATCGAAGCTCTCAGACCAGAGATTCTCTTCATCCGAGGCACGGATGAGCTGTGCGTTGACGCGGACGCGATCTCCGGAGCGAAGCACGGTTGCCGTTATCAATCCCTCCACGTTCAGTATTTTTCCAATGGTGGTGAGCAGTTCGCGCCTATTCTTGAATACCATCGCTGACTTGCGCGAGATGACCCGGAGGGAGTGAACTTTGCTGAGTTCCGTAATCAGCTGGTCTGTCATCTCGTCTGCGAAGTACTCTTGCTCGGCGTCCTTCGACATGTTTTCGAACGGAAGAACGGCAAGCGAACGGATCTGGCTATATGATCTCGGGACGAGCACATAGTAGAGGATCCCGATCGCTGCGAGGAGAAGAATCACACCTGCGCTCATGAGAATACGTTTGCGTATTGAGACACTTGAAGTTGGCTTCACCTGCGTGATGCCCGAATCGCTTGTTCTTTTCAGAGTTCTCAGATCGACAAGCAGATCGGTTGTGCTTTGATATCGCTCAGAGACATTCTTCGACAATAGCTTGTTGACGATCCTCTCCAGCTCCATCGGCACACCGGTCCTGATGGCCGTCAAGGGCTCAGGCTGCTGGTTTGTGATCTGGTATGATACAGCATCATCATAATCACCCTGAAACGGTCTGCGCCCTGCAATCATTTCGTAGAGCACCACGCCAACGGCCCAGAGATCAGTTCTGTGATCAACTGGTTCTCCTCGTAATTGCTCCGGTGACATGTAACCCATCGTTCCTACGGTTGTCCCTGATTTCGTCACGACAGATGCTCCGCGCAGCTTTGCCAATCCGAAGTCAAGAATCTTTACCTGCCCCCTCGTTGTGACCATGATGTTCTGAGACTTGATGTCACGGTGCACGATCTCCTTCTCGTGTGCAGCCTGCAAACCTTCGCATGTCTGCACAGCGATGGAGAGTGCATCATCCAGCTTCAGTGGACCTAATTTGATCTTGTCGGCGAGGCTCTGGCCTTCGATGTATTCCAGCGCAATAAAGGTCTGTGCCCCCGATTCGTCGATCTCAAAGACAGTCGCGATATTGGGATGACTGAGAGCCGCAGAAGCCTGTGCTTCATGGACGAAGCGTCTGCGGTCGTCTTCGTTGACAAGAAGAGCAGGGGGGAGGAACTTGAGCGCGACGGAGCGCTTCAGCTTCATATCCTCGGCACGATAGACAATCCCCATGCCTCCTTCGCCTAACTTGTCAAGGATCTTATAGTGCGAAACTGTGTGTCCGATCATTGATTTCTCTCTTCGTTTGAAATTATGGTAGTTTCATTTGAAGGATGAGTTTCTCGTACCTAGGATTCCCTCGTAAGACATAGAACGGTGGCGCGCGCTTGATAAACACTGCCCATGGCGAATGGACGCGGCATGCTTCCTCGATGTAGTCCAGCGCCCGATCGTAATCGCCGAGACCGATGTACGGGACCGCCAGCCACAGTGGTTCGGTCCAACGTCGTCCCATTGTTTTGAGGGTTTCAATTTCCTTGAGCGCCTCGGACCGGAGTCCGGCCCGCGCGATTACCCACCCTCCCATTGCGTGTACGTTTGGATCATCACCTGTCAATGACATTGCCTTCCGAACTTCTTCGACCGCCTCTGGATGTCTTTGCTTCATCGTTAGATTCCATGCGCGGATGTTGTGCAGTTGACTGTTGGTCGGGAAAATCTTCAGGGCCTCATCGAGAGTCCGGAGCGAGGAGTCGAAATCTCCGCTGTGGTATTGTGCGTATGCGCGATTATTCCAGGGACCGGCCGTGCCCGGCTCCCGTTCCTTCAAGAGCGAAGAAGTCTCCAGCGCTTTGGCGAATTGACCGGAGAAAACATAGTAATCCGTGAGTGCATACAGGAGATCTGCGTCGTTTGGGGCCAGTTCCCGCACTTTCTCCAGCTCCTCAAATGCGCCATTCCAGTCCCATGCAATCACATACTTGTAATAAAACAGATTGAGATGCGCGAGGGGGAGCTGGGGGTTTATCTGTAGTGCCTTGTTGTTCGGACCCTCTGCAAGTTGCCAGCTCTCAGCGGGGGTTTTTTCACCAAAATCTTTAAGATACCAATAGGTTTGGGCAAGGTCCGCATAGGCGCTCGCATACATAGTGTCGATTGCGATAGCGCGCTGAAAGAATTCTATAGCAGTTTGCAGTCCTTCCGCGGTCGTCGCCGAGAGGGAAGCCTGACGACCCCTGAGGTCCGCCTCGAATGCTGCGGGAACAACGCGGGAAGGTTGTGCAATCCGCGCCTGATCGGATGGCGAAAGAGCGGCGTTGATTTCACGCGCAATAGCCTGTGAGATGTCGCGATGCAGAGTAAGCACATCGGCCATGCTCCCGTCATACTCCTTTGCCCAGAGATGCTTGTCGTTGGCGTCGATCAATTGTACCGTGATTCTCACACGATCGCCTATCTGCAGAGCCGACCCTTCGATCACTGCATCCGCATGAAGCTCCCGGGCAATGTCGGGCAAAGACTTCGTTGTCCCTTTGTACTGAGCTGTAGACGTGCGCGATCTGACACTCAACGAGGGGATTTTCGACATTTCAGCTGTCAGCGCTTCTGTCATGCCGTCGACAAACCACTCCTGGTTCTTTTCCCTCGAGAGAGATTCCAGTGGCAAAACCGCTAGAGAGCGGATTTGACCCGAAGACTTTGGTGCCAACAGGTAGTAGAGTATTCCGGATGCTGCGAAAAGAATGATGGCTGCCGTGCCAATGAGAAGTCCTTTTCTTCTTTTGAAGCCCTGTGAGGCTGGCGCGTCTGGGACGAGCAAGTCGCTTGTTTGTTTCAGTGCTCTCAGATCCACGAGCAGATCTGTCGTGCTCTGGTACCGGCCGGATGCGTTCTTTGTGAGAAGCTTGTTCACAATTCTCTCCAGCTCCATCGGCACGCCGGTCCTTATCGCGGTCAACGGCTCCGGCTGCTGGTTTATGATCTGGTATGAAACAACTTCGTCATAGTCACCCTGGAACGGTCTTCGTCCTCCTATCATTTCATAAAGCACTACGCCGACGGCCCACAGATCGGTTCTGTGATCAACCGCTTCTCCGCGTAATTGCTCCGGAGACATGTAGCCCATCGTTCCCACAGTCGTGCCTGTTTTCGTCACGACAGATGCTCCACGCAGCTTCGCCAGTCCGAAGTCGAGAATCTTCACCTGATTTTTTGTTGTGACCATGATGTTCTGAGACTTGATATCGCGGTGGACAATCCCTTTTTCGTGTGCAGCTTGCAGGCCTTCGCAGGCCTGGATGGTGATGGAAATCGCATCATCCAGCTTCATTGGCCCGGATTTGATCTTCTCGGCCAGACTCGATCCCTCAATGTATTCCAGCGCAATGAAGGTCTGTGCTCCCGATTCGTCGATCTCAAAGACAGTCGCAATGTTAGGATGACTGAGAGCCGCAGAAGCCTGTGCTTCATGGACGAAGCGGCGGCGGTCGTCTTCGTTGACGAGTAGGGCAGGGGGGAGGAACTTGAGAGCCACGGAGCGCTTCAGTTTCGTGTCTTCTGCATGATAGACCACGCCCATGCCACCTTCGCCGAGCTTCTCGAGAATCTTGTAGTGAGAGATTGTCTGGCCTATCATACGGCACGCCTCCCGCTATCGCTTCGCTCAGCGGGATCCTGAAAATCACCTCCACTCGCAAATAACGCTCGTGGGTGATTTTGGGACATGCCACCTTCACCTAGTATCTCGAGGATCGTGTAATGGGAGATTCTCGCACCTATCATGGAATTTCCGTTGTTGTTTGAAATGGGCTTGCGCCAACACTCGCGGTTCAGCGGGCTGGTCGCAGGTGTCGAATTCTCCTAGGTGCTACTCAAACATAACTCAGTGTTCGATGTACTTTGCAGCCAGTGCCTTGAACCTTGATTCCCCGCGGATTGGATCCCACAGTGGGTCCAGCCGCATCTTGTAGACGCTGAAGTGTGAGGGCTCCGCCAGCAGCTTTTCGATCTCGTCCAGGGCGCTGCCAGCTTCGCCGACCTGCGCAAGGATACGGGCGCGGTATTCTGCCAATATTGGTCCCCAAACGGCGTCCTCGTGGTATACAACCGATTGCTGAAGCCAGCTGGTCTCATGAAGCGCCTCGTCGCGACGTGTCAGTCCAGCCAGGGCCAGGCCACGCGCGGCATGTACGCGCCAGTCGTCCGGAAGTTTCTTTATCACAGAGTCCAAGAACGCGAGCGCCGAATGGAAAGCAGTGCGCGCTGCCAGATGTTCGCCGCGCAGCTCGTGGGCCCATGCGGTGTACAGCGGGGCTGGAAGAAAGAAGATCTGCCCCTTGAACACGGTGACCGGTGTCATCCGGATGAACTGCAACAGGCTGTCGGCCTGACGTTCCCAGTAGAGGAGTTCGACATGTTCGTCAGCTCTCGTCCCGAGCGTGCCAAGGTCTGCGCCCCAAGGCACTCGGCTCAGTGCCGCGTGCAGCGTGTCGAGCTGCCCTTGCCAGAGAAAGTAGGCTCGTCCCTTGCGTACAGCGGCGATGTGAAGATCGGGTGCCAGACTCAATGCGTGGTCAAACGAGCGTACCGCCTCAGCGTAGCGATGCATGACAAAGTAAGCCATTCCGCCGGAATTGTAGAACAGATTCGCGTCTCGCGGATTGAGACGCATGGCTTTCTCGAACATTGCGATTGCCTCTTTCCAGTTTCCCAGCCGGCGGTGCACAGCCCCGACATTCGCCCACGTTTCGGCGTCATTGGGCATCCCTTTGAGCGCGACGGCAAACTCTTCCAACGCCTTTTGATAATCACGGCGCCCGTAATAATGAGCAAGACCCATGGCAACGTGCCCCTGAGGCAGTTCTGGCGCAATTCGCAGTGCAATCTCCGCTTCTTCGCGCTGGATCGTTGCTCGTGCCGGCAAGGGATCGTACCGCCACCAGGAGATGAAACCGTGTACCTGCGAAAGAGCGGCATGAGCCAGAGCGAAAGTAGAATCCAGCGACACCGCCCGCTCGAAGAGTTGCTGGGCGGACTCCAAGTTCTGACGGACAAAACCTGGGCGAAGAAAGTATTCGCGACCCTGAAGATAGAGCCGGTACGCTTCAGCATTTGCCGTCGGGGCCGCGGCCAACCCTTGCCGCTCCGTCCCGCTCAGCGCAGCACCCACCGCTTCCACGACGTGCTGAGCAATGTTGCTCTGGACGGCGAACGCATCCTCCATCGTGCGGTCGTAGTGCTCCGCCCAGAGGGGGGCATCGGTTGCCGCATCAATGAGCTGCACGTTCACCCGCAGCCGATCACCTACAACTTGCACACTCCCCTCGACCACGTTCTTTACCCCTAGCTCGCTTGCGATCTGTCTCAAGGAAGTCTTTGTGTTTGCGTAGCCCATGACCGAAGTGCGGCTAATCACGGTGAGAGCGGCAACCTTTGAGAGTTGTGTCAACAACTCATCGTGTAGCCCGCCGGCAAAGTAGGCGTGTGGTCCCTCGGCGCTCAAGTTCTGGAAAGGAAGTACAGCAATGGATTTTCCCCTGACCTCAGTCTTCTGAAACAAGAGGAAATACAATCCTATGAACGCAAGAAGGGCAATAGGTACAGCAATCCACAAAGGCTTCAAACGCCTCCTGGGCGGGCTTATCTGGGTCGCGGTTTTCAGAATCACCTTGCGTAGGTCGACCATCAGCTCGTCCATGTGCTGATAGCGGTCGGATGCTTTCTTTTCGAGACACTTCTCAATTAGCCGCTCGAGGGCCAGAGGAACCCCTGTCCGTAAGCCTGTCACGGGCTGGGGACTCTCATTGAGGATTGAATAAACCACGGCATCGTGATACTCACTCTTGAAGGGAAGTTGGCCTGTAACCATCTCGTACAGCACAGCTCCCAGCGACCAGATGTCTGTGCGCTGATCAACCTTGTCACCCCGGGCTTGCTCCGGGGACATATATGGAAGAGTGCCCACTGTCGCGCCGGCCTTAGTTAACAGCGTCTGCCCCGCAAGCTTGGCGATGCCAAAGTCGAGGATCTTCGCGACGCCATCATTGGTAATAATCACATTCGCCGGTTTGACGTCCCGGTGCGCAATGTTGTGGCTGTGTGCTTTCTGAAGCCCTTGAGCGACTTGAACTGCGAGATCGACAGCATCATCGATCTTCAGCGGCCCGTGCCCGATCTTCTGCTTCAGTGTTTCGCCTTCATAACAATCCATCACAATGAAGGTCTGCCCATCCCCGCTCGCGTCGATATCATGAATGCTACAAATGTTATTGTGCTGAAGAGCCGATGCCGCCTGCGCTTCAAGGACGAAACGTTGTTTTGCCTCGTGATCCCGCGTGAGCTCGCGGGGAAGAAATTTGAGCGCGACCGTGCGGTTGAGCCGGGTGTCTTGAGCCTTATAGACAACACCCATTCCA
>Ga0315287_10004032_pt1 | contig 14261 bp, 7 predicted proteins | sample YL17G11_0_MG_FD_205037 | JGI IMG/M metagenome (GOLD analysis project Ga0315287, IMG submission 205037) | Sediment microbial communities from Yellowstone Lake, YNP, Wyoming, USA - YL17G11_0 | ecosystem: Environmental > Aquatic > Freshwater > Lake > Sediment | place: USA: Wyoming | collected... | reverse complement strand
CCGCCGCCGCCGCCGCCGCCGCCGCCGCCGCCGCCCTCGTCATAACCCATGTACAGGGCCGCCGCTAGGACCTTGTGCGGGTCGGACGACGCCAGGGCCGCCCACCGGGCCAGGAAGCCGGCCCGCGACAGGCCGCCTCGCGGGCCGGCGGCCGCGAGCAGGCCGGCCCAGGCCGGGTCGGCCCCGGCCCCGCCGTCCGGGGCGGTCGAGAACAGGTCATCCTCCTCGCCGCGCCCAAGTTCGCCGTCCCGGTCCCGGTCCGCCCGGTCGAAGGCCGCGCCGAAGAAGGCGGCCCCCGCGGCGGTGAGGAGCGGCGTGCGGTGGGCGTCGGCGGAGGCGGAGGCGGAGGCAGGGGGCGGCGGCGGCGGGGCGGGAGGGGGCGAGGGCGCGCCGCCCCCCCCGCCGCCGCGCGCCCCACCCCCGCCGCCGCCGCCGCCTGCCGCGGCCACGACCGCGTCCGCCGCCGCCAGGGCCCGGGCGTCCAGGGCCAGGTCGGGGCCGTACCCGAACGTGCGGAGGACGGCCCACGTCGTCTCCAGGCGGCCCCGCTCAATGAAGAGGGCGTGCAGGAAGAGGAAGCCCGGCAGGGTGAGGCCCGCCGCGGACACGCCCGCCGGCATCTTGTCGGCGACCACCGCCTTGACGCCCGCCAGCTCCTCCGGAGCGAGCGGCGCGGCGAAGCAGCGCACCTGGAACGCGTTGAGCTCGCCGTCGTTGAGGGCGCCGTCGCCGTCGCCGTCGCACGCCACGAAGATGCGCTTCAGGGCCTTGATGCAGCGCGGGCGGAGCGCGCCCTGGCCGCCCGCGGCGGCCGGGTCGAACAGCGGGCCCGTCGGGTGGAGGACGGCCTTCAGGGCGTAGTAAAAAACTTCGCCCACATACACCAGGCGGGCGGCCGAGCATTCCAGGCAGGTCTCGACCGCCTTGAAGCGGGCCATGACCGGGACGACCAGGGCTTGGAGGGAGGCGGCCGGGGCGGGCGGCGTGGTGGCCGGGGCGGGCGGCGCGGCGGCGGCGGGCGGCCCGGCGCCGTTGGCAGGCGGCGCGGCCGCCACGCCCCCGCCTGCGCCCGCGCCCGGGGCCGGCTTCGCATCGCTCTTGCAGCCCACCAGGATCACGGGCTTGGCCCCAGCCCCCGCCCGGGCGAGCTCGGGCATCCAGTGCGAGGCGACCCGGTCCAGGGTGGCGGGGCGGGCTGTGTGCGTGGATGGACGGAGCGGGGGGTGGAGGAGGGTGTGGTGCGTGATGAGTGGGGGGTTGTGGTGGTGTCCGCGGAAATGCTCTCTCCGCTCGGGGGGGGGGAGGGGGGGGGGGGGGGCAGCGAGAAAAGAGAAGGGGAAGCGACGGGCCCCGAGACGCTCCCGCCTCCCCTCACCACGCGCTCGCCTGCCCCCGAGCAGGCAGGTGGGTGGACCATCCAGGTCGCTGCCCCGAGGGCGATGGGGCGCGCGCCCTCACGCACACACACACACCCTCCCCTCTGCAAACACAAACTCACATGCATCGAACGCGACGACCACAACGTCCGCCGCCCGCAGCGCTGCCTCCCGCGCTGGCCTGTCCTCCTCCCGGGCGGAAGTGTCCACCAGCAGCAGGGGAACGCCTTCCGGCGTCGCGTCCGCCGGCAAGCGCGTCGGCGGCAGGGTGGGCGGCGGGTGGTCGGCAAAGGCTTCTGCTGCCGCAGCCGTGATGAGGCACGTCTTGCCGACGCCCGCATCGCCGACAACGGCCACCGTCACTGACCGGGGCGGGTCCATTTTTCTTTCTTTTGAAGGTGCGTGCGTGTGCAGAGGAGGTTTCCTGTGTGATGCGTGTGTGATGTGTGCGTGTGCGTGCGCGCGCGCTCCTCTTGCGCACAAGGCGCGCGTGAGAGAAAAAAGAGTGGGCTGAGAGGCGACGCCGCAGCGAGAGAAGCAACGGCCGAGCAAAATTTTGTCACTGCTTCGTACGCGCCCTTTCATTCGCGCCCTCTCTCTGTCCTGCTTCCCTACACGCACGAACCCGCACGTCATGCAGGCCACGCTCACAGGTGAGAGTATTAGGAAGTCCAGTTGTGGGCGCGCCTCAGCCAGCCCTTTTGAAGGGGGGGGGGTGAGAGAAAGAAACAGAAAACAGGGCGACCGGCGGCCAAATCGGATTCTGCCCCTTCTATAGCCGGCGCCCACCACCAACCCGGGGCCCGCCCCTTTCGATGCGCCCGCCCTACCGGAGCATTCAACGTTAGATTGTCCTCTCCATAGTGGGATTTATAAAGCGGCAAGTGAGGGGCAGGCGGAACCCTTGACCAAAAAAAAACGCAGCCCTCGGCTAGGGCGGCCGCTCGGCTCTCCGCTCGGCTCCGTTGTCCCCTGCCCAAAACCTCCGCCCCCTCCCGTCGTCCATCCATCCCATCACAGGCCGCCCCGCCGCGGCCAACCGCCCGCCCGCCCACCGCGCCCCCACCCACCGCGCCCCCACTCCCTCGCCCCTCGCCCCCCGCCGCCCCTCCGCCACCGCCACGGCGGCAATGACCGGCAAGGGCGCGCCCGTCAAGAAGGTCGTGCTCGCCTACTCGGGCGGCCTGGACACGTCCGTCATCCTGAAGTGGCTGCAGGAGGAGTATGGGTGCGAGGTCGTCACCTTCACGGCCGACCTGGGCCAGGGCGAGGAGTTGGAGCCCGCCCGCGCCAAGGCGGCCGCGGCGGGCGTCGCCCAGATCTTCATCGACGACCTGCGCGAGGAGTTTGTGGCGGACTACGTGTGGCCCATGTTCCGCGCCAACGCGCTGTACGAGGGGACCTACCTCCTGGGCACGTCCATCGCCCGCCCGCTGATCGCGAAGCGCCAGATCGAGATCGCGCGGGCGGTGGGCGCGGACGCGGTCTCGCACGGCGCGACCGGCAAGGGCAACGACCAGGTCCGCTTCGAGCTGGGCTACTACGGCCTGGCGCCGGACATCCGGGTCATCGCGCCCTGGCGGGAGTGGGACCTGAACTCCCGCACCAAGCTTATCGCCTGGGCGGAGGCGCGCGGGATCGCGGTGCCGGAGTCCAAGCGCGGGGAGCCCCCCTTCTCCATGGACGCCAACCTGCTCCACATCTCGTACGAGGGCAACGCCCTGGAGGACCCCTGGGTGGAGCCGGCCGAGTCCATGTTCACCCGGTCCGTCTCCCCGGAGGCCGCCCCGGACGCGCCGACGTACGTGGAGATCGAGTTCGAAAAGGGCGACCCGGTGGCGGTCAACGGGGCCCGCATGTCGCCGGCCACCCTCCTGGCAGAGCTCAACCGCCTGGGCGGCGAAAACGGCATCGGCCGGGCCGACATCGTGGAGTCCCGCTTCGTCGGCATGAAGTCGCGGGGCGTGTACGAGACGCCGGGGGGGACGGTGCTGCTGGCGGCGCGCCGGGCGGTGGAGTCGGTGTGCCTGGACCGGGGGGAGGCGCACCTGAAGGATGAGCTGATGCCTCGGTACGCGGAGCTCGTGTACAACGGCTTCTGGTTCTCGCCGGAGCGGGAGGCGCTGCAGGCCGCCATCGACGCGACCCAGCGCTGCATGACGGGGACTGCCCGGCTGAAGCTGTACAAGGGCGGGGCGTACGTGGTCGGCCGGAAATCGCGCTTCTCCCTGTACAACGCGACGATCGCGTCGTTCGAGGACGATGGCGGCGCGTACGACCAGGCAGACGCGGCGGGCTTCATCAAGCTGCAGGCCCTGCGCCTGCGCACGCTGGGCGGGGTGCGCGGGACGGCGGTCTGAGAATGGGTGGGGAGCGGGAGGGTGGAGAGAGGCGGGAGAAGAGGGGGGAGGGGGGAGGGGGGTGGGTGGGTGGGTGGATGTGCTTTGTGACTCTCTTTTTCCTCCGTGACACAAAAATGCAGATATCATTCTCTCACACACACGCACACCACTCCCTCACCGGCGCGCCCGGCGACTCTCACGCCGGGGCGACCGGCTGCGGGAGCGGGACCGGCCCCGGCGGCGGTCGCCGCGGTCGCTCCGACCGGCCGGCCGGCGGCGGTCATCCTCCTCGCCTCCCACGCGCGGCCGCCGGTCCCGGCTGGCGGACCGGGGGCGGGAGCGGGAGCGGGACCGACGCCGCCGCAGCTGGTCCCCGGGTGGGGAGGGGCGGTCGCCGCCGCGGTCGGGCGGGCCGCCTCGGGACGGGGAGGGCGGGGGCGGACCGGCCACTGCCGCGCGGGGTGGGGAGGCCGGGGGTCGCTCACCAGCGGGAGCGGGCGCAGCCGCCTCCGGCGGGGCCGCGCCGGCCGGTGCCTCCTCGCCTTCCTCCGGGGAGGACGGTGGCCCGGGCCGGGGTGAAAGGGGAGGGGGCGGGAGGGTGGCGTCCTCCTTTCCGTTCGACCGCCGCCGGTGGCCGCCCCGCCGGCGGCCGCGCCCGCCCTCACTGTCGCTCGAGGAAGAGGAAGAGGACGAGTCGGTATCGCTGTCCGAAGACGACGAAGAGCTGCTGCTGCTGCTGCTGCTGCTGCTGCTGCTGCTGCTGGACGAGGAAGAAGAGCGCGACCGGCGCGACCGGCGGGACCCGCCGCCCTTCTTCTTGTTTTTCTTGGCCGCCCGCTTGCGCGCGCGCTCGGCGGCCGCTTCCGCGGCGACCGCCACCGCCTCCGCCTCCCGGGCCGCCGCCAGCTTGGCGGGCAGCCCTTTCAACTCCTCCCGCGCCCCGTCCGTCAGGGCGCCCAGCCCGCAGGACGTGAAGAAGTTGATCGCAAAGCGCAGGTGGCGGGCGGCGTCCGTGGGGAAGAGGTCGGCCGCCCAAGAGGTTTTCGCGTCCCCGCCCTCCAGGCGGGCCACCAGGGCGGCCAGGCCCATCGCTTCCGCCAGGTCCTGGAAGAGGACCTTCACGAAAATGCGGGAGGAGGAGGTCGTGTCGTCCTCCGTCAGGCGCACGCACGACAGCACGCCCCAGGAAATGGCGTCCGCCGACAGGAGGTGCCCGTACAGGCGGGCCGTGTTGCGGAGCTTGTTGGTCTCGAGGCGGTGGATGAGGCCGTACTGCCGCACGAAGCAGTCCTCGAACAGGGCGCCCCACTTGCGGGGGTCCAGGGCGCAGAAGCGCGCGGCCAGGAGGCCGTAAAAGCGGAGGTACGTCTTCTCCTGGGCGCAGCACTCCAGCAGCATGGTGACGACCTCGACCTCGCCGCCGGGGGGCAGGGAGATGCGGAGGAGCTTGTGCCCCGCCTCCTCATAGTCCAGGGAGGACATGATGGTAAGGTAGATCGTGCGCCGCAGGTTGACGGCGTCCGCGCCCGTGGCGTCCGCGATGGGGCCGCCGGAGGCGGGCGGGGGGCGGGCGCCGGCGGGAGCGCCGTCGCCGTCGCGGTCGTCGTCCGAAGAAGAGGACGAGACGGAGCCGCTGCCGCCCTCATCACTGCTCTCCTCGCCGCCGCCCTCATCACTGCCGCCGTCCTCCTCCTCGCCCAAGATCTCCCGGCGGATGGCCCCGTACTCGGCCTCGTGCGCCTGGTAGTCCGGGTCGACGGCAAACACGTCCGCGCCCAGGTCGGCGTCGCCCGGCTCCTCCAGGGAGGCGGCGTGCGTGATCTGGTCCGCCTCCTCCACGAGGTCCAGCTCGCGGGGGACGGGCGGCGGGGGCGGGGGCGGGGGGGCGCCCCGGCCGCCACCGGGCCCGCCACGGCCGCCACGCCCGCGCCCGCCGCGCCCGCCGGCCGCCTCCGCGGGCGCGTATCCGCGGCGCCGGGCCGCAAACAGGGCCTCCACGACGAACTGCGTGCGCCGCGAAATGCCTCCAGCGCCGCCGCCCTCCCCGCCCAGCACAGCCCGGAACCGGTCAAAGGCCAGGGCTTCGGGGCGTGGGGCGGCGTCCGCCAGGAATGCGCCCACGGCCCGCGCAAAGCCGCAGGCCAGGCCCACGGACGCGTCGGTGGGCGTCTCCAGGAGGAGGACCAGCGCCTCGAGGGCCAGGACCGGGTCGGCGACCCGCTGGTTGACGAGGTGGGCGACGAGCGCCAGCCCCGCGCCCGCCACGCCCGCGTCGGACGCCGCGTACGCGCGCTTGACCTGGAGGATGGACCGGGCCAGCACGATCTCCCCCACCTCGGGCAGCTTGGTGTTGACGACCGCCACCAGGGCGGCGAGGACGGGCGCGTAGGTCGGGGCGGCCGTCACGGCGGCCAGGACCGACCGGGCGAACAGCCCCCGCCCCCGCACCAGGTTTTCGGAGAAGAGCTCGGGCAGGATGTGCTTGATGTTGTCGGCGTTGACCTGAACGGGTGGTGGACGGGGGTGGACGGTGGAGGAGAGTGATGAGAGCTGAGCGTGTGTCCTCTCCAGACCAGGCACCGGGCGCGCGCGTGACCCCACCCCCAACCCCTCTCTCTGTCAACCCCCTTTTTCCCTCCCTCCGCCTGCTCTCTCTCCCTCTCTCTCCGTTTTCTCGCACCTTGTTCACCAGGCCGTTGATGCTCTTGCGCAGAGCGTCCCAGGTCAGGCGCTGGAAGGCCGGGCTGGCGGTGTCCCCCGCGCCCGCGGCGGCGGCCAGCGCGGCGGCCGCCTTGTGCGGCGGGAGGTACGCGCCGGCGGCCGGGCGGCCGGCCCCTGCACCCGCGCCGTTGCCGCCGCCGCGCTCGCGGCGCCCACGCGGCGCCTCATCGTGCGACCCACTTCGCTGCATCCCCCGCCCACCCTCCAGCAGGCCGGCGGGGGCGCGGACGGCGCCCCGCCCCCGCGCACGGGGTGGGGAGTGCGAGCGCGAACGAGAACGGGAATGGCGTGGTGAACGGGAACGCGGGGAGGGCCGGCGAGCCCGCCCGTTGCGGGCTGGGGACACCACCGCCGTCGCGGCAGCCGCTTCCTCGGCGGCGGCCGCCTCCGAATCCGAGGACGCCGACAGGGAGAGGGCGGGGCTGTGCAAAAAGAGAGGGGAAGAGAACTGGGCGTGAGTGTGTGTTGTGCTTTGATGGGAGGACGCTTAGGGCATGGCGGGGCTGTGGGGCGACCGACCCTGATCGCAGGCCGGACTAGAGAACTGGGCGCTAGGCTGGGTGCGTGGTTCGTGCAGGCGGTGTGCTGATAGCGGGCGGCGGCGGCGACGCATGCATAACAGCAACGCCGCCGCCGCTCGCTCGGCTCTGTCGGATCCCCCCCTCTCTCAACTCACCCTTCCTCCTCCACCCGGGCGCGCTTGTGGGGATCCCCGTCGCCCTCTGGTCCGCCATGCCGGCCACTCCCGGACGGGGAGGGCGATGGCATGATGGGGTGTGCGGTGCCGTGAAAAAGAAACAAAAGTGTAGACAACACTCTCCCCCTTTTTCTCTCCTATCACCCACCCCGCCCCGCGCTCGCCGCCAGCACTCCATTCACCCGCACCAACAGGTCCGACACGCGGGCCAGGACGTCATCCAGGGGTCCCTCCTCCTCTCCATTCCCCCCACCCAGCGCGCCGGCCGCGAAGGCGCCGCAGCCGTCGGCGGCGCCAGGCGCGGGCCCGGCCGCGCGCGTGGCCTGGCGGCCGTCAGAGGCGGCCAGGACCGCGGCCGCGCTCGCCAGCGCCGTCTCGGCGTCCAGGAAAGCGGCAGCAGGGATGGTCGGCCACTGGCTGGGCGGCGCGGCGGCCGGGCGGGCGGCGGGGCGGCCGCGAGGCGGCGGCTGGGAGGGCGGTCGCGGGCGGCGCGGGGAGGGCGCGCCCCACGCGAGGGGGACAGCGCCGCCGCCGCCGCCGCCGCCGCGCCCGCCCGGGGAGGGCGGCGGGGACTCCGGGTCCAGCCCCCCTCCCGGGCGGCGGCTCAGGGTGGAGGGGACCGGGTTGGCGCCCGCGCCCGCGCCCCACGGCTTTTTGTGGGGTGGGGAGGGCGGGGGCGGGGGCGGGAGGGGGGGAGCGGCCACCGCCGGCGGGTGGGCGGCCGCCGGCGGAAGAGGGCGCCCGCTATCCGTGCGGGGCGGAACGGCCGACCAGTCCGGGCGCCGGGCGCCGGCCGGGGCGGGCGGTGGCGGCGGCGGCCTGCGGCGCAGGAAGGCAGCCGAGGGCGGTGGTGCGGCGGCAGGGGGAGGGGGGGGGGAGGGGGGGGCGGCCGCCGCCACCGCCGCTGCCGCCGCCGCCGCCGCCGCCGCCTCCCTCGCCCATGCCGCCCGCGCGATGGCCCGCCGTGCCTTGAGGGCCGCCAGGGCGGCAGCCAAAGCCCCGGGGGTGGGCGCCGTCGCCGCACCACCGCCCACCACCCCCGCCTCCCCGCCCGCCCACCCTGCCTGGAAAGGGTCCCGGAAAGGGTCCCGGAAAGGGTCCCGGAAAGGGTCCCGCCGGACCCCTGCCCCTGGGCTGGCCGCCAGCAGGGCAGAGAAGAATGTCCTGGTGCCGCCGCCGTCGTCGCCGGACAAGGAGGAGGAGGAGGAGGAGGAGGAGGAGGCGTGCGCGGAGGAGGAGGGGCGGGCGGGGGAAGCGGTGGCGGGCGGGGAGGAGAGCGGGTGGAAGGCGGGCGGCGGGTCGGGGCCGTCTGTCGTTGCCGCCGCCGCAGGGAAAACGGGCGCCGCCCGCCCGCCCCCCGCCGACAGGCGGTTCACCTCCACCGTCGCGTCCGCCAGGGCAGCCTCCATGCGTTCCAGGAAGGGGGTCGGCAGGCGGCGGGCCACCGCCTGAAAGTGAGAGAGGGTGAGCGTGTTTGTGGGAGAGAAGAGAGACGATTTAAAAGGCCGCGTCAAACACGCTCGGGAGAGAGGAGGCGACGCGTCGGACGAAAGCCGCTCGCGGTCTCTCTCTCCATCCCTCTCTATCGCCGCTGACACTCACGTGGGGCGCGCCGCTGTCCGTCCAGCGACGGGGTGGGTCCATCGGAACCGAGTGTTTTATTGTGTGGGCGGGAAACAAATGAAGGGTCTGTCAGTCCCCCCACTCTCTCGCGCCTCTTCGCCTCTTCTTCATCACTTTTTTTTTTCCCCGCCTTGAAAAGGGGGGTGGGGTGGCGCCCGTCTCGCGCGCTGCTCACCATGCGACCCGCGACCCACCTCACCACCCGTCTGGCCACCACCGGGCTGCGGTGGCGGACGACAGGCGCCAAGGTGCGAGAGAAGGAGAAGAAAATGGTGGGCGCATGGGGCTGCTTGTCCTCTCCACGACCTCCGACCCTCACCTTGTGACCTCAACACTCTTCCCCGCACACAGCCGCCCCGCGCCCCGCGCCGCCCGCCCGCCCGCCCACGCTCTCTCCCCGCCCCTGACCTATCGGAAGACGGCACGCCCGCCGCCCGTGCGCCATCCCCCCTCGACGCCAGGGCAGCGGCGGCGGCCCTGCTGGAGGGCGGCCAGGGGGCGGCCGCCGACGCGGGGGCGGCCCGCTTCGACGCCATCCTCGTCCTGGGCGGCGGCCTCACCCCGGCGGGGGCCTGCCCGCCCTGGGTCATCCGCCGCCTGGACGCCGCGGCCGCGATCCGGGGGATGCAGGGTGAGTTTCCTGGAGGGGACGAAAAGGGAGAGGGGAGTAAGACCTCTCCCGACCCACACATCCATTTTTTTCCGTTTTTCTATATATTTACACGTCTTTCTTCGTTTTTTTTCAGCCGTCCCCGTCCCGATCGCCATCCTGGGCGCCGGCACCCCGCACAAGGCCCCCCCGATCGATTCGGCGTCGGGGCGGGAGCTGTGGGAGTGCACGGCCGGGGCGCGCTACCTGGCGGCGGCGCACGGCCTGGACCTGCGCGGCCGGGGTGGTGGCCGCGGGGGAGGAGGGCCCCCCCCTCCGCACCCTGCCCTGCCGCCCGTGCTCAAGGAGGCCGCCTCCTACGACACGGTCGGCAACGCGCTGTTTGCCCTGACCACGCACGCCCTGCCCGCGGAGTGGTCCCGCCTGGCGGTTGTGACCTCGTCCTGGCACGCACCCCGCGCGCGCGCCATTTTCGACACCGTCTTTGGCCTGGCAAACAGGGCGTTCCGGGCCGGCGGCGGCCCGCCCGGCGCCCCGCCTCCCTTCCGCCTGGACTACTTTCCCACCGCAGACGACGACCTGTTCCCGGCAGACATCCTGCAGGCGCGGGCGGCCCGGGAGGCGACCTCCACGGCCGCCTGGGCGCGCGACACGGCACGCCTTGCCAGCCTCCGGGACCTGCACGCCTGGGTGCACGCCACCCACGCCTGCTACGCGGCGGGGCGGCAGGATGAGGGGCGGGGGGTGGTGAATGAGGGGGTGGACCCCAAGGCGCTGGCGTCGTACTGATTGTGGAAGAGGAGGGCGTGGCCGGTGGGAGCGTGCGTGCGTGTATTTTTTTTTCTCAAAACCCCGGGCCCACACTCGTTTTTTTTTTTTTCGTCGTTCGTTTCTTATGAAACGAACGACGGGGTTTTTTCACAGCGCCGGGGGACATCCCCTGTCAGCCTCCTCTACCCCCCGCCGCCCATGCCGATCAACACCCTGTACGCCTGCTTGTGCATGGTGTTGGAGTCGTGGAACTTCTTGCGGTCCCAGGCGGCGCCGGGTGGCCACCAGGGCGGCCGGGGAGCAGTTGAAAAGACTTTCAAAGGGTTGATGGGAGCGACGTGCGCAGCCGCCCTCTCAGCGTTGATGCACGCAGCCGTCGCATCCCGCACCGCAGCCTTGAAAGCGGGGACGGTGGAGTAGGCGGACTCCAAGCGCAGGCCGTATGGCAAAACGCCGACGGTTGGCGGGCGGGGCGGCGGCGGCCCGGCGGCGGTGCGCGCACCGCCCACAGCGAAGACGGGCGGCACCGCGGCAAGGGTTGGGGCGGCTGCCGCACCCGTCGCGGCCGCTGCCGCCTCCTCCGCCGCGTCCACCGTCCCGCTCGCCACCGCCAACAGGGACCGCAGCGCGTTGGGCTTAGTCTGCTTCAGCACCGCCAGGGCCGCCCGATCCCGGGCGACGGCGACGGCGGCCGCACTGGCCACGACCGCCGGGCTTGGGGGCAGCGCGGGCGGGGGGCGGGCTGTGGGCGCGGGCGCCGGCGTCGCGGCCGCGGTCGGGGGCGGGGGGGACGACCCGTCCTCCTCGCCACTGCCCTCACTGCCCTCACTGCTGCTGGTAGCGCCGGAGGAGGAGGAGGAGGAGGAGGGGGAGGAGGAAGCAGCGGGCGGGCTGCCGCTCCTGCCGCCTTCCTCGCTGGTGGTGGCTGTGGCGGTGGTCGTGGTGGTGGCGGTCGTGCCGCTCTGGGTGGAAGAGGGGGTGTGTGCGGCGGGGGAGGGCCGGCCGCCGCCGCCGCTCGCCTCCGCGGGGGCTGCGGGCTCCTCGTCCACAGCGGTAGCACCAACAGCCGGCGGCGGCGCGGCGGGCGCGGCCCCCTCGACGGCGACGGCGACAGCAACAGCAGCTGCGGCGGGCGACGCGCCCCGCCGCTGCCGCTTGGCCGGCGGCCCGCCCGCCGCCCCGGCCCCCATCACCAACTGGGGCGATCCCGCAGCACCATCAGCCCCGGGCGGCGGCAGCGGGGCGGGAGGGGGCGGGGGCGAGCGCACGCCGGCCCCGCCCTCCCCCCCGCCCCGCGCCGCCGGTGGGCGGCGGGCGCGGGGCGGTGACCCCTTTCTTGCTGTCGCAGGGGCGGCGGCCGCACCGGGGGCGGCGACCGCACCGGGAGCGCCCGCCCCCGCCCCGCCCGCCACCAGGACAGCCCACAGGGCGGGTCCGGCGCCCAGGGGGGGCGGCCCCGCCCCGCCCAGTACCTCGCCCAGGGCGTCCCCGTCGGACAGCCACAGGCCGGCCCCGACGGCCGCCGCCGGGCTGCCGCCGCCGCCGCTGCCGCCGGCGCCGCCGCCGCTCCCGCCACCCCTCAGCGGCAGTTCTAGGCGGGCACAGGTGGTCGGGGCGGCGGCGGTGGTGCTGGCCGACCCGGCCGGCGTGCCTTGGGCGGCGAAGGCGGCGGTGATGGCGGCTGTGTGGTGTGCGGAGGAGAGAGAGGGAGGGAGAGAGGAGCGGCGTCAGCGGGTTGCTGGCCAGTTTTTTTGTGTTTTTTTGTGTTTTTTTTTCCCGCCCACTGCGTCGCCCGCGGGCCGACCAAGCCACCTCCGTCCCTCTGATACCAGAGGGATGGCCGAGTGATGCTCAGCCAGCGGCCCGACCACCGGTGGGCGCCCCCCCTCCTCCCCTTCCCCCCCCCCTCCCCTCCGAGGCACATGTGCGCCCGACGGCTAGACTCTCTATCTCACCTCTCAACTCCGCCACCCGGCTGTCCGGCCCGCCAATGTACAGGTGGTTGGTGCCCGCAGAGGTCAGCACGTGGACCCGCCACCGCGCGGGTTTGGTGGGGGCAATGTCCGCCATGCGGCCAGTGAGGCGCGACGCCGGGGGGGGGGCGCGCGAAGAAAAAAGAAAATGAAGGCTAGGGGCGAGCGAGCGACCGAAAAAACCCCAAAACCATTTTTGTCTCCTCCTTTTTTATATTCACGCCCTCACCCCAACCATGCCCCCTTCCGGCCCCACCACCACCACCTTCATCGTCGGAGTAAGTAACTAGCCGTCGAAAGGGGGTGATGATAGGGGGGCGGAAGGAAGGCGTGCGTGGGGCACGGGCCCGCTTGCGCGCCCGGCCACTTCCCCTTCGCATCCAGCCCTCCCCCTTTTTTTTTTTGCTCTTACACGGTGCCCCTCCCCGCCACGCCCCACCCTCCCTGCCACAGGTCACCTCTATCACCCCGTCCATCTTAGCCCTCCCTCCTGGCGCCCTGGTGGAGGTGCTGCACGACCCGGGCGACGGGCAGGCCTCCAGCGAGGAGCAAGGGATCCTGATTGTGCGCCGGCCTGGCCAGCAGCGGCTGGCGGGTGGCCCGCCCGCGCCCGGCGCGCCGCCCGCCTACCCCCCTCCTCCCCCGCCCTCATTCCAGGGCTGGGACCTGGTCGTGGCGGGGACGGTGTCGTCGGGGCGGTCCCTCAAGTGGTGAGGGAGGAGGAAACACACAAGGAGGAAAGGGAGCGCGCGCCGTGCCGGGACCGCGCCCCTTTTCCTTTTTGTTTTTTTTCCGCCTCCCCTCCACTCAAACCCTCTCTCTCCCCCTCCCAACCCCCTTCCCCCCTTTTCCCAGTTCCCTCCCCCACCCGGGCGCCTACGCCATCTTTGCCGAGGCCGCCCCGTTCAAGGTCTGCCACCTGACGGTCGGGCATGGAGCGGTGGCCGCCGCGTCCCGCGCCGCGGCCGAAACGGCCGCTGCGGCGGCCGCGGCGGTCGAGGCGGCCGCCAGCGCAGGTCACGCGCCGCCCGCCCCGCCCCCGCCCGCCCCCGCCACACGACCGCCTTCCCACACTACCGTCTCCCCGTCCCCCGCCGACCTGGCGGCTACGCCGCCCTGGATCACGGGCCGGGACGGTGGTGGCAGGGGCGGGCCGCACCCGCCGCCGCCGCCGCCTCCCTCGACGTCTTCGTCGGAGGCGGCGGAGGAGGAGGAGGGGGAAGGGGGCGGGGAGGGAGGGAGGGAGCCGGCGGGCGGGGCGGCGGCAGCCCGCCCGCCCGCCTCGCCGACCGCCCTTGTCATCTCCCAGACCGGCGGCGACGGCGGGCCTGTGAAGCTGTGGACAGTGAGCACTCCCCCCCCACCGCCCGGCGCCCCGCCCCGAGGCGTCGGCGGCGGCGTAGGCGGCCGGGCGGCCGCCACCACCACCCCCTCCCTCGCCTGGGGCGGCGGCGGCGGCGCCCGGCCGGTCACCCTGTCACCCCCGCACCACCGCCGCCACCCCATCCCCACCCCGCTGGGCGGCCTGGAGGGCGAGAGCGGCGGCGGCGGCGGCGGCCTGGGCGGGCGCGGCTTCCTTCCAGGCCCGCCCCTTCTGCCCCGCGACCACCACCACCACCACAACCACCACCACCACCCGGCCGTGCAGGCGTTGATTGACGAGCACGAGCGGCGGGCGGCGGCCGCCCAGGCGGTGCCGTCCGACACGCAGCGTGCCCTGATGCGGACGATGGGGGAGTACGTGGACAGGGTGCTGGCCGCCAGCGGCGCCGGCGTGGCGGGCGGGCGGGCGTGCGGGTGCGGGCGGTGCCGCGCGCGCGCGGAGGAGTTTGTCCGGGTGGCCCTGGCGGCCGGCCGGGTGCCGGGGGGGCCGGCCTTTGTCTCGCCCTTCAATGCGGCCCGGCGCCGGGCGGACGAGGCGTCCGCGGCGAGCGGCGGCGGGGGCGGGCGGGGCGGCGGCGGGCGCGCCAGCAAGGCGGGCGCTCCCCCCCCCGGCGCGGCGGCTGCCCCCGCCCCCGCCCAGCCCGCCCTGGGGGCCTCGCCGGCGGACGCGGCCGCGCCCGCCCCGCCCGCGCCCGCGCCCGCCGCGCGGTCCCCCCCCCGCAACGCCCTGACGCTGACGCCGATGGACCCGGCGGTGACCGCGTT
>Ga0315287_10004031_pt1 | contig 14262 bp, 9 predicted proteins | sample YL17G11_0_MG_FD_205037 | JGI IMG/M metagenome (GOLD analysis project Ga0315287, IMG submission 205037) | Sediment microbial communities from Yellowstone Lake, YNP, Wyoming, USA - YL17G11_0 | ecosystem: Environmental > Aquatic > Freshwater > Lake > Sediment | place: USA: Wyoming | collected... | reverse complement strand
TTTCAGTGAGTGTGAGCGAGAGTGCGATATATATAGAGCGAGACCCACCCACTGAGCGAGACGGCGATGCGCGCGCGGCCAATAAGCGTTTAAGGCGATGTCTACTGAAACGTTTTTTTTTTTTTTTTTTTTTCCGTTTTTTTTCTCCCTGCGTTTTTTTTTTGCACTGTTCCCTTTTTCCTCTTCCCTAGTCTTTCCCGTTTCTACTCAGCCGCAGGCAGCTCCAGCATCACCGCCTCGGCCCTCGAGCACAGACCGGCGCCTTCGAACGTCAGCCCTGCCTCCCCGGCGTCGATGGCCTTCCTCGGGAACGAAGTCAGCAGCCGGTAAGACCGAGGAGGAGGCGGCGGCGGCGAAGACGAAGGCGAAGGCGAAGAAGGCGCCGGGGGGCCCGCCGGGACGACGCCGCCCGGCCGCGCCGAGTCCACGAGGTCGAACAGCAGCGACACGGGGTCGCCCCTCCGGAACCTCCGCGAGAGCCTCTCCCCTCCCGGGCAGCGCACCGCGACCTGCACCAGGTCCGGGTCCGAGTCCTGGGGCTCCTCGGCGGCCCGGAGCCTGGCCGCGGCCTCCGCCGCGGCCGCGTCCGCGTCCGCGGCCCGGTCCGCCGCCGCCCTCGCCGCCGCCGCCGCGGCCGCCGCGGCCGCCGCCGCCGCCGCCGCCCCGCTCGCGGCCCGCGCCGCGGCCTCCCCGGCCTTCCTCCGGTCCTCGGCCAGGGACTGCTCGTACGCGTCGTCCTGCTCCCTGCGCAGAGAGCGGGCCGCCGCGGCCCCCGGGGACAGCGCGGCCGCCGCCCGCGACGCCGCGGCGGCGCCGCGGGCGGCGGCCGCGGCGGCGAGGCCCGCCGCGGAGAAGTCGGGCATGGGCCCCTCGTAAGGGACGCCGAGCATGGCCGCCTCGAGCATGCGGGCCTCCTCGGCGTCGATGCCGTCGGGGAGGTCGAAGGGCAGGGGGGCCGCTGCGGCGCCGGCGGCGGAGGGGCGAGCTGCTGGCGCTGCCGTCCCCGCCGCCGCCGACCTCGTCGACGCTCTCGTCGCCCGGCGTCGCTGCTGCCTCCTCTCGCCTGCTCCCTCCTCTCCGTCGCCGTCGTCACCGCCGTCGTCGTCGTCGTCGTCGCTGACGTCAACGTAGCCTTCTCCGTCGAGATAGTCGTCGTCGTCATCATCGTCGACGACGACGGTGCCTGCGTTGCGAGCGGGGGGGGCAGCGGCGGCTGGTGCGGCCCTTGCTCTCGTCGTCGCCGCCGCCCTCCTCCCTCTCGCCGCCGCCGCAGCGCCGTTGTCGTCGTCGTCGTCGCTGAGAACGATGGCGTCGTCGGCGCCCCTCGCTGCTGCGGCGGTTCCCGCTGCTGCTCCCGTGGCTCCTCCACCCGCTCCGATACCTCCGAGCCTGCCTCCTATTCCTCCTCCTCTTCCCCCGCCTCCTCCTCCGCCGCCTCCCTCCAAAAAGAGGCCCACCGCCGCATCGATGTCGCCGCCGGCGGCGTCGAGAAGGTGCGCTGCGGTCTCGGCGTCGGCGCCGGTGACTGCTGCGATCGTCGCGACGGCCTCGTCGGCAGAGCCGTCGATCATCGCTGCTGTCCCTGCTGCTGCAGCTGCTGGGGGGTCCTCGGTGTCGCTCATAGCGAAGGCGAATGGAGGGGTTTAGCGAGACAGAAACAGAACCTGATGATGGGTTCGCTGTTCCAATGCTCCCCCGTCTCGATCGAGTTGCGTTGTCCCGCCTTTCCGCCCTCTCCTCTTTTTTCTTCTTCGTCTGGTCTTTTTCTTTCGACTCCTGCTACACACTCAGATTGCCCCCCCTCTCTCTCTCCCGCTCTCCCCTCTTCTCTCGTCGCGACGAAATGGTGCCTGTTCGTTCCCTCCAAAAAAAAAGACGAACGGAAATGATGTCAGAAATGGAAAGCAAAGGACGTCGTTGTTTCGACCTCTCCCTCCCTCCCTCTCTCTCTCTCTCCTTTCTCTCTCCCCTCCAGCGGTGCAAAGTCCCCGGGTCCTCGCTCCTGTCCCGCGCTCCCCCTCCCCTCTGCCTCCCCCCCCCCCCCCCTCAAGAGCCCGAGGAGGGAGAACGACGACATCACGCCCTGACCTCGGGGCTCGCCAGCTCCCCGGCCTCGCCCAGGTCGAACATGCGCTCCAGGGCCTCCATCGTCGCCAGCGTCTGCCCGACCGCGGCCGGGTCGGCGCCGTCGCAGCGCAGCGCCGTCATGGGCCCGTGGAGCAGCTTGTTGACGATGCCGCGGCTGAGCTCCTCGACGGCCTTGACCTGCTTCTTGGTCAGGCCGTCGCCGAGCCTGGCGAGCGCCCTGTCGAGCTCCGCGGCGCGGAGGGCCTCGGCCTTGGCGCGCAGGGCCTTGATCGTCGGCACCGTCTCGAGCGAGTCGCGCCAGGCCTCGAACACCAGCTGCTCCTGCTTGAGGAGCCCCTCCGCCTCGAAGGCCGCGGCGGCGCGCGCGTCCTTGTTCTGCGCGACGACCTCCTTGAGGTCGTCGACGTTGAAGACGGCGTTGCCAGCGGCGGAGGCCACGTCGGCGTCGATGTTGCGCGGCACCGAGATGTCGAAGAAGCGGCGCACGCCGCCGACGGCGGCCGAGGCCGCCGGCGCGCCCTCGAGGTCGGCGGCCGAGACCAGGACCTCCTCCGAGGACGAGGCCGCGAAGACGGTGTCGCACTCGGCGACCGAGCGCAGCAGGTCCGGCATCAGCCGCAGCTCGAAGCGCACCTCGGGGAACTCCTCGGCCAGCGCCTCGGACCGCGGCATCGACCGGTTGAGCAGCACGATCTCGGAGCAGCCCTTCGAGGCGAGGTGCTTGACGAGCAGCCTGCTCATCTTGCCCGCGCCCACGATGCAGACCCTCGAGTCCGCGAAGTCGTGCGTGGGGAGCTTGAGCTGCGCCAGCTCCGCGGCGGCCGAGGAGACGGAGACCGCGCCCGACGAGATCGACGTCTCGGCGCGGACGCGCTTGCCGGCGGTGATTGCCTGCTTGAACAGCCCGTTGAGGTGCCTGCCGAAGCCCGCGCAGTTCTGCCCGGCCTTGTGCACCTGCTTGACCTGGGCCAGGATCTGGCCCTCGCCCATCACGAGCGAGTCGAGCCCGCCCGAGACGCGCAGCAGGTGCTGCGTCGCGTCGCGGTCGCGCAGCAGAAAGAGGTGCGGCCGCAGCTCCTCGAGCGGGACGCCCGACGACCGCGCCATCCACTCCTCGACCTCGCGCACGCCGCGGTGCCACGACAGCGCGACGACGTAGAGCTCGAGGCGGTTGCAGGTCGAGAGCACCGCGGCCTCCTCGATGTGCGGGAAAGCCGTCAGCTCCTCGATCGCGCGCGGCCACTCGGCCTCCGGCACGGCGAGCTTCTCCCTGAGCGCGACCGGGGTCGAGTGGACGGTGAGGCCGATGGCGATGATAGATGACTTCTTCTCCATGGCGTAGCCTGCGACGTGGGGAAAGGGGAGGTGGGGAGGGAGGAGGAGGCGCGGGCGTGAGTGAGCAAAGAGGAAAAAAAACGGACAGAGGGTGGAGTTTGTCGAGGCGATAAGGTTTGGGCGAAGAGGAAGGAGAATGAGAGCGGAGCTCTCCACGTCGCCCGGCCAGCCCGCCGGGGCTCTTGCACGCCTCGAAATGCCCTCCCATCCTCGTCAAAAGCAAGTTCACGGTCTCTCGCGACCTCCGCGTCGAAATCAGAGCAAGTGAGGCACCGCGGAGGCGGGGCAAGCGCGAACAGAACGGCATCGCCGTGGTGGAACGACGGGCGAAGAAGTTTTTTGTCGCCGCCGCCGTTGTCTCGCGCTCTCCACTCCATCGACGCGCGCGTGCGAGTGCTTGCAGTGTCTTTTCCACTCTTCCAAGTACGCACGCGACGGGATCACGTTAGCTGACCGCTCGCAAGCGGGAAGGAATCGCGAGAAAAGGAAGGAGAGAACCTGCGACGCGTCGTCAAAGGACGAAATTCAGCCCGGCCGTCGTCGTCGTCGTCGCCGCCCCCCTCTCGAGGAGCCCGTTGGCTTCCTCTATCCACCAATCAAGCTTCGACCGCCAACCCGTCCCCGAATCTCCCACTTTACCCCCAAACTTACGGTTGATTCCCCCGGCGCTGGCCGCGCGGAGCTGCTCCAGGGCCGCCTGCGAGGCGTGGGATGCCGGGAGCTGCTCCTGGGTCGTCAGCGACGTTGCCAAAGCGATGGCTGATCGATGGCGGTTTTTCGCCGCCGCTGCTGCCGTCACCCTGAAAGACGAAAACGAGGGCGCCACGGACCTCGACGTCGAGGCCGCGCTCGACGTCGCGACACCGCCGCGGGCAGCCATGAGGGTCGCCATCGTGACCTCCGGAACTGGGACGTGCGAAAGGGGGGCGGAGAGTGCGCTCGCGGGGGTGAAGATTGGAACTTTTTAGTTAGAAAAAAACTTAGTTGTGCCTGCATGCTCAAGAGGACATTTTTTTGAAGATTTTCGGGCTCTTCTTTTCGAGCACTTTTTCTCTCTCGTTTCCGACCGAGCTCTCCTCTGCTGCTGCTCCTTCTCCTGCCTCCTCTTCTTCTTCCGCCTCTCAAAAAAAAAAAAAAAAAAAATGTTTCCTACACTCTTCTCTCTCTTTTCTCTTTTCTCCACTCTCCTCCACGCCAAAGGCACGGCGAACAGAGAGACCCTCCTCGCCGGCAGCAGCAGCAGCAGCAGCCTCTCCCCCTCGTCATCACGCCAGGTCCGCCGCGGCGAGCTCCATCAGCATCGGGTCGTCGAAGAACCTCCCGACGCTCACGTCTTCTGCCATCCCTTTCCTCCTCCGGGTCTTTACGACAAGATCCCGCGCGAGCGCCGCCGGCGGGGCCGGCTCGAGCGGCGCGAGCCTCACGGTCCGATCGAGCGGGTCCCCAGGGACGACGGCCCAGTGATCGAACACGCTCTGGCAGAAGGCCTGGCCCTGTGTGGCGACGCGGAGGTCGGTCTCGAACCCGAACGAGTCGAGCACGGGGAGGTGCGCGGCGAGCACGGAGAGGGGCGTCCCGGGGCGCGGCGCCTCCCGCAAGACGCGGCCGCGGCGGCGCGCGAGGAGCGCGTAGACGGTCTGCACGCAGTCGGCCGGGGACGTCACCTCGACACTGTACACCGGCTCCATCAGCCTCGGAGAGGCCGTCAGAAAGGCCGAGTAGGCCGCGCGGCGCGCCGTCGGGATGATCTGCCCCCCCGAGCGCGCAGAGGGCGCGACGCCCTCGCCGCCGGCGACCTCGGCGCCGACGAGGCGCAGCTTGACCGAGCGCATCGGCTCGTCGCAGAGCGGGCCCTCGCGCGCGCCCCATTGGAAGCCGGCCACCACGGAGGACCTGATCGAGGCGAGCAGGGACTTGTCAACGTAGGAAGAGGAGGAGGCGTTGCCTCCTTCGAGCTCGGCGGGAAGGCCGGAGCTTGGCATCGGCAAGGTGTCGTCAAGGAGGACGTTGGGCCCGCAGCTCGCGTCTGGCCCGAAGCACCACACGCTCCTCGACGCGAGCGCGTCCCACCCTCCCCTCCCGCCAAAGAACGCCGCGGCGCGCCTGCGAGGCCACGCCGAGGGCGGCAAGGGACGGCGGGAAGTCAGCGCGAGCTCCTCGATCGCGTCGGCGAGCCCTTCTTCGAGCGGCTCGGCGACGGCTGATAGGCGGTTGAGCCCGTTGGGCGTGCGCGCGAAGCAGCGCAGCGCCGACGTCTCGGCCACGGTCTCGGCCAGCGCGACGCAGGGGTCGGAGACCTTCACCTCGAGGAGGCCCGCGGCTGCTGAGGCGGAGGTGGGGTCGGCCGAGGCGGCGGAAGTTGAGCTATTTCCGCCAAAGAGCTCGCGGAGGTCGCGCAGCGCCGACTCGAGCGCGAGCTCGCCGCTCGCGAACAGCGCGTGCTCCCCGGACTCCTCGACGCGCATCGCCAGCCCGGGGTACGACTTGGCGACGCTGCGGAGGCCGTCGACCATCTTGGGGAGGTCCGAAGGGGAGAGGGGCTCGACGGCGACTTTGACGCAGGCCGCCGAGGGCGGAAGGGGCAAGGGCCGGAAGGCGTAGGGCACCGACGATTCTTCTCCATCGCCACCTTCGCCTCCTCCTCCTCCTCCGCGCGTCGTCGCCTCCTCCACGAGCGTCGCCGCCCCCCGGATCGTCGCGTCGACGCCCTCGATCAGCACCCAAGACCCTCCCGCTGGCGCCGAGGCGATCGGCACCCGGTACCGCGCCTGCAGCGCCCAGAGCCTGCCAACGACGGCCGGCGCCGAGTCCTCGTCGTCGCCGTCGTCCGGCGCGTACGCTTCTCCGAGGACGCGGACGCGCGCTCCCGGCCTGAGGGTTCCGCTGAGCACGCGCGCGAGGGCGTCGAAGCGCGTGGCGTCGGGAGTGGGGACGAGCTTGGCGATAGAAACGGCCAGGAAGGGGGAAGAGGCGTCGCAGCGGAGCATCGCGGCGGCGCGGGGGGGCGGCGGGGTCGCCGCTCCGTCTTTCCCGCCCTCGACCCCTCCTCCGCCCCCGAGCGGCCCGGAATATATCCTCCCGACCTTGGCCGCGGCCCCTGCCACGGCGCTCGGCACCTCCCTCGCCACCATCGAGACGAGCCCTTCGGGCCCCCCCAGCACCGCGGTCAGCGCCGACCGCAGCAGCGGCTTCGCGCCCGCGGCCAGCTGCGAAGGGCGCAGCGACACGCCCAGGGAGCCCAGCGCCTCGGCGAGCCCGCCGCCGTCGGCGCCCTCGGCGGACAGCGCGTGCGAGTGCAGCTTGTAGAGCGGCTCGAGCACGAACTCGACGAACGAGCGCGGCGCCGAGGCGCGGTCCTTCCCGGGCGGCGGGGAGCGCTTGAAGGCGCGGGAGGCCGGGTGGAACCAGACGTCGCCCCAGAGGCGCCTCGCGAGGTCCGAGGGGTCGAAGGGTCGCGGCGGCGTCCCGGGCGGCGGGGGAGGGTGCCCTTGCTCGCGGCCCCTCGGCGCCGCTCGCCGCCGCCAGGGCCGCCCTCCTCCTCCTCTACCCCCTCCTTCCCCTCCCCCGCCTCCTCCTCGACTCCGAAAACGTCCGCGTACAGCTGCGCGAACGAAGGGAGAGTGAACGACCAGCCGAAGGCCGGCGCCGCGAACGCCACGTTGCCGCTCGCGGGGTCGAGCCTGCGCTGCGGCGAGGCGGGGGCGCCGGCGAGGCCCCACCCGCCGCCGCGCAGCGCGTCCGCCGCCTCGGCCTCGAGGCAGGCACGGATCGCGGCGTTCGTCTCGTCGACGACGCGACGAAGCTTGTGGTACGCGTCACCCGGAGGCAGCTTCAGCTCCGTGATCAGCCTGTCGACCTTGGTCACGACCAGCGAGATCGGCAGGCGCTCCCGGACGCACTCGCGGACGAGCGCCCTCGTCGCGGCCGTGGCGCCCTCGGCGGCGTCCACGCACAGCAGCGCGCCGTCGGCGAGCCTGCAGGCCGCGCAGGCCTCGTCGCGGAAGTCGACGTGCCCTGGGGCGTCGACGACGTTGACGAGCATCGACTTGCCGCGCGAGTCGGCGAGCACGAGCGAGAGCGGCGTCGCCTTGACCGAGACGCCGCGGGCCTGCTCGTCGACGCGCGCGTCGCTGAACCTGCGCGGCCGCGGCAGCGGGCCCCAGCGCTGCTGCAGCGCGGCCGCCGGCGCGTGCGCCCCCATGCCGCCCCCCACGCCGCCGGACTCGGCGCGCTCCGCCCGGGGGGGCAGGACGTGCGAGGCCTCGACGAGCGCGTCGACCAGCGAGGTCTTCCCGGCGTGCAGCGCGCCCAGCACGGCGACGGAGCGCACGAGCGAGGGCGTCGCCGAGAGCGCCGCGGCGAAGCGCGGGTCGGCCCTCGGGACGCCGATCGAGGGGTCGAAGCGGTACCCGACGGCGTCGTCCTCCCCGTCGCTCTCGCCCTCGGCGGCCTCCGCCGCCGCCTCGCGGAGCCTCCTGCCGCCGCCGCCACTCACGCCGCCGACCTCGACGCGGGTCGCGCGCCTGGGCGCGATGATCGGGACCTCGATCGGCTGCGCGTCCTCTTCCTCGGCCAGGGTCTCCACGCCGGGCCCGTAGACGTCGCGGGCGGAGGGGTAGTAGCGCTTGTCCTCGTGGAGGACGACGGCGTTGGAGGCAGGGGGAGGAGGGGAGGAGCCGGCGGCGGCGCCGCTGGACGCTCCGAAGGCGCGGGCGTTGGCGGCGGCCTCGGCGGCGTCCAGGGCGTCGTCGTCGAGCTGCTCCTCCCCTTCGTCGTCGTCGAAGCCGCCGTAGTTTGCTGCGGCTGCCGCGGCGCCGTAGTCCGCCTGGGGAGGGGAGTCGGTTTCGGTGCGCGAGTGAGCGAGCGGAGGGAGGGAGGGTGAGAGAGAGAGGAGAGCGGAGAGAAAGGGAGAGGGGGAGAGAGAGAGGAATAGAGGTCGCTTGCCCGCCGCCCGTCGCCCGCCGCTGCCGCCGAATGGAGAATCTCTTTTCCCTCTCTCTTCCATGCTTACCTCCCCTTCGTCCTCGCTGCCGCTCAGCGGCGGGCCCACGTAGTTGCCAAACTCGTCATAGAGCGACTCGTCGAGGTCCATATTGTTTCGGAGAGAGAGAGAGAGAGAGAGAGAGAGAGAGAGAGAGAGAGAGCAGAAGAGCGAAAAGGATTTCCGAGCGGCGACGAAGCTTGAGCGATCTCAAGAGAGAGTTTTTTTTTTGCACGCGGCGCGGCGCTGCGTTCCCTCTTTCTATTCGGCTCGATTACCGTGGAGCAGCGCTCGAGAAAAAAAGAGAGGAAGCGTGCGCTAGAGGCTGCGAGTACCGCGGCGCACGAAAATATGGGGAGGACTCGGCTCTCTCGAAACCTCTCTCACTTTTTCGATCAGTTTTTTTTTGTGCAAGCCGTCGGCATTGCGTTTTTTTTCTCTGCTCTCGCCCTCTCTCTCTCTCTCTCTCTTCACTTTCTCTCTCATCCGTTTCTCTTCTGCTTTCCTCTGCTTGCGTTCAAGCAGCTAGAAACCTCTCATTTTCTAGCAGCCATGGGCGTCATCTTCACCGAGCCCAAGTACCCCGTGGTCAACAAGGCCCCGGCGTTCTGGGAGACGGGTAAGAGAGGAAGGAAGAGAGAAGTTGGTTTTCGCTTTGATTTCCGTCCTCCTTCGCCAATCAGCTCGTGCTCACCTCTCTTTCTCTATCTCTCACACTCTTCATCTAACAGTCTCCAACTTCAACGTCAGGGACCTGGGCACGATCGCGGGCACGACCGTCCTTTCGGCGCCCGTGGGGCACTTGATCGGTGCGAGGCTTAAAGAAGAGAAAGAGAAAGAGAGGAAGAGAAGAATCAATCGTCGGCTCGTTTCTTCTTCTTCTTCTTCTTCGTCGTCGTCGTTTTTCTCGACCTCCTCCTCCTCTGACCTCCCTCTTCCCTCTCAACTCCCCTCCTCACTCCAACAACCAAACGACCAAACAGGCCTCAAGAACAAGACCCCGCGCCCCGCCATGTGGGCCGCGGCCGTAATCGGAGGCACCGCGGGCTTCCTGCTGTCCTATCAGTCCAGCGCCGCTCGACTGATGGGCTTTGCCCCCAACGACAAGGAGGTCGAGAAGGGGCTGAGGGGGAAGCGCTGATTGTTTCTTCCCGCTTTCGCTCTCTCCTCTCCCTCTTCGGTGTTGTCTTTTTTTTAAAAGATCTTGTAATCCACACACTCACACACGGACCCAAAAAACATGCTATCGAGGAAAAGGAATCGAAGTGCGAGAGAGTGGGAGAAGAAACGAACCCTTCTCTCTCTCTCTCAAGACCCCGTGCCGCCCGCGACCTCCTCCTCGAAGATCCGCCGCATAGTCTCCGCCGCCCAGTCGTCCAGCTCCTCCACCGAAGGCATCGTGCGAACGTCTCTCTCTTCTCCGCTCGGCAGCGGGGCGCGCTGGTACGGAGAGGGACCAAACTCCGGCGTGGCGCTCAGCGCCGGCGCCCCCCTCGCGACCGCTGCCGCCGCCGCGGCCCTCCACCACCGCTCGAACCCCTCCCTCGCCGCCGCGTCCTCGCGCGACCAGGGGACCGCCACCTGGGCCCCCTGGCAGTCGCCGACGCGCAGGTGCAGCCTCGTCGCGAGCCGCGCCGCGACCCTCTCGACGGCGAGGTCGAGCTCGGGCCGCTCCCCCGGGAGGGCCTCGCAGGCGACCGTCCAGTGCGAGGCGTCGAGGCAGAGCGAGGGCAGGGGGGGCCCGCCGGGGCCCGCCGACGCCGCCGCCATCTCGCGGAGCAGGTCGAGGGCGTCCCAGGGGCTGCCGAAGACGCGCCCGCGGTGCGTCTCGAAGCAGAGGGAGAAGCCCCGCTCCTCGGCCTCGCGGGAGCAGGCGCGGACCGTCCTCATCGCGTCGGGCGTTCCCATGGCGTCGGAGCCAACCAGCGCGACGGCCTCTCCCCGGGGGGCGGCCTCGTCCGCGTGGGAGGAGAGAAAAAGGGCGTCGAGGTCGGCGGCGGGGCACAGCGCGAGCGCGGCGTCGAGCTGCCCTGCGAGCGCCGCCGCGTGCTGCTCCGGAGTCGCCGCCCCTGCCGCCCCGCTCGAAGGAGCCCTCGGCGTCTTCCTGTCAATCAAGTCGACGAACGGGTCGAAGCCCCGCCAGACGGGCCCGCTGGAGAGCACGACGGGCGTCCAGGAAAGGCCGTGGCGCTTCAGGGTCGAGGCGAAGAGCCCCCTGCCCGCGCCGGCGACGGGCGCTGGTGCTGTTTTTGATGTTGAAGGAGAAGAAGAAGAGGAGGTCGAGGTCGGAGGAGTTTCGTCGCTCTCGTCCAGCTCCGCTGCGAGGCGCACGGAGCACTCGATTCCTGCGTAGCCCTGCTCGGCTGCCTTTTTCGCGATCTGTTCGAGGGAGAGCTTGCCTGGAGTTTTTTTCCCCCCGTTTTTTTTGTTTGTTCAGGAAGAGGTTGAGGGGGAGAGAGAGAGGACGGGCGAGTTCGAGCGAGCATTCGATCAATGCCTCTCTTTTTCCGTTTTCGCTCTCTATGCTTGCGGCAGCAGGGACACGCGAGAGCGCATGCGAGGCAACGGTCCCTCTCTCTCGCACACACACACACACACCTCCGTCCCTGCGATGAGTCCCCCAGAGAGAGCGGAAGAGCTGCAGCCGCGTCATCGCAAGTTTCACTCTTTTCTTTTCTTTCTTTCCTTTTTCTGGAGACTTCGAGGTTTGTTTTCAAAATTTCGTCTCACTGTTCTCGCCTCCACCACCGCTCTGCTGCATCCTCTTCAGCCCCGCCCACGCCATCCTCGCCGAAGCCAAGAGCTCCGCCTCCTTTTCCTCCGTGAGGGCCGGGAGCAGCAGAGAAGAATAAAAAGAAGACGAGCTCTTTCCTTTGCAAGCGCCGCCGTCTCCGCCTTCGTCGCCGTCGTCGCGGTCGCCGTCTTTTGCAGCCTTCGCGGTCGCTGCTGCTGCGGCTCTGGCAGACGCGACCAGCGCTCGCTCGAACGCCGCGGCTGCCCCGGCGGGGAGGCCTCCTCTTCCTCCTCCTGTGCTTCCAGCTGCACGGGCGAGCTCCGCGGGCAGGGCGCGCAGGGCGTATGGGGTCAGGAGCGGGCCGGAAGAAGAGCCGTCGTCGTCGCTGCCAGACTGCTGCGAGAGCAGCGGCGCAAACGGCGGCCGTCGCTGCTGCTGCTGCTGCTGCTGCCGCCGCTGCTCCCTCGCTCTCTCTCCTCTCTCGCCTCTTCCACTCCCACCTCCGCCGACGGCGACCAAGAACGCGTCGATGGCGTCGCAGGCCCCGGCGGCAGCAGAGCGCACCGCTGCGACCCTGTCGTGGCGCGCGCAGGCCGCCGCGGCGTCCCTGGTGGCGGCGGCGCCGGGGCTCAGCGCGAGCGCCGCGGCAGGGGCGGCCGCCGCCGCCGCGGGGGAGGGCGGGCTGCCCCGACGGCCCCCGCCGCCGCCTCCGGCCGCCGCCCTCGCGATCGCCGCCAGGGCCCCCGCCGAGGCCCTCCTGGCCCTCCAGTCGGCGTTCCGCAGCCCGGCGACGCTCTCCTCCGCCGCGGTCGCCGCCAGCGCCGCCGGCATCGAGAGAGAGGAGGCGGAGGACGAGGCAGCGCGCTCCCGCAGGCTCGAGAACGCGACGGCGGCGGCGCGGAGGCACTCGAACGAGTCCGCGGCCCGCGTCCTGCGCCCGCCGCCGTCGGCGGCGATCAGCGCCAGCGTGTTGGCGAGGAGGCCGCGGGCGGTGGCGGCGAGCAGAGCGGGGGAAGGGCAGGGAGGCGGAGTGCGATGCAGCAGCGAGAGGAGCGCCTCTGCTGCCGCGGCGTGAGCGACGGAGGAGGAGGCGGCAGAGGAAGAACAAGTGCCGCCGCTCCGAGTCGGTCGAAGCAGCGGCACCATCACGGCGTCCGTGACGAAGTCTCTGGGGTCTGCGGAGCGCGAGGCAGGCGGCGCCGCCGAGGGAGAGGCCGCCTCGGCTCCCTCCGCCGCCCTCGCCGCCGCGACAGCTGCGGCGCCCGCGACCTCCGCCAGGGCCCTCGCCCCCGCGCTCCCGACCTCCTCCCCGCGGCAGCACGCCGCTGCGCCCTCCGCGGCGGCCTCGGCCGTCTCGAGCAGTAAGGTGACGTTCCGGGGCCAGGCAGCCGCCGCCTCGGAGGCGGTGGAGGCCGCGAGAGAGAGCAGGGCGCGGCGGAGGAGGTGCTGCTGCTGCTGATTGGACGAGCGAGAGGAGGAGCCGCCGCGGCAGACGCCTCCCCCTCCCGCTGCAGCGGTGACCGTCGCCGAGACCCTCGCGGCGGCTGCGAGGAGGTCCCTGACGGCCGCGGCGGGGCCGGCGGAGGCGACCAGAGCCTCGACCGAGGGGCGGAGCGAGGAGGCGACCGTCGCCGCCGATGCCGCTCCTCCCGAAGACGACGACGAGACCGACGCGACGGAGACGATCGTGCTGGAGAGCGCCCTCCTGGCGGCAGCTGCGGAGGCGGTCGAGCTCGCGAACGCAGCGGTGTTGTCGACCATTGCAGAGGCTGGTCGGAAGAATCAGGTCGAGAGCACTCTCTCTCAGGCCCCCCGCGATGCAGGCTTCGGAAAAAAGGCGAAGACGACGAGTCAAGTTTTGAAACGAAAGCCGAAGACAGACAGCGCCGCTGCTCCCACTTTTTTCTTTTCTTTTCAGTCCGTCTCTCCCCCCCCCCTCTCTCTCAACTTCCCCTCCGACTGCAAAAAAACGAAATGTCCGGCCTCGCCCGCGCCATCTCCTCCGAGGCCTCCAGCGACGGCTACGAGCCCAAGGTGATCCTCATCACGGGCGCCGCCGGGTTCATCGGCTCGCACACGGCCCTGAGGCTCGTCAAGAACCTGCCCAACGTCAGGGTGAGTTGGGAGTCGAGAGAGAGTTTTTCAAGATGTTCGCGTCGAAGGCTGCAGCCCTCTTTGCTCCTTTTCGCGGCCTTGTTCCGCTCTTTTCCATCTGCGCCTTTGCTGAGCGGTTGTGGGATACTACTCCCTGCTGCTCGAATCGGAAAATCAGCGAAAAACGCGGCGGACGAGGCGGGCGAGAGAGGAATCGGTCCCTCTTTTCTTCTTCTTCGTGAACTGAGATCGAGACGTCGATGACCGGGAAGAGGCAACGCTCCCGAGGCCGTTTTCTCGCCGCGTCCGGGCACCAGGCACCTCGCCTCGTTTCACCTACCCTTGATCGCTGAGGGGTAAAAATGCCATGCTCGAGCTTGGCGCAGAGAAAAAAAGCAGCGCGGTCGTTCTTGGCGGTGCAAACGAGGGGCGATGATTGACGCTCAAATCTCCATCTCTGGTTCGACCGACGAGACCTTGCCCTGTTCCACCCATGCTCACCTTCTTCTCTCTCCCTTCTCTTTCTCTCTCTCTCTCCCCCCTGCCAAACCTCGTCCTCTTCTCTCAGGTCATCGCTTTCGACAAGCTCGACTACTGCGCATCGCTGCACAACCTCGATGAGATCAAGGACAAGCCCAACTTCAAGGTGAGTTTGAGGGGAGACGGGAAGAAAAAGAGGAAGAAAAAAAACCGACGCGTCTTTCGTCTTCGTCGCTGGTCGAAGAGAAGAGAGAGAGAGAGAAATTGTTTTTTTTCCGTTCGAAGCGATCGCCGGAGAGGGCGGAGACCACCCGATGCTCCAGCGCTCGCTCCCTGCCTCGGCCTCTCGCGACCTCAGAACCGCGTTTCCCTCACTTTCGTGCGGAGAGAGAGGACGTTCGAGTTCCAAAAGGGAGGCAAAGAGCCCGCCATCTTCCCCGTCTTGTTTCTTTTTTCCTTCTTTTTCAGCTCAAAAGAGGCTCGTCGCTTTCCCCAGAACAGCGACGACAGCTCTCTCCTTTGAAAAAAAAAACACTCAACCCTCTTCCTC
>Ga0315287_10004029_pt1 | contig 14264 bp, 13 predicted proteins | sample YL17G11_0_MG_FD_205037 | JGI IMG/M metagenome (GOLD analysis project Ga0315287, IMG submission 205037) | Sediment microbial communities from Yellowstone Lake, YNP, Wyoming, USA - YL17G11_0 | ecosystem: Environmental > Aquatic > Freshwater > Lake > Sediment | place: USA: Wyoming | collected... | reverse complement strand
CCGCGTAGCCCGCGAGGTGCTTGTGCGGGTAAAGCCCGGTCAGGATGCTGGCCATGCTCGGGAGAGTCCAGGGCGAGGCGGCTGCCGCGTTGTCAAAGCGCACGGACTCAGCCGCGAAATCGTCGATCTTGGGCGTGACCTTGCGCTCGTACCCGTAGCAGCTAAAATGGTCTTTGCGCGCGGTATCGATCACGATCAGGATCACGTTGGGCTTGGGCTTGGAACGACGGCAGGAAAAGGCGCAGGAGGCGCAAACCAAAGCCAACAGCCAGATCAACAGGCTTTTGTTTTTCATAGCTAGATTTTCTTGTAAAATGATTCAATAGTCAACTATTGATGAAGCGAGGGGCGGGTTGAGGACAGCGGGGAACCAAGAGTCGGGAATAAATTCCCTCGCGCATTTTTATTTAAGAATTATGGAGGGCTTATGAAAAATTTGGCTAACGTCCCCGAATTAAAAATCGGAGTGGTCGCGGTCTCGCGCGATTGCTTCCCGGTCTCGCTCAGCCAGAAACGGCTGGAGGTCTTATGCGCTGCGCTCAAGAAAAAAGGCGTGGAATTCCACAAATGCTCGGTCGTGGTCGAAAACGAAAAGCACGCGCTCCGCGCCTTGAAGGAGCTGGCGGCCAAAAAGTGCAATGCGGCCGTGGTCTATCTCGGCAATTTCGGGCCCGAGGGACCGACCAGCCTCCTGGTCCAGAAGTTTCCCGGTCCGGTGATGGTCGCGGCCGCGGCCGAGGAAAACAAGGCTGTGCTCGCCAAAGACCGGGGGGACGCGCTCTGCGGCCTGCTCAGTTTGTCTTACAACCTGGGCCTGCGCCGGCAAAATGTGTTCATCCCGCAAAACCCGGTTGCCTTGCCGGAGGAGATTGCCGGGGAAATAAAACTTTTCGAGAGCATAGCCCGGGTGGCGGTGGGCGTGCGCGGCCTGAAAATTTTCAGCTTCGGGCCCCGGCCTAATGATTTCCTCACCTGCCATGCGCCGCTCCAGCCCTTGTTCGACCTGGGCGTGGAGGTGATGGAAAACTCGGAGCTCGACCTGGCGCAGCTCTACCGGAGCGCGGCCTCGCAGAAGCAAAAAATTAAAACCATCGGGCAGGAAATGAAAAAGGAGCTGGGCAAGTCCGCGGCCTATCCGGACCTGATCCCAAAGCTCGCCCATTTCGAAGTGACGCTTCTGGAATTCATGGCGCAGAACCTTGGCGCCTCTCAATTCGGAGTGTTCGCCAACAAGTGCTGGCCCGGATTTGAGCCGGAGTTCGGGTTCGTGCCCTGCTATGTCAACGGCCGGATGGCGGGAAAAGGCATCCCGGTGGCGTGCGAGGTCGACCTCTACGGAGCGCTCTCGGAATACATGCTCCAACTCGCGTCGCTCTCGCCCGCGACCCTGCTTGACATCAACAACTCGGTCCCCGATGACGTGCTCCCCAAAGACGCCCAACTCAAAGGCGCGGACAAAAAAGATTTGTTCATGGGGTTCCACTGCGGGAACACAACCTCATCCTGCATGAAGACCTGCCGGTTCAGCTATCAATTAATCATGAACCGCCTAATGGAGGATTTTAAAACCCCGGACATCACGCGCGGCACGCTCGAGGGGCAATTGAAGCCCGGGCCGGTCACGCTCTTCCGCATCCAGTCAACGCCCGAATGTCATCTGCAAAGTTTTATAGCCGAGGGCGAGATGCTGGATGTTGACCCAGCCACCTTCGGAGGCACCGGGATCATCGCCATCCCCGGTTTCAGCCGCTTCTACCGCCACGTCCTGATCGAGAAGAAATTCCCGCACCACGCCGGTCTCGGGTTCAAAAAAGCGGGCAAGATATTGTTTGAGGCATTGAAGCTCATGGGAGTCAATGACATCAAGGCCCCGCTCCCGGCGAACGTCATCTACCAGGGCGAGAACCCGTTTTAAAACCTGGAGAGCCGCGACCCTATTGTTGTTTTGAGTTTTGTTTTGTATTATAGTTTTTATTATGGGACGGGATGCAGATAAAGACATTCAGAAAGCAGCATCCATATTAAAAAAAATGGGAGCGCGGAAAGTGTTCCTTTTCGGCTCCCGCGCCAAAGGCAAGGCGCGGCCCGGCTCCGACCTTGACCTGGCGATCTCCGGGCTGAAACCGGAACTCTTCTTCAAGGCTATGGCCGAGCTAATGTTTTCGCTTGACCATGAAGTCCATCTCATTGACCTTGATTCCAAGTCCGATTTTACCGATTACCTCAAACGCAAAGAGGAACTGGTTAGTGTCGAATGATCTCAAAAATAAGGTAGAATTAGAGTTAAAGCAGCTTCAGAATTTGGTCGATATAAACGCGGAAATATTTTCCCGACTCCCCCAAAAAGGGCCTGACAAAATTGAGAAGATAGCGCTTGGGGCGCTGCTCCATTCCTTCTATAACGGGATCGAAAATATCTTCAGGTGCGTGGCAAGCGAGTTCAATGAAGAATTGCCTCGCGGGCCGCACTGGCACCAGCAACTGTTGAATTCCATGGCTTGCTCGACCAAAAAGCGAAAGGCTGTGGTCAGCGGACCCTTGAAAAATTCCCTCAAAGAAAACCTGGCCTTCAGGCACGCCTTCCGCAGCATTTATGCGGTTGAAATCGAATGGAGCAAGATGGAACCGCTGGCAAAATCCATGCCCGCAATTTTTAAAGAGTTAAAAAAAGAATTAAAACTCTTTTTCGGTTAATTTCGGGACCGTCCGGACTCATGACATTTAGCCTGGAAAGATGAAAAATATTTTTATGTTCCTGAGGTAGAAAATGAAACGGATCGACCTCAAATTCGAAAGTCATGGCGAGAAATGCGGGGCGTGGCTGTACCTGCCGGAAAAGGAGAAGCCGCCGGTGGTGGTCATGGCCCACGGGTTCGGCGCGGACAAGCTTTTGCGGCTGCCCGCGTTTGCCGAGAAGTTCGTGGAGAGGGGGCTTGCGGTCTTTGTCTTCGACTACCGCAATTTCGGGGACTCGACCGGCGAGCCTCGGAACTGGATCAGCCCGAAGCGACATCTGGAAGACTGGAGGGCCGCGATCGATTTTGTGCGCGGTTTGAAGGAGGTTGACGGACAGAGCATGGGCCTGTGGGGCAGCTCATTCAGCGGCGGTCATGTGCTGGTTATTGCGGCGGAGGTCCCCGGGATTTGCGCGGTGGTCTCTCAGGTGCCGTTTGTGGACGGGATCGCCACATCGTCATTGTATCCTTTCGGTTTCATCGCCAAGGCATTTGCCCACGCCGTATTGGATGTCTTGAGCAGCACATTCCTGCGCAAGCCCCACAATGTCCAGATCGTTTCCGAGCCTTCGGAATTCGCCCTTCTCAACACGCCGGAATGCATGCCCGGGTACAAATCGCTGGAGCCTCCCAATTACACCCCTCAGAACTTCGCGCCCGCGAGGATAGTGCTCTCGCTCCCGTTTTACCGGCCTATAAAATTCGCGCCGAAAATTTCATGCCCGGTCCTGATCATCAAGGCTGAAAAGGACACCCTCATCCCGCCCGCGTCCGTGGACAGGACCGCTTCGCTGGTAAGGGATGTGAGGCTGGAAAAGTTCCCGGTCGGCCATTTTGATGTTTACACCGGGGAACTGTTCGAAAAGGTTTCCAAAATTGAGGCTGATTTTTTGGCAGAGCATCTTCTGAAAAAAAGTTAGGCGCCGTTTTCGGCGCAAGATGAACGGAAAAAATTTCCCCGCCCGTGCTGGATGAAAAATGTCGCGGCTGGACAATCCTGATTTGAACGGATAAAATATTGGCAATGCAACCCTAGGAGGGTGCATCTTATGAGAAAATTAATGGTAGCTTTGGTTGAAGCCAGTTGCGGTTCAACCCATGTTTACTCCAGGACCTACCTGCCGCGAGTGGGAATCCCAACCCTGGGAGCCATCCTGAAAAAACTGGGTTATGAATGCGACATTTTTTTTGAAGCCATTTCTGCGCCCGACCGGGAACAGCTTAAAAAATACGACGTCGTGGGCATCGGCTCGATCACAAATACCATCACCGACGCCTATGGTCTGGCCGACTATCTTCGCGGGCACGGGGTCAAGGTGGTGATGGGCGGCCCGCATGTGACCTTCATGCCCGAGGAAGCGCTCGCTCACTGCGATTATGTGGTGCTGGGAGAGGGCGACGCCTCTTTCCCGGCGCTCCTGACCGAACTGGCCAACGGCGGCTCGGTCCAGTCGGTTCCGGGCCTGGCCTTGCGCGACCCGGGAGGCGGCGTCCAACTAACGGGCAAAGCCGACCCGGTGGATTTTGAGGGACTGCCCTCGCCGGACTTTTCGCTCTGCCCGCAGTTGAAAGCCGGAAAAATCCCTCCCATCATCGTGACCTCGCGCGGCTGCCCGCATGATTGCATCTTCTGCAGCGTGACTTCGATCTTCGGAAGGAAATACCGGTTCAAGCGCAACCGGCAGGTGATCGATGAAATCAGGCCGGTGCAGCGCCGGAGCATCTGTTTCGGGGACGACAATTTCTGCGCCAACCCCAAACGCACCAAATCCTTGTTGAAGGACATGATCGACCAGGAGGCGGTCCCCTTGCGTTGGGCCGGCCAGATGTGCGTGGCCGCGGGTGATGACCTTGAGCTTCTGGACATGATGCAGGAAACCCGCTGCCGCACCATTTATGTGGGGATCGAGTCGATCAACCCCGAGACCCTGAAAAAATACGGCAAGGCCCACGAGCATGCCGCGACCGCGAGGTGCATCGAAAACCTGCACCGCCACAACATCGGCATCCACGGCATGTTCGTGGTGGACCAGGACGACGACCCTCAAAGCGTGAAGGCGACCATTGACTACGCGATCGAGAACGATATGGATATGCTCCAGGTCATGACCCTGACCCCCTTCCCCGGAACCGCGGCCTACCAGGAATTGAAAGGCCAACTCCTTCATTCGAACTGGGAATATTTTGACGGCCTGCACCTGGTGATGGAGCCGAAAAAATGCACCTCCTATGAACTGCAGACCGCGGTGATCCGCGAGATGCAGCGCTTCTACAGCCTGAAGCGGGCGCTCGGTTCTTACCGGAAAAACCGGGGCTGGCGCTTGAAATACCGGCTGGGCGCGCATTACCTCCTTGGAAAATGGACCCGGGAGAACGCGGACTACATCGAGCGCCTGCGCACCAATTTTTATCATAACGGCCTGGCTTCCCTGGAGACCAACGAGTCAAGGACTTAGGGCGCGGTCCCGGGACCGGTAATGTTTGTGATCGCCTGCAAATAATCCTAAAATAAAAGCGCAGCCATTGACCGGAAGGGTCAGGCCGATTTAAAAAAAAAATGTTCAAGCCGCAAAGACTGGTCTGGATTCTGGCTTTCCTTTATTTCGCCTTCAACCTCGGATTCTTTTCTTATAACTATGACATGGACGGCGCGGTCTTCAGCCTGTACCTGGAAGCGGTCAAGGCCGGCGCGGATCCCGCCACCCTCTTTCACAACCATCACCTGATTTACGAGCCTTTTGCCTACGGGTTCTGGAACCTGCTCACGCTGGCCGGCTTGTCCATGCGCTCGGTCCACGGGCTGCAACTTTTCGACCTGGTCCTCTCCGGGTTCAGCCTGGCGATATTCGGCCTGAGCCTGGTTTCCATCCGGCCCGAAAAGAAATGGGTTGCGCTTTTATGCGAACTGGGCCTGGGTTTCAGCTTCACTTACTGGTTCTTCTCGGTGCAGCCCGGGGAGCACGCTTTGGCCCTGCTCTTTTTGAACCTGGGCTTTTATTTCGCTGTCAAGAACAGCCATGGGCTTAACGATTTTGCTCCCCCCGGCCGGAAAAACTTTGTCATCCTGATGCTGGGAGTTTTGGCGAGCCTGGCCGCGTTCGGCCATATCATGCACGGCTTGTTTGTAATTCCGGTGCTCGCATTCGCGCTCCGGATTTTCCCGGCCCCAAAGCTCCGGTCAAGGCTGCGGCCGCTGCTCGCGATCCTGGTTGTCTTTTGCATGATCACCGGCTCGCTTTACGTGATCGCCTTTTTCGCGCAGACCCGGGTGAGTCCGCACGTGGATTCCTTGACCAGGACATTCATTAAATGGGTGCTGGGCAACGCCAGCATTGAGACGCCCTACGGCTACAGTCACAGTTATTGGGAAAACGGCTTCGCAAGCCTGGGGCAATGGTTTTCCGGATTGGTCTGGGCTTTTTTCTGGAAGGATGAAAACTCGGTTGCGCCCCGGGTCTGGCGCCTGCTGAAAATTTCCGGCTTGTCCGTGATGACAATCTATGTCCTCAATTATCTTTATCGATATTTCAAGGACTGGCGTAAAAGAGAGGCTTATGACGATTTCATCATGGCCTGGATAATTCCGGGAGCGCTCTTCACGACTTTCTGGGCGCCCGGTTATTTTGAGCAAAAAACATATCTATTGCCCGCGCTCTGGGCCATGGTCTTCATGGGCGTTCCCGGGACAAAGTCCAAAATGAAAAAGACCGCGCTTGTTTCGCTCCTGGCCATGACCGTGATATCCCTGTTCGCCTTCAACTTTTTCTTGAAGATTTATCCCGACTCGGACCCCGAAAACGCGCCCGAACTGGAAACCGCGGAGCAGATCAAAAACGCGACCGCGCCCGGCTCCATAATAATAATCTCCGGAGCGGCCGCGGGATATAATATCGGCAAGGTCTATATCCCGTATTTCTCGCAGCGGAGCACGCTGGTGCTGGACTGGGTGCTGAGCAAGCCGGTTGACGGGAAATATTTTCCGCAAAACCTGGAAAAAGCGATTGATGATTACATGGCCTCGGGCAAGACGGTTTATCTGCTGAGCGATGCCTTGCAGGGGCCGGCGCTGGATGAACTATCAGAGCACCACCGCATCAGCAAAAAAGAGCTGGCATCTTTCTGGGCCCGCTACAACCACCGGCCGGTCGCGAAACTTGAGGGCGGGCTCCTGCTTTACCAAATAGAATGAACCGCGCCGGCTTCATTTCCGGTCTTCCAACGGATTTATTTTTATGATATCCTGGCGACCGGCCCGGACAAAGACATGGCGGGGGGAATGAAAATCGAAAAAGCGCAGATGAGTTCCCGGGAGCGCGTGCACGCGACCGCCAGGGGATTGCCGGTTGACCGCGTGCCGGTCTTCATCTGGATCGAGGCGCACGCCGGGGCCAGGATGATGGCCGAGTTCCGGCCGTCAAGGAACTGGTCCTGGAACCTGCTCGCGCGTTTTTTCTGGAAACGCTTCCGCGCGGGCGGTACTTTCAACTCCCGGGAAATCTGGAGGATCGCCCCGCTTTATTTTGACGTCCACACCTTCAACTGCGCGAACGCCTACGCGCTCGAGCTGGGTTCGGACATCGTGCTCGCGTCCCACTCCACGCCCTGGCAGTACACCAAATACCTGTATCGGGACGGGCACATCCTGTTCAAGGACCTTTACGGAGTCACGCGCGGGATGGGCAGCGGCATTTACCCGGACATGGTCCGGCCCGCGATCAACGAGATCAAGGATCTGGAAACTTACCGGTTCCCGGACTTCAGGGATGAGCGGCGTTACAACATTTTCAGGAAATATCGGAAGGCCTTCCCGGACAAGAGCATCGCCGCCGAGGTCTGGGGAACCCAGGACTTCACCGCAACCTCGCTCTTCGGCATGGAAAAATTCATGATGTTTTTGGTCGACTACCCCGAGGAGATGAAAAAATTCATGGAGCGCTGGGCGGACCATCACATTGAGGCGGTCCGGAGGAGCGTGGCCGCGGGCGCGGACCTGGTGATGATTGAGGATGACTACGGCTACGACCAACGCCCCCTGATCTCGCCCAGGATGTGGAAGGAGTTCACCTACCAGCACTTGAAACGGCTGAGCGACGCCGTGCACGAGACGGGGGCGCTCACCATCCTCCATTCCTGCGGCTTTCAGATGCCCTTTCTCGAGCATTATGTCCAAGCCGGGATCGATATGCTCCACGCCTTCCAGCCCATGGCCGGGAACGACTTCAAGGCCGCGCACGAAAAATTCGGGGACCAGCTGACCTTCATCACCGGCATTGACATCCAGCGCGGGGAGATGATGAGCGCGGGGCAGTTGAAGCAGGACATGGTCAACAGCTACCGGATTGGCGGCCGCAAGGGACATCACGTCCTGGGCACCACCCACGAAATCCAGTACACCATGCCCGGGCCCAATCTGCGCGCGATCTTCGAGACTTTGGACGAGATCCAACAGGGCCGTTACGATTGACGGGTTAAACCGCCTTTGCCAATCCTTTCGCGCCGGATCCGTCCACAAGGCCGCTGACGCTTACGGCCCGGGCGCTTTGCTGAAAAAATTCCGGACCAGGAATGATGCTATCGGCGTAGCGATCATCTGGTGTCCGAGGGCGTTGAGGTGGCAGTGGTCGAAGAAGATGTCCTGGTTTTTGTGCTCTTGCAAAAGGGGCAGGAGGTCCAGGCAGGGGATTGAATGCTCTTTGCAGTAGGCGAGCATTTTTTGCTGGGGGTATGCGTCATAGACCTGGGAGCGCACCTGGAGCTCGACCGGGAAGATGATGATCGATAACTTGAAATTGTGTTTTTGCGCCAGGGTTTGCATCTGGTCCAGGCCGGAGTAAATTTTTTTCCAGGAGTCTTCCTGCCAGGCGGCGCCGAAGTCCATGGACGCTTCCTTGATCACATTCTGATAAGCGCTCTGGTCAGTGATCCAGTTTTCCTTGACATACTCATTCCGCCAGTCCCAGCGGGCCGCGGCGTTCCTGCCCAGGAAGTGCTTGACCAGGAACCGCTTCCAGACCCATTTGTAGAGGTAGCTGTATTGCTCAACTGTTTTCGACTTCTCGATCAGCCAGGGCGGCAGGTGGTAATACTCGTTTTCAAATCCCCAGGGCGGCCGGCTGTCGTTGAGGTAAAATCCGAGCAGGACGATGTCGGGCTTAAGCTTGTAAGCGGTTTCCTTGAAAATCCAGAGCTCCTCTTCCAGGCCGGTGTCCGAGACGCCCGCGTTGATCACCTCAACCGGACGCGCCGCGGACAAAATTTTTTCCAGGAGCGCCGGGTAGACTTCCTCTTCCGGCAGAAACGGGGAGAGCGTGATGGAATCGCCCAATACCAAAATCCGGGTGCTGCCCGGTTTCTTCTCAAGCGAAACCTCTTTGCCGCGAAAGCCCAGAGAGTTGGTGCGGAAATGGACCATGCGGTTGGACACTTCGAACATCTGCTCAAAGTCGAGATTGGGCTTGAGCCTTCTCCCGTGGCCGGTGAGCGACACCCATTCGTTGGTGGGTATGGACGCGGTCCTCGGCCATTTTTTATGGAGCAAAAGCCAGGCGACAAGTTCCAGGAGCGCGAGCGTGACCATGACCGAGAGCAGGACCGCTGCGACGCGGAACGCCCAATTTTTTTTGACCGGGTCGGGGACGAGCATGAATATATTTTATAGGCGCGCGCCCTTAACTTCAATGCGCCAATATTAAAGAGGGACGCTCCTTGAAAATGGATGGCGATGGCGGCAATTTCCACTTAAGTAACTGTAGATATTCATACTATCTGAAATATTCTTTCATTATTTCCCCTCCCTGGGATGGGAGGGGATCAAGGGGAGGGTGATTTCAACCTTGTGTGGCAAGGGTTTGAGGAGTTTTGGACAATTTGATGATCCCCCTCTCCCAACCTCTCCCGCGGCGGGGAGAGGAGTTTATGGAATAAATCGACAGCCTCAAAATCAGGGAGCATCCCTTGCTTGTTGAGGATGTCATTGTTTCCCGGGTTCGATGCCGGCCTGGGGCAGTTGCTTGACGCGGGGAAGCGCGAGAAATAAATTGTCGGCGGGGTCGATGAAAATTTTTATGGATGCTGAAGACAAGTCGAGCACATGCCCTCCTTTATTGAGGTCGTCGCTCAGGAAATGGAAGTGGAACCCGGGGCTGTTCACGCCCGAGGCGAGCTGCGGGCAATAAAACCCGACCATGGTCCCGGAAATGTCTTTGTATTCAAACACCGCCTGGTTTTTGACCGCCTGGTTCAAGCCGGGATAGGGCGGAGTCTGCTTATGCACGGACCTCACCTTGATGTTTTTGAACCGGCCTTTGATTTCTATGGCGTAAAATATATTTTTGCTCTCCAGTTTGTCTTCGATGAAAGTTTGCAGTTGCTTGTAATCCATGCTTTGGGCGGAACCGATGCTCTGGTCCGGCTCGAAGAAAGTGACCATCGCGAAAGGGGTTTTCGCCGAAGGCTTCACTTTGTGGACAGCGCCGTCCGCGCTAACCTGAAAAAATTGATGACGCAGCTCGATCATTTCCCCGTCCAACGCGTCAAAGGTTCCCAGGCCGAAATTTCCGTGCCCGCCCAGTTGTTGGAAGCTGACCTCGCCGTCCAAATTTCCCCCGAGCAGCGCGCTGATGGTTGAGACCTGGTAGAGCACGTCATTGTTGTGATGCCGGCCCGAAGCTCCGGCGACCAGCAGGAAAAGCAGAAACGCCGGGGCCAGCCGCAGTTTTTTTATGCGCGTCATTTGTCCCTGATCAGTCTCGGGTCATCGGTCTGGACCGCGTCGATGCCGAAGGAAATTTTTTGAGAGATGGTTTTGGGGTCGTTGATCTGGAGGGTGATGACTTTCAGGCCTTGTTTGTGCGCGGATGCGATCATCTTTTTTGTGGCCAAAGGCACCGTGGTCCCGACCCAGTCCGCGCCCATCTTTTTCAGCTTGGCCAGACTGCCCGCGGGCCAGGGCCAGGAGATGCAACTCTCCATTTCCGGATGATTCTCATTCAGCCATTTCAACTGCTTTATGTTCCAGAGGCCCACGATCACTTTTTTCTCCATCCCGTTCTTGAGCACAAAGTCCGCGAGCAGATTGAGGTAATCAATATCCTTGCCCTTGGTGTCCAAATAAACGCCCACCCCCGAGGCCTTGGCGAGATTGAAGATTTCCTCAAGGGCCGGCACCGGCTCGCCGTTTTTGGTACGAAGCGACTTGACCTGCTCCATGGTCATGTCCGCGATCTTGCCGGTCCCGGTGGTGGTGCGCTCCACAGAGGCATCGTGCATGGAAACGAACACGCCGTCTTTGCTCAGCCGCGGGTCGCACTCGATGTAGTTGACGCCGTAACCTATGGCGAGCTGGTAAGCCTTGATGGTGTTTTCATCCGCCTCCGCGTTGTCCCCGCGGTGCGCCACCCAGATTGGCTTGGACTCCGCGCGAAATCCGGACGCGCAGCAGATGAAAATAAAAAACGCGATACAAACGGAACGGCGCATCCTGTCCACCTGCCCTCCTGTTTATTTCCCGGCCAGACCCTTGCCGCTGATCTTGAGAGGATGGTCCACCACGTCCAGCCAGGGACCGATGTTGTCCTGGGCGATCTTCCTGTCCGGGACCATGTAATATAAAAAATACTGGTATTTGCCCGCGGGCGCCTCGAACATGCCGCCCAGTTTGAACCCGACCTGGTGCCTTCCCGGCTCGGACTCGGGCGGGTCAGCCGCGGCGTCGTCATCCTCGTAGAAGGTGGTTTCCGTGACCACGCCTTTCCACTGCTCGGGCACGATCATCCTCACCACCATCGAGCCCTTGTCCCCGCCCACCGCGTACCAGTTGTGAGTGGTCTTGGTGTCCAGGCTTTTTTCCGAGGCGTCCATCCTGCCGTCCAGGGTGGTGGGGGTCTTGGTGGTGACGTCGAAATAATAGGAGCCTTTGAAAGTCTGGTTGAAGTCGATGGTGTAGATCATATAGGAGCCTTTCAAGATCGCGCCGGCGCCGGGCGGGAGGCTGAAGAAGATCGGGGTGTAGAGGTAAGTGCGGTAAAAGACATTGTCCGAGCCGCCGGCCAGCTTGAGCTTCAGGCCCAGCAGCTCAACCCCGCCTTCCATGCGGTGCACCACGCGCACCGGGCCGTCGATCCAGCCGACCAAATCCGCAGGGGTGTCCTGCTCGCCTTTGATCATGTTGACCATGCCGCCCAGGGTGCTGATGTGGCCGCGGCCCTTGATCCGGTCAACCGCGTTGGGGCCTACCTTGCCGTCCGGCTGGACCAGGTGGAAGCGGTCGAAAAATCCTTTTGACACCGGCTCCCCGAACCAGTAGCGGTCGGTCTTGACCCAGTTCCGGCCTTGCTCGGTAACATGAAACACATAATCGGTCTGGGAGCGGGGAGGGTTCATGCTGAAGCTGAAAAGATAAACCGCGGCCTTGGTGTTGCTCTGAGAATCCGTGATTATAATCTCCTCGCCTTTGACCGCTCCCGCGGTTGACCGGGCGGACTCCGGGGCTGGAGCCGCGGCGTCAAAGGCCATGAACACCAGCTCGTCCTGGTTATCGATCCTGCCGTTTCCCAGTTCGGGATTTTTCTTCGGGCCGAAAGCATAAATGAAATTCCCCTCCGGGGTCTTCTCATCGACCTGGAACGGGACCGGCTCAAAAGCTTTCCCGTTCCAACGCATCAGGCACAGGCCGCTGATCTTTTCACCCAGCATCTCCGGGATTTGCCTGCCCTTGACCACCACGCCGTCCGGCCGGTAGCTAAGGGGCGTAAAACCGCCCTCTGCGAAACCGGGTTGAGAACAAACGATTAAAAGCAAAATCAAGATGAAAAGTACGCCCGTAATCTTTTTCATTTTATTCCACCTCATTTAAATAATTTGGCGCTCTCCGCCCCCGAACTTATTTGCGGGGGTTTTTGCGGCACAGGACGAAATAACTGTTGATGTCCTTTTCGCCGTGACGGAAGGCCTTGCCGATCAGGACATCCTCGTCCACCCAGCGCAAAAAATCGATCATGTTCCCGTAAACAAAACGCGAGAGGCCCGCGGTGTTGGGCTTGATCTCCGGCCAGTCCTCCGGCTTTTCCTTGGGCGTCTTCTTGTAGTTCACGGCCAGCTCTTTCCTGGCTTTATCGCTCTGCTCCGCGATGTAATAGCCCCAGCCGATTATCCCGCCGATGCCGGCGTTGTTGTATCCCGCGACCTGGCCGTCCTTTGTCCGGTAGAAGACTTTCTGGAACCGGGTGAAAGCGGGCAGCGAGTTCTTGCCCTCAAAGGGCTGCGGCTCCAGGGGCTTGGCATTGGCAGGGACCACATAATCCAGGCTCAAGGGCTGGCCGTCCCTGGCCAGTTCCCAGAGCCGGGCCTGGCATTTCTTGTTCAACTCGATCACTTCCGCGATTTTCCGGTCCAGGCTCAACTTGCGCAGGTGCTCCGTGACCCGGGCCAGGGCGGTCTTTTCATCAAGCAGAAGCTCTTTTAGAGTGGACATGTCCGGTTCCTCCTAAATAAATTGAAATATATTATAGCCGCAAAAAAATCGCCGCACAACAATCTGTCATGTCCAAATCCTATATATAATCCTAAATATTAAAAGCAAAACAAATTTATTAACTGCTGTTTAGAAACAACAAAAACCCCCTCCGCTCAAGGAAGGGGGTTTCATGCCGACTGTTAATTATGCTTTTTTCTCTTTTTTCACTCGGCGCGCGGTCTGGTAGTGGCTCGCGCACAGCCCCTTTGCGTAATGGGGCCGCTTGCACCCGGCCACCGAACAGGCCTTAGCCGCGGAGGGCTTCCGGCCCCGCTTCTTGCCTTTTCTCCGGCCGCGCTTGCCCACCGGGGCGCCTTTGCCCCCGCCGATCAGGACCGCTTCCAATTGCCCCAGCCGTTTATTGAGCGCCTCGTTGGTTTGTAGAAGCTGGTCCAGCACTTTCTCCAGATTGTAAATAATTCCCTTTTTCGGTCTTGCCATAACAGAACCTCCCTTAATAATATTTTCGTGTCCTTTATATATTATTTCCGGCGAAATGTCAATTGCAGTAATTTTATTTCAATATATTTTTTCAAAACCGGCCATAAGTTTGACAAAGGCCTGCAAGCTCTCAAAATAAAATCCTGAATATGCCGGGTTCAAACGGAAAAGATAGCGTGACCGAGCCCTCCAAAAAAAGCCGGGTGGCTTTCTGGCGCAGGCTGATCACGGTCTTGGTGTCGGGCCTGCTCCTGGCCTTTTATGTTTTCCGCGTGGACTGGGCCAAGCTGGAGCGCGCCTTCATGAACGCGGACCTCTGGCTGTTCCTGGCCGCGCGGGTCTTGCCGATCCTGCTCTATCTTTTTGTGGACGCCTTTCTGCTCCAGCGCCTGATCGTCTGGTACCACAAGCCCTTCGGCTACAGGCATGTCTTGTATGGGAGGGCCTCGCTCTACATTTTTGCCCTGATCAATGCCCAGGTCTCCAACGGCGGCATGTTTATATATTTGATGCGCCGGGCCGGGATCGGCGCGGAAAAGCTGATGGGCTTGATCGTTTTCCGGTTTGCCTGGAGC
>Ga0315287_10004028_pt1 | contig 14265 bp, 13 predicted proteins | sample YL17G11_0_MG_FD_205037 | JGI IMG/M metagenome (GOLD analysis project Ga0315287, IMG submission 205037) | Sediment microbial communities from Yellowstone Lake, YNP, Wyoming, USA - YL17G11_0 | ecosystem: Environmental > Aquatic > Freshwater > Lake > Sediment | place: USA: Wyoming | collected... | reverse complement strand
AGGACGCCGACGGCCAGCCGCGCAGCGCCTCGCGGGGTCGCCATCTGCGCCGCCGTCAGCGCCGGCAAGGGCGCCTGGAACTCGAGCACCTCGACGCCCAGCTCGCGGAGCCCGGAGATGAGCACGGCGTTGCGCGGGTAACCGGGGTCGTACGTGCCGAAGTAGGCGACGGCGCGGGTCACGGCTTGTCGGCGACGCCCGCGGCGACGGGAGCGGCGGCGACCGCGGTGTCTTGTGGAGCGGCGGCTCCGCCGGCCCCCACGACGAGCGCCACCTGGGCGTCGTCGGGTCCGCCGCGAGCCCGCGAGTTGGCGATCAGCTCGCCGATCAGGCCCAGCGAGAGCAGCTGCACCCCGACGATGATGAGCAGCGCGCCCAGAAGCAACAAGGGGCGCTGCCCGATGGGGTTGCCGAAGACGAGCTTGTCGACGCTGAGATACAGCTCGACAAGCACACCGACGAGGATCAGCAGGGTGCCGATGCCCCCGAAGAGATGCTGCGGGCGGTGCTGATAGCGACCGAGAAAGAGCACCGTGAGAAGGTCGAGATAGCCGCGCAGATACCGCTGCCAGCCGTACTTGGACTTTCCGGCCATGCGCCGCCGGTGGCTGACCCGCTCCTCGGTGACGCGAAAGCCGGCCTGCGCGGCCACGACCGGGATGTAGCGGTGCTGCTCACCGTAGACATGGATGGTGTCCACCACGTCGCGGCGGTAGGCCTTGAGGCCGCAGTTGAAGTCGTGCAGAGGGATCCCCGAGGTGCGCCGCACCGTCCAGTTGAAGAAGCGCGAGGGGACGGTCTTGTTGAGCGGGTCCTGGCGGCTCTGCTTCCAGCCTGAGACCAGGTCGTACCCCTCGTCCAGGCGCGCGATGAGGCCGGGGATCTCGGCGGGGTCGTCCTGGCGGTCGCCGTCGAGCGTGACCACGTAGTCGCCGCGCACGTTCTCGAAGCCATGAGCCAGCGCCGCGGCTTTGCCGAAATTGCGCCGCAGCTTGACGACGCGCACGTCGTCACGGGTGGCGGCGAGCCGCGCCATCGCGGCAAACGAGCCGTCGGTGGAGCCATCGTCGACGAAGACGATCTCGAAGGCCATGCCGGCGGCCTCAAGCGCTGCGTCGATCTCCGCGACAAGCGGCTCGATGCTATCGGCCTCGTTGAAGACCGGGATGACAAGTGAGGTCAGGGCAGGCATATCGGCTCACTAGGATACAACTTCGCGGCGTACGGCGATGAACGTCCTCGTGGTTCGCGCGGCTGTCACCCGCGAACGCGCCCCGCATCCATTCCCACGGTATACGCGGCCACAGGCGCTTGGTACGATGCGGCATAGCCTCCCGCACCGGCGCGGGCGAGTTGGAGGATGAGGATGGGCAGGAAGATCTGGCTGGCGCTCGCGCTCGCCGTCATCGTGGCAGCCTGCTTCGCCGCGGGCGCCGTGGCGACGAAGCACAGGGCCGCTTCAGATCCGCGCCCGAAGACAGTCACCAAAGGCCTCGACTACTTCCACGGCCGCCAGAAGGTCGACGGCGGGTTCGGCACCATGGCCGCCACGGCGTGGGTCATCCTCGGGGCCGTGGCCAGCGGCGAACGCGTAGGCTCCACCATGTGGACGGTCGACGGCAACAACCCCTTCGGCTATCTCCAGGCGCATGACCACGAGGCGGCCGCCACCGGCCCCGACGTCGACAACGCGCCCGTCTACTACGCGCGAGCGATCATGTCCTACGTCGCCGCCGACCGCCCCGAGCGCGTGTTCGTCGCCGGCACCCCGCGCATCGACCTCCTGGCCAAGCTCTACGGCTACCAGGACCTCGTCGAGGGCTCGCCCACGAAGGGCAGCTTCTCGCCGTCCACCTCGAGCCGCAAGTTCCAGGCCGTCCACACCACCGCGTGGGCGATCCTCGCCATGCAGGCGCTGGGCGTCGACGAGAAGGACCGGTTCGCGCTCGCCGAGCAGTGGCTCGCCACTCAGCAGCTCGCGGACGGCGGCTTCCCGGCGCAGGCCGGCGAGCCTGCCAACTGCGAGGACACGGCGGTGGCGATCCAGGCGCTCGAGCTCGCCGCAGACGTCACCCTCGACCCGGCCATCATCCCCGCGGCTCGTCAGTACCTCAAGGCCAGCCAGCGCGCCGACGCTGGTTTCCCCTACAAGCCCGGCACCGGGACCGACGCCTGGGCCACGGCGGCCGCCATCCAGGCCATCCTCGCCATGGGCGAGATACCCGACAGCGCCGACTGGATGGTCGGCGCGAACACACCCAAGCTCGCGCTCGCCGCACTCCAGCTGAAGAACGGCGCCTACGTCAAGAAGCGTGGCGACGCCACCGGGCCGCTGCCCACCACCAGCTGGGCCTTGGTCGCCTTGCGCGACAAGCCGTTCACGACGTTCCCTGCGACGCGACCTCCCGCTCTCAAGGCCTTCGTGTTTCGCCCGCAGGTCAAGTCCGTCTTGCCGAAGGACGGCCAGAAGTACACGAACACCCACTCGGTGCTCATCCGCGCCACGTACACCGACGGCGCCAAGGGCACCGGCGTGGACCCCGACGCGTGCCGCGTCTACGTGGATGACCTCAACAAGACGAAGCCTGCCGATATCGGGCGCTACCGCCTGCAGCTTCAGCTCAAGAACGTCCCTAACGGCCTCCACACGTACAGGCTCGAGATCATCGATCACGCCGGCAACGTCAAGAAGGTGGAACGCCGCTTCACGATCGCCGTCCCAACGCCCACGCCCACGCCGGCGCCTCCCTACGTCCCGACACCGGCCCCCCCTTACACACCGCCCCCCATCATCGTCCCCACGCCTCTGCCGACGTCCACGCCGACGCCGTCCACCACGCTGACGCCCACCGTCTACCCTTCGACCGATACCACGGTCACTCCGACGCCGTACCAGAGCGGCGGCTACCCGGTGAGCGGCGTGCCGGTGGCGTCGCCGAGCCCATCCGGTAGCGCGGGCGCCGGGAGCGGCGGCGACTCGGGTAGTGCTGCGGGCTTCCTCGGTGGTACTCTGCTCGCCATGCTGCCCATCGGCGCAGCGATCTCGTACCTCGCCTTTCGCCGCCGCGAGCAGGCGCTCAGCGCCGCCGGTGAGGGCACGGTGCTGAAGGGCGGCGGCAGCGCCTGGGAGCGCCTCAAGGGCGCCCTCGGCAAGTCCAAGGACTTCGTGAAACCGGCCGGGAGGTGAGCAGGCTTTGAACGGGCTCCAGCAGGTGATCTACGATGTCTCCCGCGTGCTCCTTTGGCCCGTGCTGCTCGCGGCGCTCGTCTGCCTCCTCTGGGTGCTCATCGAGCTCGGCTACTTCCTCTACGAGCTCTACCTGCGGTTCCGCTACCGGGATCTCGACGCCCTCGAAGCGCGCACCTTACGTGCGCGCAAGGCGTTCGAGGACGGCAAGCCACGCACCGCGTACCGCTATCTGCAGGAGAACAACTACTCGATCGTCGTCGCGCGCTTCCTCTTCGATCTCATCCGCAACTACCAGACCGAGCGCCTGGCGGCCAAGCCGCTCAAGCTGCTGCAGGAGTATGAGTTCTACACGGTCAAGCGGCTCGAACGCACCCGCATCCTCGTGCGCGTGGGCCCGATCCTGGGCCTCATGGGTACGCTGATCCTGCTTTCGCCGGCGCTCATCGGCCTGGCGAGCGGCAACGCCACCCAGTTCACCGACAACCTCGTCACGGCGTTCTCGGTCACCGTCGTCGGTCTGCTCATCGGCGGCATCGCCTTTGTCATCAGTATCGTCCGCGACCGCATGTACTCGCAGGACATCTCCGACATGGAGTACCTGCTCGAGCTGCTCGAGGGCGGCGACGAGCGCCTGCAGTCGGGCCGCCGGCGCAACAAGAGGGGCGTCTGGGACGCCGACCCGGTCGTCGAGTACGAGTCCGTCGTCGACGACGCGGAGAACACGGTGGTGCTACCCGTGCTCCTCGAGACCCCCAAAGAGCCGCTGATCCCGTTCGCCTCGGGCGGCGTTGGCGAGGCGCCGACCGTCGCCGCGCCGGCTGGGGCGGCGGCTGCGACGCCGCCCCAGCCGGCCACGAGCGCAGTCGACCCGCTGGCCGCCGAGGCCGAGCCCCCGGCAATGGCACGTGGGGCAGCGGCCGGCGAAGCGCCGCCGCTCAGCTTCGACGACCCCGCCATGGACTGGCAACGCGATGAGGACCCCTTTGCCGACCTCGGGCCCGTGGATCCCAGGCCGCCGGCCGGGGGTGCGTCCGGCGCCGGCGGCCCGCCCGCACGTCGCTGAGGCCGCCATGCCGGCGTCCGACGACCACGCTACCATCAAGAATCTCGGGACCGTCTACGAGCCCCGCGGCGACGGTCTGCGCTACATGCGCCGTCGCCGCGTCGGCACGGCCGACCGCAACGGCGATCCGCTCGATGGCCTCGTCAACCTGTTCGACGTAGCTCTCGTCCTGTCCGTCGGGTTCCTGGTCGCGGCGCTCTCGGCCGCCGGCCTGATCGGCCTCCTGACCGACCAGCACATGACCATCGTCACGAATCCCGGTACGCCGCAGATGCAGGTCATCGTGAAGGATGGCGACCAGATCGTGAAGCTCGACATGACGAACGGCGCCCAGGTCCAGGGGGTCGGCACGCTCGTCGGGTCCTTCTACAAGCTCGCCGACGGCTCCGTGGTCTGGGTGCCTGCCGGGGCGCTGTCGCCCACGGGCTCTGCGCCGGTGCCGGGCGCCTCCCCGACTTCCGAAGCGACGGCGACGCCCGCGCCGACCACGACGGATTACCCGACCACGAACCCGTACGCGACGCCGTCGCCGCTGCCCACGAACCCGCCCCCGACGCCACTGCCTACAGCCCCGCCGACCACGCAGCCGACGCCGGGCGTGACGCTCACGCCAGCCGACTGACGCCGGCGACCGGCGACCGGCCGGGTTCGGCGGCGAGAGCGGATGAGCCTGCCGCCTGCCTCAGTCTCCGAGCGAGCGCAGCAGGCCGACCAGGCGCTCCAGCTCCGCTCTCGTCTTGAACGCGATCTGGATGGTGCCGCCGCGCTTGCCACTGCGGATGCGCACCGGCGTCTCCAGCAGGCCGTAGAGCTCGTCGACGAGATCGGTGAAGTCGGCGCCGGCGGGCGGGCGGGCCGCAGGCCCGGCCCCTCCCGGCGCCTCCTCGTTCAGCTTCTTCACCAGCGCCTCGGTCTGCCGCACCGAGAGGCCCTGTGAGGCGACAAGGCGCGCCACCTTGCGGCGCTGCCCGTGGTCGGGCAACGCCAGCAGAGCGCGCCCATGCCCCTCGCTGAGCTCGCTCTGCTCGAGCATCAGCCGGACTTCGTCGGGCAGCTCGAGCAGACGCAGGAGATTGGTGACCGCCACGCGACTGCGGCCTACCAGCTCGGCGACACGTTCGTGGGTGAGCCCGAACTCGTCGACGAGGGACGCGTAGGCCTGCGCCTCCTCGATGCTGTTGAGGTCCTCGCGGGCGACGTTCTCGGCGAGGGCGATCTCGAGAGACGCGATCTCGTCGGCCGGGCGCACCAGCGCCGGGATGTACTCGAGGCCGGCCAGGCCTGCCGCGCGCAGCCGGCGCTCGCCGGCGATGAGCTCGTAGCGGTGTCCGGAAGAGGCCGCAGGGGCGAGCGCTTCGCCGGCGGCGGCGGGAAGTGCGCCGCCGATGGCCGCTGCCGGCGCAGCCGTCTGCAGCGGCCGCACCACCACCGGCTGGACGACGCCGAGCGCGCGGATGGACGCCGCCAGCTCCTCGAGCTCGGCGACGGCGAAGGTACGCCGTGGCTGACGCCGGTTGACGGCGATCTCGGCGAGCGGGAGCTCGCGCAGGCGGCCCTCGCCGCCGGAGCCGCCTGCCCTGCCGAGGGCCGATCTGCCCTCGCCGATCAGCGCGCCCAGACCCTTGCCCAGGGCTTTCTTTTCAGGCACGAGACACGACCTCCTTGGCGAGATCAAAGTAGGCGTCGCTGCCGGCGCAAGTGGCATCATACCGTGAGATGGGCAGCCCGTGGCTGGGCGCCTCGCTGAGGCGCACGTTACGCGGGACGACCGTGTCGAAGACGCTGGCGCCAAGGTTGTCACGGACCTCGGCGGCCACCTCGCGCGCCAGACGGGTGCGCCCGTCATACATCGTCACGAGCACGCCAAGGACGGCGAGCTCCGGGTTGAGATGCTCCTGCACGAGTCCCACCGTCTCGAGCAGCTGCACCAGGCCCTCGAGCGCGAAGTACTCGGCCTGCACCGGGATCAGGACCTCTCGCGCCGCCACCAGCGAGTTGACGGTGAGCACGCCCAGCGACGGCGGGCAGTCGATGAACACGAAGTCGAACTGGCTCACGTGGCCGCTGAGCGCGTAGTCGAGCACGTACTCGTTGCCGTCGGCGTTGGCCAGCTCGATGACGGCGCCGGCGAGGTCCGGGCAGGCAGGCAGGAGCCAGAGATGATCGAGCACGGTTCGCACCGTCGCCTCGGCGACGCCCGCTGCTCCGCCGAGCACGCCGTAGCTGCTGAGGCGCGCGTCTGCGGCGCGTCCAGACAGGCCGGCCGAGGCATTGGCCTGCGGGTCCATGTCGACGAGGAGCACGTCGAAGCCGGCCTCGGCCAGGCACGCGGCGAGGTTGACGGCGGTGGTGGTCTTGCCGACCCCGCCCTTCTGGTTGGTCACGGCGATGACGCGAGTCACCGGGCTCCTTTCGCGGGGCACCGATACTAGCAGATGGGGCGTGCGCCTCAGCGGGCCAGCGGGTGCCTGACGGCCTGGCCCTCGCGGCGCGGCAGCCGCTTCGGCGTCACCGCGACCTTCCGGTAGACGGCGCACACGGAGTCGTCGAGAGACGAGCGTGGCAGCGGTACGACGGGTCCGGGGGCGAGGCCGCAGAGCGCCGCTACGGCCGCGCCGGCGGGCGCCTCCTCGCGCACCGCGCGCCCGGTCTTGCTGGCCAGCAGCACGCCGCCGGGCGCGAGCAAAGGGGCCGCCAGCTCCAGGAGCGCCGGCAGAGGCGCCACCGCTCTGGCCAGCACGACCCCGTACGCTTCGCGGCCCGGCCGTGCGGCGGCGGCAAAGTGCTCGCTACGCGCGCAGACTACGGAGGCGCGCGCGCCCAGCCCGGTCGCCTCGAGCGCGGCCTCCAGAAAGTCACATTTCTTGACCGCCGCGTCGAGCAACGTCAGCTCGGCGGCGGGTAGCGCCACAGCCAGGGGGATGCCGGGGACGCCGGCGCCGGCGCCCAGGTCGAGCCAGCCGGCGCCGCTCCGCTCGCGCAGCTGCGGCACGTCGAGCAGCGCGAGCGCGTCGCCGAAGAGCGTACTCACGATCTCCCTGCGGGTGCGCAGCGCGGTGACGTTGCCGCGGCGCCAGGCGAGCATCAGGTCCGCGAATCGAGACAGGGCCGCGGCTTGCGCCTCCTCGAGGCCGAACGCCGCGGCCAGCTCCTCCATGCTCGCGTACGCGGCCGCGCCGCCGCCCGGCGTCATGCCAAGGCGGAGGCTCGGCGCAACGCGGCGGCGAGCCTGTCGACGTCGTCGGTCGTGGTCTGCCACGAGCACATCCAGCGCACCACGCCCGCCTGCTCGTCCCACGTGTAGAAACGATAGTCCTCGAGCAGACGCTCGGTGACCGCCGCGGGCAGAGCGACGAACACGGCGTTGGCCTGCACCGGGTAGGCGACGCGCACCCCGGGCACGCCGACCACTGCCGCGGCCAGCCGCTGCGCCATGGCGTTGGCGTGCCCGGCGGTCTCGCGCCACAGGTCGTCCTCCAGGAGGCGCAAGAGCTGCGCCGAGACGTAGCGCATCTTGGAGGCCAGCTGCATCCCCTGCTTGCGCACAAAGAGGTAGCGGGCGGCGAGGTCGCGGCGGAAGAAGACGACCGCCTCGCCGCCGAGCAGCCCGTTCTTGGTGCCGCCGAAGGTCAGTATGTCTACGCCGCAGTCGCCGCTGATCTCACGGAGGCCTGTCCCCAAGCCGACCGCGGCGTTGACAAGGCGGGCGCCGTCGACGTGCAGGAGCAAGCCGGCGTGGTGCGCTGCCTCGGCCAGAGCGCCCGTCTCGGCGGGCGTGTACACCGTGCCGAGCTCGGTCGGCTGCGTGATCGAGACCACGCGCGCCTGCACGTGGTGCTGGTCGCCGATGCCGACGACTGCGCCACGCACGAGCTCCGGCGTCAGCTTGCCGTCGGCGGTCGGCAGATCGAGGAGCTTGCCGCCGGTGAAACGCTCCGGAGCTCCGCACTCGTCCACGTTGATGTGTGCGGTCTCGGCACAGATGACGGCCTCGAAGGGCTGCATCACCGTGGCCAGCGCCGTGACGTTGCCGCCGGTGCCGTTGAAGACCGGGAAGACGTCGACCTCGCCGAAGACCTCGCGCATACGCGCCTGCAGCGCCAGGGTCCAGTCGTCGTCACCGTAGGCGGGCGCGAAGCCGCCGTTAGCCGCGGCTATGGCCGCGAGGACCGCGGGGTGCACGCCCGCGTAGTTGTCGCTGGCGAAGAGCACCAGGCGGCGTTCGCGAGCCGGCCCCTCAGACATGTGCCGGCTCCCGCGCCACCGTGGCCATGTCCGCGAGCTTCTTCTGCAGCGTCAGGTAGAAGGTGCTGAGCGGGAACTCGTCGTCGAGCACGCGATCGATCCAGGCGCGCGGCTCGGCTTCGTCCGAGACCACGCGCGCCTCCCGCGTCCACGCCGAGGCGACGTTGGGCGTGACGTACTCGGCCACCAGGTCGTGCGCGGCCGCCCAGTACGACACCCTGCTCCGGTCGATGCCGCCGCGATACAGCACCTCGACGCGCTCGCGCAACGCCGCCACCTCGTCTTCGATCCGCTCCCAGTCGATGGTGAGACGGTTGTCCGACCAGCGCAGCGCACCGCGCTGGTGAAGAAAGGCGAAGAGCAGCTGACCCCCGAGCCCGTCGTAGTTGCGCACCCGGCTGCCCGTGATGGGAAAGCGCAGGATACGGTCGAAGAGGATCGCGTACTGCACGTAGCGCGCAAAGGGGAACCCACGGCGCGCGAGCTCGCCGGCGCTGCCGTAGGTGGCGAGGTCCACGCGCAGCTCCTCGAGCGAGTACATCCAGTACGGCAACCGTTGGCGGATCATGAACGGGTCGAACGGCAGCTCGCCGTGGCTGTGCCAGCGGTCGTGGATGAGGTCCCACATGATGTACGTCTCCAGCGCCAGGTCGGCGGAGCTGACGAGCGCCTGGGCGTCGGGAGGCAGGTCGATGCGCAATGCCTCCGCGCCCGCGGAAGTGGCCCGCCGAAAGCGCGACGACTCACGATCGCAGAAGATCCCCCCGAAGTTGTTGGTGGGTCGGGCCGCCAGGCTGACCGTCTCGGGGAAGAGGACGGCGCACTCGCTGTCGTAGCCGTCCGTGTAGTCGACCAGCTGGACCGGCACAAACTTGCCGTTGTCGAACTCCTCGCGCTCGAGCTGGGCGACGAACCCCGGCCACGGCGTGCGCACGATGAGCGCCTCGAAGCGCGTGTCCGCCGAGCCGTTGGGCGTGTACATGGGGAAGACGACGAGGTGCTCCATGCCGTCGCGGCGCTGCTGTTCGGGGCGAAACAGGGCCAGCGAGGCTGTGAAGTCGGGCTTGGCGCAGCCGCCGTCGACCCATGATCTGAGGTCGACGGGCACCTGCGCCAGGTACTCCTTCTGGTGGGGAAAGCGCGGCGCCAAGTCGTCGAGGCACGCGATCATCGCCTCGACATGGGCGCGCACGTCGGCAAGGTCGTGAAGCCGCGTATCGACCTCTCCCTTGGGCTGCTGCGCCAGGCGCAGCGCGTTGGTCTCGTCGCGCAGCCGCCGCCAGGCCGGATCCTGTGCCGCCGCGGAGACGAGCGGCGCGGGGTCGGCGCGAAAGGCGGCCAGAGACACCCAGTAGAAGAGGTTGAGCCACAGCTGCCGGTGATCGTGACGGCCCAGGAAGTCGTCGCCGAACAGGTCCGAGTCGGCCGCCACGACCACGCGGCCGTCGCCGTGGGCGACGGCCGCCAGCAGGGCGGCCTCGGGGGGCTGCGCCGTGGCGCTCGTGCGCAGCAACGCCGCGCCGGGCCGGTCGGCAACGAGTGTGCCGGCGCGGTAGAAGCGCACCTCGTCGACGAGGTGAAGCACGGTCGCCGCGCCGGCATCGGGCAGCGGCTCGGCGGCCACCCACGTGGGCATCTCGCCGGGGTCGCCGTAGTCGAAGACGGTCGCGTTCTCGATGCCGACGCCGAAGCACGCCAGCAGCTCGTTGAGGTTGGCGCCGTACTTCTCCTGCTCGGTCTCGCCGAGCACCACGAGGCCGCCGCCGCCGGCCACGAACCTCACGATGGCCGCGATCTCCTCGGCGGAGAGCACCGCTGAGCCGCCGACGGTGCGCTCCCACTGGGGAGAGGACGGATGCGCGATCACGAGCACGTCGGCCTCATCGAGCACGCCGCCGGCCAGGGAGCCGCCCGTGTGCGCCGCGACCGAGAAGTCGCGTTCCGCAAGGGCGGTGCCAGCGGCGGCATACGAAGCGGCCGCGGGGTGCTCCGGCCGCAGGGCCGCGGCGATGTCGGGCCGGATCGACCACGACTCGCCGTGGGATTCATCGAAGACGACGCGCGCCACCGTGCGCTGGCGCAGCAGGGTAAGCATCAATGCCCTCCTCTCGCCGGCCGAGGCGATGCCGCCTCGGCCCGGGCGAAGAACCATGTGTGGTGTCCCCGTTGTTCCGTGGCCCGCGCCAGAGCTAAACCCCGGGCGTTGCGCGCGCAGACCAGGGCCTCGACGCCGGTGATGTGAGCCGGGCGCGACGCCTTCAGGCGTCGCACATCTTGGTGAGGACGAGCACCGTGCCGCCGCCGTCCGGCTTGCGGAGGTCGAAGTCGTCGACCACGGCGCGGATGATGGAGATGCCCATGCCTCCGTCGCTGAGCTTGAGCTCAGGCATGCTCTGGCACTCAGGGCAGTCGACGTCGTCTTCGTGAAAGCCGCCGCCCTCGTCGCGGATCTCGATGGTCACGCGGTCGGAATGTACGGTGAAGTGAAGATGGACCTGGCCGCCGTTCTGGTCGTAGGCGTGCCTCACAGAGTTGGAGCACGCCTCGGTGAGCGCCAGCTTGAGATCGGCGACGGCATCATCGGAGTAGCCGCGCGCGCGCATCAGACCCGAAAGAGCAAGGCGGCCGAGCACGACGTATTCGGCCTTGGCAGGGATATCGAGCTTCACATAGTCGTTCACTGGGGCTGTCCTGCTTTCACTTCAGGGTCGTGCGGACGTTCACGTTCTCCCCACACATCGCACACAGTGTTCCCCGCAGGGCGACATCCTCAACCGCGTTGCCGGTGCGTCGCACCAGAAGACGTTTGCAGTTCGGGCACACCGTGTTCTCGCCCTCGTGGCCGGGCACATTGCCGAGATAGACGAAGCGCAGGCCCGCGTAGTGGCCGATACGCACGGCGCGCTCCAGGGTGGGGATCGGCGTCGGCGACAGATGGGCGTACTCGAGGTACGGCGTGAAGCGCGTCACGTGCCAGGGCGTTTCCGGCCCCAGCTCCGCGACGATCCAGGCGGCGATACCGCCGAGCGTTTCGTCGTCGTCGTTGAAGCCGGGGATGACGTTGGTCACGATCTCCACGTGACAGCCGTGCACCAGCTTGGCCCGCGCCGCCGCGGCGAGCACCGGCGACATGTCACGGATGCGGCACAGCTCCTGGTACTGATCGCCACTGAAGCCCTTGACGTCGACGCGGTACGCGTCGATGTGCGGCGCCAGCACATCGAGAGCCTCCTCGGTGATGTAGCCGTTGGTGACCATCACCGTGTACAGGCCGTGCTCGTGGGCAAGCTGGGCGCCGTCGAGGATGTACTCGAGCCAGATGGTGGGCTCGTTGTACGTCCACGCGACGCCCTGGCAGTCGTTGTGGTCGGCGAGCACCGGCAAGTTGCGGATCGGCAGCTCGCGGAGGTCGCGCGCCCTCTCGATGGGGTCGGCATGCGCGATCTGCCAGTTCTGGCAGTGACGGCAGGTGAAGTTGCAGCCTACGCTGCCCAGCGAAAGCACCGTCGAGCCCGGGAAGAAGTGGTAGAGCGGCTTCTTCTCGATGGGGTCGGCGGCCACGCTGCAGACGCGCCCGTAGGTGACCGCGTAGAGGGTGCCGTCGCGGTTGGTGCGCGCCCGGCACACGCCGCTCTTGCCGGGCGCGATGTGGCAGCGGCGCGGGCAGACGCGGCAATCGACCGCGTCGTCCTCGGCGCGCTCGTACAGCATCGCCTCGTGGTCGGAGAGCGCGGTCACCGCGTGCGCAGGTCGCGGAGGTCGCGGATGCCGCGCTGAACGACCTCGATGAGGCCGTCCTGAAGCTCCCGGTTGCCGGCGACGATGCAGGCCAGCTGGTACGCGGCGCTGGAGCCCAGCACCGGCTTGTCGTCGAGCGGCCGGCCGGCGGCGTCGCCTATCGGCACGCCGGCCTCCTTGCACAGGATGTGCACGGCGGCAAGATCGTAAGGCGAGTTGCAGAGGACGTTGCCGCGCCCCACGCGGCGAAACTCCGCCTCGACCCAGGGGTGCGCTTCGATGATCGCCGGGCCGATGTCCACGTAGGCGTCGAGCTGGCCGGTGAGGACGCGCGTCACCGACCAGGTCGCGGACCCGATGTCGAAGGCCGCGCCGCCCACCGACGACACGTCGATGAGCTCTTCGAGGACGCTCGCCAGGATCACCGCCGGGCGGCCGCGGAAACCGAGCGTCCAGAAGAGGCTCTCGAGATCGGTGCGCTCGGTGGGGAGGAACGGGATGGCGGCGCCGGAGGAGCGCTTCATGCTGAAGCCGGCGCCCTTCTCGGCGACGAAGAGGTCGCCGCCCTTGATCTCCTGCACCACGCCCGCGACCACGTCGCCCATCGTCGGCGACGGCAGGGCCGGCACGGCGGCGATGCTCACGCAGGCCATCTCGAAGCCGGCCGCGGCCGGGCGCGTGCCGTCGATGGGATCGACGATGAGGATGAGCTCCGGGTCCGAGGCGCCTTGCAGGCCGCCGTCTTCCGAGTAGAAGGCCCAGGTGGGCAGTTCCTCGCGCATGTACTCGACGAGCAGCTTCTCGGCGAGTTCGTCGATGCCGAAGGTGACGTCGCCGCCGACGGCGATACCGGCATGGTCGCGGGCGGCGTGCTGGCCGAGCGCGGGCAGGACGACCTCGCGGAGGCGTCCGCAGAGGTCGACGAGTATGGTAGTCGTGTCGTTCACGGGACGCCCATTCTACCCTGCTATACTCGGGATGCCGACCGTGGCCCCACCCTGGGGCGCCTCCCGGCCAAACGCCATGACACAACCTCTCACGCGCACAGATACCATCGTCTACCGCGGCAGCGGGAGTGCCATCTACCTGAACATCACCAACCGCTGCTCCAACGACTGCGAGTTCTGCCTGCGCGAGTGGACCGACGGCGTCTACGGCGAGGTGCTCACGCTCACGCAAGAACCCGAGCCCGATGAGGTCACCCGGGCCGTCGAGCTCGAGTTCCTCGAGGGCCCAGCCGACGAAGTCGTGTTCTGTGGCTTCGGTGAGCCGACCATGCGGCTCGACGTCGTGCTCGCCGTCACCGAGTGGCTGCGGCTGCGGCGCATCCCTGCCCGGCTCGACACCAACGGGCACGGGCAGCTGCTGAACCCAGACGTGGGCGTACCGGCGGCCCTGGCGGCGGCCGGCCTCGGCGCCGTCACCGTGAGCCTGAATGCCGCCGACCCCCAGAGCTACGACCGTATCTGCCGACCGCTGTTCGGCAAGGCGTACAGGGCTGTCATCCAGTTTGCCGAACAGTGTGTGCAGCACGACATCCACACGACACTGACGGCCGTCGACTACCCCGGCGCCGACCTCGCCGGGTGCGAGGCCATCGCTACGGCCCTGGGCGCCGCTTTTCGCGCCCGCGGTCTGGCTACGCCGCGCGGGCGCGACCGTGCCGAGAAGGGGGAGACATGATGGCAGACAACGGGGCCCGCATCCTGGTGGTCGATGACGAGGAAGCCATCCTCAAGCTGCTGCGCTTCCCGCTCGAGAAGGAGGGGTACCAGGTCGTCACCGCCCGTGACGGCCAGGAGGCTCTCGAGACCTTCGCCCGCGAGAGCTTCGACCTCGTCATCCTCGACCTCATGCTTCCGCACGTCGACGGCATGGAGGTCTGCCGGCGCATCCGCGCCCAGAGCATCGTCCCCATCATCATGCTCACCGCCAAGTCGGACGAGTTCGACAAGGTCCTGGGCCTCGAGATCGGCGCCGACGACTACATCACCAAAGACAAGTTCAGCCTGCGCGAGTTCCGCAGCCG
>Ga0315287_10004027_pt1 | contig 14266 bp, 11 predicted proteins | sample YL17G11_0_MG_FD_205037 | JGI IMG/M metagenome (GOLD analysis project Ga0315287, IMG submission 205037) | Sediment microbial communities from Yellowstone Lake, YNP, Wyoming, USA - YL17G11_0 | ecosystem: Environmental > Aquatic > Freshwater > Lake > Sediment | place: USA: Wyoming | collected... | reverse complement strand
GGCAAGCTGCGCCTCCTGCTCGAGCGGCTGCTCGACGAGCTCGGGGGCGGGCCGGCGTGAAGCTCCTGCAGTTCGAGATCGGCCCGTTCCTCGCCCGCTGCGTGGTGCTTGCCGACGAAGCGACGCGCGAGGCGTTGATCGTCGATCCGGGCTTCGACGTCGAGGTGGTCATCGAGGCGGTGCGCGAGGAACGCCTGGAGCCGCGCGCCATCGTCCTCACTCACGCCCACATCGACCACGCGTTCGGGGTCGCCGACGTCAAGCGCGTGTTCCCGGCGGCACGGCTGCTGCTCCACCGCGAGGACCTGCCGCTGCTCCACAACCTGCCGATGCAGGCGCGCATGTTCGGTTTCCCGGTCCCGGAGGAGGTGCTCGAGGACGGTCTGCTGGCCGATGGCGACCACGTTGCCGCCGGCGCCTCCCGCCTGAAGGTCCGCCACTGCCCCGGCCATTCGCCAGGACACGTCGTGCTGCTCGAAGAAGCTGCAAAGCCGTCGATTGCGGTGGTCGGCGACGTGCTGTTCGCCGGCTCGATCGGGCGCACGGACCTGTGGGGCGGCTCGTTCGAGCTGCTCGAGCGCTCGATACGCGAGGTGCTCTACCGTCTGCCCGGCGACACCCGTGTGATCTGCGGGCACGGTCCCGAGACAACCATCGGCGAGGAGATGGCCACCAACCCGTTCGTGCGACCGTAGGAAAAGAGGCGGGGTCCGGGGTCGGGGATCCGGGGTCAGGGAACGGCCAGAGAACCTCTGGAACGGTTCGAGCGTTTAACCGGGTGAGAGGGAACTCACGATGCGGACCATACCTTTCGTCCTGACAGCCAGCCTGATGGCGATCAACGCCCAGGCGAGCAACGTGGAGCGCACCTTTGATTTCAACCAACCCGCGACCGGGATCACCCGTGTCGTGCTTGAGGTCGGCGTCGGCGACGTCGAGGTGATTGCCGAGGACTCGGGCCGCATCACCGCCCACGTCGAGGTCAGTGCCAAGAAGGGGTGGACCGGATCCGCGCGCGCACGACGCGAGCTCGAGGAGCTCCAAATCGAGAGCGAGGTGAAGGGTGACACGCTGCACCTGCGCATGAGCGAGAAGCACGACGACGACCACCGCTTCGGCGAGGACTGGTCGCTCCGCCTGCCGCCGGGCGTCATCGTCAAAATCGAGCTGGGTGTCGGCGACCTCCGTGTGCTCGACCTCGCCGCCGATATCGAGGCCGAGGTGGGCGTCGGCAACGTGCGCATCGAGGGCGATTTCTCGGCGTTCGGTGAGATCAGCGGCAGCAGCGGCGTCGGCGACGCCTCGCTGCGCTCGCCCAAGGGCCGCGAGGACGGCAGCGGTTTCATCGCCCACTCCCTGTCGAGCCGCGGCCCCGGCAAGGCGTCGATCGACGCCTCGGCGGGGGTGGGAGACATCGACATTAGGTTGAGGTGAGGCCGGGGTCCGGGGATCGGGGATCGAGGATCGAGGATCGAGGATCGAGGATCGAGGATCGGGAGGAAATGCAACGACCGAAGGGCAGATTCCCAAATAGGCCCGACTGGCTCCGACCGAATTATGATGCTCGACTCATGAGGACGATCCGGAACGTGATGCTCGCCGCCGCGATGTCGGCGCTGGTTGCGGCCGCCACGTGCGCCGACGAGCCCGTCGACCAGGCGGTCGCGCTGTTCGAGAAGCGGCAGTACGCCGAGGCCGCCACGCTGCTCGCAACGGTGGTCCAGGCCGAGCCCGGCAACGCTCGCGCCCACGCCTACTACGGCATGGCCCTGGCCAACTCGACCGGCGACCTCGACGGCGCCGTGGCCCACCTCGAAAAGGCAGCGACGATCGAGCCCGGGAGCTCGCGCTACCAGGTGTGGCTCGGCTCGGCCTACAGCTCGAAGGCCGGGAGGGCAGGCCTGTTCAAGGCCGCCTCGCTGGCCGGCAAGGCCAAGACCGCATTCGAGAAGGCGGTCGCGCTCGACCCGTCATCGGCCGAGGCGCACCAGGCGTTGCTCCAATATTACCTTTACGCTCCCGGAGTAGCCGGCGGCAGCGTCGCCAAGGCACGCGATCAGGCGGCCGCGATCGGCAAGCTCGACGCCCATCGGGGTCACCTCGCCGCGGCGCGAATCGCCGAGTACGAGAAGGACTGGCCGGCAGCCGACAAGGCGTACCGCGATGCTCTCGCCCTGCAGCCCGAACGCGGCGCGACGCACAACTCGCTCGGCTACGCGCTCCTTCGCCAGGGGCACAACGACGACGCGATCGCCGAGTTCCGCCGCTACGTCGAGCTCGCCCCGGGCGACGCCAACCCCCACGACTCGCTCGGCGAGGGTCTTGCCGCCGCCGGGAAGCTCGACGAGTCCGTGGCGAGCTACCGCAAGGCGCTCGAGCTGAACCCGGCGTACCCATCCTCGGTGTGGGGCCTCGGCGATTGCCTCGAGAGGCTCGGCCGCCGCGACCAGGCAAAGGCGCAGTACAAGCGCTACCTCGAGCTCGCCCCGCGCGGAGCGAACGCCGACGAGGCCCGCAAGCGCCTCGCCAAACCCTGAAACAACTCCAAACAGGCAGAAAGAACGGTGGCGCGCCTGAGCGCGACGCCTTGGCGACACAAACACTCCGCGCCGCGCCCCGCGCGGCGCGCGCGTGCCACTTCCGACGTTTTGCTCGCTCTGCTGCCCTGGAGCTCCCCGGCACACCGAGTCGAACCAGAGACGCCGGCGTGCCCGCTTTCAAAACGTCGGAGGTGGCAACGATGATTGCATGTATCTCCAAACCACTCTACGTCTGCAACACCCCCCACCTAAAAGGCCTCTGCTGCCCCTCGTGCGCCGCCGATTCGAGGCACGCCGAGATCACCTCGCGGGTGTCACGCGGGTCGAGGATGCCGTCGACCCACAACCGCGCGGCCGCGTAGCGCGGGTCGGTGGTGGCGTCGTAGCGCGCCTTGATATCGGCCAGCCGCGCCTTCTTCTCCTCATCGCTGACGTCCTCGCCCCGGTTCTTGGTCTGAATCGAGAGCAGCGTCTGCGCCGCCACCTCGCCACCCATTACGGCGATCGACGCCGACGGCCAGGCGAAGATGAAGCGCGGGTCGTACGCCTTGCCGCACATCGCGTAGTTGCCGGCGCCGTTTGAGTTGCCGACGAAGATCGTGAGCTTCGGCACCGTCGAGTTCGCCACGGCGTTGACCATCTTGGCGCCATCCTTGATGATCCCCTCGCGCTCGGCCTTCGATCCCACCATGAACCCGGTCACGTCCTGCAGGAACACCAGCGGAATCCCCTTCTGGTTGCACAGCTCGATGAAGCGGGCGCCTTTGTCGGCGGAGTCTGGGTAGATGACGCCGCCAATCTGCATCTCCTTCGCCTTCGCATCGAGGCCGCGCCGGCGCGACACGACCGCGCGCTGGTTGGCGACGATCCCCACGGCCCACCCCTTGATGCGGCCGGTGCCGCACACCAACGTCCGCCCCGAGGTGGCCTTGTACTCCTCGAGCTCCGAGCCGTCGAGCAGGTGGGCGAGGAGCGCGTACGTGTCGTACGGGCGGGCTCGGTCCGGCGGGATCACGCCGATCACGTCGGCCGGGTCGGCGACCGGGGACTGCTCGGCGATGCGGTCGTACGGGGCGAGGCGCGGCCGCGCCAACTGGCCGATGCGGGCGCGGATCGCCTCGATGCACGCGGCGTCGTCGGGGTAGCGGTCGTCGACGACCATCGAGACGTCGGTCTGCACCTCGGCGCCGCCGAGCGCCTCGGTGTCGATCTGCTCGCCGATCGCCGCCTTCACCAGGTGCGGGCCGGCGAGGAAGATCGAGCCGGTCTTCTCGACGATCAGCGCCTCGTCCGACATGATCGGCAGGTAGGCGCCGCCCGCGACGCACGGTCCCATGATCGCGGCGATCTGATAGACCCCTTCCGCGGAGAGGCGGGCGTTGTTGAAAAATGCGCGGCCGAAGTGCTCCTTGTCGGGGAAGATCTGATCCTGGAGCGGCAGGAACACCCCGGCAGAGTCCACCAGGTAGATCACCGGAAGCCGGTTCTCCATGGCGATCTCCTGCGCGCGCAGCACCTTCTTGCAGGTGATCGGGAACCACGCGCCCGCCTTCACGGTGGCGTCGTTGGCGACGATCACGCAGACCCGGCCGGAGACCATGCCGAGCCCGGTGACCACACCGGCGGCCGGGGCGCCGCCCCACTCCTCGTACATCCCCCACGCGGTCCACAGGCCGAGCTCCAGGAACGGCTTGCCGCGGTCGGTGAGCGCAGCGATGCGCTCGCGGGCGAGCATCTTGCCCTGCGACTTCTGCCGCTCGGCGGCCTTGGCGCCGCCGCCCTCGCGCAGCTTCTCCTCTTCCGCGCGAAGCCGGTTCATCACCGTGCGCCAGTGGTCCTGGTTGACCGCGAACGCAGCGTCCCGCCGCACCGATTTCGCCAACGACGCCATCGTTGACCTCCCGTGTCGCGCGACCAGGGTACGCCGGAGATCGTCCACCGGGAAGGCCGCAGGCGCTTTCAAGCACAGGAACCCGGTCCCGTCGATTCGATGCTATCCTGAATCAACGCGACGCGCGGCAGCACACGTTCTTCTCGACTTAGAGCGCCTCTCTCCCCAGCGGCCGGAGTCCTTCGCAACCGGTCGACCACGGCGCCGCAGGCTCATCGAGCCGTCTTGCGCCGCTACGCGCGTCGGAACCGAATGCGACCGGTGAGGTGAGCACCATGGCGCAAGACCGAAACGGACTGACACGCAGCGAGTTCATCATGCTGACGGGCGCCGCCCTTCCCGGCATCGCGCTTGCCCGCGGCGCCGGCGCCCCGGCCCTCGTCGCCGACACGATCCTGGTCGGCGGCAAGGTCCTCACCGTCGATCCCGGCGACACCCAGGCTCAGGCCGTGGCCGTCAGGGATGGTCTCGTGATGCAGACCGGCACGGACGCGGCGATCCGCGCGCTCGCCGGGCCCACCACCCGGGTGATCGAGCTCAAGGGGCGGACGGTCACGCCCGGCTTCGTCGACCCGCACAACCACTTCCAGCTCTTCGGGCTGTGCGGAACCTACTACACGCCGTTCGTGCCCCCGGCGGTGAAGTCGATCACCGACCTGAAGGCCGCGCTGGTCCCGGTGATCGCCGCGACACCGGCCGGGCAGTGGATCAACGGCTACTACTGGATGGCCGAGATCCCCAACCGTCACGACCTCGACCCGATCTCCCCGGACCACCCGGTGTTCGTGTTCCACCAGGGTGGGCACTACGGCTCGGCGAACTCCCGCGCGCTCGAGATCGCCGGGATCACCGGGGCCACCGAGAGCCCGACCGGAGGGATCATCGAGAAGGACTCCTTCGGCGAGCCTACCGGCGTGCTCTTCAACCACCGTGCGATGGACCTGCTGCGCCGCTACATCCCGCCGTTCACCGAGGATGACGTCCGCCACAGCCTGTTGTGGACGCAGAAGACGTTTGCCGCGCTCGGGGTCACCAGCTTCCAGGACGTGAACATCCGCGGCGACGACATTCGCCTCTACCAGGAGCTCTACAAGGAGGCGACGCTGTACCTGCGCGGCGACCTCTACTACACGCTCGAGTACCCGAACGACCTCGACAAGGCGCTCAACGGCATCGAGTTCTACCAGGACGCCTTCACCCGCGTCCCCGGCTACAAGTTCCTCATCGACGGGCAGGGGCCCACGGCGTATTGCCACGAGCCGCACAACGGCATCAGTTGGGACATGCCGACGTGGGAGCCGAGCTCGTTCAAGCAGACGCTGCGTACGCTCCACGACACCGGCCGGCAGATCTGCGTGCACTGCATCGGTGATGCCGCGGTGGACCTCGCGCTCGACGCGTACGAAGAGGCTCTCAACGCCAATCCGCGCGCGGATGCCCGCCACCGCATCGAGCACTGCATCCTCTCCACAACCGATGCGACCGCACGGATCAAGGACCTGGGAGTCGTGATCAGCACCAACCCCGGGTTCATCAGGACCGCCGGCGACGGCTGGGTCAGCCTGTTCGGCGCCGAGCGCTGCCAGCGCGCCGTCGTGCTGCGCGAGTGGCTCGACGCCGGCATCCCCGTCGCCATCGGCTCCGACACGCCGACGTGCCCGCTCTACACGCCGCAGTCGACGCTGGCGACGGCGATGGCGCGCAGCACCGCAACCAACGTCGTCATCGGCCCGGACCAGTGCCTGACGTTCGGCGAGGCGCTGCGCGCCCACACCATCGGCGCGGCGTACGCCGCCCACGAGGAGACGATCAAGGGCTCCCTAGAGGCCGGGAAGCTCGCCGACCTCGCCGTGTGGACGAGGGACCCCACGACCCTGACGCCGAACCAGCTCTGGAACACAACTGTGGACATGACCATGGTTGGCGGCCGGATCGTCTACCCGCTGACCCGCGAGCCGCGCCGCCACCTCGAGCGAGCCGGCTGAGGCCAGCCGGCGACAGACAAGGGAGGGCCCGCGGGCCCTCCCTTGCTGCCAGTTGCGCCGTGGAACGGGGTTTCAGGGGTGCTGCCACCAGATGGTGAGGGAGCCGGGCGGCGGCAGTGGACAGGTGTCGTACAGCGAGTCCCCCTCGTGCCCCGAGATCAGCACGGCGCTTCCGTAGTTCCACCCGCCGCCGTGGTGGAAGACGTTGTTGCTGCACTCGGTGAACCAGGCGGAGAGGTTGGCGGCGCCGATGCCGAGGTCGCCGCCGAACTTGGCGCCCACGCCGTTCCAGATGTTCATCGTCGTGCGGTACCCGTAGGTGCCGCGCATCCCGTCGAACATCCCGAACCACACGTCGAACGGCGACGCGGGCGAGACGTAGTTGAAGCCGTAGGGATCACCCGGCGCCGGCACCACGTCGCACGACTGCCAGATGACGTAGTCGGTCAGCTCCGACGGGGTGTGGTAGCCGCCGAACCCGGTGATCTTCGGCAGGTCGATCACGTCGCAGCAGTTGGACAGCGTGGAGATGATCCACTGCCCTCCATGGCCTTCGATCAAGGCGACGTTGACCGAGCCCGGGAACGACGGGCTGAAGTCGGTCGCCGGCGACCCGGTGGGCTCCCACAGCCACGGGTAGTTCCAGTAGTACTGCGCGTTGTCGACCGGCGGCAGCGACGGCACAAAGGTGCGGATCAACGCGTTGGTGGCGTCGATGTTGGTGCGGAACCCCTGCGTGTCCACGGTCCAGCCGGGGTCGTCGTTGCGCAGGAGATAGCGCCCGTACTTGATCTTCTCCGGTTGGACGCAGATCGGCACGGGGTTGATGAGGTCGGGTGCCGCGAGGATCGGCAGCTCGTTGCTGGGGAGCAGACGGTTGACGATCGGCTCCGGGGTGTTGCGCACGGCCGGGACGAGCCAGGTGTGACCCGCGGTCATGCCGCCCGGACCGGTCGTCAGCACCATGAACAGGTAGGCGGGTTGCAGGACCTGCATCCCCTGCTCGTAGTAGATCATCCTCTGGGAGACCAGCCGTCCGGTGGTCTGGTCGCCGGCTGCCGCCGTGCCGCCCGTGGCGTCGCTTTGTCCGGCGCCGCCGTTGTCGTCATCGTCGTCGTGCCTTCCGATCGTGACGGGGTACGGGAACTCCTGCTGGAACTGCCGAAGCGCTTCGTCGGGGGAGATCACCTCCATCGGCGTGCCCTTCGGGTCGATCGGCCGCAGCGAGATCGACGCGCCGGCGATGCCGCCGGCGCCAACGTCGAACGACAGGATCGAGGTTGGCCCGAGCACGTCCATGCCCCCGAGCTGGCGGACGAGCTGGACGTTGCGCAAGACATCGTGCTGGGGGCCGATGACGAGGGTGCCGCCGCCCCCGGTAGTGCCCGGCTGGCCAGCCTGCATCTCTCCCCCCTGGTTGGAGAGCGTGGTGATCTCACCGACGTGAAGCTCCGGCTGGCCGCGGCGCATCAGGCCGAGCTTGCCGGCGAGGTCCCACACCATTCGCAGGGCCTGGCCCCGCGGCGGCGGTGGCGGTGCCTCCGGGTCGAGGTTTGGAAACAGGCGCACAGAGCCGTCGGCGAAGATCATGCGGACGTGGCCGGCCGCATCGCCGAAGACCATCCCTCCCGGTACGCCTGCTGGGGTCTGGTTCCCCAGCGGCTGGAGACCGAACACTGCGGCCTCCCTGACTGCTTCTTCCGGCGTCTGAATGGCAGGAAGGAGCTGGTAGACCAAGAGGCGCCGCCCATGGCCGTGTCCCTGGTCGGCGCGGGCCGCGCCGGCAAGCACGAGTGCCGCCATGGCGAGGGTGAGCGACGGAAGCCAACGACCGAGCTTGACGCGTGACTGGTTCATCGGATTGTCTCCCTTCACCCAACCGGAATCGGCCACCGCGGGCAACTCATTCCGAAAAAGCGGGTTGCATGCGACTGTAGGTGACCGCGGTCACACGCCGAGACCCGCGCGCGACAGCCGGTCGACCTTCACACCGTACGGTCTCAGAAAACCGCACCTGCGCAGCGACCGGACGACATTTCCCACCGGTGACGGGAGAATGCGTCGTCTCCCCCGCGCGCGCCCGGTCCTCCAACGCCCGGGACATCAAGGGACGAGGGCCACGGCGTCGGCCCGGGTTCCGGAGAACCGGAGCTCGCTGATAACCTGAGACAAGTACGCAAAATCATCACCTGTTTCGGTTGACAAATTCGGAACGAGAAGTCATGATTTTTCCTGCGGCGGGGTGGGACCCGGAAAGCACGCGGATCAGCCGGCGAGGAGCGCACCATGAAGATCACCGCCACCGAGGAGTACGGCCTGCGTTGCATGCTGCAGCTCGCGCTGCGCGGCGAGCAGACCGTGCCGCTCTCCGACCTGGCGCGCGCGGAGGGCATTGCGCTCCCGTTTGCCGCCAAGGTGCTGCTGCGCCTGCGCCGCGGCGGGCTGGTCGTGGCGGCGCGCGGGCGCCATGGCGGGTACACGCTGGCGGCGCCGCCCGAGCGCATCACCGTGCTGTCGATCCTCGCAGCCCTCGGCAAGCCGCTGTTCGACTCGAGCTTCTGCCGCGAGCACGGCGCCCCCGACGAGAGCGCCTGCTCGCGCCTCACCGACTGCTCACTGCGCCCGGTGTGGGTGCACCTCGACGCCATGCTGCGCCAGTTCTTCTCCCAGACCACGCTGGCCGACCTGGTGCGCGGCGAGCGCTCCACCGAGCTGCAGCTCGCCGAGCGCTGGCCGTTGCTGCTGCCGACGCTGCAGGTGACAGCCACCGCACAAAGGAGACCGTCACGATGACCGCAGCTCCGACCCCCGTCTTCACCTGCACCGACGTGCGGGTCAGCGTCGGCGAAAAGGAAGTCGTCAAGGGCGTGGACCTGACGATCAACCCCGGCGAGATCCACGCCATCATGGGGCCCAACGGCTCCGGCAAGTCGACGCTGGTCAACGCGCTGATGGCGCACCCGGCGCTGCGCGTGACCGGCGCGCTCACGCTCGACGGCAGCGACGTGTCCTCCCTGTCGACCGACGAGCGGGCGCGACGCGGAATGTTCCTGGGGTTCCAGTACCCGGTGGCGGTGCCCGGTGTGACCGTCGCGTCGTTCCTGCGCGCCGCCGTGTCCGCGCGGCGCGGCGCGGACGTGGGTGTGCGCGAGTTCCGCAAGGAGCTGCTCGCCCGCATGGAGGACCTCGACATGGACCCGGGGTTCGCCGGCCGCTACCTCAACGACGGCTTCTCGGGCGGCGAGAAGAAGCGCCTCGAGATCCTGCAGCTCCTCATGCTCAAGCCCCGCTTGGCGCTGCTCGACGAGACCGACTCCGGCCTCGACATCGACGCGCTCAAGGTCGTGGCGAAGGGGATCAACACTGGAGCTGGCCCCGACGTCGGCTTGCTTCTCGTCACCCACTATCAACGCCTCCTCGGCTACGTGAAACCGCACGTTGTCCACGTGCTCATGGACGGCCGCATCGTCCGCACCGGCGGGCCGGAGCTCGCCCTCGAGCTCGAGGAGCGCGGCTACGACTGGCTCGCCGCAGGCGAGCATACAGGGCCTGCGCAGCAGGCCCGCACCTTTGAGGTCCCTCTCCCGCTTGCGGGAGAGGGGACGGGTGAGGGTCGCCAATGAGTTCGCCAGCCGATCGACTCGACATCGGTGGGGACTACGCGACCCGCTACGGGTTCCACGACCCCGAGGACTTCTTCGTGCGTGCCCCAAAAGGGCTCTCGCACGAGGTCGTGGAGATGATCTCCCGCCTCAAGAAGGAGCCCGACTGGATGCGCGAGGCGCGCCACAAGGCGCTCGACGTTTTTGTCGCCAAGCCGATGCCGAGCTGGGGCAACGCCGAGATGCTCGGGGAGATCGACTTCGCCGAGATCACCTACTACCTGCGCTCCACCGAGAAGTCCGAGACGAGCTGGGACGAGGTGCCGGAGAACGTCAAGCGGACCTTCGACAAGCTCGGCATCCCGGAGGCCGAGCGCAAGTTCCTCTCCGGCGTGACCGCCCAGTACGAGTCGGAGGTGGTCTACCACTCGGTCAAGGAGGAGCTGACCAAGCAGGGGGTGATCTTCCTCGACATGGACTCCGGGCTGCGCGAGCACGAGGAGATCGTGCGCGCCCACTTCGGCACCGTGATCCCAGCCGCCGACAACAAGTTCTCCGCGCTCAACACCGCCGTGTGGTCGGGCGGCTCGTTTATCTACGTGCCGCCGCACACCGAGGTGACGATCCCGCTGCAGGCGTACTTCCGCATCAACGCCGAGCGCATGGGGCAGTTCGAGCGCACCCTGATCATCGCCGACGAGGGGTCGAGGGTGCACTACATCGAGGGGTGCACGGCGCCGGTGTACTCGACGCACTCACTGCACTCCGCGGTGGTCGAGCTGATCGCCAGGAAGGGCGCGCATATCCGCTATACCACCATCCAGAACTGGTCGACCAACATCTACAACCTGGTCACCAAGCGGGCGGTGGCGTACGAGGACGCGGTCGTCGAGTGGGTCGACGGCAACATCGGCTCCAGGCTGACCATGAAGTACCCCGCGGTGATCCTGCGCGGCGAGCGCGCCCACGGCGAGGTCCTCTCGATCGCATTCGCCGGCCCCGGGCAGCACCAGGACGCCGGCGCCAAGATCACCCACCTCGCCCCCCACACGACGTCGCAGATCACCTCGAAGTCGATCTCCAAGGACGGCGGGCGCGCCTCGTATCGCGGCCTGATCAAGGTGCGCAACGGCGCCAAGGGATGCAAGGCATCGGTGCAGTGCGACGCGCTGCTGATCGGCGAGGCCGCGCGCACCGACACCTACCCGACGATGGAGATCGACGAGGACGATGTCCGTGTCGAGCACGAGGCGCGGGTCTCCAAGCTCGGTGACGAGCAGCTCTTCTACCTGCGCTCGCGCGGCCTCACCGAGGCGAAGGCGCGGCTGATGATCGTCAACGGTTTCATCGAGCCGTTCGTCAAGGAGCTGCCGATGGAGTACGCGGTCGAGCTTAACCGCCTTATAGAGCTGGAGATGGAAGGCTCCGTTGGCTAGGAGGACCGCGTGGCCCGTGACCCGTGGCCCGTGGCCCGACCAACATCGGTGGGCTGAGCCGCGCCGCTTGACGGCGCGCGGTGCCGGGTCTGACTCTTTGCCCAGCGCCACGGCCCATGCCGCCGCCGCCGGAGCGAGGCGCGGCGATCAGATCAGGCCGTGTTGGCGCAAAGTGTCTGACCGGGCACCGATGATTTCATGTGTTTCCAAACAAGGACCTCTCCAATCATGAGCGCCCAACCCCAAGCAACGCTTGCCCTGGACCACATCGAGGAGCTGTCGCGGCGGGCGGGCGAGGACGGCGAGAAGCTCACGCTACGCCGCCGGGCGCGCGCGTTGCTCGACCCTCTGGTCCTGCCGAGCCGCTCCCGCCACCTCTGGCGCTACAGCAACCCGGCACGCTTCCTCCCGGTGGTCGATCCATCGGCAACCGCGCCGACGGCGGCCTCGCCGGCGTGGCGTCTCGACGAGCCGCTCGCCGGCGCGGCGATCGTTGCCGGCGGCGCGGTGCGGATGATCGGCTGGGACGAGGCGGCGCGCCGCGCCGGCGTCACCGTCGAGGACCTGCATCACGCGCCTGCTCCCGAGCTCGGCGAGACCGTGCCGCCCGAGCACGGCTTTGTCGAGGCGATCAACACCGCCGCCTGGCGCGGCGGCGTGCTGGTGCGCGTGCCGCCCGGTGTCATCCTCGAGCACCCGATCCGCCTCCGCTTCGTAGCCGGCGCCGCGGGCACCACGTCGGTGCCGCGCGTGCTGGTCGTGATCGGGGCCGGCAGCGCGGTCGAGATCGTCGAGGGGCACCTCGAGGGCGGCGACGGCGCCCTCGTGCTGGGGGTGAGCGAGGTCCTCGTCGGCGAGGGCGCGACCCTCCGCTACGGCCTCGTGCAACGCTGGGATGCCGGCGTCACCGGCCACCTCACGCTGCGCGCGCACCTCGAGGCGGACGCGAAGGCGCAGCTCTCGCTGGCGTCGTTCGGCGGCACCCAGTACAAGCTCGACATCGGCGCGACGCTTGCCGGCAAGGGCGCGGAGGTGGAGACGTACGGTGTCGGCATGGGCGCCGACGCCCAGCGTTTCGACCACCACACCGAGCACGTCCACCTGGCGCCCAACACCCGCTCCAACCTCGGCTTCAAGGTGGCGATGACGGGCGCCTCGCGCTCGGCATACACCGGCCTGATCCGCATCGCAAAAGACGCCCCCGGCTGCGAGGCGTACCAGGAGAACCGCAACCTGTTGCTCTCCGGAAAGGCGCGCGCCGACTCGATCCCCGAGCTCGAGATCCTCAACGAGGACGTGCGCTGCAGCCACGGCGCCACGATGTCGCGGATCGACTCGGAGCAGCTCTTCTACCTGCAGAGCCGCGGCCTCCCGCGGATGCAGGCGGTGCGTCTGATCGTGTACGGATTCCTCGGCCAGACGCTCGCGCGCCTGCCGCAGGTCACGCGCGAGCGCATCGAGGCGTTCATCGCGGCGCGCTTGCACTCGGAGGCGTCATGACCGCGGTCGCCGCCCCCCACGCGAGGATCGATCCGCGCGCCCTCGCCCGCCGCTTCCCGATCCTCGCCCGCACGATCAACGGCCACCGCCTCGTCTACCTCGACAACGCCGCCACCGCGCAGAAGCCGGACACCGTGATCGCGGCGATCGAGCGCTACTACACCCACTCCAACGCCAACGTCCACCGCGGCGTGCACACGCTCGCCGAGGAGGCGACGGCGGCGTACGAGGCGTGTCGCGGCCGCGTCGCGCGCTTCGTCAACGCGCCCGACGAGCGCGGCGTCGTAATCCTGCGCAACGCCACCGAGGCGATCAACCTGGTGGCGCGCTCGTGGGGATCCACGCTGGCCGCCGGCGACGAGGTGCTCCTGTCGGAGATGGAGCACCACTCCAACCTGGTGCCGTGGATCATGCTCTCGCGGGAGCGCGGCGTCGCGCTGCGCCACGTGCCGATCACCGACGGCGGCGAGCTCGACATGGCGGCGTTCGGCCGGCTGCTGACGCCCCGCACGAAGATCGTCGCGCTCACCGCGATGTCCAACGTGCTCGGCACAATCACGCCGATCGCGGAGATTGCCGCGGCGGCCCAAAGCGTCGGCGCGGTCGTTGTCGTCGACGGCGCCCAGTCGGTGCCGCACATGCCGGTCGACTTCCAGGCGCTCGGCATCGACTTTCTCGCCTTCTCGGCGCACAAGGCGTACGGCCCGACCGGCGTCGGTTTCCTGGTCGGGAAGCTCGAGCTGCTCGACCAGATGGAGCCCGTGCTCGGCGGCGGCGAGATGATCCGCGAGGTGCGCCTCGACTGGGCGTCGTGGAACGACGTCCCGCACCGATTCGAGGCCGGCACGCCCAACATCGCCGACGCTGCGGCGTTCCCTGCGGCGCTCGACCTGCTCGAGGAGATCGGCATGAACGCGGTACGGGCCCACGAGGAGGAGCTTGTCGGCTACGCGCTCGAGCGGCTGTCGTCGCTCGGCTGGCTGCAAATTCACGGCCCGCTCGACCCGGCCCGGCGCTCGGGCCTGGTGTCGTTTTTCGACCCCGACGTCCACCCGCACGACCTCGCCCAGATCCTCGACACGCGCGGCATCGCGGTGCGCGCCGGCCACCACTGCGCCCAGCCGCTGATGCGACGGCTGGGCGTTCCGGCCACCGCCCGCGCCTCGTTCGGCGTCTACACCGACCGCGACGACGTCGACGCGCTGGTCGATGGGCTCATCGCCGCCAGGAGGTACTTTGGCCTCGCCTGACCTGCCTTCTTCCTGGGTCTGTCAGTTCGGAGCCCGGAGCCCGGAGCCCGGAGCCCGCTTGT
>Ga0315287_10004026_pt1 | contig 14268 bp, 8 predicted proteins | sample YL17G11_0_MG_FD_205037 | JGI IMG/M metagenome (GOLD analysis project Ga0315287, IMG submission 205037) | Sediment microbial communities from Yellowstone Lake, YNP, Wyoming, USA - YL17G11_0 | ecosystem: Environmental > Aquatic > Freshwater > Lake > Sediment | place: USA: Wyoming | collected... | reverse complement strand
CCCGAGGCCGGACGCGGCGCGCCCGCCTTCACGCCGTCCCTGGCGTCGTCCATCCCGCCGATTGGCAACTCGCCGGCCCTGCTGGCCACGCCCGACCTCGCGGCGCTCGCGCCGGCCTGGGACGCCACCGCCCGGGCGGTCTTTGACTACGCCCCGGCCCGCGCGGCGTGGGGGTGGGTGCTGGAGATGTACGCTTTTGCCATCGCGGCCACGTCAGCCGGCCTGGTGGGCCCGGCCACGCCCGCCGCCCTCTTCCCCCGCCTGATGGCGCAGCCGCCCTGGGAGGACGGCCCCTTCCCCCGGCCGGGCACCTACCTGTTGCATTACACGTACGCCCTGGACTACGCACCCAACGGCACCGCGACGCCCGGGCAGGCGGCGGACGTGCGCGCCGGCGGGTGGCGGTTTGACAAGCGCGACTGGGCGGCCGGCCCGCCCCCGCGAGGCCTGCCCCTGCCGCCGGCCGCCGTCACCGACGCCGCCGCCCGGCGGGTGGTGGAGATGATCAATGAGGCGAGCGCGGGGCTGGCCGGGTGGGATGAGTACGTGGCGAGCGGGGGGGAGAGGCTGAGGTAGGGGGGAGGGGAGAGAGGGGGAGGGGGAGGGGGAGGCAGGCAGCAGCAGCAAAAAAACGACAAAACCATATTTGCGCCCCCCGCGCCAACCCCCCTCTTTCTTTTCTCTCTTCACGGCGCCCCCGCCGCTGGCGGGGAGGGGCACTGCCCCGCCGCCGCGCCCCCCCGCGTCACCACCGCACCCCCTACCGGCACCACCCCTAAAACGGCGGCAAGGCCGGGCTTGGGGGCTGCCGGCGGCCCGGCCGGCCCGCCCCCCGCCCCCACCACCGCGGGCCCGGCCGCCGGGAACGCCGCGCCCGCCGCCGCCTTGCGCACCCGGGCCACCGCGGCCAGCAGCCCCGGCGCGGGCAGGGAGGCCTCCAGCCCCGCCGCCAGGGCGTCGGGCAGGGCCCCGCCCGCCCGCACCGCGCGGCCGTCCACGCCCGCCAGCGCGGCGTCCGCCACAAAGGTCGGCGCCAGCGCCGCCGCCGCCTCGTGCCCGTGGTAGTGCGCCGCGATGCGGGCGTCCGCCGTGTCCAGCAGGTCCAGGTAAGGGGAGGCAGGGGAGGTGGAGGAGGGCGAGGGCGCGGACGGGTCGGCCCGGGCGAGGGCGGCCGCCCAGCTGCCCGGGGGCGGGAGGTGCCCGCCCGCGGCCGCGACCGCGATCGCCTCCCGCACGCCCGCCAGTTGGGCTGCGTCGGAGGCGGCCAGGGCCCGGGCCAGGGTGGTCGCGCCGCGCAGGGCGCCGACCGCGCTGTACGCCTTCCAGAGGGTGTAGTAGAGCGGGAAGGCGGGGAGCTTTGTTGTTCGTCGTTTTATTTTTGTTTTTGTTTGGAAAAAGAGGAAACGAGGGTGGTTTGAGCGTCTTTTTGTTTTTCTCCTCTCCCCCCTCTCCCTCCTCTCGGTTCCGGTCCCGGCCCCTACTCGCTCCACTTCCTCTCTCACCCGCCCTCTCCTCACCGGTGTCAACAACGTCGGGATGAGCGGCAACACCGCCAGCGACCAGCCCGCCGCCCGCCGGGCGAGCGTGGGGCGGGCGGCCGCCACCAGCGCGCGCGTGCGCCGCCGCACCAGGCGGGTGGGGAGGCAGGGCGGGTGGGCAAAGATCAGGGCGGGGGGGCCGCCACCGCCGGCCCCACCGCCCACCGTGCGGCAGGCGGGCGCCCAGGGCGGCAGGGACCGGCAAAAGGACGCGACGGGGTGCTCCCGGGAGAGGATGGCCTGGGCCGCCCGGTGGACGCGCCCCTTGATGCTCTTCTCCGGTGCCGCCGCCAGGGCTGCCCACTGGGTGGCTAGCTTGGCGTGGGTCTGGTGGGTGAGGGAGGGAGAGGGAGGGGGCGGGGTGGTGTGTCGAGAGCGGGGCGGGGCGGGGGGGGGGGCGGGGAGAGAGGCACACAGAGGGGAGGGGGCGGGTTGGGGCGAGTGAATTCGTGATTTTCTTCTCTCTCTCCTCTCCCCCCCGTCGGCCCCGCGGTCGCCCTTGCCCCCCCCCTCACTTTCATGCACATTCACTCACCCACGCCGCCAGCTGGTCGCCCGCCAGCTCCACCTTGTCCTCCAGGGTGACCCCGTCCCGCCAGCGGGGGCGGGGCGCGGCAGCCGACCCCGCGGTTGCGCCCGCGCCCCCTGCCGCCGCGTCCAGCCGCGCGTGCCACAGCCAGGCCCGCCGGTAGACGGGCAGGATGAAGACGGTGGCGCGGGCGGCCGTCGTCATGTGTGTGACGTGGAGGCGTGCGTGTGGAACGGCGTACCCCCCCCCCCGGCCCGGGGCGAAAAAAAAGAGAGAGAGAGAGTGTAGAGCCTCTGGGTCGGCACCGCCTCGCTCTCTCTCGCATCTCGCACCATACAGGCGAAAAGATGGGGCGCCCGGTGTGACAACACGCGCGGCGCTGCCCCAAACGCACACACACACGCGCACACACACCACCAGCCTCCATCACATGACCATCCCCCCCTACCAGGGCGACTCGGGCCACCTGGGTGGCGGGGCGTCGGCGGCCGCGGCCGCGTCGGCCGCCCGCGCTGCACAGGCCGCGCTCGTCGCGGCCGTCGAGCCCGCCTTCGCGGGGACGGAGGCCCGGGTGGTCCTGGTTGTGGAGGTACGAGAGAGACACGCGCCTCGCGTGCCTGGTGCCGCCGCCTCCCCCCCCCCACACACACCGGCCCTGTCGCGAGAGAGAGGGGGAGAGAGAGAAAACGCGCCGCGCGCCGTTTTTTTGCTTGCCTTTTTTTTTTTTTTCTCAACCTCCCTGTCCTTCCTTTTTCACTCCCCCGCGCCCGCGCCCCCGCACACACATGCAGGCCCACAAGTGCACCCCCTCCTCGGCCGGCGTGCCCTGGGCCGGCTCGGCCGCCCCTGTCGACGGCGGGCGTCGCCCCCCTCGCCCCCAGCCGGGCAAGGCGCCCCGACTCCTCGTCCTGACTGCGACCCGCCGGTCGGGCGGGCGGCGCGGGTTCAAGGGCGCCCTCCACATTCTCAAGCCCGCCGGCGACGGCGGCGGCGGCGGCCCGTCCTCCCCTGCCTCCTCCTCCTGGACCCTGCGGCGGAGCATCCCCGTGCGCACGCTGGCCCGGGTGGATGCGTGGCCGGGCGGGGACGCCTGGCGCGGCGGCGGGGGCGGCGGCGGCGGCGGCGGCGGCGGCGGCGGCGGGGGGGGGGGGCTGTGGTGGAGCCGCGGCGCCGCCTCGCCCCCGCCTGCCGCGCCGCCGCCCACCACCACCCCGCCCACCGTGGAGCTGACCGTGCGGGGCGGGGGGGGAGGTGCCCTGGCGACGCTGGGGGCGGGCGGAGAGGGCCGCCTCGCGTTTGCGCCTGCGGCCGCGCCCTGGGGAGGAGGGAGTGGTGGCGCCGCCTCGCCTTTCTCCCCCTCCTCCGCTCCCAACGGCGACGCCGGCGACGATGCCGCCACGGCGGGCGTCGCCGCCCTTGTCGGTGGCCTACGCGCCTTTTGCGTGCGGTGCGCCGACCCCCGGCGGGCGCCGCTCTTCGCCCTGGCGGGAGGAGGGTGGGGTGGTGGTGGCGGTTGGGGGCACGCCGGCGACGCCGCCTCCACCACCACCACCGCGCCGGGCGACGCCACTCTGGACGCCTGGGCGGCCTCCGTGTCGGCCCTGCTGGCCCCCTTTGGGGCGGGGCTGCTGGGGGGAGGGGCAGGGGGAGGGAGAGGGGGAGGGGGCGGTGCCGGCCTGGCCACCGCCGCCGCCGCAGCGCGCGCAGCATGGCCGCCCTCCGCCCCTGCCGCCGGCCTTCCCGCGCCCGCGTCCGTGTCCGACCCGGCGGCCGCGGAGGATGCGGCCGCCGCGGCGGCAGAGGAAGCGGAAGCGGCGGTCCTGGTGGCGCTGGCGCTGGGGGGCGGGGGCGGGGGCGCGGGGGAGGCGCGGGGGAGGCGGTCCGGCGGTCCCCCGCACGCGCCGCCCTCCCCCACCTCCCGCGTCGCGGCCGCGGCTGCCCGCCTGGAGACCGAGGCCGCCGCCCTGGAGGCCGCCACCGCCCACGCCGCCCTCGGCCTGGCCCGCCCCCGGGCCGCCCTGGCGGCGGCCGTCGCGGGCGCGGGCGCGGGCGTCGACGATCTGGGCGGCGCCCTGGACGCGCTCGGCGCGGGCTTGCGCTCCGTCCGGGCGGCCGTCCGCGTCATCGAGGCCCGGTCCGCCCGCCTGGACGCGGCCGCCCGCACGGCGGCATCCCTGGGGTCCGAGATCGAGGCCCTGGCGAGCGTGGCGTCCCTGCCGCCGGGGGCGGAGGCGGCGCTCGCGGCGGCGTGTGGGGCGGGCGGGGGCGGCCCCCCGGCGGCCACCGCCACCGCCCCCGCCCTCCACCCCGCCCGGCCCGCCCCCGCCCCCCATCCCACCACCCCGGCCCCTGACACGGCCGTCGCGGCCATCACCACCGCCGCCTGGGCGCTGGCGGACCGGCTGGCCGCGACGACGCCGGCCGCCCTGGGCCCCGCCCTCGCCCGCACGGCCGGCGCGGCGGACGCGCGGGCGCGCCTGGAGGCGCTGGCGGAGCGGGCCGTGTCCGGCGCGGCCGCCTGGGTGCGGGGGCGGTGCGAGGGAGGGGGCGGCGGGTTGGCCGCCCCGCTGCCGCCGCCCCTCCCCGAGCTGCGCCGGAGGGGGGTGGCCGAGCTGGCCCCCCTGGCGTCGGCCGTGGCCGCCCTCCACCCGCCGGCCGTGCCGGGCCTCGCCCGCTCGTACGGCGCCGGCGTGCGGGCGGGCCTGGGGCCGGGGCTGAGCGCGGGCGTGGCGGCGGCGAGGAGGGCGGTGGGCGCCGCCCTGGGCGGGGCGCCGCCAGAGGTGCCAGACTGGACGGCACCACCGCCCTCCTCCTCCTCCTCCTCCCTTTCGGCCCCGCACCCCCTGCCCGCCTGCCCCGCCGGCCCCGCCCTGGCGGCCGCCTTGGACACCCTCCTCGCCGCCTGGGTGCCGGCCGTAGTGGCGGAGCTGGACGCGGGGGCGGCCTTGTTTGGGGCGAGGGGGGCGAGGGGAGGGGGGGGGGGGGCGGCGACGCCCACCGCGGCGGCCGCGGCGCTGGCCACCGCCACCGCCCGGCCGGCCGCGCCGCCGCCGCCCGTCGCGGCGGCCGCCGTCGCCGCCCTGGGCGCGGCCGCCCTGGATGGGGCGGCCGCGGAGCTGGCCGCCCTCGTCGACGCCCCCGCCAAAGCCGGGCGGGCCGTGCTCTGCGTCGCCAGCCTGCGCGTCCTGGCGGCGTGGCGGGCGCGGGTGGTGGTGGGTCTGCCGGCCACCGACGTGGCCGCCGCCGCTGCCGCGCCCGCTCGGCCCGCCACCACCGGTGAGGGGCGGGGCAGCCTTCCCCGCCGCCGGGACGGCACGCCGGGCACGCCGGGCACGCCCGCGGCTGGTGGCAGCGCTCCCTCCGCGGACAGCTCACAGCATGCACAGCACGCACAGCACGCACAGCAGGACCCCCCGCACGCCCCGCACGCCCTGTCCGCCGCGGCCCGGGCGCCCCTGGTCAGCCTGCTCGACGCGCTGACCGCGCGCGCGGCGGGCGCGGTCGGCGCCGCCACCGCCGCCGCGGAGGCCGCCCTGGCCGCCGTGTCCCCCCCTGGAGGCGGCAGCGCGGCCGCGGGCGGCGCAGATGTTAAGGGCTTGCACGTCCTGCCCGGCATCCGGGCGGCGGTGGCCCTGGCGGACGCGCTGGCGACGCTGGGCGCGTTTTCATCGGAGGGGGAAGGCAGCGAGGATGGCGGGGCGGGGGCGGCGGCGGCGGGGCTGCTGCCGCCCGCCCCCGCCCGGGCCACCACCGCCCGGGCCGTCGCCGAGGACGCGGTCGCCCGCACCGCCGCCGCTGCCTGGGCGGCCGTCCGCCGGACGGCGGCGGGCGACCCCAAGCACGGGTGCCGCCTGCTGCTCCAAAACGCAGACGCCCTGGCGGCCGGGCTGGGCGGGGCCGGGCGGGCGGGCGCGGGCGCGCCGCCGCCGTGCCTGGCCGCGGGCGCCGCTGCCTCGGCCGCCCGGTCAGCCGCGGCCGCCGCCATGCGGGAGTACGCCCGCCGCCTGCTGGACAAGGAGAAGCTGTACCGGGTGGTCGAATTCTCCAAGCGCCTGCAGGCGGTGGTCGGCGGCGGCGGGGGGGCGAGCGGCGGCGGCGGCGGGGGCGGCCTGCCTGCCAACCCCGCCCCTCCCCCCGCCTCCACGGCCGCGGCCGTGCGCTTCGCCCCCGGGCTCGCCCCCGCCTCCGCCCGGGCGGCCCTGGCCCCCGCGGCGGGGGGCGGGCTGTCCCGCCGCCTGGCCTCGCTGCGGGCCCGGGCGGCGAGGCACGCCGGGCCGGGCGGGGGGGGCCCCGCGCTCGCTGTGGCCGCGGTGGCCGCCGCCGAAGCAGAGCTGGGCGCGGCCGCCGCGGCCCTGGCGGCCGCCGCCCGGGCGGCGTACGGCCCCGGCTCGGACGCGGCGGCGGGGGCGGCGTCCCTGGCGGCGGCGCTGGGCTTCCACGGAGAGGGTGGGGGTGGGGGTGCTGCCGCCGCTGGAGGCGGCAGCGGCGGCGGCGGCGGCGGTTGACCAATAGGTTTTGAAAAAGAAAAGAAAAGAAAACACGCTACAGAAAGGGAAACACGCACGCTACACGACCGCCGCCCGCCCCGGCAGGCCCAGGCACCTCAGCCGCACCAGGCCCGGGTCCCCGGGGCGGGGCAGGCGGTCCCGCACCAGCACCGTCCCCCGCGGGGGCAGACCAGCGGCGGTGGAGGGCCCTAAGGCACCGCCGCCACCCTCGCCACCAGGCGGCGGTGGCGGCTGCTGCCCCGCACCCCCGCTCCCGCCCCCACGCCCGCCGCCGCCGCCGCCGCCGCCGCCGCTGCCGCCGCCCAGCGCCAGGATGGCCGGGTCAAACCCGCCCCAGTACACCACCAGCCCGGGCCCGTACCGGTTCACGTACCGCCCGTACTGGTCCCGCAGCTGGGCCCCGTGGAGGCGGGGCGACCCGAACGCGGCCTTGGAGTCCACCCAGTGGATGGGCGTGCCGTCGAGCAGGAAGGGGACGGCGAGGCGGGCGTCGGGCGTGCAGACGTAGCCGCCCGCCCGCAGGGCGGCCTCGGACCAGTGCCCCGCGCCCAGGGCCCGCAGGCGGGACCGGAGGAGGGCTTCCGCCTCGGCGCCCATGGCGTGGCGGGCAGCGTCGGCGCGGGGGGAGAAGACCGTGTCGGCCGCGGCCGCGGCCGCCGCGTCGGCCGCGAGGCGGGGCGCGGCTGGGTGAGGAAGCGAAAAGGAGGCAGAGGGGGTGGCGGTGTCAGGGCCGCCGCCGCCGCCCTGCAAGAGCGTGGCGGCGGGGGCGCGGAGGACGGCGGTGGGCGTGGGGCGGGGCGTGGAGGAGGAGGGCGTGGGCGTGGGGGCGGGCCGTGCGGCAGCAGCCCCCCCACCACCACCACCCCCGCCCGCCTTGCCACCGCTCCACCCGACAGTGGGCAGGGCCGCCTCCACCAGGCGCCGCATCAGCAGGGCCGGCGGCACGCCCGCCGCCGCGGCTAGGGCATGCACAGAGGGCGGTGGGGGTGGTTGACCGGTGCTGGTGCCGCCGCCCTTTGCCGCCGCCGCCCCGCTCAGGTACCGCTCCGCCAGTCCGCCGACCTCCCGCCTCAGCCGGGCGTGCGGGGCGGCGGCGGCGGCCTGGATGACCTGGGAGTGCAGGGAGGCGAGGGCGTCGAAGGAGAGGCTGCGACAAATGGAGAGGGGGGATGGAGAGGATGAGGTTGAAAAAAAAAAAAAAAAAAAATGCATGCGCTCGCTTTCCTCTCCGCGCGCGCGCGTTCGCCCCTCCACTCACCCGCCACGCCGGGCCAGGCCGTCCAGATCTGGACAGGCCGCGCCCAGGGGAAGGGCATTGAAGAGGCGTGTGGCGGTGGGCGCGTCCATTGCGCGCCCGCAAAAAAAAAATGAAGAACTGAGAGATGGTGTGCTCGCGCTTCAACCTCGACCCCAGCTCTCTGTCACACTCGCGTCTTTCAGGAGAGGAGGTGCCACGTCCCGCGCGTCCCACGCGCACGCGCACGCACGCACGTGGCGCCCGCACGCACACGCATGTATATAACCCCCCCCCCCCCTCCCCAATGACGTTCATTCCCCTCGGCGACGGCACCACCTTCATCGCCGTGGACCGGTGGGGCGCGCCGCCAGAGTGCCGGGCTGACGGAGGAGGCGACAGCCGCTTCCGCCCCGGCACCATCGCCGCCCGCCTGCTCAGCCACGCCCACGCCGACCACACGGCCGGCTTGGACGACGCCTGGGCGCGGGATGGGGCGCGTTCGGCCATCTACGCCTCGCCCGCGACGGCGGCGTTCCTGTCGCACAAATGGCCGGCCCTGACGGCGCGGGCGTTCAAACCGCTGGTCCCGGGCGACGAGCTCCGCCTCTTTGCGGTGGGAGGCGGCAAGCGGGGGCGGGGCGAGGACGGTCGGGCGCGCACCCTGCTGGCGAGCGTGCACGTGCTGGACGCAAACCACTGCCCGGTATGAGGAGGGGAGGAGAGCGAGAGAGCATGAATTCAAGTTCGCAGCCCGACGTAACCTCCATCCGCGGCCTCGCGCCCCGCCCGCCCGCCGCCTTCTCACACTCATTCAATCTCTGCATCTGTTCAATCCGCAGGGTTCCCTCATGTTCCTCATCTCCCTGCCGGGCGGCGGCGCCTACCTACACACGGGGGACTGCCGGTTTGAGAGTGAAGCCCTGCGGGGCCTGGTGGGGCGGGCGCCCCTGGCGGGCGTGCTGGGCGCCTCGGGCCACGCCCTGGGGCCGCCGGCGGGACCCGCCCCCGGCGGGCTGTCCTTCCTGTTCCTGGATGCGACGTACGGTGCCCGGGCGAGCCTGCAGTTCCCGGCCCGGGCGGCCGTGGCGGGCGCCGTCCTGGGGGCGGCCCGGGCGGGGCCGGCAGGGTTGGGGGCGGCGCTGCGGGGGGAGGCGGGCGAGGGCGGGGGGGGCGCCACGTCCGCCCGCGGCACCCACCGCCGGGGCCGGCCGGCCGGTGCTGCTGCTGCTGCTACAATCGCTCCGCGCTGGGCCGAGGTCGCTGTCTCGATGGACGCGATCGGGCGGGAGGAGCTGCTGGCGGCCCTGGCGGCCGCGCTGGGCGTGGCGGCGCGGTGCGGGCGCGCGCGCGTGGCCGCCGCGGTCGCGGCGGGGCTGCCGGGCGGCCTCTTCCAAGTCGACGAGGAGGCCGAGGCAGGGGCGGGGCCGATGGCAAGCGAACAGCGGGGGCATGGTGGTGGCGCCGACGCCCCGCCCCTGCTGCGCGTGCTGAGCCGGCGGCGGGTGGGCGCCTTCGTGCGCGCGTGCGGCGGGCGCGGGGTCGAGGAGGAGGAGGGGGTGGGAGGCGGCGCCGCCCCGCCGCCCCAGGGACCCTCCACGGCCGGCCCCACCCTCCTCATCCTGCCATCGTCGCTCCACCTGATCAAGGCGGGCTACTGGTGCGGCCGCCTGGCGGGGCTGCGGCGTGTCGACGTGGCATCACCGGGCGGCGACAAAAGTGCCTCCCCCCCCCTAAGCCTGTCCCTGGTGGCCGTGGACGGGGCGCCCGACCTCGTCATTTTGGAGGCCCCCTACTCCCTGCACGCCCCTTTCGCCGAGGTGGCGGCCCTGGCGGCGGCCCTGCGCCCCGTCGGCGTGGTCGCGACGGGCTCTGACGCGGAGGCCGTGCGGCGGGCGGTGAGGCGTGGTGATGAGGGCGCCCTGGAAAAGGGGATGCGCCCGCTGGCGGACGCGGTCGCGGGCGGGATGGGGTTAGAGCAGGGGCAGGGGCCTGGGGTGAGCGTGGGCGGGGATTGGGGGTGGGTGGGCGGGGCGCGGTGGCTGTATTGAAGAGGTAGGAGGAGGTGAAGAAAAAAAAAAGTGGTGTGCAAACGACCCGTGCGAGTGACCCGGCCGCACACCTGCAGAGACAGCACGCCCTTGCGCCTCTCTCTCCACTCGCACACACGCGCCACGCCCACGCCCCGCGACACACAGCGGCAGGCACACACACTCCTCGCACACTCTCTCCGTGCGCGCACGTGTGGGGCGAGAGAAGTGAGCGCGCGTTTTTTTTTTTTTTTTTTTTTTTTTTTTTTTTTTTTTTTTTTCGATCGGCGCGAAAAAACAATGAACCGCATGATGGGCGGCCACGGCGGCGGCGGCGACGCCCCGCAGGTGGACTCCAGCGAGCAGGTCTACATATCCTCGCTGGCCCTGCTGAAGATGCTGAAGCATGGTGAGAGACGGGTGGAGAGAGAGAGGCGGGAGAGAGCGCGCAGCGGCGCCAATGGGCCGCAAGGGAGAGCGCGCGGAGGTGCAGGGCGCGCCCTTCTTGCGGTGCTGCGCGGGCGCCTCGGTTCCATCTTTTGTCGCTGCCCAGCGTGTCGAGAGGAGCTCGTCCTGTGCGCCTGTGGGTGTGGGTGCGTGCGCGGTGGAGGCACGCCGCCCCGGTGCGCCGAAAGGAGCTGCACCCACAGCATTCGGTTTTTTTGCGCCCATAGTGTTCAAGAGAGACACGGGGCCCTGCTCGCTCGCGTGCGGCCTCCCTTTTGGTCGCCAGGAGAGAGGGGTTGCAGGGTATGTGGTCTCTACCTGAGAAGAATCGCCGTGTATTTGTGTGTGCGTGGTGGAAACGGAACGCACGAAGAGGCACAGCGCCCCCCCCCCCCCATTTCGGGCGCCCCTTCGTCTCTCCTCACCACCACCCCCTTCCTCACCACCCCTCTCCCTCCCTCTCTCCTCACCTCTTCTCCTCCACCAGGCCGCGCGGGCGTCCCCATGGAGGTCATGGGCCTCATGCTGGGCGACTTCGTGGACGATTACACCGTGCGCGTGGTCGACGTCTTCGCCATGCCGCAGAGCGGGACGGGCGTCAGCGTGGAGGCTGTCGACCCGGTCTTCCAGACCAAGATGCTCGACATGCTCCGCCAGACGGGGCGCCCCGAGATGGTGGTCGGCTGGTACCACTCCCACCCGGGCTTCGGCTGCTGGCTGAGCGGCGTCGACATCAACACCCAGCAATCCTTCGAGGCCCTCAACGCGCGCGCCGTCAGCATCGTGGTCGACCCGATCCAGTCCGTCAAGGGGAAGGTCGTGATCGACGCGTTCCGCCTGATCAACCCGCAGACGCTCATGCTGGGCCAGGAACCCCGGCAGGCGACCTCCAACCTGGGACACCTGCACAAGCCCTCCATCCAGGCCCTCATCCACGGCCTGAACCGGCATTACTACTCGATCGCCATTTCCTACCGGAAGTCCGCGCTGGAGGAGGCGATGCTGATGAACCTGCAGAAGAAAGGGTGGTCGGCCGGGCTGACGCTCAAGGATTGGGGCGCCCTGGCCGAGGGCAATGAGGCCAGCCTGAAGGACATTGCCTCCCTGGCGGCCTCGTACGCGGACGCAGTGGCGGAGGAGGGCGGGGTGGCCCCCGGGGCGGACCGGGCGGTCGCGGCCGTCGGGCGGTCGGACGCACGGAAACGGCTCGGCGTGCGCGCGGGCGACCTGATGTGCGGCAACGTCGTCCAGGCGGCGGCGGCCGTCCTGGACACGCTGGCGTTTTGAGGGCGTGAGGGAGTAGGGGGGGGTGGGGATGAGAGAGAAGGGGAGCGCCTTGATTTGTGTGTGTGTGTGTGTGTGTGTGTGTGTGTGTGTGTGTGGTGCCTTTGGCGCAGGGGTGTAGGGTCGGGGGCGCGGGAGGTTGAGATGATGGATGATGGATGGAAGACAAGAAAAAACCAGCTCCCTCACTTCACAACGCTCTTCCGCTCTTTCCTTTCTCTCCAAACACTCCCCCCCTCTCTCTCCATCAACCATGTCTGGCAAAGGTGCTAAGGGTTTAGCCGGCAAGGGCGCCAAGGTACGCTGCCCGCGGTGGCGAGGCAGGGCGGGCGGGCGGAGCGTCGGGTTCGGGGCGGCGGGGAGACGCGGGGGTAGAGCGCGGCGTCATGTGTCGCGGCGTCGCTCGCTCGCCCGTGTGGTTTTGCATGGTCCAGCGTGGCCCGGCCGCTGGCCCGCCGCCTCCCGTCCTCTTCACCCGCCCAAGCCGCTCACGTCCACCATCATTCCCCTCAACCTCCCCCTACCCTCGGCACGCACAGGGCACCCTGGGCGCGGGCAAGGGCGGCCCCTCCAAGAAGGCGGTCTCCAAGTCTGCCAAGGCCGGCCTGCAGTTCCCCGTCGGCCGTGTGCACCGCCTGCTCAAGGTATGTCTACGGGTAGCAGAGAAGCTTGCGCGTTGTCCGGGGGTGGTTTAGAGCTGCGCGGGGCCGGCGGGAGGCGCCCCGAGACGGCGGCGTGCAAAGGGTTGGGAGGGCACGCGCCTCAATGGCGCACACGCGCTCGGCACGCAAGCGGGGAGGGATGGATGCCCTCCGCGCCCGCCCGCTTCTCCCACCATGTGCTGCCCTGTCGACTGGTGCACCTTTTGAGCGTGGCGGCTGGCGGTCTGAGGCTAGTTTAGGCCGGGCCCAGCGCCCCTTTTTGGGCGAGTAATGGGTCTTCACAACACGACGTCAAAACTCTCTTTCCACTCACAACAGGGCCGCGTCACCGCCAACGGCCGTGTCGGCGCCACCGCCGCCGTCTACACCGCCGCCATCCTGGGTGAGTCGAATGCGAGGGGTGGGGTGGGGATAGAGTAGGGGCAGGTGGCCATTGAGGGAGGAGGAGAGGCGCCATAAAAAAAAAAGGGGGGGAGAGCGCGCTTCATCCCGTCCGAAATAACAACGCTTTTTTTCTGCTTCCTCTTCTTCACCCTGCTCACGCCCCGTCCTTCCACCGCCCTCCTCCACCCACACAGAGTACCTCACCGCCGAGGTCCTGGAGCTGGCCGGTAACGCGTCCAAGGACCTGAAGGTATGAGAGAGGAGAGAGAGGAGAGAGGGGAAGGTCAGAGCAAAAAAGCAAAAGCCGCGGGGCATCGAGTCCCTCTCCCAACCTGTTGCTTTTGCGTAACCACCACCACCACCCAACACTCGTCCGTCCTCTCAGGTCAAGCGCATCACGCCCCGCCACCTGCAGCTGGCCATCCGGGGTGACGAGGAGCTGGACACCCTGATCAAGGCCACCATCGCGGGCGGCGGCGTCATCCCCCACATCCACAAGTCGCTCATCAACAAGGCTGGCAAGAAGGAGTGAAATGGGGTTTTTGAGGAAGGCGGTGATGAGAGCGCATTTTGGCTCGCCTCTCCCCTGGTGCGTGTGACTGCGGTGTGGGTAAAGAACAAAGCAAGTGCCGGTGTGACTGTGGCGCTCTGTGTGCATGCATGCGTGTGTGCGCGCGCGCGCAGTCGTGCGTGGTCGCGTCCTCAGCGGCGCGCCCAGGCGGGCAGCGTGCGTGCGCGGCCGCGCGTGCGTGTGGTCTGGAGGAAAACCAAATCCAAAAAAAACAAAAGCGGTTGTGGGGAGCGCAGAGGGGGACGGTGTGTGCGGGGTGGTGGTGGTGGGGGGAGAACTGTGCGTGTGTGTTTTAATTTCGGTGGGGTGTGGCGGTGTGTGTTTTGCGCGCGCGCTCCTCTCCCTGCTTTTTTTTTGTTAACCGAACGGGAAAAACAGAAAGGACAAACGGGTGCAAACGGGTGCCCCTTACTCTCTCTCCTCTTTCCCTCTCAACCCCGCCCCACCCGCCCCAACGCCTCCAGGGCCGCCCCCACGCCCGCGTACGCCCGCCCCAGGGACGCCGTGGCAGCCGCGCCATCCCCGCCCCCCCCCCCCAGCCGCGGCAGGAGCGCGCGCAGGCGGCCGGCCACCGCGGCCGCGTCCGGCGCGGCCGCCGGGCCGTGGGCCGCCAGGGCCGCCGCGACGCCGCCCGCGATCACGCCCAGCAGGGCCGCCACAGAGGGAGGTGGTGGAGCGCACGCGGCGGCGGCGGCGGCGCTGCCACCACCCCCGCCCTCCCCCCCCTCATCGTCACCGGAGGGCAGCAAGCCGGCAGCCGCGGCCGCGGCCGCGGCCAGCGCCTCGCCGCCCGCCTCGCCCGCCGGGCCGCCCGGGGCCGCACCCGAGACAGCCACCCCCGCTGCCACTGCAGCCGCCTCAGCGTGCGCGCCCGCGGCCGCGTCGGCGGCGGCCCGCAGGCGGGCCGACACGGCGGCGGCGTCAAAGCCAGACCCCCCGCCCAGCGCGCTTGCTAGGGTCGGCACCGAGACCTCGCCCACCCACCGCAGCAGGGCGCTCGCCAGCAGGGGGCGCGGGGAGGGAGATGTGGGGGGCGGCGATGTGAGCGTGGAGGCCAGGCGGTCCAGGGCGGCCGCGGCGG
>Ga0315287_10004025_pt1 | contig 14269 bp, 11 predicted proteins | sample YL17G11_0_MG_FD_205037 | JGI IMG/M metagenome (GOLD analysis project Ga0315287, IMG submission 205037) | Sediment microbial communities from Yellowstone Lake, YNP, Wyoming, USA - YL17G11_0 | ecosystem: Environmental > Aquatic > Freshwater > Lake > Sediment | place: USA: Wyoming | collected... | reverse complement strand
GCGGGGGCGCCGGGGGGCGCGGCCGCGGCGGGGGGGGGGGGGGGGGGGGGGGGGGGGGGGGGGGCGGGGGGCGGGGCCCCCCCCCCCCCCCCGCCGTCGGCGCGAGCCGCGCCGCGCGCGCCGACCGCCCCCGCCTCCCCCCCCTCGCACCGGTGCGCGCTGTCGGTCACCAGCTCGTGCTTCAAAGCCGCCAGCAGCGCGCCCTCGTCCCGCAGCATGGCGGCTTTGACCCGCGCGTAGGGCGCGCCGGTCAGCGGCGGGGGCGGGAACGAGGGGTCGGCGCCGCCCGCCGCCACCCCTCGCAGCGCGGCGTCGGCCGCGTCCCGCCACTCGCCAGTGTCCGCACACACGGCCGCCACGACGTTCACGATGTCGTTGGCGCGCACGGGCGCGTCCTCCACTTTCGAGGCGAGGAGGAGCGCGGCCGCCGCCGCGCGCGCGGGCGGCGGCAAGGGGTGGCCGCCGCCGCCGCCTTCTGCATCTGCCACGTGCGCCCAGCGCGCGATGTAGGCCGTCGCGGCGGCCGCGGCGGGGAAGGGGAAGCGGAGCAGGGTCGCCGCCGCGCGCGCGACGCGGGCGGCGGCGGCGCCTGGGGGACAGTCCATCGAGGGCGCGGCGATCATAGCGACCGCATGCGAGGCGGCCGGGGCGCGGTGGCCGTTAAGGGAGAGCGGACGCCGGCGCGAGATGTGCGGCGCGCCGTTGGGCTGAACAGTCCTCGCCTCGCCCCTCACGGCCGGCGGCGGCCTTCCCCATGGCGACCGGCTCGCCGCGCGTGTCGCGCGGCGCGCCCCCGCTGGGCCTCGCCCACCGCCCGACCGAAGGCGATGGTGCTGCCCGCGCCGCCCCCACCCGCACGCTCCCCGCCATCCACGCGCGCCCCGACTCCACCCGCGGCCGCACCGCCACCGGCGGCGACGGCTCCGGCGACAGCGACGGCGACGACCCCGCGCCCGCCAAGACTTTTTTGTGGGCGCCCGACCGAGGCCGCGGTAGGGGCAAGGATGGGCGGATTGTGGCGTGTGTCGAGCGGGCGCGGGCGCGGGGCGGGGGCGGGGCAGGCGCTCGGCGCACATCCGGACGACCCGCGCCCTCCCTCGCCAGGCTACGCCGCCGGCGACCGCGAGCGCGCCCGCCGCCCCTCGCTCATCCGGGGCGGCGCCCGCGCCGGCGAGTCCCGCGTCCGGTTCGCCGCCGCGTGGCGCGTCGGCCTGCACGCCTGGCTCCGCGACTTTTTCGTCTCCGCCCTCCACCTCTCGCTCGGCCAGCTCCTCCTCGGCGTCGCGGCCGTCTACCTCGCCATCTTCTTCATCTTTGCGGGGGTGTGGTGGGCGGTGTGGGCGGGCGACGAGCGCTGCTTGAGCGCGAGCGCCGCGTCGCGGCGCTCGTTTGGGACGGCGTTTATCTTCTCCGTCGCCACCACGCAGACCATTGGGTACGGCAACACGGCGCCCAACGACTGTGGGCCCGCGTACGTCGTGCTGGTGGTGCAGGTGGGGTGGGGGAGGGGTGGGGGCGCGGGGGATGGCGACGAAACAAAACGATGCAAACGACCCCTCAACACCCCTCCCGCCCCCTCTCCCCCCCTTTCCGTGCAGACACTCGTCGCCATCGTGACCGAGGCGATCGTCATCGGCGTTATCTTCGCCCGCATCTCCCACCCCCAGCACCGCGCGCGCACGATCGGCATTTCGACCGTCGCGGTCGTCGCGCGGCGCGACGGCATCCTCAAACTCCAGTTCCGGGTGGCCGACTTTCAGTCGACCCAGGTCGTGGAGCCCAAAGTCAAGGCGTTTCTGTACACGTGGGGGGCGGGGCGCACGACGGCCGAAGGTCGGGGAGGGGGAGGGGGGGCGGGGGGGGGCGCGACGTGGCGGCCGAAAAAGAGACGGCGGCGACGAGGCGGGAGTGGGGAGCGGGTCGGCCCACGCCTCGCCCCCTCCCCCCTGCAGGCGAATTCATCCCCGTCCGCGTGGAAGAACTGTCCATCGGCTACATCGACGGCGCGCTCATCCTCCCGTTGATCATCGAGCACACCGTGGACGAACGGTCCCCGCTGTGCGGCCACACGCACGACACGCTCGTCGAGGCGGGCGCCGAAATCGTCATCACGTTCGAGGGCACAACCGAGTTTGGCAACCCGTTCGCCGCGCGGCGGTCGTACCTACCGTTTGACTTGCTCTGGGGGCACCAGTTTCGGCGCATGATCCGCGCGCCCAAGCCGGGGGAGACGCGGTACACGGTCGACATCGATCGGTGAGGGGTGGGGGGGGGCGGGGGGGGGGGGCGACGCCCAAAAGAGGGACAAAAATCGACCCCGCCCCCTCCCGCCAGCCTCCACGACGTCGAGCCGCAGGCCGGCCTCGCGATGCTCCCCCCCTCGCACCTCTCCCGCGCCGTCGTCGCCCGCGCGGCGCGCACGGTGCCCTACCCGCTGCTGGGCGACAACACGCTCGTCCTCTCCGACGGCGCGACGCTCGCGCGCACGCGCGACGGCGGCACCGCGCTCATGTTCCGGGTGGGGGACACGTACCCCAACCAGCACGTGGAGGCGTGCGTCAAAGCCTACCTGTACCGGTGGCGGCCCCGCGGGGGGGGGGGGGGGGGGCGCGCGCGCGGCGGCGCGCCGCCGCGCGGCGGCCCTCCGACCCCGCCCTTTGCCTCTGGCGAGCCCGACGACTACGACGTCATCCCCCTGGACGTCGGCTACGGCGACGGGTCGGACCGCCTCATGCTCTGGCTCCCCGTCGTCGTCAAGCACAGGATCACGGCCGCGTCGCCGCTCGCGGGGTGGCTCGCGCGCGGCGGCCTGCTGGCCGACGCGGACGCGTGCATCGCGGTGACGGTGGAGGGGTACCGCTATTCCACGGCGGCCAACTCGATGCGCATGCGGGTGTACAACGTGCTGCGCGACGTGCGGTGCGCGAGGCGGCGCTGGGCGGCGCGCGGGCGGGCGCCGCGCGCGGAGCGCGCTCGACCGTCCGCCCACCCTCCACCCCCCCCCCACCCCACCAGCGAGGGTCACAGTTTTGTGTCCATTGTCACGGCGCCGTCCGAGTCGCGGGACCACAGGCCGCGCGTCAACTGGGCCGCGTTTCACGACACGGCCCCGATCCCCGGGTCCGGGCCGGCCCCGCTGCCGCCGGGGCTCCTGGCGCGGCCGCCCAGCCTGCGAGGGCCGGCGCGCGGGGTGGCGGAAGCGGGGGCGGCGCCGGCCGCGCCCGAGGCCGCCGCCCCGCACGGCGCGACGGCGCCGGCGCTGCGCGCCGCCGCGCCGCCGCCGCCGTCCTCTTCCCCGCCCAGACTGCGCCGCGACTCAATGGACGCCCTGCGCGCCGACGCGGGCGCCGCAGGCCGCGCGGCCGGGTCGCCCGCGCCGGCGGCGTCCGCCGCGCCGCCCGAGGGCGGCGGCGGCATGCTCATCCCGCCCGCGCTCGACCCGGACTCCACGTTCCGGCTGCGCGCGGTGGCGGCGCGGGCGCGGCTGGACGCGGCGCTGTTTGAGCAGGACAGCGCGGCGGCGGCGGCGGCGCGCGAGGGCTGGCGCGCGCGCCGGGCGCGGCGCGGGGCGAGCCCCGAGGGTCGCGGCGGGGACGACGGCGTGTGAAGGGAGCACCGCCGCGCTTGCAACGGGCGGCCCAGCCCAAAAACGCGCGCCGCGCGCCTGCTCTCTTTCCCGCCATCAAAATCGCCTCACGCCGCGCCCGCGCCCGCCACAGCGCGCACCCGCCCCGAGGGCGGCCGCCGCCGGCGCGCGGACGCGGGGCGGCCCGCCGGCCGCGGCACGCGGCCGGCGCCGCCAAACCAGTGGGCGGAGACGGCGGCGCGCGCGGCGGCTGGGGCGTGGGACAAGACATCAGCGGCAGCCGCGGTCGCGGCCGCCGCGCGGTCGCGCGGCAGGCGCGGCGCGGACGACGCGAGCGGGTGGGCCAACGGAGGGGTGTAAGCTTGGGCGACGCGGCGACGCGTGGCGCGCCGCGCGCGGATCTGCAGGGGAAGGGGTGGACTATCGTGTGGGCGCCGCGGGCGTCGTGTCTGACGCCGCTTGGGCGGGCGCCAGGGTCGGCGGTTGGGGGTCGCGCATTTGAGCGCCGAACTCGACGCGTTTCGAGCCTTGTTCCCGCATTCAATCCCCTCTATTCGATTCACACACGACATTCTCTCACCCAGAGCACGACGCGCGACACGCCGTCGGCGGCGGCGAGCGCGGCGCCCACGCCCGCGCCGAATGCGAAAGCCTCGACCGCCGCCCGGTCGGGCGACGCAGCGGCGGGGGGTGGCCGCCTACCCAGTAGCTGCATGGCGGGCGGGCAGGAGCGCGCGTGGGGCGGGTGTGAGAAGGCGGGCGTGGCCGCGTCGCGTGCGCGGCTAGCCGCACACGCTCCCCGTCTCGCACACTCCAAGCTACACAGGCGCGCCACGGGCGACGCCGCTGCGTCCGCCTCGAGACGGTCGAGCGGCGCCCGCGGCACCCCTCACGCGCCCCCGCCCCCGACCCCGCGCAGCCCTTCCCGCTCCAAATGCTCCTCCAGCCCCATGACCTCCATGATCGACCGCTGTGGCCGGTGGTAGAGGGTGTAGACGGTGGCCTGGCGCCGGGCGGCGGCCAGCTCGCCCGCCGCGGCGGCGAAAGCAGCGTCGGCGTCGGCTCCCGCCGCCCCGGCCGCCTCGCGGAAGCGCTCCCCAGTGCGGCGCCGCATGTACTCGCGTACGTTGTAGTCGGGAAAGGCAGAGGCTGCAGAGAGAGAGGTGGCGGTGGGAGGAGGATTGATTGGCCGCGGCGTTGGCGCCTGGCGAGCGCCGCCTTGCCTCGCTCTCCCCGCCTACCACACGGCTCTCTTTCTCTCTCTCTCGCTCTCTCTCACTCACCTGTGCGCAGGAACGAGCGGAAGAGCGCCCGCACGGCGCCGGGCGTGCGCGCCGGCATCGCGGCCGGCCGAGGGCGCGCGCTGCTGGCTCGAGGCGGTCGCTCGAGTGACCAGGGCGCGGCGGGCGAGGCAGCGGCCGCGCGGCGTCGCGGGCGAGTGTGCGACAGACTGCCGCCGTCGGCCGCCCTCCCTGCCCAATTCCGCCCTCACTCCCGGCCGCCACCCCCGCCGCGGCCGCGCCGCGACTGAGCGCCCGCCCGCCGGCTGCCGGCCGCGCACGAGGAGCGCCGCGAGGCGCCTCAGCCGCGAGCGCGGCGGCACATCGCGGCCCAAGCGGGCGGCCGAGCCGCCGACCTGCCACCCGGCGCATCGTGCACGCGCGTCAGACCACCTGCTCACCCGGCCGATCCCTGTCTCCGATGTTTGGCCCCTTCCGCCGCGGGTCGCTCGCCGCGCCAGACGGCGACGGCGACTCCGGCCCCCGCCCCTCGGCCGAGGCCAAGCATGGAGGCGATGGAGGCGGCGGCGAGCTGGCGGCGGGCGTAGCCCCTCCCCGGGCCAAATCCGTGACGTCCATGCTCGGCCCGCGCACCTGGGTCCAGGTCGACGCCCGCGGCGCGGCCGCCGTCGTGCGCGCCGACCGCGCCCGCCTCACGTCCGAGCTGGGCGTGCAGGCGCGCGACCTGCGGCTGCTGGACCCGCACTTCCACGCGTCGTACCCTTCGGCCATCCTCTGCCGCGACGCCGCGCTCGTCGTCTCCATGGAGCACATCAAACTCATCATCACCGCGCGCTGTGTCCTCGTGCTCAACGCGGACGACGGCGGCGTGGCGCCGTTTGTGGGGGAGTTGTCGCGGCGGCTCGCCGCGGCGCCCGCCTCCGCGCTGCCCTCGGCCGACGGGTCGTCCGCGTGGGGGACGGACGACGGCGGCGGCGCGTCGCCCCGCGCGCGCTGGGGCGACAGGGGGCCGGCGCCGGGCGAGACGCCGTTTGAGCTGCGCGCGCTCGAGGTCGCGCTCGAGACGGTCTGTGCGCACCTGGAAGGCCTCGCCGGCGACCTGGAAGCCGCCGCGCACCCCGCGCTCGACGACTTGACGGCCTCGGTCACCACCCCAAACCTGGAGCGCGTGCGCCGCGTCAAGACGCGCCTCGTGCGGCTCACGACGCGCGTCGAGACGCTGCGCGAGGTGCTGGAAAAGATTCTGGACGACGACGGCGACATGCACGACATGAACCTGACCGCGCGCGCGCTGGACGCCGCCGCCCGGGCGGGCGGGCGGGCGACGGCGGGCGCGAGCCCGCCGCCGCGCTCGCCGCTCGCGACCGCGCCGTCGGGCGACGCCGCGGCCGCCGCGGCCGCGGCCGCCGTGCCGGCCGCGCTGGAGGCGCTCGAGGAGGAGCACGAGCGGGACGAGGGCGAGATCGCGCAGGCAGGGGGGGGGGGGGGGGGGGGGGGGGCGCGTGCGCGGCGCCGCGCGCCGTTCGGCCGACGCGCATTATTTTTTTCCCTCCCCCCCCCCTCCAGGTCGAGCAAGTGCTGGAGACCTACTTCATGCAAACCGACAACACGTACAACCGGCTGCAGACGCTGTGCGAGTACATCGACGACACAGAGGCAAGGAGGCGAGGAGGGAATCGTGCGGGTCAAACATTAGGGTTGGCGCAACCCTACATTTTTCAAACTCTGTTCCCCTCTCCCCAGGACTACATCAACATCGAGCTCGACAACCACCGCAACCAGCTCATCCGCCTCGAGCTCATGCTCACGGCGGCGACGTTCGCCGTCGGCCTCATCGCCGCCATCTCCGGCATTTTCGGGATGAACCTCCACAACAAGAACGAAGACTCGTACGGCGTGTTTGTGGCGACCGCCGTGGGGTCGTCCCTGGGCGCGGTCATCGTGTTCTCGGCCATCGTCGCGTTTTGCAAGACGCGCGGCCTGTTTTGAGGAAAAGAGAAAAGGGTGGTCGAGGGGGCGGGGAGGCACCCGCTCCGGCGGTAGGGGCGCTGGCGCGTCCGGGGGGGCAGTGGGCGCCCTGTGGCGGTCCTGTGACGGCGGCGGTGGGGAGAGAGGGGCGGGGTGGGGGAGACAAACGGCACACTCCGCCGCTGGTGCCGGTGCCGGCGCCGGCGCCGCCGCAATGGGCGACCGCCGGCGCCCGTCCGACGCCGAGGCGCCCCCGCCCTCGCTGCGCCGGTCGTCGAGCCAGCCCCGGATGGCGGTGCCGCCGCTCGCATTCGGCCCCCCACCGCCGCGCGGCGCGCACGCGCCGCCGCCGCGCTCCGCCGCCGCCCCCCTCTCCCGCGGCACCAGCCTGGCGTCTATCGCATCGGCCGGCCCCGGCACGGCGCGGGGCGGGGCCACGCCGCGCGCGGTGCAGCCGTCCGCGCGCCCTGTGCTCGACGCCCCGGCGCTCGACACCGCGGGCCTCCTCCGCCGCGCGGCCGACCCGCGCCGCGCGGCGTCGCGCGGCGGGGCGGCCCTGCTGCGCACGTCGGCCCCCTTTGTGCCCGCGCGCGAGCGCGGGCTGTCGGCCGCGTCGGAGGCGGGCGCGGCGCCCGACCTCGGCGCGTGGCACCTGGTCGCGCCCGACGGCGGCGTCGCAGCGGTCGAGGTCGATCGCGCCGCGCTCACCGAGGCGCTGGGCATGGCGCACCGGGACCTGCGGGTCGTCGACCCCCAGCTCGCGGATTCCTACCCCTCTGCCCTCCTCGCGCGCGGCGGCGCCATCCTCGTCCGCCTGGACGCCATCAAAGCCATCGTGTCGGCGGATTGGGCGCTCGTCGCCGACGGAGGGAGGCCGCCGGCGTCCGATTTCGTTGCCGCGCTCGCCGCCGCGCTCGGCGGCGAGCCCGTCCGCGCGGGCGGCGACGCCGCGCCCGCGGGGCGCCGCAGACGGTCGGGCGTGGCCCGCCTGCTGGCTCGCGTGGCGCGTGGGCCGGCGCCGGCAGGGGGCGACCGGCTGGCGCCGACGCCCGAGGCGACGCCGACGCCGCGCGTCGGCGACGGCGCGCCGTTTGAGCTGCGCGTGCTGGAAGCGGCGCTCGACTTCACGACGGCGTCCTACCACACCGCCATCACCGCCATCGAGCGCGCCGCCGGCCCCTGCCTGCGCACGCCGACGGCGACGAAGCTGACGACCGATTTCCTCAAGCGGCTGCGCGCGCTCAAACAGCGCGTCGCGGTCGCGCGCGTCAAGCTGGAGACGGTGAAAGAGGTGCTGGAGCGGCTGCTGGACGACGAGGGCGACATGGCGGCGCTGCTGGTGTCGGTCGCGGGCGACGCGGGCGACCGCGGCGGCGGCGGCCGCGAGCGCGAGCGCGGCGCGCGCGAAGGCACCCCGCACCACGCCCACCACCGCGCCACGCGCGCCCTCTTCCGCCGCCTGTCCGCCACCGGCCCGCGCCGGCCTTCGTTCGCGGGGGGGCGGCCGTCGCCGGCGGCCGCGTTGGCCGCGGCGCTCGAGCGAACGTCCTCGACCGGCGGCGGCGCCGACCCCGACGCCGCCACCGCCGCCGCCGCCGCCGCGCTGGCCGTGCACCTAGAGCGCCGCTCCTCCGGCTCCCTGCACGGCCGCCGCGTGTCCGCCCTGGCCGCCGCGCTCGCAGGCGCGCCGCGCGCGCCGCGCGCGCCGCCCGCGCCGCCCGGCGCGGTCGAGCAACTGCTGGAGACAGTGTCGGCGCGGCTGGAGGCCGACTTTGACCGCCTCCAAGCCACCGCCGAGATGGTGGACTCGGTCGAAGTCTTGCTCGACTTGGAGTTGGACGTTTTTCGCAACGCCAACCTCAAGCTGCGCATCCTCTTTTCGTCCGCCGGCCTCGGCGCCTTGGCCGTCTTCGCCGTGACCGGGTACCTGGCCATGAACCTGGCGCAACCCATGCGCGGCATCGAGCCCGAGGGCGGCGGCTCGCGCCTCTGGCCGCCCGCGAGCGCGGCCGCGTTTGTCGCCGCGTCGACCACCGCCGCCGTCCTGGCCGTCGGCATCGTGCTCGTCCTGCTCGCCTGGATGGCGCACCGAGGCATGGCGCCGCTGACCATGAACGCGGTGACGGTGGCCAAGAAGAGCAAGAAGGGAGGCGGGGAGGGAGGCGGGGCGGCCGCGCGCGCGCGGTGGTGAGGTGTCGACCTGATTGATTTGCTCTCCCGCCTCCCTCTCTCTCTCGCACGGCCTCTCCCCGCTATCCCGCCCGGCGCCCGCGCGCGCGGGCGACCCAGGCGGTGAGCAGGTGCGCGGTCGCGGCGTCGGCGCCCGCCGCGAGCGAGGGCGCGGGCCGCGCGTCCTCGCGCGGCGTCCCCAACGGCTGCAGGCGCGCACCACCGGTCGCCGCCGTCAGCAGGGCCGCGCCCGCGTCCGTGAAATCGGCGGTCGGCGGCGCGGGCGAGCGGCGCTCGCGTGCGCGGCCGGACGACAGCGGCGTGCGCCGCGAGGGCGGCCCCGCGCCCGCCCGCCAGTCAGCGCAGTCGTCCGGCACCGACAGTCGGGGCGGCCGGGACGGGCGCGGGGGCGGGGGCGAGCGCTGGCGCGCCCTCAGAGCGGCGACCGCTTTCGCTCCGTCCGCCAACGACGCCGGCACCGCTGCGGCCGGGTCGAAGCCCGCCAGCCATGGCAGCGTCAGCGCGGCAGCGGCAGTGGGGCGGGAGTAGGGGTCGGCCGCGCAGCAAGCGCGCACGAAAGCGCGCGCGGCGGCCGACGCGGTCGGTGGCGCCTCCGGACCCGGCGCCCCTGTCAGCAGCTCCACCGCGGTCACGCCTAGTGCATACATGTCGCCCGCGGGGGTGGCGGCGGCGGCGGCGGCGGCTTCGGGCGGAAGCCAGGGCGCGCGCGCGCGCGCGCGCGCGCCGTCGCCGCCGGCGAGCGCGTCCACCGGCGTCGCCGCCAGGTCGGCCAAACAAACGTCGGCATCCAGCAGCACAATGTTGTCGGCGCGCACGTCGCCGTGCGGGGCGCCGGACGCGTGCAGCGCGGCGAGGCCGGCCGCCGCGGCCGCGACGGCGGCCGCCGCGCCCGCGTCGTCCAGCGCCCCGCCCGCGGCAGCTGCCACGTCAGCAACCGACGCCACCCCCGCCTCGGTGACAAACAGGACCGTGCCCTCGGGCGTGGCGACCGCGGCGCGGAAGCGCGCGAGCGACCGCGCGCGCGGGCGCGCCGCGAGCGACGCGGCGGCGGCAGCGATGGCCGCCGGCTGGACGGACGGCGTGAGGGTCAGGGCGCGGATGGCGACGCCGTCGTTCGAGTGCAGGTCGAGGCTGGGAGAGGCGGGAGGGGCGCGGCGTGGTCGGCGGGGCCGCGCGCGAACGCGGCGGGGGGTCGCCCGCGCCGGCCTGCCGCAGTCCCGCCCCTCCTCCTCCAATCCTCTCACCCGCGCTGCACCACGCCCTCGCCAAACGCGGGCACCGGCTCGAGCGGGACGAAGCGCGCGCCGGGCGGCGCCGGCGCCGCCGCCATCGCGCCGGCACGCGCCGCCGCCGATGCGGGCGCCGCTCGCTGTTTGACCGGATGTGGCGCCGGACGGCGCGGGGGGGCGGGAAACGGTGTCGGGCGGCGGGTGTGGGCGGCGCGCGGCACGACGCGCGCGCACAGACCGGCGACGGGAACCGCGACGCGCCCACCGCCCCGCCGACGGCTCAACTGTCGATGGTCGCCCGCTCGTCGGACGCTGCAGGTGCTGTGCCGGGAAGTGGGCGGCGGGAGACTGGGGCAGGCGGCGGGTGCACCCCCCCCCCGCGCGAAAGGCGGCCTCGGCCGCTCCTGCTCGCCCCGCCGCGGCTACAGGGGAGGCACGGCATCGCGTAGATGCCTTTGAAAGCAGCCGAGGCCCTCCCCTCTTCCCCAGGCGCGCCGCCCACCGACACAACGCCGGCCCGCCCGCGCCGCGCCGTGCGCCCCCCCCGCCCCTCGCCCGACCCCGAGCCCCGGCGCGCGCTCCGGCAGTCGACCCGGTCGGCCGCGCGGCGCGTGGAGACTAGTGCGCGGGCGCCGCCGCCGCCGGCCGCGCTCCCCCCCCCGCGCCTCTCGCTGCCGGCCGGCCCGACCGCCACCCAGCATGCGGCGGCCTACGGCGCCGTGATCGCGCGCCTGGCCGCCCACCTGAATGACGCCCGCGCGGCCGCGCTGACCGCGCTCGCGGCCACCGCGCGCGCCGCGTCGGCCGAGGCCGCCGCGCGCGCGCGCGCGTTTGGCGGGGCTGGGTGGGGTGCTGGGGGTGCTGGGCCGCTTGCCGCACCCGAGGCGGCGGCGGCGGGCGAGGGCGAGGGTGCGGGCAGCGCCGGCGACGACGACCCTTCCCACCTCGCCGCCGCAGGCCCCGACGTGCTCGCTTGCGCCCTCGTCGCTGCAGGCCTGCCCGCGCCGCCCGCGGGTTGGGACACCGGCGCGTCCGCGTCGACGCTGCCGCCGGGCGTCCTGGCGGCCGCGCTCGCGGGCGAGGCCGCGGCGCGCGCGCCGCGGCCCGCGCGGCCGCCGCCGCCGGCGTCGCGGTCTGCGTTCGATTCGATCGACATGGGGACCATCGTGACGCCGCGCGTCACGACCAACGGCCTCGACGCCGCGCTGGCGGCCGACGGCGCGCCGGCGCCGCGCGCGTCCGCGCCGCCGCCGCCCGAGCCGCGCCCCAGCGCTGACGACGTGGACGAGTGGGACGCCGAAGACCTGGACGCCATGCTGCACCTCCTGGGCTAGAGGGGCGGAGGGAGGGGGGATGAGGGGGGAGACGCTTTTCGTTCCCTCCCCGCGCACACCCGCCGCCGCCGCGACTCGAGGCGCACGCCCTCGTGCGACACACGCCGACCACCCGCTCCACGCGCAGACCCCGCGGGCGCCGCCCCCACCCCTCACTCGTCTCCCTCCCCCCCCCCCCGACCTCCCTCACCACTCGTCCGGGAACCGCGCCAGCGCGCCCGCCGCCTCGGTCAAATCTTTGGCCACCTTCTTGCGGCGATAAAAGATGGGGCAGTCGCGCGACGTGCAGAGGACGTCGGCGTGCAGCGACCCCTGGCACCGCTGGCACTGCGTCCACAGGGACGCGAACGCGTCCTCCAGGGACGTCGTCGCGGCCAGGGCGCGGGAGTAGACCTCCGCCTCCTGAAAGAGGGGGGGGGAAGGGTGCAGGAGGGGTTTGGATGGGGTCGAGCGCGCTCGCGCCGCCGCGGCCCGCTCTCCTCCCTCCTCCCTCCTCCCACCTTGGGCTTGCAGTGCGCGCAGAGCGCCCCGCCCCCTTCCGCCAGCGGCGCCCGGCACCCCAAGCACGTGAGCCGCACTTTGGCAAACCGCATGATGCCGCCCGCAGCGGCGGTCGGGGTCGACACCGCGATCGCGCGCGTGTGCGCGCCGGCGAGCAAGGAGCGCGGGTCCTTCATGATGGGTTCGAAGATGCGGAGCAGGGGTTGGGCGAGGTGGTGGTCGAGGTAGTGCTGGGCGTCGATGGGGAGCGAGTGGTCGAGGGCCCAGACCTGGCGGCGGGGCGGGGAAGGGACGCGCGTCGGCGCGACCGCGCCGGCCTCGCCGCCACGCCCCCGCCACCCGCCCGCCCCTCTCCGCACCGGGTCTTCCGCCTTTTCCCACGCTTTGGCCCCCTTGGCCGCCTTGACGATGACGTACGCGACGCGGTCCCCGACGGCCGGCGCGGTCGCCGGGTCGCGCGCCTTCATCCGCTTGGCCAACTCCACGTGCGCCTGCTTGCCCTCATACTCGGCTTTGGCGTACGCTTTGGTGATGACGAGGAGGGAGAGGTCCAGGCGGTTCATCAGGAGGTCCGAGATCGTCGCCTTGGCAAACGCGGCCGCGGCCGCCGCGTCGCGGTCGATGAGCAGCTTGTCCAGGCACGTCGAGATGACGTTGCGCACCAGCGCGCAGTTGTCGCGGCGCACGGTCTCGATGCCCTTGGTGTCCATTTTGTCCCATTTGTCGGGGGTCGTCCACAGGAGGCCGGCGTACCGCTTCTTGGAGATGAGCAGGTACGGGTTGTAGACCTGGAGGCGGGGGGGAGGGGGGGGCGTGGTGGTTGGCGGGGCGGGGAGGGCGAAAAGAGAAGGAATGGAGACGGCACGCTGGGACACAAAAACCAACCTTTTCGAATTCCAGCTTGATCGGCTTGACGAACGTCGCCGACACGTACGCCGCCGCCTCCCGGCCGAGATCCATGGCGGTCGCGGTGTCGGGCACCCGGAAGTCGACCTGGGACGAGGGAGACGGGTCGGCGCGCCGGGTCGCGCGCGCGCGCCCCGCGCCGCCACCCCACCCCCTCCCCCCCCTCCCCCGCACCATGACCGAGTCGGTGTCGCCGTAGATGACGTCGCAGTCGGCCGGGTACCCGTTGGCCACGGTGTAGCGGGCGGTGACGAGCGCCTTTGTGTGGTCGATCATGTCGCGGCCAAACGCGGTGACCGAGGACGAAATCTCGAGGCACGGCATCTTGCCCACGGTCGCGCCCGTGAAGCCGTACACCGAGTTGGCCGAGACCTGGGGTGGGGGGGTGGGGGGGGGGAGGTCGAGGCGGGACGCGCGCGCGCGCCGAGCGCCGGCCTCGGCCCCTCTCCAGTCTCGCCCTACCTTGAGCGCCAGCTGGCGCCCGTCAAGCACGGCCTTGACAAAAGGGTCGGTCGCCGCTTTCAGGTCGGCCTTGGCCCGCTTGCGCGCGGCGAGCAACTCCTCCAGGATCTCCGGGAGGATGCCCTTGGCGACGGTCGACCGCACAAAGAGGTCGCCCGTCGGCGATTTCAACACGTCGCCCGGCGCCACCTCGCCCTCCCGGGATTTTGGGAGCAGGGTGGTGTAGCACAGGTTGTGGGCCATCATGATGGACGGGTACAGGCTGGGGGGGAGGAAACAAAAAGGTGCACAGGGTGGGAAGAGACGACAGAAAAGTCGGCGCCGCGGCCCCCAATCTCCGTCCTCTCCCTCTGTACCTGGCAAAGTCCAGGGTGGCGACCGGGGTGCGGTAGTAGCCCGCCTTGGCGTCCAGGACCGTCGCCCCTTCATACGTCACGCCCGGCCCCGCGTTGCCCGACGGCCGCGTCGCCGGCACGACCAGGCCTTTCTGGCGCGCCTTGCGCAGGATCTGGGAGAAAACTTTGACCTGCTGGCCGCGCGCGAGGAGGAAGGAGAGGGGGACGCCGGTCACGCGCGCCATCTCCACGTAGTTGTACAGGATCATGAGCTTGTCCAGCAGGCGCTGGGGGAGGTAGGCGTCCTGAGGAGGGAGAGATGGGGTGCGGGTCGGGTTGGAGGCGTCGAGGCGGTTCCAACGGCGCGCGCGGCCGCGCGCGGCCGCCGCGCGCGCCAACCCCGCTCCCTCTGCCCCCCACCTTGAGGCAGTAGACCGCCAGCCGGCGCCGCGTCTCCGCCGTCCCGGCTTGGAGGTCGGAGATGATCGAGTGGTGCACGTCCTCCTTCTGTTCGCCC
>Ga0315287_10004024_pt1 | contig 14269 bp, 8 predicted proteins | sample YL17G11_0_MG_FD_205037 | JGI IMG/M metagenome (GOLD analysis project Ga0315287, IMG submission 205037) | Sediment microbial communities from Yellowstone Lake, YNP, Wyoming, USA - YL17G11_0 | ecosystem: Environmental > Aquatic > Freshwater > Lake > Sediment | place: USA: Wyoming | collected... | reverse complement strand
TCCACCTCCTTGCCCATGAACGAGAATGACGACGTTCGGGCAATCACGTGCAGCTGCGGCAGCTGCGAGAGGAGGTTGAGCACCTCCTCGGACATGCCGTCGGCAAGGTACTCCTGGTCCTTGCCGGGACTCATGTCCAGGAACGGCAGCACCGCGATGGAGGCGGCGTCAGGTGTCAAGGCGTGCCTTGTGTTCAGCACGCCGGTGTCGGCGACCCAGGCGCTCTCGTCGATGCGCGGCACGTACCACCACAGCGTGCCGCCGACGAACGCGACGAGTGTCGCGAGGATCGCGACCTCGGGTCGCGATACTCTCTGATCGCCCTTGTCGCCGTGGTACCAGGCGAGGACGAGCACGAAGAGCAAGCCCAGCGGGAGTGCCAGCCCTGCAATCTGTCGAACGGCACGTGGCCAGGCATAGGTCTCGCCGAAGTACTCGAGTACCTGCAGCAGCGTCCAGGCGCCGGCCATGTAAGGCAATACCCCATTGCACCACCTTGCGGCGGGTCAGTTTGGCCCACGGGCCTTCTCCCTCGTGCTCTGTCGGCGTGTCGGTCACTTATTTGCGCTCCGTCACGGGCTGAGTCTAGCGGGTGTGCGGCGCCGAAAGACAACCTACGGCAGCCACGGGCGCCCGGGACCTTGGGTCTGATCGATCGGGCCTGACTTCGGGCGCGACGACTCGCTATAGTTAGTCGATCCTCAGCGCCTGCAGCGCTCTGGGATCTCAATGCCTGCAACAAGACTACACTTCGTCGTCCTGCCGATTGCTGCTGTGGTGCTGCTGAGTCAGGCTGGATGCAAACGCACCGGCGATGAGCCCGTGGCTGCCCAAGCTCAGGCGTTGCCGGCGTGGAGCCTGGACGAAAGCAAGCTGATCCAGCCCATTCGATTCAACGAAGCCGATCTCGATCCCTCCACCAGCCCGTGCAAGGACTTGGCTGGATACGTCAACGACAAGTGGCTGACCGCCAACCCAATCCCATCCGATCAGACCAGTTGGGGTGTTGGTGACGTGCTGCGGCAGCGCTCGCTTGGGATCCAGCGACAGCTCGCCGAGCGTGCCGCCGACCTGCCGGCGGCGAGCGGCGTCGAAAAGATCGTGGCCGACTTCTGGCGCACCGGCATGGACGAAGCGCGCGTCAACGCTCAGGGGTTGGACCCCCTCAGGGATCGCCTCGCTGCGATCGACGAGCTGAGCGGCGGACGCTCGGTGTCCGAGTACCTGCGCAAGGTTGCGGCAAAGGGCGAGAACCCGCTGTTCGGGTTCGGTTCTGGCGCTGATTTCAAAGATTCGGCAATGAACATCGCATATGCCATTCAGGGCGGGCTTGGACTCCCCGATAAGACCTATTATTTCGATGCAGACAAACAGCCGCTTCGCGAAGCCTACGAACGGCACATCTCCAAGGTGCTGCAACTGACGGGCGTACCGGCAGAGCAGGTAGCATTGCAGGCAAGAACGGTGCTGGCATTTGAAACACGCCTCGCGCACTTTTCCAGTTCGGCCGAAGAACTGTCTGGCGACCTGTCCCTGTACTACAACCCGACCACACCGGCCGCCGCGGACAAGCTGACGCCGAATTTCCCTTGGACCGTCTTCTTCGCGGCGCAGGGCGTCGCCGCGCCGAAGATATTTTCGCTTTCGATGCCGGCCTTCCATCAGGAAGTGAGCCGGATGCTCGCCGACGTTCCTGTCGCGCAGTGGCAGAGCTATCTTCGCTATCACCTCGTCGACGACGCCTCTCCGTACCTGAGCGATGCCTTCGTCACGGAGCACTTCGATTTTCACGGCAAGTCGCTCGAGGGGCAGGAGGAACTTCAGCCTCGCTGGAAACGTGTGCTTGGCGCCGTCAACGACGCAGCCGGCGAGCCGATGGGCCAGCTCTACGTCGAAGTCGCGTTTCCGGTTTCTTCCAAGGCCCGGATGGAGCAACTCTTTGCCAATCTCCGCGAGGCCCTGAAGGTCCGCATTGAGAACCTGGGCTGGATGAGCGACGAGACGAAGCGAAAGGCCCTCGAGAAGTGGGCGACGTTCACGCCGAAGATTGGATATCCGGACAAATGGCGCGACTGGAGCGGCCTCGCCACTCAGCGCGACAGCTATATCCGGAACGTGTATGCCGCCCGGGAATTCGCCTATCGCCGGGAGCTCGGCAAGATCGGCCAGCCCGTGGACAAGACCGAATGGAACGTTACGCCCCAGACAGTCTCTGGCTACTACGACCCGCTGCAAAACGAGATCGTATTCCCGGCCGCAATCCTGCAGCCGCCATTCTTCGACGCGCAGGCCGACGCCCCGCTTGTCTACGGCGCCATTGGCGCGCTGATCGGCCACGAACTGACCCATGGCTACGACGACCAGGGCTCGCGGTTCGGCCCGACGGGCAACTTCGAGCAGTGGTGGACGGACGCTGATGCCGCCAAGTTCAAGGCGCTTACCGAAAAGCTGGTCAAGCAATACAACAGCTACGAGGCGGCGCCTGGCCTGAGGGTCAATGGCAGTCTCACGCTTGGCGAGAATATCGCCGACCTCGGCGGTCTGAATGTCGCCTACGATGCCATGCTGCGCGCTGTCGGCGACAAGCCTGATCCCAGGATCGACGGTCTCAGCCGGGATCAGCGCTTCTTTATCGGATGGGCGACCGTCTGGCGCAAGCAACTCACGCCAGAGCGATTGAAAGTGCACATGGCCTCCGATGAGCACTCGCCGCCCCGCATCGGTGCGAACGGTCCCCCGACGAACGTGCCAGCCTTCGCTGCAGCCTTCGGGTGCAAGGCCGGCGATCCGATGGTGCACAGCGGCGAGAATCTGGTCGTTATCTGGTAAGACCGGATTGCGCGCCAATCAGGCGCGGCCATCCGCGACATCCGCAAGTGGCCGAACTCGGCGGTCCCCGAATGCCTGCTTTTCAAACCGAATCCCCTGCCAGACCAAAGGATTGAGGACGGTTCCACCGAGCCGTCGAGGAGGGCTACGCGCCAGATGCTCGCAACGTGCGGCCTGCCGCTGTTACGCGCGCAGCACTCATTGCGGCGGCTGACGCCCGGCGGCGCCGGTTCAGTCTGGAACCCGGCACCTCTCGATCTGCCGCAGCAGCGCAGCGGGAGACAGGGGACGACCGAGCAGCTCCTGCATCAGTGAGCGCGTATCGCGCTGCGAGCCGTAGTGCAGCAATCGATCACTCAGCCACCCGTACCACGCGGGATTTCCGGCATCGAACGGCCCCAGCGACTCGATCGTGCGCGCACGCATCTCGGCCGTCAGCACCGCTCCCAGCCCGTAGTTCACCATGTAGCCGGGACTATCGGCGAGCTGCACGCGCATCGCCCACCACGGCACTTCCGGATGGGGAACGATGTGCAGGTACCGGCTCGTGATCTCCGTCCACACCGCGTTCGGGTCGGCGGACGGCTCGCGCAGCATGCGCATCTCGAACAGCGCCCACGCCACGTCCAGCATCACGTCGCTGAACAGCGAACGCAGCGACACCGCCTCGCGCACCACGGTACCGAGATATCGCCGCTGCCACGCGGGCTCGAACACGCTCCAGGACGGCACGTCGGCAAACGCCTCGGTGAACACGGAATCCGGCCAGTCCATGTACGCCGGGCGATTGCGGATGGCGCTCACGTGCACTGCGTGGGCGTTCTCGTGTACCAGCTCGTTGAGCGAGTCGATCCCGCCGGTCGGGTACGTCGCGACGACACGTGCGACGGACATGCGCCACTGCCCCGCCACCGTTCGCCCCCGCGTCAGGAACTCCGTGTACGCGAACGGCGACTTGTCCTGCCGCGGCGCGAGGTCGAACACCACGCCCATCCTGCCGAGATCCGCGCCAAGGTCGCGATAGAAGCGCTCGTTCGCCGGCAGCAGCCCATCGGCCGGGATTCGCGCGGCCACCTCACGATTCGCCACGCTGTTCCGATAGCGATAGTCCCACGGCTCGACCATCTGCGGACCGCTGGCATCGCGCCACGCTTCGAGCACCTGTACCAGCCAGCGCTCGATCTCGGCACTCTCGACTCCGATCGCCCGCGCCGCCGCATCGATCTCCGACCCGCCTTTCGCTCCATCCGCGGCGGCCATCGCGATCATGCGGCGATAGGGACTGTCGGCTTCGTTGCGACCGTTGAGCGCGGCCCACAGCGGCACGAACGCGTCGAACAACGCCTTGCGCCGCGCGGGTTCGTCCAGCACGTGCAGCAACTGCAATGCCGATCCGCGATCGACGACGGCGCCCTCGAACTGCAGCCGGTCGCCAAACTCGACGTAGCAGCTGACGAGCGCGGCACGCATGCCCGCAAAGTCCAGGTCGCGGCGCTGGGCATCCTTGCAAGCCTGCTCGCGGACACCGGCGGTCGAATCGTCGGTCTCGCGCGACGCCAGGGACTTCTGCATCGCCGCGACGGCCTGCGCATCGGCGCCCGAAACGCCGACAGTGCCGACGCGAGAGAGAGCCGCGCGGAGCGCCAGTCGCCGCTCTCCCGACAGGCGCTTCCAGTCGGCAAGCCCCTTGTCTTCGAAGCGATCGACCTTCCCCGATTCGATGAGCGCGACGGCGCCGTTGGCGTCCAGGAATTCAAGGAAGGCCTCCTCTGCATCCGTAACCCGGCCCGCTTGCTGCGGGCCCGCCAACGCAATCGTGCCGACCAGTCCAGTCAGCAGGCCGACGAGCGAAAGGGCGGCGTATCGCATACGGAGGCTCCGACGATTACGCTGGTGGATCCGGACGATGACTATCCGCCCAACCAGCCGGGGACAATACCGAGCGGCCCGGCCATCGGCTTCGCGTCGAGCACCTCGATGACGGCTCCTACGGCGGCGTCGCGTCCTCGAAGACGACCAGCAGGTCCTTGGCATCGACCTGCTGCCCTGGACGCGCCACCACTTCCTTCACGACGCCGTCGCGCTCGGCGCGCACGCTCGTCTCCATTTTCATCGCCTCGATGGTGACCAGCACCTCGCCGCGAGTTGCCTTGTGTCCCGCAATCACGTTGACCGTCGCGATGGTGCCAGGCATCGGGGCACCGATCTCGTCGGGATGATCCGCCTCCGCCTTGCGCCGCGGCGGCCGCGTCGCCACCTTGCCGCGATCCGGCACTTTCACTGAGCGGGGCTGGCCATTCAGCTCGAAGAACACCGTGCGCGTGCCGTCGTCATGCGCGTCGCTCGTGGCCACGTAGCGGATGATGAGGTGCTTGCCCTTCTCGAGGTCGACCGTGATTTCCTCGCCGGTCTCGAGACCGTAGAAAAACGCCCGCGTCGGCAGCACGCTGGTGTCGCCGAAGTGGACGCGGTCCGCCATGTAGTCCGTGAATACCTTCGGGTACATCAGCCACGACGCGAACTCATAGTCCGTGATCGCGCGCGGCATCTTGGCCTGCAGTTCTTCGCGCGTGCCGACCAGGTCCACCGGCGGCAACCGCTCGCCGGGCCGCGATTCCGGCGCCTGCTGCGTGCCCAGGATCTTCTTCTGCAGCTCGCGCGGGAAGCCGCCGTACGGCTGCCCGATGTCGCCGCGGAACAGCGACACCACCGATTCCGGGAATGCGACTTCGACGTTCGGGTCCATGACGTCGCCTGCCGTGAGCCCGCTCGTCACCATCATGATCGCCATGTCGCCGACAACTTTCGACGACGGCGTCACCTTGATGATGTCGCCGAACATCTCGTTGACCTGCGCGTACGCGCGGGCCACTTCATGCCAGCGCGTGTCGTCGATGCCGAGCGCGCGCGCCTGCTCGCGGAGGTTGGTGTACTGGCCGCCCGGCATGCCGTGCACGTACACCTCGGAGGCGCCGGAGCGCATGTCGCTCTCGAACGCCGCGTAGCCATGGCGCACCTGCTCCCAGTAATTGGAAAGCACGCGCAGGTTGTCGGGATTGAGTCCCGAATCACGCGGACCGAACCGCAGCGACTCCACGATCGACCCGAGGTTCGGCTGCGAAGTGAGACCACTCATGGCGTCGAGGGCGCCATCGACGGCGTCGCACCCCGCTTCGATCGCCATCAGTACGCTCGCCGCGGCGATGCCGCTCGTGTCGTGCGTGTGGAAATGCACCGGGATGCCGATCTCTTCCTTCAGCGCCTTCACCAGCGTGTAGGCCGCGCGTGGCTGACAAAGCCCGGCCATGTCCTTGATGCCGAGAATGTGAGCACCGGCCTTCTCGAGTTCCCGCGCCATGCGGACGTAGTACTTGAGGTCGTACTTGGTCTGCCGCGGATCGTTGAGGTTACCCGTGTAGCAGATCGCGGCCTCGCAGAGCCTGCCCGTCTCGCGTACGGCATCCAGCGCGACGCGCATGTTCTCGACCCAGTTCAGCGAGTCGAAGACCCGGAACAGGTCGACGCCGTGGCTGGCCGCCTGCTGCACGAAGTAGCGCACCACGTTGTCGGGATAGTTGGTGTAGCCGACGGCATTGGCGGAGCGCAGCAGCATTTGCAGCAGCAGGTTCGGCATTGCCTCGCGGAAGGCGATCAGGCGCTCCCACGGGCACTCCTTGAGGAAGCGCATGGCGACGTCGAAAGTGGCGCCGCCCCAGCACTCGACGGAGAAGAGTCCAGGCGCCAGACGCGCGTACGCCGGCGCGATCGCCACCAGGTCGCGGGTACGAAAACGCGTCGCCAGCAGCGACTGGTGCGCGTCGCGGAACGTGGTGTCCGTCAGCAGCACCTGCTTCTGGGCCAGCATCCACTGCGTGAATTGCTCCGTGCCCAGTTCGTCGAGCTTCTGCTTCGTGCCGGCAGGCGGCGCCATCAGCGGGAGCTTCGGCGGACGGGCATCGACGATACGCGCCGGCCGCACGCGCCCCGTCACCTCCGGATTACCGTTGACGATGACGTCGCCCATGAAGCGCAGGAGGCGCGTCGCGCGGTCACGCTTGCGCGGAAAGCGAAACAGCTCCGGCGTCTGGTCGATGAACTTGGTCGTGTACTCGCCGCTCTCGAACCGCGGGTGACCGATCACCTGGTCGAGGAAGCGCAGGTTCGTCACGACGCCGCGCACGCGGAACTCCCACAGCGCGCGATGCATGCGCGCGATGGTCTCGTCCGGCGTCGGTGCCCAGGCAGTCACCTTGACCAGCAGCGAGTCGTACGAGCGCGTGATGAAGGCGCCGGTGTACGCGGTGCCGGCATCGAGACGGATGCCGAAACCGGCCGGGCTGCGATAGGCGGTGATGCGTCCGTAGTCGGGAATGAAGTTGTTCTCCGGGTCCTCCGACGTTACCCGGCACTGCATGGCGTGCCCGGACATGCGGATCTCGCCCTGCGGCGGCACGCCGCTCGCGGGCGTCCCGATCACTGCGCCTTCTGCCACGCGGATCTGCGCCTTGACGATGTCGATGCCGGTGACGACTTCGGTGACCGTGTGCTCGACCTGGATGCGGGGGTTGACCTCGATGAAGTAGAAGTGCCCGGTGTCGGCGTCCTGCAGGAATTCGACGGTGCCGGCATTGAGGTAGTTGACCGCGCGACCGATGCGCAGGCCGAGCGCGCACAGCGCCTCGCGCTGGTCCCGGTCGAGGAACACCGCCGGAGCACGCTCGACGACCTTCTGGTTGCGGCGCTGCACCGTGCAGTCGCGCTCGAAGAGATGCACCAGGTTGCCGTGGCGGTCGCCGAGGATCTGCACCTCGACGTGGCGTGCGCGGCGCACCAGCTTTTCGAGATAGACCTCGTCGTTGCCGAAGGCGGCTTTGGCCTCGCGGCGCGCCGCGGCGACCAGCTCGGGCAACTGCTCGGGGGCTTCGATGACGCGCATGCCGCGTCCGCCGCCGCCCCAGCTCGCCTTGAGCATGACCGGGTAACCGATCACCTGCGCCAGCTTCGCGGCCTCGGCATCGTCGCGCGGCAGCGCGGGTGTCGCCGGCATGACCGGCACGCCCGCGGTGGCGGCCAGCTCGCGCGCCGTCACCTTGTTGCCCAGGCGGCGCATGATCTCGGCCGTCGGGCCGATGAAGAGGATGCCCGCGGCTTCGCAGGCTTCCGCGAAATCAGGGTTCTCCGACAGGAAACCATAGCCCGGATGAATCGCGTCGGCGCCGGCCTCGATTGCGACGCGGACGATGTCCTCGATGTCGAGGTAGGCCTCCACTGGCCCCTTGCCCTCGCCGACCAGGTAGCTCTCGTCCGCCTTCATGCGGTGCAGCGAGAAGCGATCCTCCTGCGAGTAGATCGACACCGTCTTGATGCCGAGCTCGTGGGAGGCGCGCATGACGCGGATGGAGATTTCGCCGCGGTTGGCGACGAGCAGCGTCTTGATCTTGCGGGGTTGGCGCATGTCGGGCTGGGGCGGGAGAGAGCCGTGCAGGAGTCGGCACCGGGGATGATAATCGCATACCTGTCGAAGAAGTCCCGCGCCGGCGGAAACTGCATGAGGACCCATCGATGTTCGCGATCGCGGTACACGGCGGCGCCGGCGCCCTGGCGGCGGCCGACCTGACTCCAGACAGTGAACGGGCGTATCGGAGCGGGCTCGAGCGAGCTCTGCGCGCGGGCTTTGGCGTTCTTGGCAAGGAAGGGCCAAGCCTGGAAGCGGTCGTCGCAGCCGTGCAGGTGCTCGAAGACGACCCGCTATTCAACGCGGGCCATGGAGCCGTCCTCAGCGCCAGCGGGACGGCCGAGCTCGACGCATCGCTGATGGACGGGCGCGACCTGCGCGCGGGCGCCGTCACCGGGGTGCGCCACGTCCGCAGTCCCATCGAGCTGGCGCGGCGGGTCATGGAGCACTCACCGCACGTCATGCTTGCCGGTCCCGGGGCCGAGGAGTTTGCACTGGAACAGGGCATGCTCCCGGTGCCGAACAGCCATTTTTCGACCGAGCGGCGGCGGCGGGAACTCGAGCGCCACCTGCAGGGCCAGGCCGCATCCGGCGACGAATCCCTGATGGGCACGGTCGGCGCCGTGGCCTGCGATGGCCGGGGCAACCTGGCGGCAGCCACGTCCACGGGCGGCATGACGGGCAAGCGCTGGGGTCGCGTGGGAGACTCGCCCATCATCGGCGCCGGCACGTACGCTGCAAATGATTGCTGCGCAGTCTCGGCGACAGGTCACGGCGAGTTCTTCATCCGCGCTGCCGTGGCGCACGAGATCGCCTCCCTGATGCGCTATCGCGGCCTCAGCGTCGCCGCAGCGGCGGACGAGGTCGTGATGGGTCAGCTGGTGAGGATGGGAGGATCAGGCGGGGTAATCGCCGTCGGCCGCGACGGCAGCATCGCAATGCCGTTCAATTCAGCCGGCATGCTGCGCGGCGCGATGGACTCGCGCGGGTTGCTGGTGACCGGGTTGCTGCGGGACTAGAGCGGGACCCTGGCCGCGGCCGACCCTCTCGTCACGCGAAATAGTTCGCGAGGTACGCGTCGAACGAAAGTCTGTCCGATGCTTCGATGCGCGCCTGCGCCTCGATCGACTGCTGCGCCTCGGCCGCGAACTCGTCCTGGCGCGATTCGTTCGGCGAGTAGAGATCCAGGAAGTAGGCCTTGTGCAGCTTCGACATGCGCAGCGCGAGGTTGAAGAACGACTCCTCGTTGGTCCGCATCTCCTCGAGGGTGCGGGCCGCAGGCGTCAACGCGACATTGCGCACCTTCGCCTCCTGCGCCTCGAGCGCGGTGGTGTACGGCCGCTGCGCGTCACCCTCGTCCAGCAACGCGCACACGCCACGCATGGCGTCCACGATCTCGAGCGCCCAGTCCTTGAGCGGCGCATCGCGCCCGTCGCGGCGCAGGACTAACCCGGGTTTGCGGCCCTCGCGCGCCACCAGCGCGTGGTTGCCGTCGAGCTCGGCCTGCTCGGAGTTCTCGATGGGCAGGCTGTCGCTGAGCGCGCAGTAAGCGGCAAATGCCTCGAGGAACCGCAGTTTGTTCTGGTTGACGCCGACGGGGTCGAACGCGCTCACATCGAGCGAGCGCATCTCGACGTACTGCACGCCGCCGCGGCGCAGCGCTTTCGTCGGGCGCTCGCCGGACTGCGTGACGCGCTTCGGGCGGATGAAACTGTAGTACTCATTCTCGATCTGCAGCAGGTTGGCGTTCAGCTGCCGGTACTCGCCGTCCACCCTGACGCCCAGCTTTTCGTACGGCGGATGCGGCGTGCTGATGGCGCGGGTCAGGTCGCGGATGTAGTGATCGAGGCTGTTCACCGAGACGTTGAGTCCCGCCTGGCTCTTGTTGCGGTAGCCGAGATCGCTCATGCGCAATGACGTGGCGTAAGGCGCGTACAGGGTGCCGGGCATGAACTCGCGCAGACCGTCCACCTTGCGTCCCTGCAGGAAGGAAGAGCACAGCGCCGGCGAATTGCCGAACAGGTAGAGCACGATCCAGCCGTGCCGGCGGTAGTTGCGCAGCAGCGCGAAATACAAATCCGAGCGGAAGCCCTGGCCGGTATCGCTGGTCGTAAGGATCTCCCCCAGCAGCGGCCACAGGTGCTCGGGGAACGAGTAGTTGAAATGCACGCCGGAGATGGCCTGCATGACGCGCCCGTAGCGGTGGCCCAGCCCCTGGCGATACACAGTCTTCATCCGGCCGACGTTGGACGTGCCGAATTGCGCGATCGGGATGCTCTCGTCGCCCTCGATGGCGCACGGCATGCTCGTCGCCCACAGCAGTTCGTCTTCGAGGTGCTGGTAGACGAACCGGTGCAGGTCGCACAGGTACTGCACCAATTCCCAGGTGTGCGGGAACGGTGGCGTGACCAGCTCGATCAGCGCCTCGGAATAGTCGGTGGTGATGTGCTCGTTGGTCAGCGCGGATCCCAGCGCCTGCGGGTGCGGCGTCCTGACGATCAGGCCCTTCGGGGTCACCCGCAGCGACTCTTTCTCGACCCCTTTCAGGCCGCCCTGCAAGGCGCCGTTGACCCGGCTGTTGACCAGCCCGGCAAGGCGCTTCTCGAAAACTCGGTCGAGTGGCATGGGATTGGCGGTGGACCGGAGGGAGCGTAAGGGTAGCAGAGTCTTCAGGATCGGCCTTTCGGAGGGGCCGGGGTGAGCGCGTGCCGGATCGAAAAAAAATATTCTAATCAACAAGTTAACTCATGCTCGTGGCGCGGACGTCTGGCGGTCCCGCAGGTCCGGCGACGGCTGCGCTCGCGATGGCAGTTGCGGCGAATGCAACGCCCCACGGCGACCGGGTCGCTTTCCCGGCAACAAATGCCACGGCTGCCGTCACATGAGCGCCGGGCACGATATTCTTGGCTGCATGCAGACCCGCGCATTGCGCTGTTTTTGCCTGGCAGTCACTGCTCTGACGTGTCTTGGCGCATGGGGACAGGCGCGCGCCGACGACTCGATGCGCTGCGGCAGCCGGCTCGTCAGCACGGGCGACGGCAAGGACAAGGTTCGCACGCTCTGCGGCGAACCGACGAGCGTGAGCCTGACAGGAATAGTGCGCACAGGCGGATACGGTTACGGGACCTACGACTACTCGTACTTCGGGCCGGCATGGACCGAGCTTCCCGTCGAGCTGTGGACCTACAACCTCGGGTCCAGCAAGTTGCTGCGGAAACTGCGCTTCATCGGTGATGAACTCGTGGAAATCAGGACGGAAGGCTATGGGTACTGAGCGCCGTCAGGGCCCTCACCCCGGCCCTCTCCCACGCAAGCGCGCGAGGGGGGGCGGACTCACCGCCTGCCTCGCCCTGCTACTGCTTTCCACGGTCGCGTGCGCCGACGCGATGCGTTGCGGCAGCCGCTTGATCGGCGAAGGCGACTCAATCGAAAAAGTACTGCAGTACTGCGGCGAGCCGACGGAACAGACGCGCACGTACATCGTGCGTCGGCCGCGCTTCGAGCGCGGCGGCCAGGAATATTCGTTCCCGGGCGAGGAAGAAGTGCCGGTCGACCTGTGGACCTACGATTTCGGGCCGAACAAATTGATGATGCGCGTGCGCATGATCGCGGGCAAGGTCGATTCGATCGAGACCCTGGAGTACGGGACGAACAGATAGGAACCGTCACTTGTTCGCAGCAATCCAGCGGTCGATTTTCTTTTCGAGCACCGCGAGCGGCAGCGAGCCACCGGCAACCACTTGCGAGTGGAACTCGCGGATATCGAAGCGCGGACCGAGTTGCTGCTGCGCGCGTCGGCGCAGTTCGAGAATCCTGAGTTGTCCCATCTTGTACGCAAGCAGCTGGCCGGGTGCGGCGAGGCTGCGATCGACGTCCGCCGCAATCGCTGCCTCGGTCAATCCGCTATTGGCGCGCAGGTAATCGAGCGCCTGCTGGCGTGTCCACCCCTGCGAATGCAGCCCGGTGTCGACGACCAGCCTCGCGGACATCCACAGATCGGTCATGAGGCCGCCGGCAAGGCTGTAGGCATCGGAGTACAGGCCGAGGTCACGTCCAAGGGATTGCGCATAGAGCGCCCAGCCTTCGCGGTACGCAATGTCGTCGCCGATTCGGCGCACGCGCGGCCAGCGCGGATTCTCCAGTGCCAGCGACGCCTGCAAGTGGCGCCCCGGCATCGCTTGCCGGAGATACTCGGCCTCCATCAGGTACTTCGGGCGCGAGGCGAGATCCGTGGTGTTCACGTACAACACGCCCGGCCCGGCGTCGTCTGCGCCCGGAGGCCGGTACGAGACCGCGGACGCATACTTCGCCCGCAATGGTTCGACGGCCCGGATCTCGAGCGGTGTCTTCGGCAGGTCGGCAAAGAGCAGCGGCAGCGCATGTCTCACGCGCTCGTGGATCGCCGTATAGCCGGCGACCAGGGCCGCCGCATCCGGGTCGTACGCAGTGGCGTCCGCGCGCATGGCCTCGAAGAAGCTGCGCAGATCGGCGGACGAGCCGGTCTGGCGCATCACCTGCTCCGTCTCGGCGCGCAGGCGCGTCACCTCGCGCAGCCCCAGTTCATGCACCTCGGCCGGCGTCAGCTTCGACCCGGTGTGGTAGCGCAGAAGATACGCATACCACGAGTCGCCACTCGGCAACGCATCCATGCCGGCCCGCGTGCGCGCCTGCGCCAGGTACTCGTTTTTCAGGTAGTCGTGCAGGCGGCGGTACGCCGGCAGCACGTGCTGGCCGAGGCGCCGCCGATAGGCGCCGATCAGCCGCTGCCGCTCGGCCACCGAGAGCCCCGCCGGAAAATTGAGGATCGGCTGCCAGAAGAGGCTCTGCTCAGGGTCGAGGACGCCAACCTCCGCGAGCGGCGGCAGCGTGCGCTCGACGACGGTGCGCGGATACACGACCCCCTGCGCCGCGCCGGAGCGCAGGTTGTTGATGGCCTGGTCCACCCACGCGACGAAACCGTCCATGCGCGAGAGGAATCTGTCGTAGTCGGCCGCCGTGCGGAACGGCTGCACATCCTGGCCCGAGCCGAGAACGGCGAAGCGCAGCGGCAGGTCGTGCACGGTGTCGACGGGCAGGAGTTCGCTGGGATAGCGGAATCCCTCGGCGTTGATCTCGCGGCCCGCGCGCAGAGCCTCGTACGTCGTACGCTCGTCCGGCGTCAGCTGCCTCGGGTCGAGCTGGTCGAGCTTCGCGAGCGTCTCCTGCTCGATGGCAAGACCGTCGGCCATCCAACCCGGGCTGGCATAGTCGCCGAAGCGGCCGTCGAAGCGATGATCTCCCAACTCGGTCGCGGTCAGTGGATGCAGCGCCAGGTAGTCATCCCAGTACTGTTCCGCGATCTCGTTCAGCCTGGACGCGGTCGCGCCCGACGCCGGCAACGGCGCCGGACTGGGTGTGGTTGCCGACTTTTCGGTGGCGGGGTGGCGCGCGCAGCCAGCCAGTGCCAGCAGGGACAGGGCGGCAAGCAACGATACAGATACTGGGTGTTTCATCGCGAAAGAAGACAGCAAAGAAAAAAGACCCTCGCCCTGCCCTCTCCCACGCCCGCTGTCAGCGGGAGAGGGCGACGGAGATCCAACGATCGACCTTCTGTTCGAGCACATCGAGCGGCACGGCGCCGTCGCACAGCACCTCACGATGGAAATCCCGCAGGTCGAATTTCGCGCCAAGCGCCTGCTCGGCCTTGTGCCGCAGACCCTGGATGCGCAGGTCGCCCACCTTATAGCCCAGGGCTTGTCCCGGCCAGGCGACGTATCGCTCCACTTCGGAGACGACGTCCGACTCGGCCAGCGTCGAATTGTCGAGCATGTAGCGGATGGCCTGCGCGCGGCTCCATCCTTTGGCGTGCAGACCCGTGTCCACGACCAGGCGCATCGCCCGCAGCATCTCGTCGTTGAGGCGCCCGAACCACTGGTACGGATCGCTGAACAGCCCGAGTTCCTTGCCTAGCGACTCCGCATAGAGCGCCCAGCCCTCGGTATACGC
>Ga0315287_10004022_pt1 | contig 14272 bp, 8 predicted proteins | sample YL17G11_0_MG_FD_205037 | JGI IMG/M metagenome (GOLD analysis project Ga0315287, IMG submission 205037) | Sediment microbial communities from Yellowstone Lake, YNP, Wyoming, USA - YL17G11_0 | ecosystem: Environmental > Aquatic > Freshwater > Lake > Sediment | place: USA: Wyoming | collected... | reverse complement strand
CAACGAATGGGACAGGGGCATCGACTATGATAAGGCGGACCGCGGCCGAAATGACAAGATAGTCTACTGCCTCAGCATCTCCACGATAATGAAGGAGGCCAACAGCACCCCGTCCCGGTTCATTGCTGCCATGCCCGGCGGGGCGCCGGCTGTGCCTGGCGCATACGCCATCCCGCCGGACCAGACGTTCATCGATACCATCGTCAACTCCATACCCTCGGACACGAAGGACGGCATCATCAAGGACACGGACGGGGACGGCATCTACGACCGCGCCACGATAATAGTGGGGGTGAAGGCAGGCACGCCGCCCGCGTGGATTGTGGGCAAGGTCGACAAGATGCTCAAACGGTACGATTCGAACACTTGCCTGATGGTCAACACAGGCCCGCTGACGGTCATAGAGAAGATACAGGGCAGGACCATCATGGAGTTCGTGAAGGTCATGCCCTTCCTCGTGCTCTATCTGATCATAGCGATGTATATATTCCACAGGACGTTCAAGGCGCCCCTCATTGGCCTCATACCGGTGACGCTGGCCATGCTCATAACGTACGGAATAGTGGGTGCGCTCCACAATTATCTGATAATCAGCCCCCAGCTAGCGCTGGTCGCACCATGCCTGCTGGCCCTGGGCATATCCTACGGCATTTACATAACGAACAGGTTCACGGAGGAGAAGAAGGGCACCCCTGTCGAGAAGGCCCGCGTGGCCGCAAAGGCGATGCATCCGGCCATCCTGCTCTCCGCCGCGACCACGGCCATTGGCTTCGCCTCTCTGATGGTGGGCACCCTGCCGCCCATAGCGGTCATGGGGCTGGCGCTGTCCATGGGGATCGTGTTCACCTATATTCTGACCATGCTGCTCACTCCCTGCCTTACCGTCCTTCTCAAGTACAAGAAGAAGATAGAATGGGGCGGCTGGAGGCGCTTCGGCTCGGTGCCCTCGGACAACCGCAAGAAGACGCTTGCCGCATTCATATTGCTGGTCCTCATCTCCGTGGCGCTCATACCGTCGGTCAAGTTCAACGCCGACTACCTGGCCATGGCCCCCACGGATGACCCGGCGTTCATCTACATGAACGAATACTCGAAGGCCATGGGAGGCGGCCAGATAGGCATGGTCATCGTCCGCGGACCCTGCAAGGAAGTAAGCATGCTCAAGGGCATGGAAACGCTCGAGGTCCAGATGAACAAGGCGCCTTTCACGAAATGCCTGAGCGTCGTGGACATCATGAAGATGCTCAAGGTGCCGAGCGAAGTCAACATCAGTGGCATCACGCTACCGATCCCCGTGAATGTGAGCTTCTGGGACGCCATCACCATCGGTGGACCGTTGTACCAGGATTACCTGATAAACACGTTCTACATGACCCTCAGCCCCGAAATGAGGGGCTTCCTAGTCAATGACGATTACTCGAAAACCATCATCTACGTTTTCCAGCCGATGATGGACATAGAGCTGACGAGAAAGGCGGTCGTCGGCGTCAACAACGCCGTGGACGAGGGGGCTATCCCGGGAGCAAGGGTGTCCCACCTGACCGGTGTCGGGGCCATCCAGCTGGCCATCAACGACCTGCTCATTCAAGGCCAGCTCATTTCCACCGCCATCTGCATATTGCTCTCGTTCTGCGTGCTCCTGCCGGTGTTCAGGTCCTGGCGCCTTTCGGCGATGACCATCCTCCCGTGCTGCATAGTCCTGGCGCTCGAGCCGCTGGTGCTGGTGGGGATGAACATCCCGCTCTCCATCGTGACCGTGATGATAGGCTCCATCGCCATCGGCACCGGCGTCGACTTCTCCATCCAGCTCACCCAACGTATCCGCGGGCTCGGCCTGAGCGTCGAATCCGTGAAGGATGCTGTCGAGAACTCCGGAATATCTTTCGTCGAGGCGACGAGCACCATGGTCATCGGATTCATGGCCGTTCTTCTGTCCCCGAGCTTCCTGGCGGACATTGCCATGGGCAATCCATGGCACGTTGTATCTGGAGTGCCCATCCAATCCGTGCGCGAGTTCGTCATAATGATACAGATATTGCTCTGTCTGAACGCGCTCGCGGCCATGTTCATCCTGCCATCCTTATACACGGTATGGCTGCGCTTCCGAGAGTCCGAGAAGAGGCGCCGGGAGAAGGAAGGCTGGTAATTTTGGAGCGCGCGGCGCTCCCTTTTAGGCCGCTTTTCGAGCTATCCAAAGCCTTATATCGGTAGATTCCGATAACCACTCTCAGTAGTAGCTCGCAGGCACAGGCCTGGAGAATCTTATAGGGGAAGGGCGATATACCGTGAGGAGTCGTGAAAAAGATGAGAAAAATGTGGGCCGCGATTGCGGTTTTGATAGCTGCCGCTATGCTTATAGCGGGTTGCCCGAGCACACCGACCAATAAAACGCCGAAGGCAAGCATGCTTGCCGACAAGGAGGTTCTCTTCGTCGGCGGGAGCGTCTCATTCGACGCGACCGCTTCCAAGGATTCCGACGGAAAGATCAAGACCTTCATGTGGGATTTCGGCGACTCTGCGACCGCCGATGTGGCCAACAAGACCACCTCCCACCAGTACACCAAGGCGGGCGTGTGCACGGTGAAGCTGATAGTGAAGGATGACAAGGGCGCGAAGTCCAAGGAGGTCAATGCCTCCGTGGTCGTCGCCCCGCTGCCGACAGCGCTGCCGGCCGTTGCGAACACCTTCGAGAACATAACTTTCGCCATCGACAACAGCACGCTGGGAGGCAGGATAGCCGACTTCGCCTGGAACTTCGGCGACAACACACCCGTGCTCAAGGGAGCGAGCGTCGTGCACTCCTTCAGGGACAACGGGACCTACAACATCTCCCTGACCTTGCAGACGGCATCCGCCAAGACCGCCAGCCAGTCGCTCGCGGTGACCATCCAGAACCAGGCCCCTGTCGCCAATGTAAGCGTCAGCACCCAGGCGCCCTACTACACGAACAAGCCCATAACCTTCGCGAGCACCTCCAGCGATGTGGACGGCAGCATCGTGAAGTTCGCGTGGGACTTCGGCGACAACACCACTGACGCGAACGCCAGCCCTGCGCACAAGTACACGGTTCCGGGAACCTACACCGTGAAGCTCACCGTGACGGACAACGACAACGCCTCGGCAAGCGCGAACTTCCAGGTGACGGTCGTCAAGGACCTTGCGCTGAAGAACGCCACCGCTGTTGTCTACAAGGACGACAACAACATATCTAGGGCGAACGTGACCATCACGTTCGACAACATGGGCGACGCCAAGGCCGCCAGCACCATCAACGTCACCGTGACGGCCTTCAAGAGCGACAAGAGCGCAATAACCCAGGGCGACTTCAAGAAGTCCAAGGTGATCGGCGCACTGGTCGACAGCGGCACCCAGGGAGCCGTGACGACAATAGTCGAGCTCCTGATAGACAACGGAAGCCCGGACAAGACCTGGTACTTCATAGAGATCTCGTACAACGGCAACATTGTGGACAGCATCTGGTACCAGAAGGTGTAGGTCGAAAGCAAACGAGGGGTTTTTTCAAACCCCTCGATATCAATTTTTTGTTGTATCCTTTCTCGGCGTATCGCCCTTTGCTACGTCATCGTTCTTTTCGTTACCGGCAGGACCTTCCTTGCCAGGACCACGCCTGAACATGAACCAGGCTCCCGCCACCCCAACCAGGATGAGGACGACTGCAATCGCTCCGATAGCGGCCGCTCCGCCGCCGCCAGTTCCGGTCGCCTGCTTCTCGAGCTTGATTTCGAGCGCAGTTTCATTGCCTGGTGTGATGGTGGCGTTGAGCTTCTGGGTCCGGTGGCCCGATGCCGATACCGTCACATCGTATTTGCCGGGTGCTATATTGAGGAGCAGGAACGTCCCGTTGCGGTCCGTGAGTGTCATAATCGCCGCGCCCAGCTTGACAGTAGCGCCCGAAACGGCCTTGCCCGAAGACTGGTTCTTTACAGCCCCGCGCAGGCTGCCGTTGAGCGGCACGAGCGGCTCCATCGAGATGTTCACCTGCACCGAGGCTCCGGCGACGATGTCCGCCGGCACGGTGGCGGTTACATAGCCTTCCCTGGAAACTGTCAGGTAGCACCTTCCCGCCGGAATGCTGCCGAGCTCGAACAGGCCCGCTGCGTCCGTGAGGTTCCCTATGCCGAAGGCGCGCAAGAGCACGCTGACATTGACAAGTGCCGCGCCCGTCCTGCTGTCCGTGACCTTACCCTTCACTGAGCCCTTCGTGAACTTCATCGTGAGGTTCACGGAAGCGGTGCGGTTGCCGAGGACCTCGACGGCCACCGAGGCTCCTGCGAGGCCCGGATACGTGACGCTGAGTGTAAGATTGCCAGCGGGCACGCGCTCCAGAATGAATTGTCCTGCCGGTCCCGACGATGCGTTGAGCGTGATGTTGAGTGGCGGCCCGCCTGATAGAACAAGTCTGGCTCCCGCAACGGGCTGGCCGCCGGCATCCCGAACCGTCCCGCACACGGTACCTTCGGTTATCCGCTCGAGCGAGAAGTTGAGCCGCAAGGTTGTCCCTGGTGGCACGATAGTCTTTGAACGAATGACTCCGTAATCCGTCTTATCTATCGTGATGTTGTAGGCTCCGGTCGGCAGCCTTGCCGTCCTGAAAATGCCATCCATCCCAGTCATAAGCAGAATGTCAGGTCCGGAATAGGGGGCCAAGATGATATTGACGCCAGAGACCGAGACTCCTGTTCCGTTCTCGGAGACGAATCCCTCTAAGTAGCCCCACGAGACCGGCGCCAGGTCCACGCTCAGTGTTGCGTTGTTGTTGTCACGCCCGAGCTCTTCCACGTCCCCTAGAGGGTCTGCGATCAATGTGATGTTCCGGACACCTGAAATGTTCGAGGCGTTCCATGTGAACGATGCCGAGGCCGAGGCGTCCGTGGCCAACGGGCCCATATTCTTGTCGGCGTCTATTGGCGTTCCGGAATAGTCCAAAGCTCTCAGGACGAACGCAGGTGCGTCCCGGTCCCCGGTGTTGCGCACCGTGGCGTTGACCGTGACATAGCCCGTGAGCTCCCGCTCGGAAAGGTCGAACGTGATGTCGTCCGGGGTGATGTTCAGGTCAGGCCTCACGGCGTATCCGACCATCTTGACGGTGATGTTGGCGTCCTTCTGTTCAGTGATGTGGACAGTAGCATTTGCGGTGTGACCGTCCTTGCGGACCGTGATGTTGTAGTCGCCGCCGTAAGCTCTCAGCGATGAAATGCCTGATGAATTGGAGACGAGGCCCATATTGGTCGAGTGGTTCGCTATGAAATCCCGCCAGGCGTAGAATATGGGCTTGGGCAAGAGGTTCGCATCGAACAGGCCGCCTCCTTTCATGAACGGGTAGCGGTCGTCCATGTCCCACCATGTGAACGATTCCGCTGTAGGCTTGGAGAGCAGGACCGTGAGCAACGTTGTCAGGAAATCGGCCTGCGTCTGCGGGTTCCATTTCGAGTGCCACCAGCCGGCGTCCTTGTATTGCGGGCTTTCGTTCCACAGGCTCGATATGGATTCCTCGGTTATGTGCACTGGCCTTCCGTAAGAGCCCAATGCGTCGAGTATCTCCGAGAGCATGCTGAACTCGAATGTGGATGCGCCTCCTCCGGGACCCAATCCCGCATCCTCGAAGAACGTCGTGTAGCCGCCGTCGTACATCTGCTGGCCCGTGATGTCGATATCTATTCCGCTCTCGTCCAGCCAGTCCAGGAATTCCGGAACGGACATGGAATAGTCGTCCCCCGGCTCAATGAGGTACGTGGACGAGAGCTGCTCCCCGAACCAGAAGAACCCGTTGTTGATGAGCAATCGTGCGTCCGGCTTGTTGTCCCGGATGGCCTTTGCGGCCGTCCTGATTATTTCGAGCATCTGCTCTCTGGGCAGGCCCATGTTGGCGCCAGTGCCGGAAGCCTCGTTGGTTATCTCCCAGATCTCTATCTGGTCGCCGTAGGCCTTGACAAGGTCGCTCACATGCCTGTAGACTGTCTTGTTGAGCTCCGTGAAATTCTTGGCCTTCAGCCAGTCTGGCAGCACCAGACCGATGAGGTAGCACGGGGCGTGGGCCTTGACCTGGTAGCCCATGTCGTGCACCGCCGGCACTCCAATAATATTGTCGATGGCGTTGCGGTCTATCGTTCCCTCGTTGGGCTCCACGACGCTCCAGTACATTCCCGCGGTGAAGATATTCAGGCCGATTGCCTGCAGCTGGCGCAGGAGCGATTCGCCGACATCCCTATACTGGCCGAACACGCCGTAGAGGAAATCGCGCGTTGTCTGGTTCACCGTGACCGTGGCGTTCCGGACGGGATAGCCCGTGCCGTCCACCACAGATATGTTGAGGTTCCCCTTGCGATATTCCTCGATGCCCTTGACAGCCCTGTCGAGCTCGAGCCCCTCGAGCGCCCACAGAGATGCGTTCAGGCAGGCGTCCGAGGCCTTTGCTTTTTCCGCCCCTGTCTTGGATGCGGCGGACTGGAGCCAAGCCGCGCTCGAATTGATGAGAGACAGGGTGGACTGGGAAACAATGACGCCTTCCCCTTCGTATGAGGCCTTCTTGGCCGCGGTGCGCGCCGACTGGGACCTTGCAAGCTCGTAGTTGAGCCGGAGCACCTGTCCGCCTCCCGCCGGCCCCCCGAAACCGGCGGAGCCGTTGTCGAGCTTGATGTTGACCTTGCCGAAGCCCTCGCATGTCCACTGGACGAATATTTCCCGCATATCATCCGGCAATACCACGACGCTGGGCACGTTGGTACCGCTTCCGTTGCTGCAGCCCGTCCATACTGCGAATAGGGTCCTTGCATTGGCAGCGGTCTGGCCCGCACCGACAGTCCACTTGACATTTGTGAAATTTTCTTCGCTGATGAGGGCACCAAACGGGTCGTAGGCCTCGAGGATGATGTCATGGCCCTGCCTGAGTGTGAAATCCTGGCGCATGGACGAATTCTCGACCTTCAAATAGCGGCCGGTCGGGATGTGTCCATGGACATTGTATCCGGAGACCTGGGTGCTGCTTATCGGGAATACCAGAAGGATGTAGAGTGTGCTGTTGGTGACGTTGAGCTCGTAGTAGCCAGTCAATGTGTATGTGATGTTGGCGATGGAATAATCGGACGCCATCACCGCTGCTATTGCAGTGACGAATGGGATGTTGCCTTGAGAGTCGTTGACCGTCCCATTGAGGAGGACCGTCGAGCCTGCCCTGGCGGCTCCGGCGCGCTCATTCCCGGCAGGATTCTCGGAAGCGAGCCGCTCGAGCGCGGCATCGATGCTTTTCTCGAGCGAAGAGAACAGCAACTCGGCCTCCGGAGCGCCGGAATGCGCAGGCGCGGGCCCATCGGCGGGTCCGCCCACGGGCAAGGCGGTGCCCATGGGTGATGCGAGCATCAATATGACCGACAGAAGCGCCAGCGGGACAGTTGCCATCGAATTTCCTCCAGTACTGTTCAATCACGGGAATCTGGGTATTTCAATACGTAGGGAAGATTGTTCTTGATACGTCCAAAGTGGTGTCGGATGTACTTCTTGTAACGGGTTAACGGAAATGTTTAAATATCTGCAATTCTATTAACTCGTTAGGCGAAAAGAAATGCTCCCCGAGGACCATCTCAGGAAGGCAGGACGGCTCAAACGGACCTGCCTCAAGCTCAGCCCTGAGAAGGATTGGGAGACGGTCGTGGAATCCTGTTTCGGCATGGCCCTCCATCTGATTTCCTTCCTTTGTATGGAGAAATCCGGAAAGCATCTGGACACCCACAAAGGGCTCAGCGCATTCCTGGTGGGAATCGGGCTCAAGGAAGTCTCCGAGCTCTTCCGCGAGCTGGATTCGATGAGGATCGGGCGCTGGTACGGCGGAAAGGAGAACGGCAAGAGCGCCCGGCGGGCGCTGGCGATAATCGCCGAACTCGAGCGAATGGTCGGGGAGCTGAAGGCTGCAAAAGGTGACGCGGAATGAACCGGGCGGAGACGCGCCTTCTGGACAGGTTCGCCGAGGAAGCGAGAAAGGCCATTCCTGACCTGGACGGCATCGTTCTATTCGGGTCGATGGCAAGGGGCGATCAGGGAAAAGGCTCCGACATCGACATTCTCGTGATTGTCGATTCGAAGGAGCCGCAGGATTACAACCGGCCGCTCTCCCGAATCACGACCGCCCTCGACGCCGAATTGAGGCCGGGGCGCGAGCTCAGGCCAGTGGTCACAAACCTCCTCGACAAGGACGAGGATTTTCTCCGGAACGTTTTCAGGGATGGCATCGTTCTGTTCGGCAAAATGGTCCTGACCCCGGACAGGATCAGGCTGAAGCCGTTCGTCCTTATCACCTATAATGTGAGCAGGCTGTCCCAGAGCATCAAGGTCAAGGTTTCCAGGATGGTCCACGGCTACTCCGGGACCAAGACGGTCGGGAAACGGAAATACGAATACACCTACAAGGGACTGAAGGAGCGGTTCGGCGCCCGACTGATATCGCCGAGCACGCTCCTGCTGCCGGCCGAAACGGCTGAGCGGTTCACCGAGGAGCTGAGGAAGCTGAAGGTCAATGTGAATGGCTTCGAAGTCTTTGTATAACCGACCGGAGGCCCGTCATGGTGATGGAGACCCAACGGATGAATGGTGAGAATGTGAGGCTGAAGCATGGTCCGGAATGGTGACGGTCCGCCGAGGAGGGGCAATGTCATCGAGGAGCGGATAGAGGACGACCGCGCCAGGGCGCAGGCGGACGCCGTCTTCAGGCAGCCCAGCGTCATAGACGCCGAGAATACCGTCCTGGAGATAATCTGCATCCTCAAGGACTTCGGGTTCGACAACCTGAGCATCATGGAGCTCGTGAAGGCGGACGGGCGCTATTCGAAGCGCCTCATCAAGAACGACGAGACGCCCGAGTACATAGTAGCCCATCACGACCACGTCTTCAACGAGGATTTCATCAGGATAACTGAGAGGAAGCATGCCATACTGCACAACCTCCTCATGTGCTCCAACCTCGCGCTCCTGTGCGGCTGGGACTACAAGGACGAGGACGCTCTGGGTACGATGGGAGCGCAGCTGGATGCCCGCGGGCTGAGGCTTTCATTCACGCCGCACGGCAATGACGAGCCCTTCCGCATCGAAGTGATATCCGGCACGAAGAAGCGGTCGGCCGAGCTCCGCTACCGGGACAGGTACCATGACCTGCGCTCGCTCGTCAACGTCGTCAACGCGCTCATCGCAAAAGACGGTCTGCAATACCATAGAGCCGGTTCATCGGAGGAGGACTTCACGTACATCCTGCTGGATGACGAATGCCACCTCAGGCTCTCCCACAAGTACGGCGCCGAGCTTGGGCGGATAATAAACGGCCGCTGAACGGACGGCGGGCGCGCTGGGCGCATAAGAAAAAATATTGGAGGTGAGGATTACTTCCTTCTCCTCACCAGTATGAATGCGACTGCGACCGCGGCCACGACGAACAGGGCCTCGAACCCGGGCGTCTTCTCCGACAGGTCAACGCTCAGTATGGTGGATGTCTTGAGACCGGCGTCCCCGCCGGATATCACGATCTTCGCGGTGTGGGTCTTGGCGCCCGTGAGGTTCCACTTGTAGACCACTTCCCTGGTGTTGTTCGCCTGGACCGTCACGTTGTCCAGGACTATCTGGACTAGCCCTTCCGTGATGGTCAGCTGGACCGTGCCATCCTTTTCGCCCTTGTTCTGGAGCAGCACCGTGAGCTTCACGGTTCCCGTGAGGCCCGTCTCGACCTGCACTGACTTCTTGCTCGGGGTGACGCTGTTCAGCTCTATGGACGGCCTGGGTTCCGGCCTGACGAAGATGTCCTTGATGCTCTCGTTGATGTTGTTGAACTCGTTGGTTTCGGAGACATTCGCCATCGCGTCGACCTCGACCTTGAGCCTAAGACCGGCTCCCGGTATCGAGGGCCGGAAGGTCCAATTGACCGTCAGTGTCTGGCCGGTGGCAAGGCTCAGGCCCTTGATCAAGTACGGAAGCTCTGTGCCGAGGTTGAACTTGACGGTGAAGTCCTCCTTTGTCGGCGCCCTTCCCGTGTTCCCGATGACAGCGGTTATGAGATACTCCTGGTTGATTATCATGAGCCTGGGGGCGTCCACGCTCACCACGACGAGGTCGGGGCGGGGCTTGACGGTCGTCCTGACCAGGGTGCTGTCGTTGAGCGTCGACTCTCCGAACACGGCTATGAAGTTCATATCGACATTCGTCTCGCCGATATCGGGCACATAGGTAGCGTTGACGAGCACGGATGTGCCTGACCTGACGTTCATCTTCTTGGTCGCCAGCTCTAATGTATCCGTCGAATTGAGGTAGAACCTGACCTCCTGGTTGTAGGCGTCGGCGGTGCCGGTGTTCTCGAGCACGGCGCTGAGCGTTATGGTGGCGCCACTGTCCACTATTGCGGGCGTCGAAACGAACGATATCATCGCGACATTGGGCAGCCTGGGCTGCACCACGAGCGTGGGCGAGGCCCTGATAGCGTTTCGGTCCCCGGAGCCGGGTGCGCGTATCTTGAAAGTGTGGTTGCCGGGAGCGGCGTCCGTGGAGTTCCAGTCGAAGTTGACAACGACCTCGGTATCGCCTTTGGGGACGGTCTTGGTGACGGTCTGGTTCGTTCCCGGGCTCGTAGCGTTGTCCACGAGCATCCATATCTCATCATCCGTCGCGGACCTTGTGCCGTTGTTCTTGAGCCTGGCACTGACGCGCACGCTCTCCCCGTGAAGGATGGTCTCCCTGTCCAGCGTCACCGAGGAAACATAGACATTCGGCTGGGGCAGCGTGAGGTTGATGATGTGGGAATCCGTCTTCACGCGGCTGCTCACGGCCTCAGTCATTATGAAGAAGGGGCCCTCCTGCATGGACGAGGTATTCCACATGTATTCCGCAGTTGCGGTGGTCACGTTGTCCGCGGCCAATGGGACCGCATACGATATCACGCCGTTCGCGAGAGGGGTTGTCCCCACATGGAACTTGACACTGTCCGGGTCCGACTGCTCCCTGGTCCCGTCGTTCTTGATGGTCGCGGTCACCTTGACGGTGTCGCCGATGAGTGCGTCGTAGGCAAGAGCGAGGGTCGAGACATAGCAGTGCGACTTCGGGATGGGCAGTATGGTGAACTGCTTCGTGGCCGTGTTGTTGTTCAGGTTGTCATCCTCTATGAAGTCCTGGACGTCGACCCTGATGGTGTGGTTGCCGATGGTGGACGCCGTTGTGTTCCAGGCGGTCTCGCAGTAGGCGAAGCCTGTTCCTGAAATCGTGTCCGTCACCTCTTCGGCGAGCTGGGACATGCCAATGAATATCGCACCGTCGTAGAACGATACCGTCACGGAGGTCGACGGCATATCGCCGGCATTCCTTATCGTGACATTTATCGTTACGAACGTGCCCTGTATGGCGCTTCCGGTCGGAACGCCGCCGGCAATGAATTTGATGTCCGCGGATGTGATGAACACATCTGCGCCGGGGCTTCTGGGCCCATCCGCCGCTGCCGGGACCGCGAATACCGCAAGCTCCAGCAGGAATGCCAGGGCACACAGGAAAGCACCGAATCTCTTGGTATATTGCCTCATTTTCTCACCTGAATTTACCGTATGATAGCACTAATGTAATGGCCCTATATAATAATATTCCCCATAGATGTAACGGATATCTCAGAGGGATTTTCTCCGACGGCAAAATGCGATGCAGATGCCTGGCATGATAACACCTGGCACGAGCATGGCGATCAGGCACAGGCTTTGCGTGTTCGGGGTAAGCTGGACGGTCGCCTCGGCCCTCCCGGTTCCGTCCTCCTGCAGGGTGGCTACTGCGGTATGGGTTCCCGTGCCCCGGACCCTCCACTGGTAGCTTCTCGTGACCGACGACCCCGCGGGTATGGTGATGCTCTCGTTGGTTATCGTGACGCCGCTTCCCTGGTCCGCGATGGTCAGCGTGGCCGTCGCCTCTCGTGTGAGCGAGTTCCTGAGCGTTATCCTGAGGGTCGTGGTCTTCCAGGTGCTGGATGACACGTTCTCGAACCTGTTGGGGTCCGATATGAATCCCTGGATGCTGATGCCGTACTTGTAGGGCTCGGCCGGGATGAAGATCGACCTCTCCTTTCCACCGGCCCGGACACGGTAGGTCACGTTCCCCGTGATGTTGGACGGGAACGTGAAGTTCGTGGAAACCGTCACGCTTGCACCGGGAAGCAGGCGCGCCGTGATGTTGTAGAGCAGCGAATCGTTGAAATAGAACTCGACGATGTCCGCCCTTTCGGCGGTGGAGTTGTTGCGTATCACTGCCCTCAGGCTGACGCGCGCACCTGGCCGCTGGTCCGATGGCGTTGCTATAAATGAAAGGATCTCCAGCTCGCCTGTGGGCGCCGGGGGCAATATGACGAGCACCGCCGAGGCGCTGCCGTTGCCGGCGGATACATGGATGGTGTAATTGACGGGAGCGTATCCGGAAGGCACGCTCCACAGGTAGCTCCAGTCCAGAGCGGAACCGGCGCTGAGGTTGATGTACTCCGTGTGGATGGGCGTGAAACCGACCAGAACATCCACGCCTAGGCCATTTGCGTCGCCGGGCCCCATGTTCCTGATGGTCGCGTTGATGCGGGTCGCCCCGCCGGTGGACGGCAGCTCCGATGGGGTCAGGCTGATGTTGCCGACCGAAATGCCTGCCGGCGGTTCTATGATATAGAAATAGCGTGTCGTGACGCTCCCCGCTCCGCATTTCACGGTGAACCTGTGGTTCCCCGATGTTGCGGCGGAGGAGTTCCACTTGAGCGCCACGGAATCCAGCGCACCAGGCCCCATGCTTGGAGAGTTGAGGGCCGCCGTGGGGGATGATGTATTGTCCAGGTGGAACGTTACCTGCGCCGGCGATGCCATGCCGGTCCCCCTGTTCTGGAGGTTCGCGGTGACCGTGATGGTCTCGCCGCGGGTGGCATTGACCCTGTCGACCGTGGCGCTCAGGAGAACTAGCTCATGATAGCCGCGCAATGTGATGTTGCCGGTGGTGCCCGAGCGCGAATGGTTTCCGGTGAGCCTCGCCTGGACCGTGTGGTTACCCTCGGCCACACCGGCGAAATCCATCGAAAGGAGCACATTCGCGGAATCGTTGCCGCCGCCCTCCTTGCTCAGGTTGAGCGTGCGATTCTCCAGGGGTATGTTCCCGTCGAGGATGAACTCCACAATCGAATTAACTGCCAAGTTGCCCCGGTTCACAACCACGACCGTGATGTTGACGCGGTCCTTCCCGAGCGTGCAGTTGTTCCTGTCCGTCGTCACGCTGTCGATGTTCACGTCCTCGCCCAGGATGACGAATGTCTGCGAGACGTTCGTGAAATTCTCCGTGGCGTTGCTGACATTCACCGCCAGCAGGTAATCGCCGTAGGAAATGCCCGAGGTGTTCCAGGCCCAGAAGGCCTCGAACGCCGTTGTGTTGTTGAGGTCCGCGAACCACGAAGAGCCGGAGGCGGCGCCGTTGATGAAGAGCGAGATGGTCGCCCCCGTGATGTTCTCCGTGGCGGAGACGGAGGCGTTGACGGTCAGCACCTCTCCCGGGTATGCCTCCATCAGGGCGGCGCCCGTGGAATTGGTGATCTCGAGGGCGACATTCGCCGACGGGGCCCTGCCTTGATCGGAAACGCCTGCGGCGGGCAGCTGGGGCACCAGGAGCGTGGCCGCCACGAGCAGCAATGCGAGTCTGAGGTTGCGTTTGTTCGACATGCTATCGCAATAGCATCAAAATGCGGGATAATAAAGCGATTGGTGCGCCTACCTTAAAAGCTCCCCGCACTTCGGGCAGAGCACCCACTCCGGTTTTATCTCGGAGTGGCACTTGGGGCAGCCGTCGTCCTTGGCCTCCATCGCCTCCGCCTCCTCCATGGCCTTGTTGGCATAGCTCAGGGCCTTCTCGGGCTGGTTCGCCCTCATGAAACCCTCGGCGAGCGTGAGCAGCCTCTTTGGCACGGCCATGTCAAGGCCCTGCTCCTCGAGCTCCTGGACCATGACCTCGCATGAACGGATAGATTCGCGGGTAAGGTCCTTCTGCTCCCCCTCCTCCTCTTCTTCCTGCGTGGCGACGCGGCCGACCTTGGGCTCGCGCGGCATATCATGAATTATCTTCGGGCCGCCTCGGGGTTGGCCCGGTCCCGGCCCCTGGGGCGGATGGTTCCCCGGCGGAGGTGCGGTGCCCGGAGGATACTGCTGCGTTCCGGGCGGAGGTGCGGTGCCCGGAGGATACTGCTGCGTTCCGGGCGGAGGTGCGGTGCCCGGAGGATACTGCTGCGTTCCGG
>Ga0315287_10004020_pt1 | contig 14275 bp, 10 predicted proteins | sample YL17G11_0_MG_FD_205037 | JGI IMG/M metagenome (GOLD analysis project Ga0315287, IMG submission 205037) | Sediment microbial communities from Yellowstone Lake, YNP, Wyoming, USA - YL17G11_0 | ecosystem: Environmental > Aquatic > Freshwater > Lake > Sediment | place: USA: Wyoming | collected... | reverse complement strand
ATAAAAACAAAGCACCTAAATTATATTTTTATGATTATACAGGGAAAATTGTGGCTAAACTCGGTGAAGTTAAGAATTCCCAAAATTTAATGGGAGCAAAGGGGGCGTATAACAACTTCTTTGATTATACTGCAGACAAAGAGGGAAATATTTACATCGGAAGCTCATATGGTAGTCCCTACATTGAAAAATACAGCCCGGATGGAAAACTAACTATGAAAATAAATTATAATCTCAGCGCTTCTCCACAGGAAGTTAAAATAACCGATAAAACAATAGACTCAAATGGACCGAAATTAACCTCTCTTGAAGTTGATGCTTGGGGAAATATTTACGCGTTGGTTCAAAAGAAACCCCTTCAAAAAGAGGATTGGAAGTCCTGGCCGTTATTGACAATGACCACAAAGGGGGGTGAAAAAATAATACCCCCCAAAGAGATAAAAGAGAAACATGATTATTATATGATAATTGTATTTGACAAAAATGGTAATCTTAAAGGAGCGAAATCACTGGATTATCTTGCAAACAAAATTAAAATATTCAGTGATAATGTTTTTGTTATGGATACCTACAATGACTCTGTAATTCACCAATATAAACAGGAAAAATAATTTATAAATAGATTATTAGAAATCTTTTTGGATTCCCGCCAACGCGGGAATGACAAAGTTAAGAGAAAACTTTCTTTATCAGCTTTCAGCTATTGCTTCCTCGGTTGTCTCGTTAACATTTAATTCTCCCTCCCACCTTGCCATTACGGCGGATGCAAGGCAGTTGCCTACAAGATTAACGGTAGTACGCGCCATATCCATAATTTCATCAACACCAAGTATAACGGCAACTCCTTCTATAGGCAGTCCGAAAGAAACAAGGGTGCCCGACAAAATAACCATAGAGGCACGCGGAACAGCGGCAACCCCCTTGCTTGTAATCATTAGGGTAAGCATCATAAGAAGCTGCTGCGAAATTGTCAGTTCAATACCGGCAGCTTGCGCAACAAAGACAGAAGCAACGGCAAGATACAGCGTTGTACCGTCAAGATTGAATGAGTAACCGGTAGGTAAAACAAAAGAAACAATTCTTTTTGGTACTCCGAATGCGATCATCTTTTTAAATGCATCGGGCAGCGCCGCATCGGAAGATGTTGTTGAAAAAGCAATTAAAGCGGGCTCTTTTACCGCCTGTAAAAATCTTTTTAAAGGCACCTTGGCAATCATAGAAATAGGCAGAAGAACAGCAAGAATAAACACCACAAGGGCGCCGTAGAGAGTTAGAATAAGTTTTCCTAAATTCCATAGCACAGACATACCGCTATGCCCTACGGTGTAGCACATCGCGGCGCCAATTCCCAGCGGGGCAAACTTCATAACTAAATTTGTAAATTTAAACATCACTTCCGATAACCCTTCGCAAAAATTAAGCATTGTTTCTTTCGGCTTTCCTTTAACCTGTGTTAACGCGATGCCAAAAAGTATTGCGAAAAACACAACCTGAAGAACATCGTTTTTTGAAGCAGCCTCAAAAAAACTTTGCGGAACTATATGCTCTATAATATTCTGGAAAGAGACTTTGTCTGCCGAGGCAAGCTGCGATGCGGCCGAGACAGGAGCGGCCTTTAAATTTACTCCGTCGCCGGGACGCACCAGATTTACCGCAAGAAGGCCAAGAACCAGGGCCAGAGTTGTAACTATCTCAAAATAAACAATACTCCTGAATGCCAGCCTGCCGATTGCCTTCAAATCGTCTCCATGACCGGCTATACCAACTACAAGAGTGCCGAAGAGCAACGGGACAATTATGGATTTAATCATTTTTAAGAAGATATTTGAAATGATTCTGATATTCTGCGATAATTCAGGAAAAAGCGCTCCCAAAATGAGCCCTATAACCATTGAAATCATTATCCACTTAGTAAGGCTGATTTTTTTTAGTCTGCTCCACATATCTCTTTATATTTAGTGAGAAATAAATTTAATTACCTTAAAATATAAGGAATGTTTCATTAGAAATATCCACGAATTTACAAGACATTTAAAGTTTGAAGCATAATTATTTTTGTGCGGGGAGAATAATTAGTTAATTTTTAAGAGACAAAAGGAGTTACTAACCAAAACTACGGAGGACTGTTTAAATGAAAAAAGCACTATACAGCATAATACTGATTTTATTGATGTCTGCAACAATATTTGCCCAGAAAGACCCGGTAGTAAAAAAGATTATCGATATCGGAAAGAAAGATAATCAGGTAATGAGGCTATTGGATGAAGTGTGCAACAGGATAGGGGGGAGGCCGATTGGTTCCGACGCTTACGCGAATGCATGCGAATGGGCTTCAAGGGAATTTAAAAAATGGGGAATGCAGGTGGAGTTGGATGAAGCAGGGGAACTGCCGGTTGGTTTCAACCGCGGGCCATTCTATGGAAAAATGCTTGGCCCACAGGCTATGGAATTGCACATTGCCACTCCCGGATATACAGCTGGAACACATGGAAAGCAGGTAGGGCGCGCTATTATGGCTCCCAAAGACTCCGCATCTTTTGAAAGAATTAAGGGGGCATTAAAAGGCGCCTGGGTTATGATCGACTCCATTAGCCAAGGGTGGCCGATTGATTATGTAAGGGCTAAAGCCAAAATACCAATGCTTAAACAAATGAAAGAAGCGGGTATACTGGGTACCATTCAAAGAGCAAAATCACCAATTACGGTGCTTTACGGAAAAGTGGATTCATGGGAAAATCTCCCTACTCATCCCGACATTAAGCTTGACGAAGATCAGTTTAATATTATTAAGAAGAATCTTGAAGACAGAAAAGAAGTAACGCTTGAGTTTGACATAAGAAATTATTTTAAACCGGGACCGGTGAAATATTATAATGTTATAGGAATTATACCGGGTACAAAGTACCCCGATCAATATGTTTTAATGGGAGGCCATCTTGATGCTTATGATATAGCCACCGGTGCTGTTGATAACGGTTCCGGTTTTACCCCCGCCATGGAAGCCGCAAGATTGATTATGGCTGCCGGGGGAAAACCGAAGAGAACAATTCTTGTTACTCTCTGGGCCGGAGAGGAGTTCGGTTTACTTGGCTCGAAACACTGGGCTGAAAAATATAAAGATAAACTGCCTAACATTTCAAATATGTTCAACAGAGACGGCGGCACAAACGCGGCGGTTGGAATTAATGTATCGGAAGCAATGATGAAAGACTTTGAACAGATAGTAAAACCTCTGCTGGATTTGAATCCTGATTATCCATTCAAACTCGATTTGCAAAGGCCTAGAAAGCGTCCTAAACAAGCAGGTGGCACAGACAGCTCTATCTTTTCAATGGAAGGAGTTCCTACTGTTACATTTGCAACGCGGGATGTTAAAGGATTAGGAGTAAATTACGGCGATACATGGCATACTGAATTGGATTATTTTCAGAAAGTAATTCCTGAATACCAGGAAGTTACAGCTCTTGCAACTGCGGTTGTAGTATGGGGAGTGGCAAATCTGGATCATCTGCTTTCGCGGGAAGGATTGTTCCTTCCGGACAGCGCACCCGATCCTGTTCCGCAAAGAAGACAGCAATAATAAAACAATTAATCAAAAAAACCCCGTCCGCCATAAACGGAACGGGGTTGTTTATTTATTGCCAAAAAAGTGTTTTATTGAGTATGTTTATTAAAAACAACCTTGAATTTGGATCCTTGATTTTTTTTGCTTTCAACAGAAATTAAAGCATCATTCAAATCGCAGTATTTCTTGGCAAGAGCAAGCCCCAGTCCGTTGCCTTCAAATTTTCTTGTATATCCCCCCTCTTCCTGCGAGAAATAAGTAAATAATTTTGGCAGATAATCATCCGACATGCCGATACCGGTATCTTCAACAACAACTTCAAAATTATCACCCGACTCAGAAAGGTTTATTTTAATTGAACCAGCGGTAGTAAAATTAATGGCATTATCCACTAACTGTTCAAAAATATCTGTTGCCGCATAAGAGTCGGCAAAAATAAAAGCATTCATTAAATGTGAATTAAGGCTCAGAGACAGTTTCTTTTCGTTTGCCATCGGCAGGTATTTGGAATAGACCGTTTCTAAAATATCGCATAAGTTAATGCGTTCTTTTACAAACGAATGGGAATTGGTATGAACCTGCGCCATGTTTAAAATTAAATCGACAGTTCTTATTATTCTCCTTGAACCGTATTTAATACTGTTGAAAAGAGGTTTAATTTCTTCATCCGCCGTTTCAGCCATTTCCATTTCAATAATGCTTGCACTGCTTATTACAGCATTTAAAGGAGTTCTTATTTCATGCGATATCTGGGATAAAAATTCCGATTTCAATTTATCCGAATGTTCCGCCTTTTCAAGGGCAACTTTAAGCTCTTTTGTCCGGTCTTCAACCTTTTTTTCAAGATTTTCGTTAATAGATTTCAGTTCGTCGTTGAGGCGTTTGATTGTTAAGTGAGTTTTCATTCTCATTAACAATTCGGGAGCTTTAAACGGTTTTGTAACATAATCAACGGCACCCAGCGAAAAGCCGGTTACAATATCATAGCTTTCAACTTTTGCTGTAAGAAAAATAATGGGAATGTCGGCAGTGGCCGGATCGTCTTTTAGTATTTTGCACACGGTAAAACCATCCATTCCGGGCATTGATATATCCAGCAGAATTAAATCCGGCAGTAAGCTTCTTGTATGCGAAACAGCCTCCTCGCCATTCATTGCAACCGCAACCCGGTATTTATTGTTTCTTAAAACAGTACCCAGCACCTCTATATTTTCGGGCAAATCATCTACAATTAAAATCATGGCGGAAATTTGATTACCGGGCTTCATTTTTCCTCATTTCCTTTTATTAAGAATGTTAGTTACTATATCTTCGAATATTTCAAGAGATTTTTTAAGGGGTTCAATTCTAAAAGTTTCAGCGTATAATTTGACCGAGTTTCCATATTTTTCAAGAAAATCAAGTTGGAATTTTTGAGCAATATCTATAACGGAATTGGCAAAATCGATTGTGTCATCAATTATTACTGATTTTTTGATAGAAGGATATTTAACTAACAAGTCATTCTTCAATATGTTCTTTAATTCTGCATATTCTTCATCAGTTAACTCTTTGTGAACATCCGGTTTTTCTGCAGAACCGTCGGCGGCAGCAGCAAGGCTGCTTTGCGTAGGGAGAAATCTGTTTAATTCCTCAAGCAGTTCAAGACGCGAAACAGGTTTATTGATCATCGAGTTAAACAATCCGGCAATTGATTTATCCTCGCCAAGAATTGCCGCAGTAATTGCTATTACAGGAATATTTTTTGTGGTTTCATTTTCTTTAAGAATCTTAGTAGCCTCAATGCCGTTAAGCACAGGCATCTGTAGATCCATAATTATAATATCGGGTTTGTTTTGTATTGCCAAATCCACCGCTTCCTTGCCGTCGGCAGCAAACAGAAGGCGAATATTACGGTTTTTTAAAAACTCATTAATTATTGCCCTGTTCGATTCAACGTCTTCAGCAAGCAATAATAAAGAATTGTTGAATTGAATAGTCTTCAAAAAATTCGTTTGATTTTTATCTAGATGGAATGGAAGGTTGTTTGAAAACTTAAGGTCATAAAGCTGAACTTTAAAAGTAGAACCTTTACCCACCTGGCTTTTCAAAAAGATTCGCCCATTCATCATTTCAACAAGTCGCTTGGTTATGGTAAGGCCAAGTCCGGTGCCGCCGAATTGCCGCCTGGTATCACCTTCGGCCTGCTGGAACGCTTCGAAAATAAGTTCCTGCTGATCAAGGGGAATTCCCAGTCCGGTATCTTTAATTTCGAAGATCAAATCTGTTTTGTTGGAATAGTTTTTAACAATAGAGAAGACGCTTACCGTTATGGAGCCGAATGTAGTAAATTTAATAGCATTGCCAATTAAATTAAGAAGAATCTGCCTTGTTCTGGATTCATCAAGATAAACAACCTTTGGAACATTAGGATCAATTATTACATTAAATCCAATGCGTTTTTCCAAGGCCAGCCCGATAAACATATTTTTAACATCCGATATAAATAAAGAAATATTAACAGGCTCCGGTGATAATATAGTTTTCCCGGCTTCAATTTTTGAAAGATCGAGAATATCATTAATTATTTTAAGAAGGCCTTTGCCGCTTGATTTTATTCCATCGAGATAATGAACATATTTTTCCTCTTTGGTATAATCATGCAGAAGTTCTGTGAAACCGAGAATCGCGTTAAGCGGGGTTCTAATTTCATGGCTCATGTTGGCAAGAAATTCCGATTTCGACTTATTTCCTCGGTCTGCTTCTTCCTTTGCCTTCAACAGTTCAACCTCGTGCTGTTTTCTTTCAATTGCTCCGGCAATTGCAGCGGAAAATGAAATAAGAATTGCTTCTTCGGCTTCGGTCCACACCCGCTCAAAAAGGCAATCGTTAAAGCCCACAAAACCCCAGAAACTATTTTTTACAAAAATAGGAATAGCAAGAATTGATTTTATATTTTGCGATTCAAGAAGGTTTTTTGTTGCCGGATCGAAATCGCGCGGAAAGCCCGAGACAGGTTTTCTTTTTAACAATGGTTCAAAAAAGCTTTTGATTGAATCGAATGACATGTTTTGAAGTTCAGGATTGTTTATTTGTGAAAAACCGGAATCGGAACTCCACTCGAACATCTGGCTTGAAACATTGGTATGGTGGTCGTCATCGTAGGAATTAGCAAATATAAATGCACGGTCAACATCTGCCGATATACCGATCATTTGCAGCGACTCATTTATTGCAGAATTAATGCTTGGATTAATAAGAAGAAGTTCTGTTGCCTGAGCTACGGCGCTTAAAAGTTTTTCTTTTTTAATTAATTTCGCTTCGGCGGTTTTTTTAATTGTTATGTCATTAAGAGTTCCCGACATACCAACAATTCTTCCTTCGTCGTTTAATGTAAGCCGCGTAAAAAGATCAACCCAGCAGAATCCGCCCGATTTGTGTTTGTATCGTATTTCATGGCGGCATGAATCAACTTCTCTTTTAATAAGCGGGGCAAAATGTTCGTTATTCAGTTCTACATCCTCAGGTACCAGAAAATCTATAAATAACCGTCCGATTGATTCATCAATCGTATAGCCGGTCATTCTTTCCCATGCTGGATTTAAGAAAGTCCAATAACCGTCTATATCTGTCTGGAAAACAACCTCGGATAAATTTCCAATAATTGAGCGCATTTTTCTTTCACTGTCTTCAAGCGCTTTTTCAATAGCTTTCTTTTCAGAAACATCAATTAAAATAGTTAAAATAGCGGGCTCGCCGTTAAATTCAATTTTTTCGGCCCGCACAATAACATTTTTAATACCGCCGTTTTTAATTTTTACACCAACTTCATAATCCGACACAAACTCATTATTATTTCGTTTTTCACTATTATATAAAACAAGGGATTTATATTCATCACAAATAAAATCTAATGAATGCGCCCCAATAAATTCTTCGTAAGAATAACCGGTTGCCTTAACGGCGGCCTCGTTGGCAAAAATAATTTTACTATCCTTTTGTACTAAAAGAATGTCAGGTAAATTTGATATTATTACGCTAAGATTTTCAAGAGTATAAAATTTTTCTAATTGCGAAAACTGAGATTTACCCTGCAAATTATCTTCCACTTTTGGACCTATAATTTATCACAAATGGCTCCTATTTCTGAAGTATACCAGTAACCGACAGTACTAATTTTATAATTATTTTAGTATTCAGTTTGTCCGCCTACTTATTATCGGACAGGAATGAAACTAATTTAGAGTTGAGTAACCCACACACGACAATATCCTTTTGTTTTAAGCTAAAATAGCAACTTTCCTGATATTCAAAGGGAATATATGACGGGATTCCAGATAATTCAGAGCACAAACGAGACCGCACAAAGTTATAACTTTACAGCGCGGGATGTGAGATAATTTAATTACTCATTAACCTGCAGATAAATTGTAAATTTTTAGAGCTGGAATTAGAAATTGTAATCTTTATAATGGCGGTTAAAGGTACCGACATAAACATTCCAACCACGCCCCATGTATATCCCCAGAGTAAAAGGGAGATAAGAATAACAATCGGGTTAATACCAAGCCGGTCGCCGAATATTTTCGGCTCGATTATATTGCCAATTAAATTCTGCACGACTATTAATACTATCAGAATAACAGCGGTATAACCGAATGAACCATACTGAATAAGAGACATTAGAGAGGGTAGAACCACAGAGAATATTGATCCTATGTTAGGAATAAAATTAAACATAAAACTGAGAGCACCCCAAACTAATGCATACTCAACCCCGAACAGCATGAGAATAATTGTGAATAAGATTCCGCTTGAAAGATTTATTAGAAATTTCGTGGCAATATATTTTTGAACCTGTTCGGTAATGTATTTAAATGTCATTTCAATTTTATTGGTTCTGCCGGCTTTAATTCTGGTTATTTCTTCTTCTGTATCGGCTCCTCCATTTTCTTCTTCAAGAGAAAGCACAATATTTCTTTCAACGTACCGGTCTTTTATTGTGGCAAGTATTTTAGAATGCCCGCTGCTTATAAAGATAAAGAAGAAAAGAACCAGAAAAGTAGTAGAAAAAATCGTCACAGTGGAGGAAAGCACCCCGCTTGCCAATACAGAGTAATCGAGTTTGGAAAGCCAGGAATGAAAATCGAATTGTGTTACGGAAGGATCTGTAATGTTAAAATAAACTGCGGCAGTGCGGACCAGCTGGTTAATCTTTTCAATATATTGCGGAAATGCGGCGCCCATCTGCTCGAACGAAGAAACAAAAACATGATAAATTCCCCATAGAAATAAAATCAAAATTACCAGATCTATAATTACAGTTAATACCTGAGGAATTTTTCTGTTCATTAATAAACGGTTGATAGGCTCGAAAACAAAATATAAAAAATATGCTATGGCCAGGGGAATAAAAATAAACTGCAGCTCTTTAAGCACAAGAACTACAACTACAAGCCCTATTGCCGAAATAAAAAATTTTGTAACCGGGTCGCTAATGACTTTGTTCATATATAATCTCTATTTTTTAGCAATTATTAAACTTGTGCCGAATGAAGTGTCTTTCCTTTCTATATCTGAAAAACCGGCATTATTAAACCAGGCTTTCATTTCATTTTCTGTATAAGTATCGCCGCATTTTGTACCGACAAGCATATTAAGGGCAAAAACAGCACCCGGTTTCGGTTCTGTTCTGTCTTCATTCATAACATAGTCAAATATAACAAGTTTACCCCCGCTGTTAAGGGAGTTATAACATTTTTTTACAAGATTGTTATTTTCATCTAAAGAATTTATATGAACAATAGCAGATGCAAAAATCATATCGTATCCTGAGCCGTAGTTATCAACAAGATAATCGCCTTTAATATAGTTAAATCTATCCTGCAGATTTTCTTCCGCGACATATATTTTTGTAAGTTCTATTACATCGGGCAGGTCAAATACGGTTGCAGCAATGGAAGGATTATTTTTTGCAAAGGTAATAGCAAAAGCCCCGGAACCGCCTCCGAGATCGAGCAGAGAATTAACATTTTGAAAATCAATAAGGAAAGAAACAATTTTTGCCTGCGGCATGGCTCTGTAATGCATGGCTCCAATAAACGCCTCAAGCCAGTTATTGCCGCGCCTTTCTTTTTTCGGAGCTTCGGTTCCGGCTCTAACGGATACGGTTAAATTGCTCCATGTATCCCAAAGATGGTTTGTATGCATCAGTCCCGCCATATATTCCGGTTTTCCTTTAACCAGGTAGCGCGACGATTCTTCGGTGTTGAAAAATTTATTATGAGTCTTTCTAACAAGGCCCAAAGTAATTAAAGCGTTTAAAAGCCGGTCTAATGCCCGCTCATCTGCATATATTTTCTCAGCCAGCGCAGACGCGGTTAATAAACGCCCATCGAGATGAGTAAAAATATCAAGCTCAAAAGCGGTAAGCAATATACGGCTTTGCTGAAAAGAGGTTGCCATTTCGCGTATGGAAACAGGATTTAGTATTCCCTTTATATTTTCGGAATTCATAGAGTTTATATCCTTCTTCTAAAACCTTTACCCAAAACTTCGTGAACATTATGGATAATTACAAATGCATCCGGATCAACATCTTTAACAATATCGGTTAATTTAGAAAGTTCGCGTATTGGCACAACCGCCATAACCATTTCCCGTTCGGTGTTGGTATAAACGCTGCGCGTTTTAATGGCGGTAACGCCGCGCCCCATTTCGCTGGTTATTATTTCGGTAATTTCATCGCACTTCTCCGAAATTATAAAAGCAGCTCTGGCATAATCGAATCCGTCTATAATTACATCAATCAATTTAGAAGAAAGGAATAAAAGAAAAAATGCATACAGGGTTAAAGAAAGAGCCGGTTTATCGGGAGAGAGATTCATAAAGCCGATTATAAATCCCGCAAATGTAATTACAAAGAAATCGGTGAACATTATAGACTGCCCCGGTTTTATTCCGAAGCGTTTATGCATAATTGATGCAATTATATCGGAACCGGCTGTAGTGCCTTTGAATTTGAAAATAATTCCCAGACCGACTCCCAGAAGTACCGATCCGATTAAAATCAGAAAGAGAAAATCATTCTGCAAAAGGTCCTTAATTGCCGGTGCATCCTGTAAACGGATGTAACCGAATCCCGGAATATCGCCCCGGAAAAAATCGATGAAAAAAGCATTAAAGGAAAAACCTACAAACGTTCTTATACCAAAACTTTTGCCAAGTTCTTTCAATCCCCAGATAAACAATGGAATATTCAAAATCCACATTAAAATACCTACCGGTATCTTATTTCCGGAAAGATAATGGAAAGACATTGCAAGTCCCGATACTCCTCCGGGAACGACCTTTGCATCCACCAGAAAGATACCGACTCCGATTGCCATAAGAGCGGCACCGAATGCAATTGCGAAGTATTCCATTACCGGGTGTTTAACATTTATTTTTCGTGCCATTTAATCACCGTGCTTATGTTGAATATTAATATAATAGAAAAATATTTAAGCGGACAGTGTAATAATACAATAATGCGGTGGAATAATAAAGGAGAGGCATGTGAAGAATTAATTAAATTATGTTAACTAGAGTTTTCCCTCTTTGTACATATTCTGAGTAATTATTTTTTGAATTTGCCGTTCAATAATCAAATCAGCAATTAGCAGTGGAATTTTATCTTTCTCTTTTGAATAAAGGACCGTAGTAACTTTATCTTCATTTATATCGAGCATATAAAGGCCGTTTATAAATTTCGGATAATCTTTATTCATCAATTCAATTATTCTCGCTGCAAGAGCGTCTTTTATTGCCTGAATATTGGGCGCTGCGGGAAGGGATTCTGCATGGAGGGAGTATTGTCTTTCAAGACGGATTAAAAGGGGCGGTATAATTTTTTCTTCTTCGTTCATATATAGAGGCAGAGCCGCATTTTATGCGGCCCCGCTTAAATATTAGTCTTTATACTTTAACCATTTTATAACTTCGGACCATTTTGGTTTTTTGCCTGTTTTCAAAATACCGATTCTATAAATTTTACCTGCCAATGCAGCCACAAAATATAAGGTAACTACATTTATCAGTATTGAGAGAGCCAAATGCCAGATTGGCACCTCAAGGATAGTGAAGCGTACCGGCATAATAATAATATTGGCAATTGGCAAAAGAGAACAAATAACGGCAAATTCCGATGAGGGATTCCGGATTAATGAAAATGATATAAAATAAGGAATCATTATAAGAAGCATTACAGGCATAAATCCCGACTGAGCATCCTGCGGATTGTCGAAAATTGATCCTATCATGGCAAACAAACCGTTAAATATCAGCAATCCAAACAAAAAGTTGATTAGAATATATGAAAGCTGAAAAACAGTGAATGTTATTGCTGCTTCTTTAGGAAGCATGATTAGAGAGCCGCTTGCAATTATAATTATTGGTGCAAGCCAAATTAACATTTGGAATAAACCGGTGATAGTAGCTCCTATAATTTTTCCCGCAAGTAATTCTTTGGGCTTAATTGAAGATAGAATAATTTCAACAATTCTATTGGCTTTTTCCTCAATTACAGACTGCATTGTTAAAGAGCCGATTTGAATTAATCCCATAAAAAGAAGAATGGTAACCACATACGACAAAATTAAATTACCGTAACTCTGATCCTGAACACCCGATTTTTCCGAAACAGTAAATCCTTTGAAATCAACCCCCTCGCTGGCAAAATGCAGTTCATCGGGAGAAAGCTTTCCATTAAAGAAACTTTGAACGAGCACTTTATTTATCGGCTTGTTCAATCTTTCGCGAACGGAGATGTTTATTGTTTTTGCATAATACTCAATTTGTTTGTTAACAAAAGAAGAATCGGAAACATAAATCAAAGCGTTGATTTTTTCATTTAATATTTCAGGCTTAACCAAACCCAAATACTCTTTGAATTGTTCGCGTGTCAATGTTTTGTATTCAATTTTAAAACTTTTATCTTTTACGAAATCATACCTGTCCAACTCCGTTTGAAAAGTAGAGGAAAGGCCGGGGTTTGCCGAGATTATCTGAATATGTGTTGTTCCCGCTCCCATTTCTGAAAAAAATGTAATAAGCGCAGCAAAGCCAATCATCAAAACCGGCATTAACATGGTCATTATAATAAAAGATTTTGACGACAGTTTTTCTCTAAGCTCCCGCTTAACAACGGCAAGAATTCTTTTATTGAACATTTGACACCCCCTTATTTGCGATGATATCTTCTTCTTTGCCGGCAAGCTCTACAAAAACATCCTGCAGAGAAATATCATTCGCGTCAAACTTTTTAATAATTACATTGCGGTCAATAAGCGTTTTCAACAACTCCTGGGTATGTTTTTCTTCTTTAACCCGTATTCCAACGGAGTTTCCGAAATCGGAAATTTTTTCAATAAAAGGATGTCCTTTAAGGAAAGATATATCCCCATTGTAAGTAAGGGAAATATTCCTCTGAGAATATTTCGATTTAATATCGGTTATTGAGCCCTGCAGAATAACCTTGCCATGGTCAATCATGGCAAGATGGTCGCACATTTTTTCCGCGAAATCCATAAGGTGGGTTGATAAAATAATTACTTTTCCTTCCTGCTTCTTTTCCATAATAATTTCGCGGAGAAGGTTGGTGTTAATCGGGTCTAATCCCGAAAAAGGTTCATCGAGAATAATAAAATCGGGATCGTGAATAATGGTGGCAATAAACTGAATTTTCTGCTGATTGCCCTTAGACAGTTCTTCAACCTTGGTAAGTTTTCTGTCGTATAGGTCGAAGCGTTTAAGGTAATCAATTGCTTTTCTCTCAATAGCCTTGCCGCTTTTTCCTTTCAGGTCGGCAAAGAACATAAGAGTTTCAAGGACTTTCATTTTTTTATAGAGCCCTCTTTCTTCGGGGAGGTAACCAACTTTGTCTTTAAATTCCTGTCCTACTTTAACCCCCCTTAAAGAAACTTCGCCGCTGTCAGGCAGATAAATATTCATCATCATACGAATAGTGGTGGTTTTCCCCGCGCCGTTTCTGCCTATCAGTCCGAATATAGAACCTTCGGGCACGGTGAAAGATGCATGATCAACGGCTTTAATTTCGCCGAAGCTTTTGCATAGATCTTTTACTTCAAGAGCATACATGTTTTATCTCTTATTGTTAGTGAAAAATATTTTGTCTTTTCATTGTAATTTCCAAACCACATCCTTGGTCATCCCCCTTAAAAAAGGGGGAGGAAAAAGGAGAAGGAAATTTACCAGATTTTTACAACATCCTTATCGGCATTTCTCATAGCATCCCCCGGTTTTACATCAAACGCATTAAAGAAATCGGGCATATTTCTTAAAGGAAGAATTACCCTTGGTTTTGAAGGAGGGTGTACGTTGGTTTTCATCTGTAATTTTAACGACTCGTCTCTCTGATTGGTTTCCCAAACCTGAGCCCACGAAAGGAAAAATCTCTGCAATGGCGTGAATCCGTCTATTTTCTCATTCTTTTTAAATTGTTCTGTTTTTTTGAATGCAGTTAAAGATACTGTTAATCCGCCGAGATCGCCTATATCTTCGCCCAGTGTAAGCTGGCCGTTAACCCTGAAAGTATCTACAACTACAAAATTATCATACTGCTTTGCAAGCGCGTTTGCTTTTGCGGTAAATTTATCATTATCCTCTTTAGTCCACCAGTCGCGTATATTTCCTTTTTCATCATACTGCCTGCCGGAGTTATCAAAGCCGTGC
>Ga0315287_10004019_pt1 | contig 14276 bp, 13 predicted proteins | sample YL17G11_0_MG_FD_205037 | JGI IMG/M metagenome (GOLD analysis project Ga0315287, IMG submission 205037) | Sediment microbial communities from Yellowstone Lake, YNP, Wyoming, USA - YL17G11_0 | ecosystem: Environmental > Aquatic > Freshwater > Lake > Sediment | place: USA: Wyoming | collected... | reverse complement strand
AAACAGGCTCTCGAAGTTCGTATCTGGTTTGATAATAAAATGGTCCATTCCCTTAGCTTTCCTTTGGCTAATCCAGCGGTTCACTTTTGAAGTTTGAATGAGTTCACTTTTCAGGTTTTGCTAACAGGTCTGCTGTCTGCTGTCTGCTGACTATTTCCTTCGCTGGCGTGATGTGCGCACAGACTAAAGTATAATTACGCCAATGATCGAGCTGACCATCCCCGGGCATGGGGAAATCCACCTCCAGCACCTTGTGACGGATGTCAACGGCACCCTGGCCCTTGATGGGATCCTGCTCGAAGGCGTGGCACGACGCCTCAGCGGGCTGCGCGACCGGCTCACCCTGCACCTGATCACCGCCGATACGCACGGCCAGCAATCCGTGATCGATCACCTGCTCAACGTCAGCGCGGTGCGCATTCAGCGCGGGAACGAAACTGCGCAGAAGACGGAGTACGTGCGCGCGCGCAGTGCTGATTCGGTGGTGGCGATCGGACAAGGCGCCAACGACGCCGGCATGCTGAAATCCGCCGCGCTGGGCATCTGTGTGCTCTCGGCCGAAGGCGCCGCGTCGGAAACCCTGCTCGCCGCCGACCTGGTCACACCAGACATCCAATCCGCACTGGACCTGCTCGACAAACCCCTGCGGATCATCGCGAGCCTGCGACAATGAGTAATTATTCGAATCCCCTCATCCCTGAAGAGCCACAAGAAGAATCGGCGGGAAACACCGAGTCCTCTTCGATTCCCGAAGAATCTCCAGCTCAAGCGGTGCGTCCGCTTGCACGCCGCCGGCGCCAGCGCCGCAGATTGATTCCGTCATCTTCGGACGAGCGGGCCGAATTCCTCGAAGACCTGGCCCACCGGGCTTACCCCACTCTCGAGTTCTTCATTTTCTCCATACTCGCCGGCGCCATCCTGGGCGCGAGCTACATGCTGGATTCCCAGGCGCTGCTCTTCCTCGGCGTTCTGCTTGCCCCCGTGATGACCCCCTGGATCGGCATGGTGCTGGCCACTGTCACCGGCTCCTGGCGCTACTTCTTCCAAACCTTCCTCGGCTTTCTGCTCGGAGCCGTATTGATTTTTGCCACCGGCGCGCTGGCCGGGTTCGCCTCACGCATCTTCATGCCCATCACGTTGACCCAGGCTTTCGTCCACACCCGGTTGTGGTGGCCGGACCTGTTCGTTTTGCTGCTGGGCGCCATCCTTTTCCCCATCTCCATCGTCCGCTCGGAGGACAAACCCATACTACCGAGCGCGATGCTGGCCTATGAGTTCTATCTGCCCCTCAGCGCCGCCGCGGTTGGGCTTGGAAGCGGTGTCAAGGGACTCTACCCCGACGGGTTGTACATATTCGTCATTCATGTATCCCTTGCCATCCTGGTGGGGATCATCACCCTGCTCATCATGGGCTTCCGTCCCTACACCCTGGCTGGGTTCACGCTGGGGACCACCATTATCCTCATTGCCATTGTGACATTGATCTTCATCAGCGGGCTGTGGACTCTAGTCCCGCCTCAATATAACCCGTTCGCGGCATCCACTCCGATGCCCAGCGCGACGCCCACCGGATTGGCGACAACCGCCCCAGCTTTTTCGCCGCAGCCCGAGTTCAGCCCGACTCCCCTCCCCCCGACGGACACACCTACAGCGACAGCTTCCGCCACACTGGTCTTCCCGACGCCCGAGACTCCGACCGCCTCACCTTCGCCGCTGCCCACCCCGATCTATGCCACGATTTTCACCGATAAGGATAACGGCGTCATTGTGCGGACAGAACCGAGCGGGCTGATCCTGACTTCGCTTTCCAATGGTTGGCTCGTGGAGGTACTGCCGGATAAGCAGGATTACGACCGAAAAATCTGGGCTCACATCCGCTTCACGACACCCCGTGATGGAACGGTGGAAGGCTGGGTCATCCAATCGTTATTACGCATGGCCACACCGGCTCCCAACTGGCAGCCCACCCTGACGCCCTCACCGTAATAAACAGAGAGCGGGAGACAACTCCCGCTCTCTTTATCTTACTAACTGGAGTTCACTTAATGACCATTCATTTCGGCACCGACGGCTGGCGCGCCGTCATCTCTGACTCGTTCACCTTCGGCAACCTGCGCATGGTGGCGCAGGCCATCGCAGACGCGGTGGCATCCGAGCATTGGGACAGCGGAGGCTACACCAATCCGTCGGCAGACCCGCGAAAAATTGTTGTGGGCTTTGATACCCGCTTCCTATCGGACCGCTACGCCCAGGATGTCGCCCGCGTCCTGGCAGCCAACGGATTCAGCGTCATGCTCACCCAGGCGGACGCGCCCACGCCGGCAGTTTCCTTCGCTGTAAAAAACCTCAACGCGATCGCGGGGGTCATGATCACCGCCTCACATAACGCGCCGCGTTACAACGGGGTCAAGCTTAAATCCTCCTATGGGGGTTCCTCCCTGCCCGAGCAGTGCCGGCGGGTGGAAGTCTATATCAATGACAACGAGGAACGCGCGCGCGGTCCCAACCTGATGGACTTCGCCAAAGCGCGCGAATTGGGACTGATCCAGAAATTCAACCCGCTGCCCGCCTACTTCGACCAACTGCGGAAGCTGATCAACACGGATATCATCGCCGACAACCCGCAGCGATTCGTGGTCGATTCGATGTTCGGCTCGGGGCGCGGCGTGATCAAATCCTTCCTGCAGGGATCCGGGTGCGAGATCGCCGAAGTGCGCGGGGAAATGAATCCCGGCTTCGGCGGTGTGCATCCCGAGCCCATCGGTCAAAACCTCAGTGTGCTGGCAGGCGCCATCGGGGCGGGGATGGGCAACTTCGGTATTGCCACTGACGGCGACGCAGACCGCATCGGCGCCATGGATGAACATGGCACTTTTGTCGACCCGCACAAGATCATGGCCCTTGCCCTGAAATACCTGGTCGAGAAACGAGGCTGGAGCGGCGCGGTGGTGCGCACGGTTTCCACCACACGCATGGTGGACCGCCTCGCTGCTCGCTATGGGTTGAAGGTTTACGAGACGCCCGTCGGGTTCAACCACATTGCCGATTACATGATGAGCGAGGATGTGCTTATCGGCGGCGAGGAGTCCGGGGGCATTTCTTTCAAGGGACACATCCCCGAAGGCGATGGACCTATCATGGGCTTGCTTCTCGTGGAGATCGTCTCCGCCTGGCACAAGTCGCTGCGCGGGCTGGTGGAGGAGCTTCTCAAAGATGTCGGACCGGCCTTCTACGAACGCGCCGACCTGCGCCTGAGCCATCCGGTCGCCAAGGCAGAGATGACCAGCTTTCTGATGGATAAAGCCCCTGTGGAAATTGGCGGACAAAAAATCGTGGAAGTGGGCAACCAGGATGGAGTGAAGTACATCGCCGCGGATGATTCATGGCTGCTTATCCGCCCCTCGGGGACCGAACCGGTGCTGCGCGTGTACGCCGAAGGGCGCAGTCCGCAGATGGTGAAGGACTTGCTGGGCTACGGCAAGCAAGTCGCCGAGAGCGTTGTCTAACAAAAAACTGGCCTCTTCAACAAGAGGCCAGTTTTTTGTTGGTCAAAGATTATTTTGCTTCGGGGGTGCTGCGTAATCGGCGCGACAGCAGGATGATCACCACCAGCACAAAACCGATGATGAACAGGCCGGGCAGGCCGACCTCATCCGCAAAGCCGGTGGCAGGGACGTCGCCCAGCGCAGTGGATGTAGGGAAGACGGTCAGTTCGGCCAACGCAGCCTGGGTGTAGAGCGCAGCAACCGTTTCAGTGACCGGGTCTGGTGTGGCGGTTTCCAAAACGATCGGTGTCGCAGTAAACAAGGCAACGACCGGGGTGGGCGAAGCCAATGCTGCAAGGGCTTCAGCCGTCCTGGTGGCTTCCTTCTGGCGGTTTGCGGCGACTGCCTGGGCTGTGGCGGCGATGCTCCCAGAGTCGAGGGTGGCTGTGGCCATCAAGGCCTGGGCGGTGCTGGTCGCGCCGCCGGCAATGGCAGTGTTTGTGAGCAGCACGGCTGTCTGCTGGACAGATTGGGAAGCATTCTGGCGCGGGAGCAGGAAGAAAGCATAACCCGCCATGCAGACCAGAATCAGCAGGATGACTCCGCCAATGATTCCCGCGGCAATTAAAAACGTACGGTTGTTGGAACCTTCAGGCGCACCGTCCTCGCCACCCTCGGGCATATCTCCTTCCGGCATATCCGAGAAGGACGATTGCTTGTTCTCATCATCATCAAAGATAAAGCTATCTCCCATAGGTGCTTCTCCTCATTGCTGATATTATCACGAAAAGGTCATCCCAGGACTTCAAGGTTGACCAGCGGGACAACCAGTTGTTCATTGGATTCAAGGCGGACATCCGCGCACACGGCCTTTATGCCGTTCGGCAGGATGACAGGCACGGACCGCACGACCTCGAGCGTGCCCACAGCTCCCTGGCGCGGGTTGCGCAACAGGCGGACGATCTGCCCGGGCGCAAACACCTCCAGGTCGCGGGGCAGCGGTGGTTCCTGGGCAACGGGCAGCGGGATCACGACCTCAGGCCGGGTGCCGGCGTAGCGGTCGAAGGGTTCGGCGTTGACCGCCACTTCCCGCTTCTCATTGGTGCTCAACAGCTTGTGGGCTGCCATGTTCATGTTGCGGCGGCCGAGTCCATCAACGACAAGAATCGGATATTTCATCTGCATGGCCAGCGGGACAAGCGACGGTGCCATACTGCCCAGGATCATTCCGCGGATCGGCAGGTCGGTCGCGTTGCGGAAAACCTTCTCGTCCCCGACGTGCCCGGCCAGGATGATCGACCCTCTCAGGCTGACATCCACATCGGCAGGTTGAAGCACATGATTCGGCTGCTCGGCCAGATTGATCATCAGGCCGTATTCCATGCGGCCGTTTCCCCAGATTCCCTGTACCAGCGCGCCGGTGGTCTGGATGACAATGCCGCGATTCTCGATGATCTGAGCAACGATACCGGGATAGCCCGCGCGAAGTTCAAAGGGTGTTTCGCCCACCTCCAGCATCAACTGCCCCCCGCCGATGGCGACCACACGTCCCTCGCGGGGTGCTTTCACCGAGCGGGGAATGATCCCGTCGCTGCGGGCAATGACAGCATTTTTTGCTAGCTTGTCGCCGCGCGAGCACTTGATGAGGCGGTCCGCTTTGGCCGGAGGGACGCCGAGAGCATGGGCAACATCGATCAGGATGTGTTCCCGGGCGATGGTGGTCTCCGCCACGACATCGGCAGGCGCGACCTTGTCGCCGGAACGCACCTGGATGGTCCCGGCCGTCGGGAGCATGCGCGTGCGGATGATGGTCGTCAGGGGGATGATATGAGTCACAGGCGCCAGCATGATCAGCCTCCCACCGTCCACAGCCATTTCTTGAGCAGCTCGCGTCTACGCGCCGCATCAGACGGCAGGCGCAGGGGGCGTCCGCGGGCGTCGATCACCACGCCGAGCGCAGAACCCTGGACTCCGTCCACCCGATAGGCACGTCCAAAGCCGATGCCCGCATCCGTACGCCCGACCGGTTCCAACCGCAGATTACCCGTGCGGCCGACCACCAGCGGGATGATTTCGATCGCTCCCTGCTTGGCCTCCACCATGGTTTCTTCACCGTTGTCGTATGTCAGGCGGGCGCGCAGGATGAGCGTACCGGCGCCGGCATTGCTGAGCGGAGAGATCACCGCGCCCAGGTTGATAAATGCCCCCGACTCGATGACATGGATGGGCAGGAGTGTGTTGCACTCCGCCGCCGCACCGAGGATGCCCAGCAGATTTCCCTGGTCGAGAATGAAGGTCGAAAACCCTGTCGGCTGTATGGCATCCAACAGCATCAACAGGCTTTGTCCGAGCGTGGGTGCCGCAGCGAAAACACTTCCGCTGGCGAAGATCGGGTCGAAGTTTGGCATCAGGCCGGCGCGCGGCGGACGGGCTTTGGGAAGATTGCCCAATGCCTGCCGGACGGCTAGATAAAGGATCTGCCGGGCAAGCGACTGCTCGATGGCAAGTTCTTCAGTCGTGGCTGGAATGGTCGCCGGATACATCGCCTTGGTGTACATGTAGTCGCGCACAATATCGGCGGAAATATCGATGGGCAGCCACTGCATGGCTTCTTCAATAGTGGTATGGCGCAAAAGCCCGCTGAGCGGTTCGCCCAATCCGAAATGAGGGAAGACGTTCAAGCTCAGCCGCCCCCCCATCGCCCCCGAAACAGTGGTCGATGAGGCGCCCAGGTCCACGTTCATTGTGGCCTTCTCCGAGATGTTGCTCAGGAAACGGATCATCCGTCCCTGGGCGAACGATGTCGGAAAGAGCTTTCCTCCTGAAAGGGCACTGATCTCCTCCACGCCCATCATCTGCCGCTGTCGGATTCTTGGGTACATCGAGGCAAGTTCTTTTTCCGCCGGCTCGAGGTTCTCAATTTCAAGCGAGGGACGAATATTGGGGCTGAAATGGAGCATCGGCACCAGTTTTTCAAAGGATGCCTTGACTTCATCCGCGAGGTCCTGGTTTCCCGCATAAAGCACAGCAGGCCGTTTGTCTTCAGGCAGGAGATAGCAGGAAAGCCCGACGACCTCCAGGACTTTTTTCATGGTATGGGACGCCCCGCCCTCGGTCCCGCCAGAGATCAGGATCAGGTCCGGCATCTGGCGGAGAATCGCATCCACCTGTTCGTGGGTCTGCCGCTTGTCGTTCATCCCAATGACGTCCACCAGGCGTAAATATGTTGAGTGGGCCAGTTTTTGCACACTCTCAAGGGAGACTTCGGACAACAGCCCGAAAACAACGGTCTTGATCGCCGGACCGGCAGAGAGGATGCTGACCAGGTTATCCACCCCGGTCCCTTCGGGCTGTGCTGGCAGGATAAGATGTTTATCGTCATCCATGAGCCGGCGTCCGATGAGCACTTCCAGATCGGCAATGGCCTGCCGTACACCCTGGCCAAGGTCGTTGACCGGGGCTGCGGCTGTGGTGGGAGATTGTCCAACGGCAATAAATCGATAACGCCCGTCGACCACATCGAAATAGGACGCTCGTGTGGTGGTTGAGCCGATATCAAGTGCCAGGAGGGAACTGCCTTCAATCAACGAAGTGGGCATAAGAGTTTAAAAGAATGAAAGAATAAAACTCCAGATAAAATACAAACGTCCGATCAGGGCTGAGACCACAGCCGCATAAGCGCCGGTGAACAGCACGCCAAAGGTCACGGCAATGAAGAACTGACCGATAAGACCTAATATGCGCATGACCGGGTTGGTTGAACCAGTGCCGCTGGCGGATGACTTTACTCCGAAATGGAAATAAGCCAGTGTGGTTACTGTGCCCAGCAGCATGATGGTGCCTTCAGCAAAATTCTCGACGATGGAGCCGATGCCGGTGCTATCCTCCAATCCAAATGGTGCAATGGCAGCGATGAATTGAGGAATGATCGTGCCGATGAGCGCTCCCGCAATCGCAACGGCAGCGCTGACGCCCACCATGAAAGCCATCGAAGCGCTTCCAAGCCAGCTGATGCGTGGAAACATCTTCATTAGCAGGAGCAGGCTCAGCAGGATCGGCACCAAAAGCACGGGGAGGTTTTCCAGGGGCGCGTCGACCAGAGGCATGATCACCTTGGGAAGGATCACCTGGTACAGCGCCACGGCGCCCACATAGCCCGCGGAAACCCCGACGAAAATATACACCGCAATGCGGAACAGCGGGTTGTCGCCCACCAGGTAGCTGAGTACCATGATGGTCAGGATGCAACTGATTAGACCGAGGATAATGTCAACCGGCTGCATGTCTCAGGCCTCTTCTTCCTTCCGGGCTAGGCGGGATTGCCAGGCAGCGATCAACGCCCAGACGCCGCCCACCACGATGATAACCTCTGCCACAAAAAAGGCCACAGCAAACGCATCCCAGAATAGGCGGGCTGTCGCCGGGCGTCCGGTGATCTGTTCGTAATATGCGCCGCCGAAGAGTCCGGTCACCATGCCCTGAACCTGCTTTGAGTCATAATAGGGCAGGATCATTGGTTCGGACTGCGCGCTGATCACCATAAGCAGGGGGGTGGCTCCCAATGGCAGCCTGGATTGTTCTATCCAAACCTGGGCGGTCTCCGAGCCGTCCACGAGAATGACCATCGCGTCAAAGTCGCTCAACTGACTTGTATCTGCCAGGAAGCTTCTGGGGTCAGACCAAACCTGTTCCCCTTCGACATCCACTGAAATTGTCTCTGAAGGATTGGTGGCAAAATTGTATATGCCGGCTGCTCCGCCCGGAATGTATCCCAGGTTGATGAAGCTGTCCCCGCCCAGGTAATTGAAAGAACTCAGGTAGGTCGCAAGAAGCAGGTTGGCCTGCACGGACCCGGTAGGCAGGGAGGATACGGCTGTGATGGTCGCCCCTTTTTCCATCAGTTGAGCAAGCACAGGCGCCGAAGAGGTCGCCATCTCGCCGGAGAATGCCGGTTCATAATCGAACACCACCAGCACATTCGGGGTAGAGGGCAGCGCAGTGATGACCTCATTGGCTGCCAGCAGTTCGGGCGGGTAGAGGGCATTGACAGGTGTAAGTGTTGACCCTAAAACGATGGGAATGGCAACCAGGATGATCAATACCAGGGCAATCATCCAACGCAGGAACTTGTTGTAATGCAAGCGGCTGCGGTGTTTGACTTTGGCCGCGTCAGATTCGCTGGAGAGTAAACCTTCCAGCAAGGCAGCATTGTTTTGCTGCCCGGTATTGACCTGCAACTTGCTGGAATAAGCCGCGGGTCGGCGGATGGTAATCAGCCCGGGCACAAAAGGCAGGACATTCTGGAAACCGGCCAGCGGTCCCTGGCTCTCTACGAATTGCTCATCGTCCATTTCCCCGGTTGTTTCAGCGATCACCGATTCGACCGGGCGCATTGCCCGCACCCAGGCCGGCAGTTCGCTGGGGCTCAATGATTCAGATGCACCGGCAGCGGGTTCGCCGGGAATCTGAGCAGCCGCCGTTGCTGTTTCGGAAGGTGTAACCCCGGAAAGCCAGTCCGGCATTTCCATGGCGAAGGCGTCCTCCCCTGCCATGGGCTGGTCTGTAAACACGGAGGCGGCTTTGGCGGTCGCGACCGTCGCGGCAGCGCCTACCAGCCAGTTGGGTGTTTCGCCTTTCTCAGCCGGGGGTTGTTCACCAGCAGATGGCACAGGCGGCAAAGGAGCTGTGGGTTTCTTTGCCGGTGCGACAGGGCCTGGTGCGCCGGGAAGTTCGGAAAGCCAGTCGGGGAGATCATCATCGCTGGAAAGCGTTCCAGCTGGCAGGTCGAAAGACTGAGAAACAGGCTGCGGTGCAGCGGGAACAACAGCTTCTGGAAGCCTGGATGGAGTTTTAGGGACTTTTTCCTCGTCAGAAGCCCGTGCGCCGGCAGCCATCGCCCCGGCAGCGGCAGGAGCCAGCCAATCGGGAATCCCGCCACCGGCCGGTTCAGTGGTCATGGGAGTATCAGCAGCAGACTGACTTCCGGCGAACCCGGACAGCCAGTCCGGTTCCGCTTGAGAGGGCTGCGAAGATGGAATGGCAGGTGCCGCAGGTTGGCCTGCCTGGGCTGACAAAAGCCAGTCGGGAAGCCCTTCAGAGGATGCCGGTATCGCGGGTGGAATTTCAGCAGACGGTTGATCTGCCTTAAAATCGGACAGCCAATCCGGCAGATCACCGGAGGCTGCCGGAGCAGGACTCTCAATTTCAGGTGTGGCAGGTTGGACGAAGGCAAGCCAATCAGGGATGGGGGCTCTGGCTGAGTCGGCAGGCTCAGAAGAAGGTGGCACTCCGCCAGGCTGGTTTTCCAACGCCTTCCTCCGCTTCAACCAATCGGTTACGCCGGTGGGCAGGGGAGTACCGGCTGTTTCAGGTGCTTTTCCCTCGGGGGCGGACATGAACCATTCCGCCGAATCCGCTTTAGATATCAGGGGTTCATCCTGCCCGGTTTTCCCAAATCCCGGAGGTTCATTATAGAACCCCGGCCATTGGGAGGCATCCCCGCCCTTGGCTGCCTTTTGATCCTCCTGCAAACGCTGGAACCAGTCCACGTTGTCCGAGGCAGGCTGCGAAGCAGCCTGCTTGGCGGCCTGGGCTTCTTCGTCGACGCTTTGCTTGACGCCCAGAAGCCAGTCGGGAATATCTTCGTCGCCGCCCTTGGCATCGGACAAACCTGCCAGCCAATCTGTGGACTCGGGTTGAATGGAGGGCGCGTCACCCTTGCCGGATTCCGATTCAAGACGGGAAAGGAAATCCTCGTCGGTCTCTGAAGCTGAAAGTGAAGGCTGGGGCGCTGACGGTGCCGCGTTGGGGTTGGGGTTCTGCAGCTCCCCGGTCTCCGGTTTTTTTCGAAGATCCTGCAGCCAATCGGGCAGGGCATGCTCGAGTTCTGCAGTGCTTTTCCGGGTGGGTTGATCGCCGGGGTGGATGGATTCAAAGTTCGCAGCAGCGATGTCGCCGGTGAGAGGAGTGAGCCGCGCACCGCACACTTTGCAGGTTCCCAGCCCTTCGGGATTGGGCGTGGAACACATCGGGCAGCGCACGTCACCCATTATTTACCCCCATACGGGCGGTCCGCGCCGAAGAGGATGCGCAAGCCGGTCATCAACGTGCCCAACGCCACACCGAGCAGAATACCGCGCGCGCCGGCAGCTGCCGGCACCTGGGCAATGATGGGGCGCAGCCAGTCGGAGAAGAAGGGGACCGGTCCAAGGAAAGGCAGAGGTGCTGTCCCAAGAAAAATGATGAGTGCCGTGATGATGAAGGTGATGCTCATGAAATTCGCCCGCCAACGAAGGAGACGAATCGTCGCATATAGCAGGCTGACGGCCAGCAGCGCCATCAAGCTGGTCTCAACCGGGATCTGTATCGAAAGGAACACAAAATCCATGGCGGGGCTGGTCGGGCCGAGAAACAGTCCAAGGGTGAATGTTCCGAGCAGGAATACAAGCAGGAGCACGCTGTATGCAGCTTCTTTTTTATTCTTCAGTTTTTGTGTGTGAACCGAGAAAAGGTTGGCAATTCCGACAAACACTGCGACGGCTGCCAGGATCATCAACCAGTTCAAGAAGGCAACACGAAGAGTAACGAATAAAGGCACCCCGGGCAGGAAATATCCCAGCAGGACAACCACGCCAGAGACAATGGCAATAATTGCGAGGAAGAATGTCGTGATGATTCTCACAGTATCCCCACAAGCTTCAACAGCGCCCCCACCACAACGGCGATGATAAATACCCAGCGGAGAAGGTCCTGAACCCTCAGGCTGGCGTTATGCACCGCCCCCGCCTGGACGTAAGCCCCCACCGCATAGAGTTCCTCGCCGATCAACGGATTGGACCCGGAGGCAAAAAGCACTGCCTGAGCCGGAATATTGTCACTGGCTACCATGGTGAAGTTGTCCTGGCGTTCGGCGGCATCCGCCAACAAGGCGACCTCAAGCCCAAAATTCCCCACGATCACATTGGTGGAGATATTTTCATCGTGCATTACAGGGATGGCGCCAGCCACATAGGAGAAGGGGGTCAGGCCGGTGACGCGCCCGGTAGAAGCGTCGTAACGCTCTGGAGCGACCGCCGCTACATAGGAGGCTTTGAGCGTGTCCTGTGAGAGAACTGCCAAAGCCCCATCACCTGAGGTAACCACGGAAGGGCGGTCGCTGACCGAGGTCAGTTCCGCCACACGCCGAACGGTAGCCAGCCCGACAAATGCGGCTGCGCTCCAAGGATTGTTCAAACCACCGCGTCCGATGGAGAAATGGACGCGCGAGCCATCTTCGATGGCAAGCCCTATGGCGCGCCGCATGCGGGCAAACGTTGGAATTTCGCGCAGGGTATACGGAAATTCCTTTTTAAGCAGGGCGAAAACCAATGTCAACACAGCGCTGACGATAAGCAACGCCAGCCCGCCATACAGGATGATTTCGGAATTATAGTTGCTCACGATGCGGCTCCATTTTTCAGGAAATCAATGAAAGCACGAGCCTCGGTACGATCTTCCAGCAAACCTGCCAGGGTGCTGGTTTTCTCAAACGAAAGGAATGGCGAAAGAAGAGGTTGTCCGATATAGATCAATTGAGCGCCCAGCAATCCCAACGGTGCTCCAGCTTCGAGCGCCCAGGCAGCAAAACCTTCCATTCCCCATTTCTTTAAGGAATCTGCCCATTGGTTCCAAATGGCATGCTGTGTATGCATTATTTAAAGTATAGCATAAAAAATAGAACAACTGTTATGTATTGTAGTACGCCGGCAAGTGACGGTCAAGACACCGGCATGGTATATACACCACAAAGTCGATGGTCAAAAAATAGACGATTTTACCTGAGAAAGCCCCACTACATCTTCTATTATATACCAATTTACCCAAATAGGTGGGGGACCTTGGATATCTACCTGCCATGGGTGCTGGTCAGAATGAACGCTCCCAAAAACCCATAGTTGCCGGTTTTATGGACAATTGTTATCTTGCATCGAGCTTATTTTTGAAAACTTTATACTCCTGTTCCTTTCCTTCCACTTTCGACCACCGTTTAATTTCTATCAAATCGACAGCCTGACTCCTGGCAACCAGGACTGCCTGAGCGAGTCCCTGCTGGTCATTCCAAAAATAAAAGGCGCATAACCTGTCCTTCACGCAATCGGTGGCAGACAGGATGCGCAACGTCCCCGTTTTCAACTTAAACTCGCTGATTGCCACCACTGGTTCTTCTCCAACCGAGAGAGGGCCGTCGGGAAACTCCACAATGAATGGCGTATCAGAATTGAGAAAATGCCGTCCCTGTTCATGGAAGCCCAACTCTTCCATCGCCGATCTTATTTTGCTTCGTTTCGTGAAGCTGGTGTTGATCAGGTCCAGACCCTTTGAAACGTACTGGTTGCTGCTGTAGAACGACACCGCGCTTCCGCCCGACAGCACAACCCGGATCCCGTTTCTGAGCAAGAAATCTTGAATATAGGCAGCCAGTTCGCTTTGGCTCATATCCTTGATTTTCTTCACAGGCTTTTCCCCCTCGCTTGCGGCCGGCGCCTGTTCATGGTCAGCTCTTCCTGTTCGGGGATTGGATAAAACGATAGCGCCTTCTCGAGCAGCGCCTTTAACTCCTTTAGAAACGGGTAACGCGGATTAAATCCATAAGGGCGGGTCCTCCCGACCTCCCGGCTGACCAACACACCGCCTGCCTCCAGCCTGTCCAGTTGTTTCTGAATGGACTTCAAATCTGTCTTGAAAAAACGCGCAATTTCACGCGGATAACCTTCCTCCCGCGAGAAGATGTACACCAGCACCCGTTCGGCGCTTTTTGAACCAAGCAGTACTTCAATCATGCCCGAATCCCCATTGACGGATAATAGCAGTCATATGACGTATTATTTCCGTCATTATATCATCTTTCATGAGTTGTTCAGCTGATTTTTGGGTATCTACTTCCAGAAGAAGAATTGACTGTATCCCAAAGCGATCTCCTGAAAGGGGATGCCCAGTATTGAAGTGATGAACAGCGTGATGGTCCCGAAGATATCGCCAATCATCGGGACCTGCCACATCAGGACAAAAATGATCAGCATCGCCGACCCGCCGATTCGCGAGATGGTCTCGCGCAGGCCAGGGTTGAGATAAGGTGCGATGATTCCGAATCCGTCCAGGGGCGGCAGGGGGATGAGGTTGAGCACGACAGCGGTGACTTGCAGGTAGGCCAGAAAGGAAAGCGCGGGGGCGATGCTGGCTTGCCCGAGAGGCGTGAAGGTCAACAGCACGCCGAGAATGAACGCCACGATAAAGTTCGCTGAGGGGCCTGCCAGCGACACCGCGCTCAGCCAGCGCCGGTCGCGGATGCGCCACGTTTCGATGTAGACCGCTCCGCCGGGCAGGCCGATCCCGCCCAGGGCAAGGAAGATCAACGGCATCAAAATGGAATAAACCGGATGAGTGTACTTGAGCGGGTTAAATGTTAGATAGCCCTTCTCGCGGACGGAGGTATCCCCGCCGTGATAGGCAACAAAGGCATGCGAAAATTCGTGCAGGCAAAGTGAAAAGATCCAGCCTATTAACACGACAATAAAAACAGTCAGGTCCATCTTCTTTCCTCCCTAGCTACCGGTAACCGTTCGGGTGGCTCTGGTGCCACTCCCAGGCGCTCTGGATGATGTCTTTGAGCGCCGGGTGCTGTGGAGCCCAGCCCAGTTCGCGGCGGATCTTGTCCGAGGAGGCTACCAACCGGGCAGAATCTCCCTCGCGGCGTGGATGTTCCAGGGCGGGGATAGCCTTACCTGTCACCGACCTCGCCGTCTCGATCACTTC
>Ga0315287_10004018_pt1 | contig 14276 bp, 16 predicted proteins | sample YL17G11_0_MG_FD_205037 | JGI IMG/M metagenome (GOLD analysis project Ga0315287, IMG submission 205037) | Sediment microbial communities from Yellowstone Lake, YNP, Wyoming, USA - YL17G11_0 | ecosystem: Environmental > Aquatic > Freshwater > Lake > Sediment | place: USA: Wyoming | collected... | reverse complement strand
GCGTTGCAGTTCTCGCAGCCGCCGCCCTTGAGCAGCAGCTTCACCTCGATGTCGTCCTTCGCCCACTGGTGGAAGTGGATGACGGGCGTGCCGGGCCCGAGGTTGTTGCCCGAATTCTTTCCCGTGATCGAGTCGACCGAGTTGGGTCGCAGCTTGCCGCGCCTGGTCGCCTCGGCCACCGCCAGGCGGATCTGCTCGGCCATCCAGAGCTGGTCGGAGCCCCGGGGCACGTGGATCTCGAAGGTCGGCATGCCGGTGTCCTGGCAGATCGCGCCTTCGCCATCGGCGGCCTGGTCGATGTTGACGTTGATGATGTTGAGCGCCTGCGAAGCGCGCGTGTCAGGGGTCTCGATGTTCGACGCCACTCTCATGGCGGCACGCACGTCGGGAGGCAGCTCCGTCGATGTCTTGACGATGAGTTCGAGGAGGCTTGGGAAGAATTCTGCTAACATGGCGCAGAGTATACAGCACGTTTTTCACGACCGGGTAAACCGCACGGACACCGCCAGATGCGGGTGCTCTCCTCACTTCTCGCCCTCGTCCTCCTCATCGTTGCGCTGCCGGCGGCGGCACAGTCGAAATCCGCCCACGGCAAGCTGTTTCCGCCCCAGGACCTCGGCCTGCTCGAAGGCCCGGATCGCGATCTGTGGCAGTTGCCAGGCCAGATCATGGACGCGCTGGGCGTCGCTGAAGGATCGGTGGTCGCCGACATCGGCGCCGGCGGCGGCTGGTTCACCATCAGGCTCGCGCGCCGCGTCGGCCCGAACGGGATCGTCTATTCCGAGGACATCCAGCCCGAGATGCTCGAAGCGACGGGGCGCCGCGTTTCCAAGGAAGGCTTGCGCAACGTACGGACCGTTCACGGCACGGTCGATGATCCGAAGCTGCCCGCCGGTGCGCTCGATGCGGTGCTCATCGTCGACACCTACCACGAGATTGAGTACCCGGTGGCGCTGCTGCGCAATATCGCGACATCGCTGAAGCCCCAGGGCCGCGTCGGTGTGGTGGACTTCAAGAAGGACGGACTGGGCCCCGGACCGGCCCTCGAGGACCGCGTCGACCCCGACGTCATCGTGCGTGATGCGGAGGCGGCGGGCCTGAAGCTGGTCCGTCGCGAGACGTTCCTGCCCTACCAGTTCCTGCTGATCTTCGCGAGGCAGTGATGCCATGCCTCGCGACCGCCGCAGGCCCGTCCGCCTCCGCGCGAAGCGCTACGGCGAGACCTCGACGGAGCTCGAAGAGCGTAGTCGGGGCGGAGGCGGTCAACAGGGTAACTACCGCCCGATGAGCTTCCAGACGCCGGGTAGCACCGCGCCGGCGACGAAGAGCTTCACGACGTCCGCGACGATGAACGGGTAGAGGCCCGTCTGCAGCGCTGTCTGCAACGCCTGTGCGCCGACAGCGGGCGTCAACTGGATCGTGAGCCACGAGAGGCCGCTCGCGAAGATGACCGCGAGGCCCGCGGCCATGGCCGCTACCGACGTGAGGTAGCGCCGATCGAAGCCGCGCTCGGCGAGCCGGCCCGCGACAAACGCCGCCAGCGGGTAGGCCATCAGGAAGCCGCCGGTCGGGCCGATCAGCCGCAGCGCGCCCTGCGGCAGCAGCGGGGAGGCCGCAAACACCGGCAGGCCCGCGAGGCCGACCAGCAGGTACAGCACCTGGCTGGAGAATCCGAGGCGCGCCCCGAGCGCCGCGCCGCCAAGCAGCACGACCATCGGCTGCAGCGTCAGCGGCACCGGCGTGAACGGCAGCGGGACGCTGACCTGGGCGGCGGCGGCGGTCAGGACGGTCACAAACACCACGGCGGCCCACCGGATGGCCCGCGCCGACCCGAGGGTGACTTCGTCCGTCATCGACAGCAGCAGGCTTGGGCGTGCGTTCAGCATGGTTGGGAGATCTTAGCATGGGGATTGGGGATTAGGGATTGGGGGTTGGGGCTGACCACGTGAAGCCAGCCCGGGGAATGAACGCATCCTCAATCCCCAATCCCCAATCCCTACTCCCCAATCCCTGCCTGCTATACTGGATTGTTGCCGCCGATGCCGACCACGCCGCTGAGCCTCACCGTGAGCCCGATCGAGACGGCCGAGGTCGTGCGCCTGGCCGAGGGCGAGTCCCCGGACGGCCAATTCGGGGCCGTGGCGACCTTCATCGGGACGGTGCGCAGGGAGCACCTGGGCCGGCAGGTGGCGTACCTCGAATACGAGGCCTACGAACCGCTGGCCGAGAAGGCGCTGGGCCTGATCGCCGGCGAGGTCGCGGGCCAGTGGCCGGCCGTCCGCCTGGCGATCCAGCACCGGACGGGCCGGCTCGCGCCGGGCGAGGCCAGCATCGTGATTGCGGCCGCCTCGCCCCACCGGGCCGAGGCGTTTCAGGCCTGCCGCTACGCGATCGAGCGCGTGAAGCAGATCGTGCCGATCTGGAAGCGCGAGGTCTTTGCCGGCGGCGAGGCGTGGGTCGAAGGGGCCCCCGCGGACCCGTCGGACGAGGGCGCACGGCAGGCCGCCTACAGGAGCGCATGCGGGTAACGATTCGGTTGTTCGCGCGGCTGCGAGATCTGGGCGGCAGCGGCACGCTGACGCGGGACGTGGCCGACGACGCCAGCGTCGACACCGTGTGGCAGGCGCTCGCGCAGGAATTCCCGGCGGTCGCCCCGCTCCGGGCGTCGATCGCGGTGGCGGTCAACGCGGAGTACGCGACGTTCACGACCCGGGTGATGGATGGCGACGAGGTCGCATTCCTCCCGCCGGTGTCTGGTGGATAGAGAGACTGACGTCATGCTCGACAAACTGAATTCGGTCGAAGCGAAATACGACGAACTGCTCGGACTGCTCGGCGATGCCAACGTCCAGGCCAATCAGTCGCAGTACCGGACGCACGCGAAGGCGCTGGCGGAGATCGAGGACGTCGTCGAGAAGTTCCGCGAGTACAAGATCGTGGTGTCCCAGATCACGGAGACCGACGAATTGGCGACGAGCAGCGACCCGGAGATGCAGGCCCTCGCGCAGGAGGATCTGCCGGCGCTCAGAGCGCGGGCCGAGACGCTCATCGCCGAGATCAGGGTCCTGCTCATTCCGAAGGACCCGAACGACGAGAAGAACGTCGTCCTGGAAATCCGCGCGGGGACGGGCGGCGACGAGGCGGCGCTGTTCGCCGCGGATTTGTTCCGCATGTACAGCCGGTTCGCGGAACGATCGGGCTGGCGGGTCGAGGTGCTGTCGAGCAACGAGAACGGCATCGGCGGCATCAAGGAAGTCATCGCGTCCATCGAGGGACGCCGGGTGTACAGCAAGCTCAAGTACGAGAGCGGCGGGCACCGCGTCCAGCGCGTGCCCGCGACGGAGGCGAGCGGCCGCATCCACACCTCGACGGCGACCGTGGCGGTGCTGCCCGAGGCGGAGGAGGTGGACGTCCAGATCGACGCGAAGGACCTGCGCATCGACACCTTCTGCTCGAGCGGCCCCGGCGGACAGAGCGTCAACACGACGTACTCGGCCGTGCGCATCACGCACCTCCCGTCGGGCCTGGTCGTGTCGCAGCAGGACGAGAAGTCGCAGGTCAAGAACCGGGCAAAGGCCATGAAGGTGCTGCGCGCGCGCCTCTACGAGATGGAGATGCGCAAGCAGCAGGACGCCATCGCGAAGGACCGCAAGAGCCAGGTGGGCACCGGCGAGCGCTCGGAGAAGATCCGGACCTATAACTTCCCGCAGAGCCGCATCACCGATCACCGCGTCAACTTCACCACGCACCGGCTCACCGACGTCCTCGACGGCAACGTCACCGAGTTGATCGACGAGGTAGTGACCTACTACACGGCCGAGCGGCTCAAGGAAGCGACGACGGTGACAACCTGATGATTCAATCGGGGTTCGGGATTGGGGATTCGGGGTTCGGGCCGTGAGATACGCGTCCGCCTACTGGCTACTGGCTACTGGCTACTGACCCTGCATGCCGCCGCCATCGACGCTCCAGGGGCGCATCACCGACGCCCGCCGCCGCCTCGAGCGCGCGGGGATCGAGCCGTCCGAGGCAGCCCTGGACGCCCAACTGCTCGCCCGCCACGCGCTCGGCGGATGGGAACGCGGCCAGCTCATCGCCGGCATGCGCGATCCGGTGCCGGCCGGTTTTGACGAGGCCTTCGAGCCGCTCGTGCGGCGGCGCGAAGCGCGCGAGCCCACGGCGTACATCACCCGTCATCGCGAGTTCTGGAACATCGAGATCGAGGTCGCGCCCGGCGTCCTCGTCCCGCGCCCCGAAACCGAGTTCGTCGTCGAAGAGGTGCTCGGCCGCGTGCGGGACGGCTCGGGGCCCCTGCGCATTGCCGATGTCGGCACCGGCAGCGGGTGCCTCGCCGTCGCCCTCGCGCGCTGGCTGCCCGCCGCGCTCGTCACGGCGATCGACGAGTCGCCGGTCGCGCTGGCGATGGCCGCCCGCAACGTGACGGCGCACGGCGTGGCCGCACGCGTGTCGCTCGTGCGCGGCGACCTGCTCGACACGCACCGGGGACCGTTCGACGTCATCGTGTCGAACCCGCCCTACGTGCCGGCTGGTGACATCCCGACGCTGCCGCGCGAGGTGCGGGACTACGAACCGGTCGGCGCGCTGGATGGCGGCCCGGACGGCCTCGGCATCATCCGCCGGCTCGTGCCGGAGGCCGCCTCGCGGCTGGTCGACGGCGGCTGGCTCGTGTTCGAGTTCGGCTTCGGCCAGCGCGACGGCGTGCGCGCGATCGTCAAGGCCGAGCCGATGTTAGAGTTGATCGCGGTTCGAGAGGACCTGGCGGGCATCCCGCGCGTTGCCGTGGCGCAGCGTCGGTTTGCGGCGTCAGGCCCGAGTCCCGAATCCCGAATCCCGAACCCCGACTGAGGAGCGTCCGATGTCCTGTCTCTTCTGCCGCATCATCAACGGCGAGATCCCGTCGAAGACGGTCTTCGAAGACGCGTCGATGATCGCGTTCCACGACGTCAACCCGCAGGCGCCGGTGCACGTGTTGATCGTGCCGCGCAAGCACGTGGCCACGCTGAACGATCTCGCGCCCGAGGACAGCGCGCTCATCGGCGACATGACGCGCCGCGCGGCCGCCATCGCGAAGGACCTCGGCATCCACGCCCGTGGCTACCGCACCGTGTTCAACTGCAACAGCGAGGCAGGCCAGACGGTGTTCCACATCCACCTGCACCTGCTGGGCGGACGTCCCATGCACTGGCCGCCGGGGTAGGACTGTCAGGAGCCGGCTGAAGCCGGCTCCCACGTCTGTCACGTCGACCGGCAGAGCACTGAGGCGTGTGGTCGTGGCTGTCGGCTTCCCCGGCCTGAGCGAAGTCGAAGGGAGTCGGCACCTGAGACTACGCCGTCGCCACCGCCTTCACGTCGAACTGCGGCGGGTGCTCCAGGTGCTTCTTCACCGCGCACTGGTCCGCGGCCCGGATGAGCGCATCGTAGTACTTCTCCGGGAACGACGGCGGCACCTCGATGTTGAGGCGGATGGTGCCGACCAGCCCCGTGACGGGATTTCGCTCTGCCTGCTGGACGATGCGGATCCCTTCTGTCGGAAGGCCGCGCTGCTTGCAGAAGCCCAGTACGTAGATGCCCGCGCAGGTCCCGATCGAGGCAAGGAACACGGCAAACGGCGTCGGCGCGGAACCCTCGCCGCCGCCCTGAGGCGGCTGGTCGGTCTGCACGGTGTGCCCGCCGAACTCCGCGTTGACGCGCGCACCGCCCGGGAACGAAATGATCATGTCCATCGTGGAAGGATGCAGCCGGGCGGAGTTTGGTTACGCCGGGCCAGGCTCCCGGCGCGTGAGCCGGTAGCGCCCCTCGCGCGGCCCGGGGCCGAACGCGAAGCCGGTGACCCGGTACCCGCCATTGAGGTAGCGGCCGAAGAGCTGGCGCGAGGCCATCCGCCAGTCGTGCCCCAGTTCCGGTGCGCGCTCCAGCATCTCGTTGTAGCCGGCGGGAATCGCGATCGCCAGTTCGTCGGCCTCGCACGTCAGGTCCACGCACGCGCAGGCCAGCCACCTGCCGTTGTCGGCGACGGTATTGGCGACGGGAACGTCACCCTTCATCGGCTCAGGCATGCGGCGGGGAGGGGGCGCCGACGGCACAGCGTCCGCCCCGAGCAACTCAACGACCTGGGGCGACCGCATCCACCACTGCGCGATGAACCGATCCGTCGGCGTGCCCTTGTGCAGCGGGCTGCTTGAGTCGCCGTAGACGTTCAGGACGTAGTCCTCGACGACGACGCCGAGGCGGTTGAAGTTGAGGTGGGCGTTCACGGCCACGAGCGGATCGTAGGTCCACTCCATCAGGTCGAGTCCCATCTCGATCGCCATCCGCCGCTGCTCGAGTTTCAGGTCCCGCCCGATGCCGGTTGCTCGGTAGTCGGCGATGACGCCGAGCATGTGCGACCACTGCATCGGCGTGCCGTGCTTGAGCCCTGCCAGCGAGTAGACGAAGCCGATCATGCGGTCGCCGTCGAACGCGCCCAGGAGAATGCCGCCACGCTTCACGGTGATCACGAACACGGGGATCCCGACGGCATCGTCGGAGTCCTCGTACCCCCAGATGAGCTTTTCGAGTTCGAGCACCTGGCGGAACTCGTCGATGGTATGGAGGGGACGGATGGTCATGGCGCGGCGCAAGGGGCTAGGGGCTCGGCCGCCTTCGCCAAGGCTACGGCGCCCTTCGGCGTGTTGAAACCTGGTCCTGCGAGTAGCAGCGCCGGGAGCTCCGCCAGCGACGCGATCACCGGCACGTCTTCGTAGCCGGGGCCGAGCGCGCGCTGGAGCGGGCTGGTGAGGCCGGCGCCGTCGCGGCGCAGCAGCACGGCGCGCATGCCGATCTGGCGCGCGCCTTCGATGTCGTGGGTCACGCTGTCGCCCACCATCACGGCCTCCCCCGCGGGCAGGCCGATCGCGTCGAGCGCCGACCGGAAGATCGCCGGGTGGGGCTTCAGGAACCCGTGCGCGGCCGACGACACCGAGGCGGCGATGAGGCCGTCGAGGCCGAAGTGCGCGGCGAACTGGTCGAGCGGCCGCTGGGTGTTCGAGATAAGGCCGATGCGCAGCCCGGCCCCCGCCAGTGCCCGCATCACCGGCTCCACGTCGTCATAGAGGAAGAAGTGGTGGCAGGCCGCCCACTCCTCGTAGATGTCCCGCGCGGCCAGTGCCGTGGCCGGGCCGTCTCCGCCCATGTGCACGATGATCGCGCGGGTGTAGTCGATGAAGATCTGGGCATCGTAGTTGTGCGCCACGACCTGGTCCAGCACGGCCGACGCCTTGCCGACCGCCGTGCGGAACAGGGCCGGGTCGATCGTGACGCCCCGCAACGCGCAGAAATGCGCGTAGCCCTGGCCCTGGAGCGTCGGCCCCGGATAGATCAGGGTGAAGTCAACGTCGAAGAAGACGGCTCTCGTCATGCGGTCGGTCGCCGGTTCGGCAGCGCGGGAAGCGGGTCCATTATACCGGCCGGGCGGACGCCGCATTCCGCGCGTTTCCGATAGAATAAGAAGATCACCATGGCCGACTGGAAAGACACGCTCAATCTGCCGAAGACCGGCTTCCCGATGAAGGCCAACCTGCAGGCGACCGAGCCGCAGATGCTGGAGCGCTGGGAGTCGACGGGCTTGTACCAGAAGCTGCGCGAGCGCCGCCGCGGCGCCCCCGTGTTCATCCTGCACGACGGGCCGCCGTACGCCAACGGCAGCATCCACCTCGGCACGACGCTCAACAAGATCCTCAAGGACTTTGTCGTGCGGTCGCGGTCGATGATGGGCTTCGACGCGCCCTACGTGCCGGGCTGGGACTGCCACGGCCTGCCGATCGAGCTGAAGGTGGTGCGCGAACTGGGCCCGAAGAAGCACCAGATGAGCGTGGCCGACCTGCGCCGCGCCTGCCGCGAGTACGCCACGAGGTTCATGAACATCCAGCGCGGCCAGTTCAAGCGCCTGGGCGTCATGGGCGACTGGGACGAGCCGTACCTGACGATGGACTACCGGTACCAGGCGGCGATTATGCGCGCGCTCGGGCGGTTCGTCGAGCAGGGCATGGTCTACAAGGGCAAGAAGCCCGTGCACTGGTGCATCCATTGCCGCACGGCGCTCGCCGAAGCCGAGGTCGAGTACGAGCCGCACGCCTCGCCGTCGATCTACGTGGAGTTCCCGCTGGGCGAGGACAGTTCGGCTGAACTGGCCGCTCGCGTGCCGGGCCTGACGGGCAAGGCGGTGTCGGCGCTCATCTGGACGACGACGCCGTGGACGATCCCGTCGAACCTCGCACTCGCGTTCCATCCCGAGGCGATGTACGCCGCGTATCCCGTCGACGGGCGGTTCGTCGTCGTGGCCGAGGCGCTGGCCGACACGCTCTCGGCGACGCTGGGGCGGCCGCTCGCGAACCCGGTCGTGCGCGTGCCGGGGACGATGTTCGAGGGGCTGCGCTTCCGCCACCCGCTGTACTCGCGCGAGTCCCTTGGCGTGCTGGCGAACTACGTCACGCTGGACACGGGCACGGGCGTGGTGCACACGGCGCCAGGGCATGGCGCCGACGACTTCCATACGGGCGTGAAGTACGGGCTCGAGATCTACGCGCCGGTCGGCGGCGATGGCCGTTTCCTCGAGCAGGTGGAGCGGTTCGCGGGTCTGACGGTCTTCGAGGCCAACCCGAAGGTCGAGGAGGCGCTCGGGCAGGCCGGCCGGCTCTGGAAGCAGGAGCAGTTCGAGCACTCGTACCCGCACTGCTGGCGGTGCCACCACCCGGTGATCTTCCTGGCCACGTCGCAGTGGTTCATCGGGATGGACGAGACCGGGCTGCGGCAGAAGGCGATCAGCGAGGCGAAGCGCGTCGAGTGGTTCCCGGCCTGGGGCGGCGACCGGATGACGGGCATGTTCGAGACGCGGCCCGACTGGTGCATCTCGCGCCAACGGTCGTGGGGCGTGCCGATCCCAGCGGTGACGTGCACGACGTGCGGCACGGCGACGCTCACGAAAGGGCTGGTCGACCGCGCGGCCATCGCCTTCGAGCAGGACGGCGCCGAGGCGTGGTACGAGCGGCCGATCGAGGACTTCCTGGCCCCTGGCTTCGCCTGTCCGTCGTGCGGCGGCGGCGCGTTCGAGCGCGAGCGCGACATCCTCGACGTCTGGTTCGACTCGGGCTCCAGCCACGAGGCGGTGCTCGCGGTGCACCCCGAACTGCGGTGGCCGGCGGACCTCTACCTCGAGGGCACGGACCAGTATCGCGGCTGGTTCCAGAGCTCCCTGCTGGTCGGCCTCGGCACCCGCGGCCGCGCGCCCTACAACCAGGTGCTCACGCACGGCTTCGTCGTCACCGAGGACGGCAAGAAGATGTCGAAGTCGCTCGGCAACGACGTGCCGCCCGAGCAGGTCATCACGCAGAGCGGCGCGGAGATCCTGCGGCTGTGGGTCGGGTCGGTCGATTTCCGCGAGGAAGTGCGCTTCGGCCCCGAGATCCTCGCGCGGGTGGTCGAGGCGTACCGCAAGCTGCGCAACACCCTGCGCATCCTCGCAGCCAATCTCGCCGACTTCGACCCGGCCACCGACATGGTGCCGCCGCTGGTGATGGACGAGGTCGACCGCTACGCGCTGGCGCGCTTCGGCGAGCTCGGGGTGAAGATCCGCGCGGCGTACGAGCAGTACGACTTCACCGCCATCGTCCAGGCGCTGAACGGGTTCGTCACGGTCGATATCAGCGCCTTCTACGTCGATGTCTCCAAGGATCGCCTCTACACGCTCGCGGCAGCCGCCCGCGCGCGGCGCTCCGCGCAGACCGCGATGTTCGCCATCGCCGACGGCCTGGCCCGCTACATCGCACCGGTGCTGCCGGTCCTGGCCGAGGAGTTCTGGGGCTATCTGCCCGGCGTGCGCGAGGAATCGATTCACCTCGCGGAGTTCCCGACGCAGGTCGAGCTGTTCGTCGACGAGCCGCTCATGGGCAGGTGGTCGCGCCTGCTGAAGCTGCGCGCGGCGGTGAACGCCGAGCTCGAGAAGCTGCGCCAGACGAAGGCGATCGGCCAGTCGCTCGAAGCGGTCGTGCACCTCAGGGCCCTCGGCCCGATCGCCGGGCTGATCGATCAGTACCGGGATCAGCTGCCCGGCCTGTTCATTACCTCGCAGGTCGACGATCAGGCCGCGCCGCCGTTGATCGGCCAGGATCCGGCCGAGGGCGCCGTGTACATCGAGTCGGAGGGCAGCCTCGTCCACATCGTCGCGGCGCGCGCCGACGGCATGAAGTGCGACCGCTGCTGGCGCTACGTGCCGGCGGTGACGCAGGCGGCCGGCCGCGAGGGCGTGTGCCCGCGGTGCGAAGACGCGCTGGCGGGGGCCCGGTGAGCGACGCGCCCGCCGCCGCGCCCGCCGTGGCGCGCTCGTACCGGTTCGAGGCCGTGCTGATCGCGGCGCTGCTCGTCGCGGATCAGATCAGCAAGGCGCTGGTGCGCGCGTACATCCCGCTGCACGACAGCGTCACGGTGATCGCAGGCTGGCTGCACCTCACCCACGTGCGCAACACGGGGGCCGCGTTCGGGTTCCTGAATGCGGCGGAATTCCCGTACAAGCAGGTCGTGGTCGCGCTGGCCGCGACTACGGCCCTCGTCGGGATCGCCCTCTACGCGGCGCGCGTGTCGTCGCACGACCGGCTGGCCCGCGTCGGGCTCGCGATGATCCTCGCCGGCGCCATCGGCAACCTGATCGACCGTCTCTGGCTGGGATCCGTCGTGGACTTCGTCGACGTGGTGCTCGGCGGCTGGCACTTCTGGGCGTTCAACGTCGCCGACTCGGCGATCACGCTGGGCGTCATCGCCATGATGATCGACATGATCGGACTGGACAGGCATGTTTCCACGACTTCTTGAAATCGGCCCCCTCACCGTCTACAGCTACGGCGTCTTCCTCGCGGCCGCCTACCTGCTGGCGCTCTACTTCTCGGTCCGCCGCGCCCGCGCCATGGGGCTCGACGGCGATCGCGTCCTCGACCTCGGGATCTACATCATCATCTCGGCCCTGGTCGGCGCCAAGCTGCTCCTGCTCGTCGTCGACTTCGACTACTTCCGCCGGCAGCCGGCGGAACTGTGGACGCTGGCGCGGTCGGGCGGCGTGTTCTACGGCGGCCTGGTGCTGGCGTTTGTCGTCGGCCTCTGGTACGTGCGCAAGCACCGCCTCCCGGTCTGGCCCATCGCGGACGCCATCGCCCCCGGCATTGCCCTGGGCCACGTCATCGGCCGCGTCGGCTGCCTGCTCGCGGGCTGCTGCTACGGCACGCCGACCTCGCGGCCCTGGGGCGTGACCTTCAGCGACACGTTTGCCGCGAGCAACGTCGGCACGCCGCTGCACGTCGCCCTGCACCCGACGCAGCTCTACGATGGCGGCGCCGAACTGCTCATCCTCGCGTTCCTGTTGCTCACCGAGAAGTGGTGGCGCAAGCGCGCGGGGTTCACGTTCTGGGTCTACATCCTGCTCTATGCCGTCTCGCGCTACGTCGTCGAGATGTTCCGCGGCGACCCGCGCGGCATGACCCTGGGGTTCTCCACCTCGCAGTTCATCTCGCTGCTCCTGATCCCGCTGGCCCTGGTGATGCTGCTCGGGCTCTGGCGGTGGACCGCCGAGCCGGTGGCGGTCGTTCAGGCGCCTGCGCCGCGCCGGAAGCGAGCGCGGTAGGGTCAGACTCGACCGCGAGGCGCAGGTGCCACGCAGCGGTCGACTCTGACCCTACCGCATGGGCGAATCCATGGAGCGTATCGAACTCACGATTGACGCCGAGCATGCGGGACAGCGCCTCGACCATGTCCTGGTCGCCCAGGTGCCGGGCCACTCACGGTCGCAGATCCAGCGGCTGATCAAGGACGGCCAGGTGCTGGTCGGCGGCCGCGCGAGCAAGCCGAACTACCCGACACGCGTGGGCGACGTGGTGGCGCTGGACGTGCCCGATCCCGTGCCGGCGGCGCCGCGGGCCGAAGACATCCCCATCGAGGTCCTCTTCGAGGATTTGGACATCATCGTCGTCAACAAGCCCGCGGGGATGGTGGTGCACCCGGCGCCGGGCCACGCGGACGGCACGCTGGTCAACGCGCTGCTCCACCACGTGGACGACCTGAGCGGCGTGGGCGGCGAGCTCCGGCCAGGCATCGTGCATCGGCTGGACCGCGGCACGTCGGGCGTCATGGTCGTCGCCAAGAACGACATCGCCCATCGCGAGATGTCCCGGCAGTTCCACGACCGCGAGGTCGAGAAGGAATACGTCGCGCTGGTCTGGGGGCTGGTGCAGCAGGGCAAGCGCATCGACGCCGCCATCGGACGCGATCCCAACGATCGCCAGAAGATGTCGAACCGCGCCCGCCACGCCCGCTCGGCCGTGACGCGTGTCACGCATGCGGAGTTCCTGAACGGCGTGTCTTATCTGCACGTCGCCATCGCCACCGGCCGCACGCACCAGATCCGCGTGCATCTGAGCGGCATCGGCCACCCCATCGTCGGCGACGGCACGTACGGCGGCGTCAGGCGCCAGATGGCCGCGCACCTCCGGCCGGTGCTGCGCCTCGAGCGGCCGTTCCTCCACGCACGCCGCCTCGCGTTCATGCATCCGACCGAGGAGGGCCGGCGGCTGGAGTTCGAGGCGCCGCTGCCCGACGACCTGCAGGGGGTCCTCGACGATCTCGTCGCCCGCGCGATTGCCGCGGACGACAGCGGGGAGCCGTCGGCATGGAAGAAGTGACGTGATCGGCCGCCGCTGGCCGGGCCGATCACGGCCTATCGCTCGAGGGCGTTGCCAAGCGTCGTCGGCCGGGGCCTGGTGCTCAGCCAGACGTTGCGGTACGTCGCGCCCACAACCACGGACATCTCACCGCCGCTGCCCACCGGCGCGCCGAGGTACGCCACGTGACGGGGCGGGTTGTACGCATTGCCGACCGGGAGTGACTGGTCGTAGAACTTCGCGCCGCCAATCCCGTCCGACACCTCGAGCCGGAATCCGTTGCTCCAGCTGCCCTTCCAGAAGTAGGTTCTCGACGGATTGAGCAGGAAGACCATCTGGTAGCGGACGGCGGTATCGGGCTCGATCTTGTACTGATCACCGCCGAACATCGCCCGGAACTGGATGCAGTTGGGCGGATTGCCCTCCAGGCCGCGGTACTGCCCGTCGATGCGCCAGTTGTTGGTGGTGTAGTCGCCGTCACCGTCCTGCATGCCGAAGATCTTCGGCTTGTTGACCGAGAAGCCCTGGGTGATCGGGTTGTCGGAACGCAGCCCCTCCACTTCCATCGAGAACTCGCCGGCGGTCACCGTCTGGGGCAGGCGGTAGCGGACGAAGCTGGTCGGGGAATCCAGCCGGAGGCCCTTGTCGGCTACGAACGTCGTGGCGCCGACGCGCTCGCCAACCGTCTCGCCGGTGACGAGCGGGTCGAAGAGCTCGCCCGGCCGATTGTATCCGGCGATCTTGGTCTTGAACGACGCCGTGGCCGACCAGACGGAGGTGACGGTGGCCTGGGTGGCTCGTGCGCGCCAGTACATCTTCGTGGCTGGCTGCAGGTCGGCGTCAGGCGTGAAGCTGGTCTTGCCGCTCGGGTCCTCGGCGACTCCCGTCCTGTTCACGATCACCGCGTAGTAAACGCTCGTCACGCCCCCGGAAATGGTGAAAGCCGCGCTGTCGGAGATCTGGAATTCGTACACGCGCGTGCCGGCCTGGTTCGACGTGGTATTGCGCACGATCAGCGTCGGGCGCAGAGTGGTGAGTTGTGAATTCTCGGCCGGGGAGTCCGGCACGGGAGCCGTCAGGGTGGCGGCGCCGCTTCCCGTCGATCCGCCCGGGGAGGTCGGCGTCAGCGAAATGTCCTGGGGCGCACTGGTTTTCGTGTCGCACGCCGCACCGATCAACAACGCCGCCACCAGGGCGGAGCACAGCGCACCTTTCACGAAGCTCTCCTTCGACACGCCAGTGGCATCGCCTCTGCGGCGACTTCTGCGGATCGGGTATTTATTACTAGTAATTCAAACGGGTGGCTGCGGTCAAGGCGAGCCCCGGGTGCGGGCAGCCGGCGCCCTAGGCTGGATTTCCACGGACGACTATTCGCCTAAGTCGGCGCGGATTCCGCACGGCCATTGTACGTCGTGAGGCGGAGTCGGCGGCCGTTCCACCAGGGCACTGCTACGGGGTGGTCCATCAAGCCCGAGGCGAGGACGATCGGCAGGTGCGCCCGTCGGTGGAAGCTGACCTCCACGTCATGGTCTGTCACCGTGACGGTCGCGGGCATGTCGACGAGGTCGCGGAAGATCT
>Ga0315287_10004017_pt1 | contig 14278 bp, 33 predicted proteins | sample YL17G11_0_MG_FD_205037 | JGI IMG/M metagenome (GOLD analysis project Ga0315287, IMG submission 205037) | Sediment microbial communities from Yellowstone Lake, YNP, Wyoming, USA - YL17G11_0 | ecosystem: Environmental > Aquatic > Freshwater > Lake > Sediment | place: USA: Wyoming | collected... | reverse complement strand
GAATGAAATAGAATCGTCATTTGGACTACCTTCATTTATACTTTTTGTCCAAATTTGATTTTGAGAAAATGTTGGGAATATAAACAAATCATCATTTATACCAACATAATACCGACCTGTTCCTTTTTCTTCAGTGTCAACACCTTTGTTGGACCCAAGTTGATGTACAAAAACTCCAACATATCCAGCTGGTACTTTTTGCCAACTAAATGCGATGAATATAATAGCAAATATAACTACAACACTAATAAATATACTCTTAATTCCCATTCTTAACACTCCAATTGTATGCATAATATGTAAATGGTACTAATAATATTAAAGATATAATCCCTAATACAACTAATACGTCAGATTCACTTGAAATTAAATACGGAGCAACCACACCTAATTCAAATAATATTACCAATAAAACACATGAAAAATTTACATATAGTTTCATTGGATTTGGTGGAACAACTTCGTCACCTTTAAGCGGACTTTCCTTCATGATATGGCTTTCCTATGTTTGCAAAATATAAAATTGATGTACCTAATGTTAACTTACGATTTACAGACGTGGACTGAATGTATATATCCCATTGACCGTGATCACCAGGTGCAACTTTAACATCACCATATTTTGGCAATCCTAAAATATCTCTAACTGCATCACCTGTATATACAAAACCAGTGTTCTTATCTCGAATAATAATCTGTTTGTAGTCTTGTACTGCTTTTTCTGATTTTGTTAATTGATAAAACGCAGCCCCTTTAAGCAGCTTTTGACCATTTAAGTGACGCTCACAAAAATCTCTAATTTGTGAGTTGTCATCTGAATCACAAACAACCCAAAAACTAACTTGATCCGTTATATCGTGTAATCGCTTTTTAATTTCTTCAACACTAACATCAGCGATATTTGTATAAAACTTAGCCGTTGATGTTCCACCAGATCTAAGCATAGTATAATATTCACCAAGTGCTGAACTTGTTTCTTGAGAAGATTTGGCAAATCCTGCTTCAGTTTGTTCCCATTCACGTATATTACCGGGATGTACACCAAACTTAACTAATGATCTTGCATAACCTTTTGGAACCCGAAATACAAATGTCCACCTGTCTGTTGCTTGTAATTGCCTAATTTTATCAAATAATGTATTTCTCCATCTAACAGAACTATTTTCTTCGCCATCTGTAATCGCCATAACTAAAAACGACACAGTAGGGTCTTGAGCATCTGGTGAACTTTCCAGTAATTCAATTAAAGAACCAACACTATCAAATAATGGTGTTGAATAACCTTCGGTAATATATGATTTGGGATCAATATCTGTTAATGCAGAGACTGTTGAATTCGTTACAACTCGAACCACCTTACCTTCGCGACCTACTCCACATTCAACAACACTAACAATAGTGTCACCACCAATTGCGTTAGCTTTAATGTCTGCAATTGTAATATTGTAGTCCTTTGCTGCGTAGGTAGCTAAAAATCGCATAGACGCGCTATGGTCTCTACTAATACCTACATAATTTTTATAATGTATATCTTCCATTTTATATCTCCAAAAACAGTATTATATAGTATATTTTTATATTAATCAACTTTTATATTGGTAAATGTGCGAATTATCGAAATAGTCAGTACATATTTCATCTAATGTGTCAATACTCACTGGATGATTGGAGTTATCACATTTTGACAATAATTCTATTAACTTATTTGTTCGAATTAGCCAATGATGTCCCATGTCAATATCTATTAATGAATGAAATTCAGCATATTCCGTCTTCCACCAATCCTTATAAATTCGCACCTTACTATCAAAAACACACACTGCTTTAACTTGAATAGTATGATTACCAAGAGACCAATCAATTTTTTGAGTTATTTGGTGATGTTCATCTGTCGTAATATCAAACGGACCACCAAATAATCCGAGTAAGTTACACTGTGATATAAACTCAGCTAATGCTCCTGGCATATCTGTTTCAAATCCGTGCCTGACACAATACTCTGCGTAATCCATATTCTCTTCTTTATATGGATGTTGTATGATTGCTATCAACCAATTTGTAAAGTGATCGTATGCTTTGATGTATAATTCATCACTTGGAACTACTGCGTGATAATTATCAATGTAAGCTTTAGCTACCTTGTCGACTTGATCAAATACTTCATATACCCCTTCACCTGTAAATCGCATGTTAATTATCCTTATTATTCAATTGTTTATCAATAAACTTACATACAAATGTTGGTTCAACTAATTTAAGCATTTTTTTATAGTTTGTAGTATATTGCTGAATACCAAGAGGAGTAATGGGGAGTCCTTTATCTTGCAGTGTTGATATAATACGACCATCTATTACTTTTTCCAAATAAGGAACTATAACAGAATCTATAATTCTACCATTATCATATTGCTCATCAACTTGATGTATTATTATCTCACAATACCGTTGATATGACTCAACCATTTTTGATATAACTTTATCACCATACAATCCTTTAGTCAGCGGTAGTGAACCTGGGTGTACGTTATACAAAGTACCTTCAAACAGATCGATGATATCTTTTGGGATTAATTTGTTATAACCAACTGATATTCCAAATAACTTATACCGAATGCTTGAGTGTATTAAATGATGAAATACAACTTCTAAATCATCTTCTGGTGAAATAGTTAGCGGGTGCATATCAATAAAATGCTTTGCAACATAATTTGCTAAGTTGCCAGATTTTGATGCAAATAATATTAACTTAGTTTTACACATCAGGATAATGCTTTTTGTCATACCAATTAATTATATAAAATATACATAGGGTAATTGCAATAAATACCATCCAACCAGTAAATCCAAATAACAATATTATTACTAATGTTATTAATAATGATATACCAAGAGCGCGGATTGTTGAGTCAAAAACGAACTCACAAATTTTATTAAATATTGGATAATTAGGTTTAGGTTCTGTTGTATAAGATGACATTGAGATAGGCTCCGTTAATGAGTTTTAATTATCGTAAAAGTATTACACACCAATTAATTATATAAAATATACATAGTATAGTTGCAATAAATATCATCATCCAACTAGTGTAATCAAATAATATTAACACAAGTGTTATTAATAATGATATACCCAAAGTACGGATCGGGGAGTCAAAAACAAACTCACAAATTTTATTAAATATTGGATAATTAGTTTCTATTGTATTAGATGACATTAAGGTAGACTCCGTTAGTAAGGTTTTATTATAGTAAAAATATTATTATATAATGTTCAGTATATAATGGCTACTAATTTGTTGTAAAAACTACTATTGTTTCTATGTCATTGCATATTACTTCATGTATTTTAATATTATCACTACACACAATATTAGGAGTCACATCTTGTATTGAATGTGGGACTGATATTGTGTATTTTTGAATAGTTTTTTTATCGTTTATTTTTAAGACTTTTTTAAGTTCTTTGGCTTCTAATATGCATTTTTTTAATCGGTCTTGTTGATTTGGATCCCGTCTTATTTTTTTAATATCTTTAACAAGTTTACTAAACCGTTCTGCAAATATTACATTAAATGCTGTTATGTTTTTTTTATCGTTCATACTATATACCAAATATTATATATATTGAATACCATCTAACCAAGCTTTATACTTCGACTTAATAACATTTTTAACAAACGATCGCACTTTGTTATCAGCTTTATGAAAAAATATTTCATCACACCGGGATATATAATCAGCAACTAACAACTCATATAATACAATAGACGACGATCTTACAAATTGATGATTAGTGGTATTGTGAATATTACTATATCGGTACATTTCAGCTATTCTTTGCATTGAACTCAATGATGTTAAGAAACAAAATTCAATATATGCAGATCTGCTGTTAAACTGATTTATTGTTCTTGATACCTTCCGACTAATCTTTACACTATCAGGATGCTCATCTACCACATCTGCAAGAACTAAAGCAGCTGAAGTTGTACCATATTTATTATTTGTTTTCATGATATTATTTTATTGTTGTTTGACACATAAATCTTAATTGGTTTATATCCAGATTCCTCTGATATTTGACAATACGTACAAATTATTAAAATATCTCCCATGGCGACCTTTCGAGCAGCAGACCCTCTAACAGAAATAATACCAGGCTTATCAGCAATAGCATATGTTGTAAATCGCTCACCGTTGTTTAAATTGTATATATGAATTTGTTCATATTCTTCTATATTCGCAGCTTCCATTAAATCAGGTGGTAACCCACACGACCCTTCATAATTTAAATTTATATCATTCACTACAACTCTGTGTAATTTTGATTTAAGTTTTGTTATTAACATTGGGAAACATAACCAGCTGCTTTATATGTACCTGCTGCATCACTTAGTGTGAATCGATACTCACATTGGAGTATATAACCTATTGCTTTATATACCCCAGGAATATCACTTAGTGTGAATCGATACCCCCACTTTTTAGGTGGTACAGTATCCATTAAATGGTTTAAATAATATTGTTGTACAAATTCAAGTGTAACATAACAATAAACATCTTCAACACTAATTACCTCTATTTGTGTTTCACCACCTTCAGTAATGGAGTACTGACATCCTACTAAATTATCAAAATGTTCATCTAAATCTTTTAATGTATTAATAGGGCGTCTTGGTTCTGGTAAAATTCTTGGTTTTGGCATTACGCGTACCTTTTAGGGGGTGGATCATTATCTGAAGTCTTTTTTATTAATGTTGGATTATATACATTGTTAACTAAGGCAAGTATTGTAGTTGCTTGCCTTACTTGAGATTTGACAAACAATCTCGCATCTTCAGCGTTAGTAACCCCATCAACTTCATACTTTATAATCTTACCAGTAGATAATCTACAAATTACTTTATGTGGTTTCATTTTATATACCTTTAGTAAAAATAATATTATATATTCTACTTAATTTTTAATCAAGTATTTAATGCCCAAAGAAAAAATTAAATGGCGGTATTTGAATACCAATTATTGGTTGTGGATATATTTGATATTGGGGTTCATAATATTGTTGATATGTTGGATATTGAGGCACATAATATCTAGGACGGGGATATGGTACATTATACCCCGGTGCAGTATAATTCCATTGATATGTGTTCCAATTTCTATTATTGTATTCTCTACGATAATAATCATCATTGTCGCGGTGATTATTATATCCATACCCACCCTCGTGATGACGCTCACCATGCTCATCAGCAAATACAACGTTGCTAATCATCAATAATCCAATTATTATAAAATGCTTCATAATGTAATGTCCTTTTTGGTTAATGTATTATATTTATTCAGTCGAAGGATAGACGACCTTATTAATTTTACGTACAGTTATTTGGTATACTGTACCATCAGATACGGTGATTGTTTCAGCATACCCTCCCCAACGTTCAATAACAGCACATAAAAAGTCATTTGTTATATCTTTTTTCTGCAACCAAGCATCACCTACTTTGTTACGGATACCCACATAAACATTATCACTAAGTACACTTTTTGCTAATCTCAATTCACTGATCTTCATAATATCTTCTGTTATAAACAATTATTATAACAACATACCTTTTACAATGCAAGTTTTAAGTTATAAGATAAATACTTGTATATAAAATATAGCATTGGGACTTAGACAATATATGAGTGAAGATAATGATAGAAGGCTTGTCGATTTGATAATTGAAAGAATAGAACACACACGACCAGTTCAAACAACTCCCACTGTGGAATACACCGAAGAAAGACGATCATCTGGTACTGGCAATGAGTCCAACACGTATACAATATCACAAATTCTAACCGGGCTTGTTGTGATATTGTCTATTGCAGGTGGTATTGTAAGCGCTTGGGTTGGTATCAATAATCAGATAACAGCTCAAAAAATTAGTTCTGATTTAACTATTGAGCAAATGCATAAAGATATAACACAAATATCATTAAACAACAAAGAATTAAACTCAAAAGTTGATAGTCAATCTGTACAACTACAAGCACTGATAAAAGAATTGTCTGTTAAAATGGATGATTTAGATAACACAGTAAATCAGTTATATAATAGATCTACTAATAATGGCAAAGTAAACTAAAATGAAGCGGTTGTTATGGAGGACACTATCTGTGTTTATACTATTTTGGGTGCCTGCATTATCCTCATACTCAACATCGAATATTAGTATAGCTGTATCACATGATATTGACATCACGTACTTACGCAGGTCTACCCTACAGAGAATATTTACTAAAAAAGTTACAAGATGGGGGAACGGACAAGACATAACTGTAATTATTAAGCCCGTGGTCTCTATTGAACACAGACAATTTTTGGAACAGGTATTAAAAATGACACCGTACCGGTATCAAAAAGCATTAGACTCAGTTACATACACTGCTCATAGTACTCCAGTAATAGAAGTATCAAACGACGCAGGCATGATGATAGAATTAAAAAAACACCCAGGTGCAATTGGGTATTCTAACTATATGCCAATAATGGACGGTAGAATTATTAGAGTGTGTGAGGATGATGAATTATGTTTATAATTAGAGTAATAATTTTATTACTATTATCATTTAACCTATATGCCAAATCTTACAATTATTCGAACGGAATGACTCTCGATATATCTGGTTACCTGGGATGGAAACAAATAATATCAAATGTAGATTTTGACTCTGTAAAATCAGAACCAGAACTAGGATTAAATACAAGCTTAAAAATAACAGATAGATTAACAATGTTTAATCAATTTGCATGGGGCAGAAATATTGACGAAATATTTGTGTATAATCAACTAACATATATTCCAGAGCTTAACGTTGATGATCTTATATTAACAATTAAAGGAGGTAGAATTATGCACAACACCTCTCTTTATAGTGATACCCGAATAAATCCAAGAACTAGACAAGGTGTTCTGCAACCGCAAAGTATATATTTTGATGTACTTAATAGAGCATTAACATCTGGAACTGGGTTTGGTATAGATGCTGATTATAAGAATTTTAAAGCAACATACGTTATAGACAAACTTACGATTGTTGATCCTAATAAAGAAGCTCAAGCATGGGCTCTTACCCCTCGTGCATCAAATTTAAAATCGGATTTTGGTACACAAATAGCAACACTACAACATGAAATACCTACATGGGGCGTTCGCACTAAAGCTTTTTGGTTAAAAAATAATTTTAGTTTGAATGTACCTAATCTAACTTCAAGATATAAGTTTGGTGGTACTATTGTAGGTATTGGAACAGAGTTAACGCAAGGTCCGGTTATATTATCTGTTGAATCGCAATGTGCAAAACTTGACACCGTTAGTTGGAGTGAATGGAAAAAATATGCATGTGGGATTTCTAGTACTATTGAATATGATATACATAAAAATATAACATTAAGAGCTAACTATAATCAATATCACTCACCAAGGCGAGGTGCTACTCCTGAACTTCAAACACATTTTACTGATATGAATGTTGGAGTAAACCTACATAAAGATAAATGGATGCTTGGTACTGAGGTTCATTATATGCATGGTGGTCGTTTAGTTGACACATCAAACTTTAATAGTAATCCAAGTGATTATGAACGTTATTGGCTTGTTGGTATTAATCTTGTATATTTTATTGATTAATACTAATTTGCTAGTCTATAATTATTTAACACGTTGATCAATTCAAGATCCCATTCACTAAAATTACAGTTAAAAAACTCAGGAGCTTGAGGTAATTGATCTATAACATATATCCGCTCTCTTACCAACCGAGCAGCTTCATATATATGTTCTGGTAATATAATACCAACACAAGTAAGACAATCGTTCAATGAATCATTATCTTCAAAAAACATCTCCCACGCATATTGATTATGAGAATTACTAAAATGCCAAGCTAATTGATTGAGGTCTTTTTGATTACCACCATTTAAACACATCATAGTTTTATGATTATCTGCCCATTCTGTATAATCATTACGTTTATCAGAATCAATACCGTGATAACTATCATGGTATTTGCGACTCATATCAACTAAACAATGAGCGTTTTGAATACCCACTTGTATTGAACTAAGGTACATATTAGTAAATCCATAATATCTCATTTCATTCCCTCATGATGTAATTCACCGTGTTTAGTTCTATCTAGTACGTGGATATCATCCAAGCTGTCATACATAAAACACCACTTATTGTTTAAATGTTTAAAACATAGATCTCTAGCAATACCATAATCATCTTCATGTATTTCGTAGTACCCAGCGCCTCCTGGATGGTTGCTTGCAATTGTTACGTAAAACATATATTTTCTCCTATTAAGTTTAAACAATTATATATTAATTACAATCAATTATCAACAACTAAATATATATTTTAAAGAGAATTATTATGCCACTAATCAGCGTTAATCAAGATTTAAGTTCGGATGGAGGTGCTCCATTAATAGCGTCACAAAGTTCTGTTTTTGTTAATAATAAAGCAGTTATCATCCAGGGCGATTCTGCTCCCCCAGATGCAAATCATGATACGAACACATCTGCAGCTAGTGGGAGCTCAAATGTATTTGTTACCAATGTCGCAGTACATAGAAAAAATGATAAAAGAGCTGATGGTGATGATACAATCGTAATAGGTCAATCAAATGTATATGCTAATGGTTAACAATATGCATCTGTGTAATCACTCGATGTTGTAGTTTCTGTTGTATGAGCATTAAAACTCTTACCAAGGGAAAATTCAGCCCCAAATTCTAAATACAGATTACTAGTTTTATCATACACAGGTTCTATTTGAACAAATATGTCACTATCGGATGTAATCTGGATATTATGTTTCTTACATAATTCTGTTAAATCGGATTTAAATCTGCTAGAAACTTGTTGATGGGTTAATGTGCTCATGATATTTTAATTAAAATGTTATTTTGTGAATAATATTGAATTAGTGTCTTTGGGGAGATGCCACATAGCACCGGTTAATGGATCTACTATCACACCACCTATTATAATACCACCAAATAACAAATTACCAAAGTACCAAGGATTTAATGTTGATCCTAGTACAGTTGTTTGTGGATAATACCCTAATAAGCTATAATTAACACGATATATTTGACTATCAAAATAACCATCACCTTTTTTTAATATTACAGTAGTTGGTGTAACACCGCTTGTTACTATAACACCTTGTTTGTTTTGTATGGTAAATGGAACTCCCGATGGATTACTATTTATGATAACATTATCTGTAGAACCTGTTATTATAGTAGCACACCCGGTTAATAGTACAAGTAATAAGCTTAAATACTTCATTATAAATCTCCTAAGTTGTTTAGGTATTTATAATATTTGGTAGCCTTGGAGAGACTCGAACTCCCAACAACCCAGATTCGTAGTCTGGTGCTCTAATCCATTGAGCTACAAGGCCATTCAATTATATTTGGTGCTGCTTCCTGGTTACGATCCAGGCTCATTGGATTTTCAATCCAGTGCTTTCACCAGATTAGCTTAAGCAGCGTTTTTTATTTATATATTTATCTTCTAAAACTTCGAAATCTAAAGTATACGAATGATTATATAACAATTCATAAGATAAATCAACACATTTTTTAATTAACTTTCTATCAAATACAGCGATTAATTTAACATTAAACAGCGATTTAAAACTGGTAGGGCTAGCTGGATTCGAACCAACAACGTCACAGTCAAAGTGTGGTGTGTTACCAATTACACCATAGCCCAATTATATTTGGTACCTCCGAGTGGAGTCGAACCACCAACCTCTGGTTTCTAAGACCAGCTCCTCTGCCAGATTGGGATACGGAGGCATAATTTATTTAGAAGGAGGCGCCCTTTCGGATAATACCTATCCTCCCCTTTTACTTATAACAGATTTTATCAAATAAAATATTAAGTTCTTTAAAAAAATCAATTAATATTTGTAATTTTTCTATTGCTTGTTCATCACTCATAACTATTACCTTTATTTTTGACTAATTCTTTATTTATACCTAACTAAGTATATTATATATTACTTGATGTATTAATAGCCACTATTATATCATCTCTCACATTAGTTAAAACTTCGCCTAACCAATTTGTACCTTTCCATTGATCAACGGGAGTTGATAATGCATCGTTTATACTTAATCCAATTCCCCAAATTTTATCAAACGGTGATGCTTCTACTAACACAGTTCCATACGTTGATACCAATTTATCTTGCAACTTTAAATTTTGAGTAAACTTAGCGTAATTACCCTCATATACCCGCTGCCTTGCGACTACGATCCAATCTTTTACGCAAAACCCAGTTACATTTCTACCAATATTTTTTTGCTCATGAGGAAATTGAGTACTCATTATTTTTTTATAACTAGTCAAATCATCAAATAATAGTGCTTTGCACGCCATCATATATTGCTCAGCACAATTATATTGAACACCGTCTATAACAAATTGAGCTGGATACCATTGAGAAAACACACCAGTCCAAAAAAACGTATACTCAGTATTCACGTAAGCTCACTCCAGTTGTACGTACAAATAAGATTTAATACCTGAACCATATCAATTGGTTCTAGGTCTTGTATTCTATATTCTCCATCATCAGTACTAATAAGGCTCCATACTACATCACTATCATCTACACTTATATCATTACCATCAGCATCTGTGCGAGATTTACACGCTAATACACACCACTCATGAGATGGTATTTCAACTTCTACTTTATCTTTTAAATAAGATAAATTCCAATGTTTCATAATTATCCTAGTTTATATTCTTTATTATTCTGGGTCGTCCAAAATTGCAGCGTCCACCATATCACATAGTATTGTTTTAATAAAATTTTTACCCATCATTTCATTATCAATACCTACAGTACCATCAGGACGAACCCGAAAATAAAAACTACCAAATCCAACTTTATTTTTTGACCAACTAATTCCAAATCCATCATTTAATTGAGTGTAATCTTCACATTTATCAAACATATCATGTAACGCCATTTTATTTCACCTTTGTATAAATACATTAAATTAAAAGGAACAACATATGAGACTTTCACAACTATTAGCAGAAAAATACGATAAAAATCATAAATGCTTAACACCAGATGCTATATATTCTACTAAGATTCATGATAACAAAATTACTGTTTCTATAAAACTACCTAAAGATATCGAAATACCTGAAGATGATACTGACGATCTTGAATCGGATTTACATTATGCAATCGAAAAAGTATTAGCAAAATTATTTAAGTAATTTATTCCAACTTTGCGTACATATACCAATCAGGCACAATTTCTTTATCGTTAAATGAATTGAATTCATTAATATAATCTTGAGCCAACTCTTTGGTCTCAAACTCTTTAATTTCATCAACTCGCGTACCCCACCCTCGTTCAGATTCTATTATGTGAACTTTAATCATTACTTTAGCGCTCCGGTATTGTTGTGTTTGTTGCTACTAGTTTTAGTAATGTTGTATCATATACTATTTTCCGAGCACCATTAATACATACATAATAACTGGACTGCATATGATTCCACTGTGTTGCTTTGTTGTGATACAAAGCTGTTAACTGACCAGATTTGATCGAATATAACCTCTTATTTGATAAATTATAAAAATAACCTGGATACTTAGTAATTGCTATGAAATTTTCAGGTAATGTTACAAACACGTTATCCATTGTTTACTCCAGTTCCTCATTAAAAAAATTACTTGGTTCTTTTATACCACTTTGCACAACATTCCATATTAATACGCTAATGTTCCGTTCTAATTCGAATTCCGGTTATTTGCAACCAACGATTTCTAACCATTAAATAATAATCCAATGGTTCTAGTCCGTAGTTACCAATAGCCCAAGCATCATTAATTTCTATTAAGACTGTTGATCCATCATCTAATACTCCAAAATCTAAAGTATACGAATGATTATATAGTACTTTATATGATACATCAACACATTTTTCAATTAATTCTCTATCGAATACAGCAAGACAATCCCCTCTGTAATGCTTCATTCCGGTTATCGTATGGCAATTGATATATAAACGATATTCACTTACAATCTCTATTACAGGTTGAACTATTACTTCACCTTTATATCCATTTGACCATACTTGAAGAGTAAATGGTGAATCTGCTACGAATCCAGTAAAAGCTTTGATAGCAGAAGCAGGTTTTATGAAAATAGGAGTGTCTTTGCAAATAATATTCGCTTCACTAATATCCATAACTTTAGTAGTTCTTCCCATAAACTCTTCAAAAGGACTAACATCAATTAACCCAGGCACTTTAAAATTATTTTGTTCTAACCACTGAACACATTGCTCAACAGAACCTACAACTATATTAGTTGGATCTCCTGGTATTTCAGAACTATCTTTGAATGGCTTAACTTTAATATTACTTTGAATAGCACCCATCATAGCACTATAACAAAAATCAAAAGTGAGCTTATTTTTGTGAATGGCTTGGACGTATAACACCGGTTTTTTCATAATTTTCTACAATCCTTAGTCACATAGGTAATTGGTTGTATAGGATGGAGTTGCACCATCTAAGCGTCTTGGACATTTGGTTAGAACATCCTCACTTACCAGCGCGGTATTAAAAATATCACCACAATATTAACTAACCCGCTCGGCTACCTGTATGTTTCTCTGTCAACGTCGCTATACAATTTTTGCTATTATCGAAGGCTTATCCACCTTGCTTGCTGGTTTGTCCCCTCTCTGTCGGGGCGTCCTAATCAGACTGGTTACTGATGCATTTCTGTATTTGTTTCCACAGATTCTTCCCAACGAAGCATGACTAAGAGTATCTGACTTTGTTAAGGCCAACTAGCTTGAAGGGTCAATTCGGAGAATAGCAACTCCTTATCTTTTTAATATACTTTTCTTATATGCTTGTTTTACTTGTTCTGAAATAAGCTCAACTATTTCTTCATCTGAATCCAATATTAACTTACCTTCATATAATATCATTTGTGGCACAGTAAATGATACATTATACCTCGGTTCAAATGTTATTTCATCAACAACAAATTCTATTATTATTGGAATATCCCAATTTCTAATATAATCTTTAAAAGCTTCTTTCGCTTGTTCACTAATCAATACATACTCCTTATTCTATTTATTGGTCACGGTGTTTCATAATGTGGGAAGAGCACCGTGAAGCTCACATCAGCTACTTGCAAGTTCGTTTATTTAATTGGTTTTTCATTAGTAACATACCTGTTTTATATGTAATTTATAATCGTCTTCAACTGCTACAAATTTAACATTGTAATATTTTGTATACGTATAACGAGCAGAATTATAAAGATTTATAATTTTTTGAGTATATAATGGATGTATATTTTCACACATTAACACATCATCATACTGATTCCAAGAGGTGTCTTTTTTAATTATTTTCATTATATTCCTCCCATTTATTATTTTCCCAATCCCAATGCCTATTGTCATAAATTTGTAACTTGAAAAAAATAATACGATATAACATAAAAGTGTATGATAACCCAGCGTGATCCTGTTTGATTGACCAATTAAAACTTAGTTCAATTATATTATTACACGACAAATCATTAAAAAGTTCTAATTGAAGTTCGAATGACTTATTTTTTGTAAGTGGAAAATATATACAAGCCATAATTATATCCAATAGTTAAAAAACTGGTACCCACGATACGATTCAAACGTACACCAAAGGCGGTAGAAACACCTTGCTCTTTCGATTAAGCTACATGGGCAATATTAATTCTTTTATTAATTTCTTAATAAATTCAACTTGTTAATCCTCAAATAACCAATCAACTTCATCTTTTTGAGCTAATATTGTATCTCTTATATTACTATTATAAACCGCAATATGACAGTTAATTGAAGTTACTTCAATTCTGATCATATCTTCTATTCTGTTAACCATATCACGAGATGTACGCTTACTATGTGTATCAACATTCCAATAAAACATAATAGTTGCAAGTTCGGTGGGGGTATCAGCATCAATAATTAAAACTTTATTAGTGTTCAATTTATTCCAGTTTAATGGTGAGGCAACATATTGTAATAATCTAAGTGATTTATTATCACCATTTAATAGCGCAGTAACTTTAACCATAGAATCCATGTATGAACACCAACAATTAACAAGGCGATTTTCAGAAATCAAAAGCCTATTAACCATTGAGTCGATGACAGGATCTGTCATAT
>Ga0315287_10004016_pt1 | contig 14281 bp, 14 predicted proteins | sample YL17G11_0_MG_FD_205037 | JGI IMG/M metagenome (GOLD analysis project Ga0315287, IMG submission 205037) | Sediment microbial communities from Yellowstone Lake, YNP, Wyoming, USA - YL17G11_0 | ecosystem: Environmental > Aquatic > Freshwater > Lake > Sediment | place: USA: Wyoming | collected... | reverse complement strand
AAATACGCAGGATGAAAAATACCATCACATTCAAACTGCCGGACGACTTGGAGTGCGCGTTTCTAGGCGAGATGGGCCAGTCCACCAAAGCCATCGTGGAGGGCACTGGCCTGACGCCATGTCAGGTGAACTACCGGCTGCACAAGGCTGGCATCAAGCGCAGTGAGTTCCGAAACGGCAGGAGCGAGATAGCGCAAAAGCTCATCAGTTTGGCGCGCACTCCGCTCAAGCCGGGTCTGGACAAATCTCTGGTGGCCCGCTTCGCACAGAGTTTTGCTCCGCAGAAGAAGAAGAAATCTTGAAGCACGGATGCTTCGGGGAGCGCGGGGAAAGGATGCCCCGCGCTCCTTTTGTTCAATAGCCACGGGCTTTTGGTGCGGTCAAAGATTTTTGAAAAAAGTGCTTGCGTGTTTTGTATACTGAGTCTAACCTCACGTCGTTAATGAAGATGTCATTGCAAAGTCTAACGTCGGTTGTCGCCTCCGCGAGAGCGGGACGAGGGCATTATGCCCCCGTCATTAAAGGTGACGCCGCCTGCGTGTGGTTTAACCGCACACAGGAACCGCCTATGGAGGCGAACACGTAGGGTAGGACTGTAGATTTCCACCCCTGTTCGCTCCGGCGGACAGGGGTTTTTTGTTTTTTGCTTTCAATTTATGCTCCGCAAGGAGCCGAGAGTCGGGCCGATAATCCGATAAAGACCACCGTGGAATACCCGTGGGTTCAGGACTGGAAACCAGTCGAAATCCTGTCAGTGGTGTTTGTTCTTTGTTCAATAGCCCGGCGCTCCACGTTCATCGTGTTGAGCGCCGGGCACAATTTCATTCTAGTATGTGCGCGTAGCTCAATAGTCAGAGCGGCTGATTGCCAGTCAGCAGGCTGAGGGTGCGATTCCCTTCGCGCACTCCATTTCGGGGATGTGGCTCGACAAGTAAGGCACCTGCTTTGCAAGCAGTCCAATAGGGGAGCGTTACCCCTCATCTCCACCAATTTCGGGGTATGGCGCGTTCATCGCACCGGCCTAACAAGCCACGGGTAATCACTCCCGTCGATGGCGCTGTCGCACCAAGGGCACTTGCCGCAGTTGCGGGTGCCCGGCCCGGTTGACCACCGGCATACTCCACCATTTAGCGAAGCTGGCTGGACACGCGACGACTGATGCTGGAAACGGCACGGGTCGGCGCTACCTTGAAGCCATACGGTGAAAGCACAGCAGAGCCGGTCGTTCGTGTTCGGCACCAAAGCACCCTCACAGTGGCACACTGGAAGTAAAAGGGTGGCTGGTGCCGAGTGCCCACGGACGCACAAGTTTCAGCATCGTGAACGGTGGATTCGATTTCCGCCGACTAGCGGGCGACGGACGGTCAGTCCGAAGAAGTCGCGTCCAGCAGTGCTGGTGCAATACCGATGCCATTTTGACGACGCTGTTTGGACTCCGCGAAAGCGGTGGGCCATTACACGCCCCGGCGTCGTCTCGGTGTCCGTGCGTGTGACGGCGGCACCCGGTCACGACGGGTGTAAGCGTGAACTCCGACCGCCATTGCCGGACACCGAAAGATTTCGTATACGGAGAGCGCCAGCAGCGCAGCAGAGCCTCCAAAACTCAGCATGGTCGGGGCAGCACCGACTCTCCGTGCCACTTTTCAAGGTAGCGTGCGTTCCAGCAGCGAGGACAGCCGACTGTAAATCGGCCACGTAAGATACACCGCAGGTGCAACTCCTGCCGCTACCACCATTTCGCAGTTCTTACCGGTGTGCGCCGCCGCAACCGCAACCGCTGGAAGAAAGCTCCCAAAGCCTCTCACAAGGCTGAGAAGTGCTCGACCAAGTATTGTCGCAACAAGCGGGCGGCGAAGAAAACTGTATACAAGAAAGCAGACGGCACCATCAAGGTTTACGATGGCTTCCTGCTTCACTGTTGGAAGTGCCGGTCGAGGATGCTCAAGGTAAAGCAGCCTGTGACCTACGTTCTAAACATGCTCAGGCACAGCGCCAAGAAACGGAAACTTCCGTTCACCATCACCAAGGCCGAGCTTGCTAAGTTCTGTGCGGACACGCGCTACCTAGAGCTTAGAGGCAATAAAGAGCACAGTCTTACTATCGACCGGATAGATATGAACGAGGGTTATCATATCACCAACATCCGGGCGATGACCCATGCTGAAAACAGCGCGCAAGGGTCGGACAACACGCCAAGAGACGAGCGCGGCTGTGCTGTAGACGAAACGTATTCAGAGCCGGAAAACCCGGACGAACCATTTTAAGGGCACGGAGATGAAGTAGTCGAATCAGCCCCCTGTCACGGGGAAGTCAGCCGGTGCGAGTCCGGTCGTGCCCGCCATTTGTATGTAGTGTATGAAAAAGATGCTGTCGGCAATACTACTACTGTCGGGAATCCTTACAATCACTCAGGCTGCGGGCATACGGCTGCTTTGGAATCCAAGTCCTTCGAGTGACCAGACGCTCGGCTATTGGGTCTATGTGGCCAACGGCACCAATGAAATCAGCGATAGCATCAAGACCAACGCCACCGCCGGTGCCTACCGGTTTACAGTGCCAACCAATGCCTTTTTCTACGAGACGAACACGGGCGTCATCAAGACCAACATTACTGCGACCGTGACCAACCTTCCCGCAGGCGTCTACAAGTTTAGGGTCACCGCGACCAACGTCTGGGACGAGTCGCAAATGAGCTTGCAGGTTGCCACGCCTCCGGGCGCTCCGTCCGCTCCGGTCATCGGTGACATCACGGTGGTCATTCCGTAAACGGGCTGTAGCGAAACAGTCAACGCGCCTGTCTGGGGGACAGGAGACAGTGGGTGCGACTCCCCTCATGCCCGCCATTTAATCAGCGCGTCGCCTAGCAGCTATGGCTCCTGTTTTGGGAACAGGCAATCGGGGGTGCAAGTCCCTCCGCGCTGACCATTTCAAGTTCGAGGACTTAAACTTGTTCTCGAAGTAGTTATAGCATGATTTGCTTAAAGTGCCGTGAGGACAAGGACGAGACTGAGTTCCATCGTTCCGCTAATAAGCGTGGAAGGCACCACTGGTGCAAGTCGTGCCGGAAGGGCTACGATGCCGACAGAAATGTTGACAACCGTGAGACGATTGCAGCGCAAAAACGTGCGCTAAGGAACAGGAATCGTGCGTTTGTCTACGAATACTTATCAACCAAGAAGTGCTCGGACTGCCCAGAGTCAGACCCGGTAGTTCTTGAGTTCCATCATCGACGCGATAAGTCATTCAACGTGGGCGACCTCATCCAGTTGCGCGTCAGCCTTGAGAAGCTGTCTAAGGAAATCGAAAAGTGCGACGTGCTGTGCGCCAACTGTCATCGCAGGCGGACAGCGCGTGAGCGAGGGCACTACAAGTTTTTACGGGGTGTAGCTCAGAAGTAGAGCGCGTGTTTCGGGAACACGAGGCCGAGATTGCAAAACTCTCCATTCCGACCATTTACATTCCAAGGTAGTGTCAAAGTAGCACGGCGGTCTGTTAAACCGTTCGGTATTGGTGCGAGTCCAGCCGTGGCAGCCATTTCGCCCTCGTAGCTCAGTCATCAGAGCGGTCGTCTTCTAAGCGACGGGTCGCAGGTGAGATTCCTGCCGGGGGCACCAATCAGCGGTGGTCTTTGGTGTGTGCCCGTTCGATGAAGTGCAGGGCCAGCTTGTAGGCCAGCGACTCCTGCTCGTTATGCCGGGCACCCAGTTCCAGCGTGGCTTCGGCGAGCAGCTTGGAGCGGTGGGCGTGTTTTCGCAGGCGCAGGATGACGAGTAGAAGCACGGTGGACACAAGGAACCCGATGCCAACGGCAATCGCCTCGAACTGCACGGGTGTTACAACGTGCGCCACTGTAGCCAGTGTCAACATGCGCCGCACGACTTCAAAAAGCGTGAGCAGCACGATGAACAACCAGAACCTCCGCGAGAGGGAATCACGCAGCGGCAGGGCGCAGAAGAAGAAGGCGCAGACCTGAATAATCAGGCTGACGCACGACAGCGCCACTTGGAAAACTTCGAGCTTCGTCACGCTCTAACTACGCTCCCGTGGCGCAGCAGACAGCGCAGCCGCCTCCTAAGCGGATGGTCGCAGGTGCAACTCCTGCCGGGAGCACCATTTCACGTTCTTTAGTGCAGATGCACGCATCCGAAATTGGAACAATAGCAGAAGCGCATGTGCTGCTGTCGCTGGTCGAGCGAGGCTTGCCAGTTTTTACTCAGTATGGAGGTAAAGCGCCTGTGGACTTGGTTGTGTGGAAGACTGGAAAGTGCTACAGCGTGTCAGTTAAGAGCGTCTTAAAACTCGGCAGGCACGGCGTATACGAAGCGCAGTTGAAGAGTGTTCGTAATAGAAAAATCAGGATGTTTAGCCCCTGTGCCTGTGACATTCTTGCAGTCTACCTGCACGATATTTCAAAAGTCTGCTTCTTTGCGTCTACAGAAGTTAAGTGTGCAGCGTCTCTAACTCTGCGCGTGTCTAGCTCAAACTTTTCCAGCAACAGGCTGGTCGATGACTTTACGTCCATTGAGCGCGTATTTTCTATTTTGGCTTCGTAGCATCAACCGCCCAATGCCCCCGTTTTGAAAACGGAGTGCCGGTAACACGGATGCAGGTTGAAATCCTGCCGGAGCCGCCATTTTCATTCCCGCGTAGTGTAACAGCAGCACGACTGACTCTGAATCAGTTTGCATTGGTGCAAATCCAGTCGCGGGAGCCACTTTTTGACGGGTCGTTTGGATGAGGGTTATCGTCTACTAAACGGGAGGTCGCAGGTTCGAGTCCTGCTTCCGGCTCCATGTGCCGGAATAGCTCAGTGGTAGAGCGCCAAAAAACATCCTCGCCGCACCTTTATCCGTCAAAATTATTCGCTGCGTATTTACTGCGTGAACGAGTTCCTAGAAGCGATGGCTGCACTGGATACGGCCCTCACCGGCAACAGCCATGAGAAGGTCACGGGCCAGTATCACCACTATCCGCAGACCGTCGAGAAGTGGGTGTTTGGCGCGAGCGGTGACCGGGCGTGGTATCTGAGCGACGCCGGGTATTCCCGCGTCGTTTTCAGCGAGAACAGCGGGCGCTTGTTTCTCACGTCCAACTCCACGGCGCGGGTGAAAGCCCGCTGGGATGCCGCTGCCCCACAACGCCAGCACGTCGAGGAAATGGTGCGCGGGTGGATGACCGCCAACGGCTGGAGCCATCCCTTTGAGGACGGTGTAGCTGAGGCTCTTACTTTCAAAAAGCTCTGTGGCACGATGGCAGCGGTGAACTGCACGAAGGCAGGGCAGAAGACCGGGGACATTGCCAAGTCCGCAGGCGTGTCAGCGAAAACAGTTGGCCGGTGGGTGAACAAGGCCGGTTTCAAAAAGCGCGGTGGAAAGCTGCGCCACGTCAGCGAGCGCGCTGAACAGGTCGTAGACCGTCTGCTTGAATGGGGCGGCATGTTTACCGAGTGGACAGGCTACTGGATGGATTCCAAGGGCAAGATGCACCCTGTAGACGCGCATGTGAGTTGGGCCAAGCTGCACGTTCTTTCCAAGTATCCAGACCTGACCAAAGACCTTGGGGAGTCTGGTGTCTACATGGCCATGAGCAAGCTGGGCTGGCTCAAGATTGTGGTCGAGAGGAAGCAGGTCTTCATTGACCCGACCCGCGCCTCCCGCCTGCAAAAAGCGGCGGTGCAGGAATATGCCATCGAGAACCGCTTGAAGGTTGTAGACGCTCTTACCCAGCGCGTGATTTTTGACCCCCGCGACGACAGCGGGGGCATGGAAGACTGACCGAGCAGCAAGGTGCCGCGTTGGAAACGCGAGGCCACGGTAAAACGTGCGAGGGTGCGATTCCTTCGTCTTCCGCCATTTCAGTATGCACCCGAACGGTCGCGCCATACGCCGAAAGCGCGAAGGTAGCAAAAGGTCGCGGAGTGAAAGTCTCTGAGGGTGCGGTATGGACGGTTGGCCGAGCACCAAGGCTCCCGGCTCGAACCCGGAGGACTGCGGCGACACCGCAGCGGGGGTGGAATTCCCTCACCGTCCGCCATCTTCGTTCTTTGGTGTGTGAAAACGCGACTCGTTACAGTGGCTACAGAAGCCCGGCACTACTTCGATGACTTCGTAGCCAGCGCCCGGTGCTACGTCGGTGAGCCGGTGCTCATTGGCTGGGGCCGCTCGATGCCGCGCATCGAGAACGAAAAGAAGCACCTGCTCAAGTCGCACCGCATCTACAAGCTCCACTGGACGCTGGAATGGCTGCGCGAGCATGTCGATGAGCAGACTCACATTCTTTTCGTCGATGCGTGGGACTGCGTGCTCCAGAGGCCGCTACGTGACATCGAGCAGGTCTACAGGGCCAGAGGCAAGAAGATGCTGCTGGCCTCTGACTCGCTGGCTTGGCCGCTGCACCCAAAGGATTTCCCGCACGTCTGCCACAAGTATCTCAGCCTGAATTCAGGCGTCTGGATGGCCGAGTCGCGCTACGCGCTGGAAGCCATCGAGAAGATGCTGGCCGAGTTCAAGGACGGCTACGAGGACGACCAAGGCATCATCCAGCAGGCATACGTGTCCGGTCGCTACGACATCGCCACGGACTACCGGAACCAGATGGCCTACACCGTCCTGCCCGGCCCGTATCTCCACAGCCCGTTTGACTTCGCGCTGGACGAGAAACTGCACAAGGTCAGGTGCGCGCACACGAACACAGTTCCCTGTATCGTCCACTGCAACGGCATCGGCAGCACCATCCACAAGAGCCGCATGGAGCACGCCGCCGCCCGCATTTTTGAATTTCTTCGCCCGTGTAGCTCAAGAGTAGAGCAGGCGCTTGATAAGCGTCAGGTTGCAAGTGCAAGTCTTGCTTCGGGCACCAATTTCAAGTTCCGCGTGTTTGGCATCGGCCTGTCCCGGACGGGCACGACCTCGCTGACCAATGCGCTCAACGCGCTCAAAATTTCGTCTGCACATTGCCCGTGGACGCATGATGACGTGGCCGCGCACCAGTCGGCCACAGACACGTCCATCGCCATCGGCATGGCCTATCTGGACGCGATGTATCCAAGGTCGAAGTTCATCCTCACCGTCCGCAGTGACATAGAGGCTTGGCTGAATTCGTGCGAGTGGCTGTGGAAGACGCACCTGCGGCATCAGCACCCGTTTCACCAGAAGATTCACAAGGCGCTTTACGACACCGTGGACTTCGACCGTGAGAAGTTCAGGGCCGCTTACGAGCGCCACACTGCCGAGGTCATGCGCGTCTTCAAGGGCCGTGAGTATGACTTGCTCATCATGGACATAGCCGCCGGTGACGGCTGGGAAAAGCTCTGTCCGTTTCTAGGTCTGCCCGTGCCGGAGCAGAAGTTCCCGCACGCCAACCAAAAAATTTAGGACACATCGTAGTTACGCTATTAACTACGATGTGCTGCACTTGAAAGCAAGCGAAGGACTCAGCCAGCGCGCCATTGCCGCGTCGCTCGGCACGACACACTCTACCGTTCGGCATTGGCTCAAGAAGCACGGCATACGAACAGCACCAGCTTCTCGTGAGGGTGTTATCCACAACGACAGATGCGCCATCTGTAAACGGGCTACCGCGCTGGGTAGGCGATTGTGTATGTCGTGCTGGACGCGGGTGCGGCGGCTTCGGACAAAGCTGCTGGCCGTGCGCCTGCTCGGAGGAAAGTGCATCCGGTGCGGTTGGTCTGGGCACCTTGCAGGTTTTCAGTTTCACCACACAGGCTCCAAAGACTTCCAGATTGGAAGTGCTTCAAACAGAAAGTGGGCCGTGGTGTGGAAGGAAATTCAGAAGTGCGAGCTTTTGTGCTCCAACTGCCACAGCGCCGAGCACAGCAAGCAGGAAGACCCGCTGCTACTGGCAGAGGCAGAGCGGTTTGTTCGTAAAGGATTTATCATTGCCGACGTAGCTCAGTCAGTAGAGCACCGAACTGAAAATTCGGGTGTCATTGGTGCGAACCCAATCGTCGGCACCAACGGTCGTGTGGTGTAGCAGTCTAACATGCCTGCCTTTCACGCAGGAGAACACGGGTGCGAATCCCGTCACGACTACCAATTTGCGGGCCGAAAGGCGACGGTTATCATTCATTACGACAACCCGTCTCCAATCAACTTGTCCGCGTCTACGTCCCTGTAGTGTAGCCCAGTCAACACGTCTGATTCTCAATCAGAAGACCACGGGAGCGAAGCCCGTCAGGGACGCCAATTTGGTTCGGTAGTTACGGGTGGCTCGGTGAGAGCGGTGTCGCACCACATCCGCACTCAGCCACCGTCAGTGGCAGCCGGGCCGCTTCTCTGCTTCCGTAGCTCAGTCTATAGAGCGCGTCCCTCGAAGGACGAGGCCGCTGGTGAGATTCCAGCCGGGAGCACCATTTTCAGCCCACGTAGCTCAATTAGATAGAGCGCCCGCCTACGAAGCGGATTGTTGCAGGTGCGAGTCCTGCCGTGGGCACCATTTATGCGAGTGTAGCTCAGTCCAGTAGAGCAGGTGTCTTACACACACAAGGCCGGGGGAGCGAAGCCCTCCGCTCGCACCATTTTGCCTGTGTAGCTCAGTCAGCAGAGCGCCGCTTTCGTAAAGCGGATGTCGGGGGTGCGAATCCCTCCACAGGCTCCATTTCAATGCGCCGGTAGCTCAGTCAGCAGAGCAGCCGACTCTTAATCGGAAGGTCGTGGGAGCAAAGCCCACTCGGCGCACCAATTTCCATTCATCCTGAATGGTGCTGCGGTTGTGAAAGTTGCATCCCTCCCTGTGAAGGAGGCGGAACGGGAGCATTACCCGTGCAGCACCCCATTTCACTAAAGTCCTCGGCTCGCGTGCCGATGTCTACAGTGTGTCCGGTGACAGAGCCAGCGAACTGAGCGGTCTGCAAAACCGACGCGCAGGGTGCAACTCCCTGACCGGACTCCATCTCCGTAGTTAGAACATGAGCGCAAACGGCAGCATCTACGCCTACACTGACCAAAATGGCCAGCACGTCCGGGTCAAGGACACATCTTTGTCCTTCCGAGGCGCGCACTCGACCATGAGCGTTTACGCTTACCGGGACGTGGTGGACTTCGGCGGCGACCAATACATCGCGCTCGCGCCGGTCACCGGAACGACGCCTCCAACCGACATCTGGCGCTCTGGACTCTGGTCGGGACTCGTGCTTGTGCAGCAGGGCACTGACGAAGTGCTTCCGTCGTTTCTGGACTTGAGCGACACTCCGTCTTCCTACGGCCAGCCCGGCGACGCTGTGGTCGTCGCTTCAAACGGGACGGCACTTGCGTTTCGTGGGCCTGCTTATTTCAGGACGTTCCATAGTTCGGAGTTATGTGCTGGAGGATTTACTACGTTCCTGTGGTTACCGGCGACGCAGAGCCAACTCGTGCTTAACCATGCGGCTGGTGTGTTCACCTGCGTCATTCCCGGAGTTTATCATTTTGGTGGCAGCGTCGCATTTAGAGTGAACCGTGCTGCTGCTTACCTTCCGTCTGCAATGGAAGTGGGAATAAAAGTGAATGGCAGCACCATAAACTGGCAGCAGTATAAGGTGATTGGCGCGCAGGAAGAAAGCGTTTCGTTCAGCCCTTCGACCGTCGTTGCTCTGGTGCCCGGAGATGCGGTGACGATGTATGCGCTCGTTGGGTTTGCGCCATCGCCAAACACGGACTTGTTTTGTATCTACAGGGACTTTTACGGTTTTCTGACATGAACGCTCATCAGCTTGTAAACGCACTTTTGGAAGCGGCTCCGCGTGCTTGCGCCGCGTGCCAGAAGGAATTCGGCATCAAACCGGAACCGGGCACGTCTCACGGCGTTTGCACGCGCCACGCCATCGTCTACCTGTCAGGCATCATGTCGCCGGAAGAGGCGAGGGCGAAAATCGAAGCAAAAGACCCTGCGGGCTTCTGCCCAGACCTTTCCCAATCTGTTTCATAAGCCGTTGGTTGACAGTGCAAGTCTGTCCGTAGGCACCATTTCAGCGCAGGTCTTCATTGTCCGTCCCGCAGACCTGCACGTCATCGGTCACACACTTGAGCGCCGAGATGTCGGAGAAGAACGGCTCAAAGTTGGCGCGGGCAGTCGGGTAGCCGTTGAAGTAGCTCATGGTCTTGTAGCTCAGGTAAATTTGTGTAGACGGAATTCCAAGCTGGGCCGTGAAGAACGGCGTGCCCGTCTCACAGGCGATGTGGCGCTTCGAGTTGTAGAGGATGCGAAACAGCCCTTCCACGCTCGTCCCGGTGCAGTCCTCAAACACAATTTTCGGGAACGCCACGGTCAGCTTCTTGATGGCGGCGCGCACTGTGGAGCGGTCGCGCAGGCTGCCGACCATCTTCACCTTGGCAAACTGGCGGCACTCTTCCAGTTCGCGCAACACTGCGTCCGTGCTGGCGCGCTTCGTGTGTGGCAGGTCACCCACGTTATCCGCGTAGAGGTAGTGCGAACTGGCGAAGTGCAGCGTGGCGTAAGGCTCGGTGGCGCAGCGCAGGAAGCTGAACCTCTCGCGCAGGTCATCGGCGCAAGGAATGGCTTTCCAACGCGGCAGGAACGGCTGCTGGTGCAAAAGCTCAGTATACTGCTTGCCGTAGTTTCGCTCGATGTAGGCGCTGATTTGCGGCGCGTATTCCTGCCAGCGCCCGTTCCACTTGTCGTAGTTCAGGCTGTCCAGAATGATGAGTTGCTTGAACAGCCCGGCGCGGGCGTAGAGGCTGAACAGCGGCCAGTTAATCCAGCCGCGCTCCATGTCCGGTGAGTTCGGGCCTCCTGTGAAGGCGACGTAGTAGTAGCTCTCGATGCCCCTGTTGTGCAGATGCACGTCATGCGAAATGACGGCAAGGCTGTCGCCCAGCGCGTGCCCATGCAGCAGCCCGAAGTATCCATTCATTTTGTAACTACGCTGCGTAGTTACAGCCGTGAAAACATGCCAGTCACGCATAGAAAGCGATGCACCGGTCTTGTAAACCGGAAAGGTGAGCGCACGTCTCACGACTGGCTCCAATGCGGAGGTAGTTCAGCTATGTAGAACGCATCCCTGACACGGATGAGGTCGCCGGTGCGATTCCGGCCCTCCGCACCATTTCACAGGCCGTAGCGCACTTGGCGGATTGACGGGGACGAGTGGTCTTCCGGGTTGGTCAGCGCCCAGCGTGAAAAGTTGTTCGGTTCGCCGACAATCCACATGGTCGTCATGTCGGGGGTGAACGTGACGCCTTCGCCTTGGTTGGTGCAGCGTGCAGCCCATGCCGGGGTGCGGATGGCCGACAGCACGCGGCCCGCAGGGTCGCACTCAAAGACGCACTCACCCTCGTCCGTGAGGACGTAAAAGCGGTTGTAGACGGTGCTGTAGTAGAGGCTGGAGATGTCTTGCGCCTGTGACTGCGCGTTGGTGTTGTTTGGGAATGTGGCGTTGTTCAGGATGGTGCCCTGCACGCCGACTGTTTGACCGTAAGTGTTGCACGTCGCCGCGTCGAACTGGGTCGTGAAGTTGCCCGCAGCGCCGCCGCGATTTATTTTGTAGACAAGACCAATACCGGTGCTGCCGCTGTTGCGCTCCGTAGCCGCGTAGAACACGCGGTTGTTGGCATCGTAGGCGACGCCTTCAAATCCAAGGTTTGACACGTTGGTTATGGCGGGCGTGTATTTTTCGATGATGTCCTGCTCGAAGCCCGCGCCGCCTTGGCCGATGGCGATGGAGATGTTTGATATTCCAGCCGGGATGCGGAACACGAGCACCTTCTGCTGCGTGCCACCTTGCGTGCGTTCGAGGGCACCGCAGAAATAGTCACCTTCCATCCATGCCAGACCTTCCATGTCCTCGGTCAGACCCGCTGCGGCCCATGTGATGTTGCGGATGATGTTGCCGTTGCGGTCAGCTTCGCGGATGATGCCGGTGCCTCCGAAATTGCACTCCACAAGGTAGAGGCGGTCAGTCACCGGGCTGTAAGCCACGGACGACAGGTTGGCCGCAATGCCGGTGACGTTGCCCTGCTGCTGGCTGCTGTAGGCTGCCAGTGACGGCGAGATGTCGTAGGTGACGCTGACCTGCTTCAAGCCGTCCAGTGGCCAGCAGTAGGTGGAGTCGTAGACCTTGGCTCCGCTGACCATCCGGTAGAGGTCGAAAATAGGCACTCCGGCGAGCGCAGGCCGGTCTTGCGTAACCAGCACTGTTTCGCCGTTGTAGACGAAGAAATCGCGTAAGCGAGGCTGTCCGTCGCTGCTGTGAAGCTCACGGGTGGTGACGCCATCACGACCGAGAATTGCGAATGTGAACGGAGCGCCAAAGTTGGTGAACTTGACGACTGCGAACGGCGCTTGTTGGAATCCTCCGATGTTTGCCATGTTACTTCCAATACTGAGTTTTTGAGACGGCTACCGTTGAGTCCGTGTTTGGGTTTCCGGCGCTCGTCACGGATACGGTGAAGCGCACAGATTTCTGGCCGTTCTGCTCCCAGCGCACGGTGGCTGCGTAGACCAGCGCGCTTGAAGTCAGTTTGTAGAGGTCACAGATGGGCACTCCGGCGACGGACTCGCGGTCTTGTGTGACGACGAGGACATCGTTGTGGTAGAGGAAGACGCCGCCTTGAAGGCGTGCGCGCCCAGTGCCAAGCTCACGGCAGGTGACGCCATCGGCGGCGATGACGTGCGCGGAAAATGGCGCATCGAAGTTCGTGAACCGAACCTGCGCGTAAGGGACTTGTTCAAAAGCAGCCATGCAGTAACTACTATGTGACAGAGAACGCCGCATTGCTCGTTTCCGCTCTTCTTGAGATGGCCGTCATCTCCAAGAAGGGAAAACGAGTATACGCTGACGACAAGCTGCTGAAAGACCTGCCTCTCGACTCGGTGCGTGGAAACATCGTCGTGTTCAGGATGCCGCACGAAGGGATATTTCCAGCCGGGTTCACTCTGGCCTTCTTCATGGACAGCGACGCGTCGGCCAAGGACATGGCGGCAGGCAAGCTGCCCTACAAGATGGTGCCCGACCGACCGCTCTTCCTTGCCAATTTCGCGCCGATAACCGATGTCTGGAAGAAGAAGATGGACAAGGGCCAAGAGGCCATCCTCGGCGTGTTGCAGGGGACTTCCAACGAGCAGGAGATTTATGCGGACAAGCTGACGGTGCGCCCCGGCTACCAGCGGAACAGCATCGGAACCAAGCTCATCGACGTGCTCAAGAAGGACTACCCGAACGCGGTGGTCAACTACTCAGGGCCGACCAAAGCAGGCTCGGCTTTCATCAAGAGCTACACTGGCTCGGAGTGGAAGCCTGCTCACGGCGAGAGAGCAGAGTTTTAAGCGCGTCTTCGGTTTCGGTGTCCGTAGTTTGGAGTCTGCGCGTGGCAGTTGCAGCACAGCACTTGCAAGTTTTTATGCCGCATTAGCCCAACTAGCAGAGGCGTCCCGCTCAGAACGGGAAGGTTGAGGGTGCAAATCCTTCATGCGGCACCATTTCAGTCCCACCACCGACACCACCGTCTATGGGTAGTTTACCCCACCGCTTCGTCTACATTTCGGTGTGGACATCATGTGAATAACAGTGTATACGTCAACTTGTATGAAGACTCAGAAAGACACGACCTACGGCACGGTCATCAGTTTCAGGTTGCCGAACACGCTTGTCCGCCGCTTGGGCGCAAAGGCGCGCACCAGCAGGCTCGACGGGATTGAGACGGCCAATCAGTTCGCTCGCAAGCTGACCATCGACGGCTTATGTCGCCGCACTGGTCGGGCACTTGTGAGCCAGCGTGGTTAAGCGGGAACAGCAGACTGCGGCCCCTTAAAGCGGCAGAGCCTTGTGGGTGCAAGTCCCACCGTTGGCACCATCGGCGCGTGGTTAAGAGGGAACAGCAGACCCCAGACACTCAAAACGTCTGAGCCTTGTGGGTGCAAGTCCCACCGCGCCGACCAATTTTTGAAAGATTTTTGTAGACAACTTTTTGTGAACGTCTACAGTCCTTCTCGGTTCTTTGTATCGCGGGATGGAGCAGCCCGGTAGCTCGTGTGGCTCATAACCACAAGGTCGGGGGTTCAAATCCCTCTCCCGCAACCAATTTTTGAAAACTGTGACTTGTAGTTAGCGCGGTGCGACTCTGGCTGACCATCTTGGTTGTAGCTCTGGTGCTTCTGTGCCTCCTTGGGAGGATGTGGATGCGCCGGAAAATCCACGTTGAATTCATCGCCGGTGTGCCGCGACCTAAACGAACATGACACAACTCACGAACGAACAAGAGTTCGACCTGCAAGCACAGTTCAAGACCGCGTTGGGCAATCCGGCTCCGGTGACCGAAGTCAAATG
>Ga0315287_10004015_pt1 | contig 14281 bp, 11 predicted proteins | sample YL17G11_0_MG_FD_205037 | JGI IMG/M metagenome (GOLD analysis project Ga0315287, IMG submission 205037) | Sediment microbial communities from Yellowstone Lake, YNP, Wyoming, USA - YL17G11_0 | ecosystem: Environmental > Aquatic > Freshwater > Lake > Sediment | place: USA: Wyoming | collected... | reverse complement strand
GCCGCGGCGCTTCGAGAACTCGGCCATCATCCGGTCGGTCCAATTGGCCACTCCGGCTTCCCAGCTGTCGGTGATCACGTACTGGAGGCCCCGCTTGCCCATGAGGCCGCCGGTGGCGTCCTTGTATCGATCGAGATAGTTGTCGAAGTAGGCCTTGACGTGGGCCCGGTCGAGCTTGTCGACTTCGAGCCCTGTGGCCTCAGGCGAGGCCGGGGAGTTGCGGGCGCCGGTGAGAGAATACCCGAAGCGTAGGACGATCCAGCGGCCCGCGGGCGGGGTCCAAACGAGTCTGCCGTCGGCCCGCATTTTGGAGGTGAGATTGACGACGTCGGATTCATCGACGATGTCGCCGGCCGCGACCGCGGGTGTGGCCATGCTGTAGATATCCGTAGCGGCATCGAAAGCGGCCTTCTGCTGGAATTCGCTGACGGGCGACGCCGTGTGGAGGACGAGCTCGGCCACCCGGGTCCCGGCGGGGGCATCGGGTGCGGCCTGAGCGCCTTGCGCGGCCCCGGCCTGCGGCGCCATGGTGCGGACGCTCACGCGGAAGAACTTGGCGGTGACGGGGGCGAAAGCAACGGTGACGGCGTCGGTCGGAAGCTTCTGGACGGAACGGAAGTCCCGGCCGTCGTCACTCGCTTCCAATTCCGGATCGCCGAAACTGCCCCGGCGGTCTCCCCTTAGGATCATCAGGGTCAGGCCCCGAACGCTCTGGGGACGGACGAATTCGAACTGGATCCAGGCCTTGGCGTCGACCGGCGCGGCCGGCAGGAGGACGGCCCTGGAAAGGTCGCCGTCGGTGAGAGAAGCCGGATCGAAAGCGCCGCCGCTCGAAGTCACCTTCGCCCCGAGCTCAGCGAGCGTGCGGTCGTTTTCCGGAGCGCGAAAGGCGACGACGGCGCTATCGGCGTAGAACTCCGGCTCGGCCGCGGCCCCTCCGCCGGATCCTTCGCGCCCGCTCCCCAGGTTCTGGTAGGGCCCGGTCGCTGAAGGCGGCTTGGGCAGCAAGCCGGTGAAGGGACGGCCGCCTTCGAGGCGGGTCTCGCTCCAAACATATTTCTTCATGGCCTGCGCCGGGGTCACCCACGGGCCGCCGCTCTCGCTCCATCCGGGCGAGCCGGCGATAGCCATCTCCAGGCCCAATTGATCGGCCAGGGTCGCGGTGCACTTAAAGGCGTCTTTCCACGCCGGCGTCATGAAGACGAGGCGCTTCTCGACGATCTGGGGCGTCTCGAGCCCCGCGTCGAAGTTCTGAAAGCCGGCAATACCGGCGCGCTTCATCCACTCGAGGTCGGCCTTGATCCCTTCCTTGGTGATATTGCCGCTCATCCAATGCCACCACACGCGCGGTTTGGCGCTCGCGGGAGGGTCCTGGAAGCCTCGCGCGAGGGCATCGTCCGGGCCCTGTGAGAAAACGAGCCCCGTTCCCAGCAGGGCGGCGATCGCGGCTGCGAAGCAGATCCGTTTCGCTCGTCGAATTGGTTTTTTCATGGGCGGGTCACCTTTCGATCGGGGTGTCAAGGCCGGCACGATTGCCGCCCTTGAGATGCCAAGGATATTGCGGGCCGCCGACCGATGTCAATGATTGTCAATCCCACTTCGGAAGTGGTACATTGGTCGGGGTCAAGTCGCTCATGGCTGCCGATTATAAAAAGCTCGTTGCCGACCTGCTGACGTTCTACGATCTCAAGGACAAGACGGTCCTCTCCGTCGGGGCCGGAGGGGGCCAGCTCGTCGAGTACGGTCGGGCGGCGGGCAAGGTCATGGCCCTGGACAGCGACGCGCAAGCCCTGGAGAAGCTTCGGGAGAACCTGAAGGTCGCCGGGCTCGAGGACAAATTCTCGCCCGTACTGGGGGATTTTTTCGAGGTCAACCTGAAGGCCGACGCCGTTCTCTTCGAATTCAGCCTCCATGAGATGGCGGACCCCGGGGCCGCGGTCGAACGCGCCCGCCATATGGCCCCGGCCGTCGTCGTCTTCGACCACGGACCGGGTTCGGAGTGGTCATATATCGCCGCCGAGGAGAAGAAGGTGGCGGCGAGCTGGGCCGCGCTCGAACGCTTCCCGGTGAAGAAGACCCGGATGCACGAGGCCGTCCAGTTCTTCGGCGACTACGAGGAACTCTTCCAGAAGGTGAAAGGCCAGGGCGAGACGGCCTTGGCGAGGATCGCGAAGTACAAGGGGCTAACCGGCATCCGGATCCCGATGTCCTACGGCCTGGCCCTGATCGACGGTTATAGCGGGTAACCGCCCGGTTCCGGCCTGCTCCCGGCGCGAAAAAGTGGTATCATGGCCCCTTTAAGGAAGAACCCAATGGACGCCATACGCGTGGAAAACCTGGTGAAGACGTTCGACGGCTTCACGGCCGTCGACAGCATATCTTTCACCGTCGGTGAAGGGGAGCTCTTCGGCCTGCTCGGCCCCAACGGGGCGGGCAAGACGACGACGATCAACATGCTCTCGACCCTCCTGCGGCCGACCTCGGGGAACGCCACCGTGGCCGGGTTCGACGTGATCCGGGACCGGGACGACGTGCGCAAGAGCATCGGCGTGGTCTTCCAGGAGCCGGCGCTCGACGGCAAGCTGACCGGGCGGGAGAACCTGGAGTTCCACACCATGATGTACGGCATCGGGAAGGCCGAGCGCCGCCGCCGCATCGACGAGGTCCTGTCCCTCGTCGAGCTCGAGGACAAGGCCGCCACACTCGTCGAGAAGTATTCGGGCGGCATGAAGCGCCGCCTGGAGATCGCCCGCGGCCTGACGCACCGGCCGAAGGTCCTCTTCCTGGATGAGCCGACCCTCGGCCTGGACGCCCAGACTCGGCGTCACATCTGGGAGTATATCCGGAAGCTGAACAAGGACGCCGGGGTGACCATCATCCTGACCACGCACTACATGGAGGAAGCCGACTTCCTCTGCGGCCGTATCGCCATCATGGACCACGGCAAGTTCGTGGCCCAGGACAGTCCGTCGAGGCTCAAGGACACCCTGGGCGGCGACGTCGTTTCCCTCGAGCTCGAAGGGGACGCGGCGGCCTTCCTGGACGCCCTGGGCCGTCAGGATTGGATCAAGCGGTCCAAGTTCCACGAGGACGTCCTCCTGCTGACCATGGAAAAGGGCGAGAGACGCATCCCCGAGCTGGTGATGCTGGCCCAGCAGATGGGCGTGACGGTCAACTGCGTGCACCTGCGCAAGCCCAGCTTGGAAGACGTTTTCCTCCACTTCACGGGCCGCACCATCCGCGAGCAGGAGGCGAACCTGAGCGAGCGCAACCGGGCCATGATGATGGCGCACGGGCGGAGATGACGATGACGATCCATTGGACCGCGGTCTACGTCCTGTGGCTGCGGGAAATGAAGCGGTATTTCCGGGCCAAGTCCCGGATCATCGGGTCCCTGGCCATGCCCGTGTTCTTCCTGGCTTTCCTCGGCCTGGGCTTCCGCCGCATGCAGATCCCGGGAATGGGGGAGGGCACCGGCTATATCGGCTTCCTGGCCCCCGGCATCGTCGGGATGACCCTGCTCTTTTCCGCCTCCATGCAGGGCCTGTCCCTCCTCTGGGACAGGGAATTCGGCTTCCTCAAGGAGATCATGGTCGCCCCGGTCAGCCGCGTGTCCCTCGTCCTCGGCCGCATCGCCGGAGGGACGACGACGTCCATGATCCAGGGCCTTTTGATCTTCGGGGCCTCGCTCGCCCTCGGATTCCGCCTGCCGGGGGTGGGGGCGCTCGCCTTCGGCTTCGTCTTCATGCTGCTCATCGCCTTCACCTTCATCGGCTTGGGCCTCGTCTTCGCCTCGCGGATGAAGGACATGCAGGGTTTCGGCATCATCATGAACTTCATCATCTTTCCCTTTTTCTTCCTCTCGGGGGCGCTCACGCCCCTCGAGAATTTCCCCTGGTTCATCCGCGCCCTTTCCTACGCCGACCCGCTGACCTATGGGGTCGACGGTCTGCGGGCGGTCCTGATCGGGCGATCGTCGCTGCCCGTGCTCGTCGACCTGGCCGTCATGATCGGCTTCGCCCTGATCATGCTGTTCCTGGGCGCCTATTTCTTCGAGAAGAGCGAAGGCGTATAGCCTGACTTATTCATAAAAATGCCGATGTGTTGTTTCACTCAAGCGATATCCGCTATATCTGTGATAAACCTATTTCCTATTAGGTTTCCCAAGCTTCGTCTCAAAAGAACCGGCATTTTTACCCTCTGGGCGAGCCGATCCGGCCGCATCTGCTTTGTTGCGAAGGGTTCGCAGCCCTAATACTCGTTTCTTCACGAGTATTAGGACTGCTTCACCCTCCGCGCCTCGCATCTGCAGCCGCCTCGACTCGTGAATAGGCCAGGATGGAGAGATCCAGCCGCGATTCCTTGACAACGGTTCGCCGGCGAGACTATCATTCCGCCCAACTATCATGATTTCCGGGAAGGATGGCCCATGAAAAAACGCGCGCTTTTATTCGGTATCGCCATTATCGTTCTGGCAACGGTTGCGGCCAGCGTCCAAACGCCCGCCCGTCCGGCGGACGACCCGGTCGTCGGGAAGATCATCGAGCTCGGCACGGCCGACAACCGGGTCATGCTCTGGAACGACTACGCCAGCAACCGGTTCGGCGGCCGGGAGTCGGGCACCAACGCCTACAACGACGCCGCCGAGTGGGCGGCCTGGCAGTTCAAGCAGTGGGGGCTCGAGGCCGAACTCGACGAAGCCGGAGAAGTGCCGGTCGGTTTCAACCGCGGACCCTGGTTCGGCAAAATGGTCGTGCCCGCCGAGAAGGCGCTCCATTTCGGGACCCCGAGCTTCACCGCGGGAACGAAAGGCGTCCAGCGGGGACCGGTCGCCGTCCTGAAGACCGATCCGTTCTCGATCCCGGGACGCAACGCCACTCCGGAGAACGTCGAAAAGAAACGCGCGGCCGTCGAAGCGGCGCTCGCCGAAGTCCGGGCGAACCCGGCCGCGTTCAAGGGCGCCTGGGTCCTCATCCCCGGTGAAAGCACGGGTTTCGCGCGCGACGGACGCCGCGGCACCCCGGAATACTCCGATGCGAAGCTCATCCCGCCGCTCACCGCTGCGCTCGTCGAGGCCGGCGCTCTCGGCACCATCCAGTCGTCCAAGGCCGAGCCGTTCCGGATCCTCGACGGCTACGTCGAATCGTGGGACAAGCTGCCGGTCCTGCCCGACATCAAGCTGGCCGAGGGCCAGTACAAAGAGATCATGGGCCTGGCCGAGAAGGGCGATCGGGTCGAGCTCGAGTTCGACATCCGGAACTGGTTCAAGATGGGGCCCGTCAACTACCATAACGTCGTCGCCACCCTCCGCGGCACGGAATTCCCCGACGAATACATCGTCCTCGGCGGCCATTTCGACTGCTTCAGCGCCGCGACCGGGGGCGTCGACGACGGGTCGGGCTTCGCCCCGATGATGGAGGCGCTCCGGCTGATCGCGGCGGCCGGCGGCCGGCCCAAGCGTTCGATCGTCGTCATCCTTTTCGCGGCCGAAGAGATCGGCCTGGTCGGCTCGCAGGCCTGGCTCAAGAAGCGCCCCGAGATCGCCTCGCGGATCTCGATGATGATCAACCGGGACGGCAGCCCGAGCGCCATCACAGGTGCGGTGGTCCCCGAAACATGGCTGGCCGATTTCCGGAAGATCACGGCTCCCCTGGCCGCGCTCGACCCGAAGTGGCCGTTCAAGCTCGAGCGGGGCGTGCCGCGGGCCCACTCGACGAGCCCGGGCGGGACGGACTCCTCCTCGTTCGAGATGCTGAGCGTGCCGACGCTGAGCTTCCGGACACAGTCGGACTACCCGTATAACCACGCCTGGCACACGCTCTACGACCTCTATAGCGAGCTCGTGCCGTACACCGCGCAGCAGCAGCATTCCGCTCTGGTCACCGCCGTCGTCGCCTACGGCGCGGCCAACCTCGCCAAACCGCTCCCGAGCGAGGGCGTTTACCTGGCCGACGGGCTGTATGCCGATATCGCCATCGGGACGGCCGACGCGCCCGGCCATATCATGACCACGCTCGATTTCGTGAACGTGCCCCTTCAGACGGCGAACTTCATCCGCATCGTCGAGGGGAAACAGGGCGCCGCGGCCGGAGGGCGGCCCGGCGGGCCCATGGGAGGCGGGCAGCGTTCGGCGGTCCCGCCGATCGGCACGGTCGACCCGCGGGACGGTCTCATCGCCGGACTCGTCGTTTCCGACGTCCAGAAATCGGCGGCCGTCCCCAGCCTGCCGCTCGCCGCGAATCCCGCGCTCAAGCACGATGCCGCGGGCGTGCTCGGCGTCTCGGGCTCGAACGCGTTCTACCTGACGCTTCAGAAACGGGCGGGTCTCGACAGGAAGACCACCGCGATCGGGAAGACGATCGCCGGGCTCGATCTGCTGAGGAAAGTGAAAAAGGGAGACGCGATCCGGAGCATCCGGATCGTCCGCGTCGGCCAGGCGGCGCGCGATTTCAAGACGGACGACGAGGCGTTCCGGAAACTGCTCGAGGGGAATAAATAACGGGGAAGGCCCTTCCCGGGAGGAGAGACGCATGGCCAAGATCCAAGCCTTCTGCGGCCTTGATTGCGGCGAGTGCGAAGCCTATATCGCCACGCAGGGGAATGACCGGGCCGGACTCGAAGCGACGGCGAACGCCTAACCGGGCGAAAGGAAATTCTTATTCCTCTTGTCATACCATTCGTCCTTCTCAACGTCGAACGGAGAGAGCTTTTTCCCCATGGAGACCACGCTGGAAGCGTCCGAAAGCTAAGGCTAGCTAAGATAGATCGGGGGTGGGGAAGGGATGCGGAATACGCCATTCAAAGTTCATTGGATGCTTGACGTTTGCGCGGATTTGGCGCTAGAATTCTTGGTGGAAGGAGAGGGAAAATGAAAAACAGACTGGGGGTAATTTCCCTTCTTTCGTTGGGTTTGTGCCTCACGTCCGCAGCTGGAGAACCAACCTGGAAAGCGTACGTTAAGCTGCTTAACAAAATGTATGTAGGATTGACCCCCTATAAGATGCCCAATCCCGCGGACGGACCGGGAACCATTTATTTTATAGATGATAAAGGCGTGGAACAGCTTTATTTCGACCAGAAAACGGCTTTCCCAGACCTGAGCCTCCAACCGCCGATGGAGATTCCTACTGCACACCTGTCCCGAATGTCTAATATGCAATTCAAGGTTGGCCTGAACATTGCCGACGAAAAAATCCTTACGAACGAAGTCATGCTCGTAGCGAGCCTGGCAATAGCAAAAGACACTCATGTCACCGTAAGCGTTGCCAAGCCGAAGGTCTACAGGGCACAGGATGGGCTGATCAATTCGGAAATCGTCGGTCTCGACATCAGGAATCCCATCCATGAAGACATACTCAAAAAGCTCCAGAGACCAAACGTAACTGTAATCTCGGGGGCGCTTCGCGTTGACAGCTTCGTATATACGTTTCATAGAAAGTCTGCGATTGATTCCAATCTGGACGCGAATCTTGGCAGCAAATCCAAGGGCTTGAATGTTACTTACAAGAAAATCACAGATACCGAATTCACCCTGGAAGCAAGGTCCCCCATGTTCTGGGCTTATTATGCTTATCCCATAGATAGGGCGGAAATAGAGCAGTTGTACAACGACAAGCTGAAACTCAAAGAGCTCGAAGACGCAGAAGCCGGGCGGGCAAATTATCAAAGGGAGGTCCAGAGATTCAAGGAAATTCAGAGCGAGCTCTCTGCCATGATGGCTATGGAAACCCGTGAAAGCGGCGAAATAAAAGAGTTAGAAAAAACGCTGCAAGAAAAAAGGGATCAACAGAAAACAACAACGGGTACGGTTGCTGCATCTCTCTCGAAAATCGAGATCGAAAACCTCGAACTTAGGATTATCGCAAAAAAGGATCAAATTAAAGGCCTCCAAGGCAAAGTCGAATCCTATAGGCAGGAAGCCCAAACTCTGAACGCAAGCCGAGTAGCCTCGCTTGAGACACCCGAAGATAAAAACGTTTATGAGATAAAATCAATCAAAGAGAAAAAATATGTCTTATTCGGCAAAAAAGTGATAATTCCGCTAGAAATAAGGGCGGGAAAATAAACGGCTTCTATCGGCCTTGTTTCACCCGGAATCGCCTAAGCCCGACTTTCGCCATTATCCTCGGGCAGGCTACTTAACCTGACTTATTCATAAAAATGCCGATGTGTTGTTTCACTCAAGCGATATCTGCTGATACATCGGCTGCCAGCGGATGGGCGGGGCTACCCGGGACAGGCGGATTCAGGTACAATCTCGCCATGCCTTCCGATACCCAAGTCATCTTTTCCATGTCGCGGGTCGGCCGCATCCACCCGCCCAACCGCCAGGTCCTGAAAGACATCTCCATGGGCTTCTACTACGGGGCCAAGATCGGGGTCCTCGGCCTCAACGGCTCGGGCAAGTCGACCCTGCTGCGCATCATCGCCGGACTGGACCTCGATTACATCGGCGAAGTCGCCCTGAGCAAGGGCTACACCGTTGGCCTTCTGGACCAGGATCCGCAGCTCGACCCCGCCAAGACCGTCATCCAGATCGTGCGCGAAGGCGCGCAGCCGATCATCGACCTCCTGGCGAAGTACGACGCGGTCTGCGACAAGATGGGCGACCCCGACGCCGACATGGACGCCCTTCTGGACGAGCAGGCCCGACTCCAGGAGGAGATCGACAAACACGACGCCTGGAACCTCGACAACCACCTCGAGATCGCCATGGAGGCCCTCCGCTGCCCGCCGCCGGAAACGCCCGTGACCGTGTTGTCGGGGGGCGAGCGGCGCCGGGTGGCCCTGACCCGCCTCCTGCTCATGGAGCCCGACATCCTTCTTCTCGACGAGCCGACCAATCACCTCGACGCCGAGTCCGTCGGCTGGCTCGAGAGGCACCTGCAGGAATACAAGGGCACGGTCATCGCCGTGACCCACGACCGTTATTTCCTGGACAACGTGGCCGGCTGGATCCTGGAGCTTGACCGCGGCCAGGGCATCCCCTGGAAGGGCAACTATTCCTCGTGGCTCGAGCAGAAACAGGAACGGCTGGCGGTCGAGGAGCGGACCGAATCCCGCCGTCAGCGGACCCTCGCTCGCGAGCTCGAGTGGGTCCGGATGTCGCCCAAGGCCCGCCAGGCCAAAGGCAAGGCCCGCGTCACCGCCTACGAGGAGCTCCTCGGCCAGGACTTCGAACGTTACCGCGAAGAGCAGGAGCTCCCCATCCCGCCCGGACCGCGCCTCGGTGACGTGGTCATCGAGCTCGAGGGCGTGGGCAAGGCCTACGGCGAACGGGTGATCTTCGAAGGCCTGACGGCGAGCATCCCGCCCGGTTCGATCGTCGGCATCATCGGCCCCAACGGAGCCGGCAAGACGACGCTATTACGGCTGATCACCGGGTCGGAGGCGCCCGACGCCGGGCGGATCCGGATCGGGGAGACGGTCAAGATCGCCTACGCCGACCAGTCGCGGACCCTCGATCCCGGGAAGACCGTCTTCGAGGAGATCTCGGGCGGGGCGGAGCTGATCACGGTCAGCGGCCGGTCCCTGAACACCCGGGCCTATTGCGCCTCGTTCGGGTTCGGCGGCACCGACCAGCAGAAGAAGGGCTCGATGCTGTCGGGCGGGGAGCGGAACCGCGTCCACCTGGCCAAGGCCGTGTCCGAGGGCGGCAACGTCATCCTCCTGGACGAGCCGACCAACGACCTGGACGTCAACACCCTGCGGTCTTTGGAGGACGCGTTGGCCGGGTTCGCCGGCTGCGCCGTGGTCGTCAGCCACGACCGCTGGTTCCTGGACCGGGTCGCCACCCACATCCTGGCCTTCGAGGAGGACGGCGGCATCCGCTGGGTCTTCGGGAACTACTCGGAGTACCGGGAGGACCTGCGCAAACGCAAAGGAACCGCCGCCGACCAGCCCCACCGGCTGAAGTACAAGACACTCAAGCGTTGAGCCGGGCCCCACGGCCGCGGCCTTATTCGTTCTTTCCCGTATCGAAGATCCGCCCGAGGGCGCCGTCGAGCAGGGTCTCGAAGTCCTCGGGGTACCAGTGGCCGATCCCCGGCGTCAGGTGGAAGACGGCCGGCAGGCCGAGCTTCTCCATGCGGTCCATCAGGATCCTCTGCTTCTCTACCCTGTTGTCCGCCTCCGTGGTCAGGAGAGTTCCGCGCAGGCCGCGGGCCTTGGCGGCCAGGATGTCCTCGTCGCTGATCGTGGCGGGAACTTCCGGGCAGAGGACGACGAATCCCCGGACGGGGAAGAAATTCTCGAAGGCGGCCACGAGAGAGCCGAATCCACCCGAGGAAAAGCCGCCGATGACGACCCGGCCGGTGTCCACGGGGTATTGATCGACGATCTTCTTGTAGGCGGCTTCGAGGTCCCGCCGGGTGACGGCGGCGTCCTGCCAGTGAAAACCCCTCATGCTGGCGACCTGGGTCGATTGGACATAGACCGTGATGAACTCGCCGCGGAGCCGGGGCGACGTCCAGCTGGGCTTGAATTCCGCGAGGGATTCGCCGCCCCCGTGCAGGGCGATGAAGAGGGGGTACTTTTTGGCTGGATCGTATCCGGCCGGCATCGCGGCCTCGATCTTCAGAGAGGCCTTTTTCTGGGCTTCTTCGATACGGGCCTGGTTCGTTTTCAGGAAGGCCTCGAAACGCGGCAAGTTCCTGACCTTGTCCCAGATCTCCGCCCCGAAATCCCAGGTCCCGTAAAAGACCCCTCGACGATGGCCTTCCTCCAGCGCTTGGATCGCCTTTTCGGCGTCGCCCTGGAAGAGGCGCGCCGCGGCCAGGTTGAAAGTGTTGGCCAGGACGTTGTCGGGAAACCGGTCCAGGACGCTTTCGAGGAGAGATGCGGCTTCGCCGTACTTCTGTTGGTCGAAGAGCTGGCCGAGATACTCCCGCATCTCCTTGTAGCTCGCGAATTCGCGCTTCTCCTGGCCCTGGAGTGGGATCAAGGCCGCGGAACAGAGAACGATTGTCAGGATGACGAGAGTTTTCTTCATGGCGATATTGGACCTCCTCTGCCGACGGGGCGTTCGGCGCCCGGGGCGATCATGGCGTCTGCCTCGCCGGAACATCACGCGCTGACTGGAGCTGCAAAGTTTATGCCAGAACAACGATTCGGCATATTACCTGTTATCAGCGATATAAAGTTAATCCCGAGCGGAGGAATCCCCGCGGCGTAATACTTCTTTATGGAAACCGGCCTCGTCCTTCCGGCCGGAGCGTTCCTTTTCACCTTGGCCCTCGTCGGCTGGTTGCTGCGGCGCAGGGAGGGCAAGATCCGGACCGTTCGCCCGGTTTTCCCCCAATGGGGTGTTAAGCTCAAGGGCATGTCCGAGCGCGTGGCCACAGCGACGGGCAAGTGCGACAGCTGCGGCGGGCGGGTTGTCGGGGAATCCTGACCCTGGAAACCATTCTCAACTAGCCTGGCCTATTCACGAGTCGAGGCGGCTGCAGATGCGAGGCGCGGAGGGTGAAGCAGTCCTAATACTCGTGAAGAAACGAGTATTAGGGCTGCGAACCCTTCGCAACAAAGCAGATGCGGCCGGATCGGCTCGCCCAGGGGGTAAAAATGCCGGTTCTTTTGAGACGAAACTTGGAGAATCTAATAGGAAATAGGTTTATCAGAGATATAGCAGATATCGCTTGAGTGAAACAACACATCGGCATTTTTATGAATAAGTCAGGCTAGACCTAAACCATCCGACTCGATGTTTTCACGCGCCGGCGACGGTTTTCATGGCGATTGGCCATCCCCCCTGTATTTCCGCAAAAGCCTCTGGGCCTCCGCCTTGTCCTTTGCGGCTTCCGGGAGAATGGCTCCGTAAGGCTCCAGGCGCAGCAGTTGCTCTAGGGTCTCGACAGCGAGGCATGTACTGCAGGTAGCAGAAACGGCAGTTCGCGCATCCGCGCGACATCTGGCACCAGGCCACGCGGCGGCTGTCGCGACGGAACAGGTCGCGGCGCGGCCAGGTGTCTTCGGCGTCGCCGATCACCACGCTGTCGGCGTGTTTCAGGCACTCCTCCGTCATCAGGGAAGTGTGCGGCCCGCCGAGCACGACCGGTACGCCCGCGGCGCGGAACCGGTCCGCCAGCGCGTAAGCTCGGGGGGCGTTGAAGGTGTTGACGGAGAAGCCGACTACGTCGAAGCCGCGGGCGCTCATGGGCACGGGTTCGCGGGCTTCGTCCACGATGTGCACTTCATGCGGGTCGCTGAGCGCCGCTATGACGCCGAGGGTGAGCGGATGGATGGCGCGCTCGTCCACCTTGATCTTGCGGCGGTAACCGAGTCCGTCCCAGGCGGGTTGGACGAGCAGGATGCGGAGTGGCGTCGTCATGGGGCGGGAGACGACTAATCTTTCTCGGGATAGGCCTCGATTTCCGCCTTGAGCTCGGCGATGAGCTCCTTGACCGAAACGATCTTGTTGATCCGATAGGCGTTTTGGCCGCAGAACACCAGCCCTTTGTCCATATACCCCAAATAGGCGTTGACCAGGGCCAGGGCGATGCAATAGCGGGCCGTGGCGACATCGCACGTGGCCAGACAGCGGTAGGGGCAGATGATCCTGTCGAGTTTACCGTCATCGAGGTTCCGCAGGAATTGGTTCCGGATCGCCCGTCCGGGCAGGCCGACCGGGCTTTTGATGATGACGATATCTTCCTCTTTGGAGTCGAGATAGGCCTGCTTGAACTCGGCGGCGACCTCGCATTCGTAGGTGCAGACGAACCGCGTCGCCATCTGGACTCCGGAGGCGCCGGCCTGAAGCATCCGGGCGATGTCCGCGCCGGTATAGATCCCCCCGCCGGCGATCACCGGGATCTTCCGGCCGAACCTGTCCTCGAACGGCTTGATCGCTTCGAGGACCTCGGGCAGGAGGATGTCGAGCGAATACTTCTCGGGTTCCTGGAGCTGCTCGGCCGAGAACCCGAGATGTCCTCCGGCCAGCGGGCCCTCGAGGACGACCGCGTCGGCCGTCCGGTGATATCGCTTCTCCCACGTCCGGAGGACGATGTCCGCCGCCCGGCCGGAGCTGATGATCGGAACGAGGTTGACGGTTTCATCGTCGATCATCTCCGGGAGCCGGAGGGGCAGAGAAGCCCCGGAGACGATGAACTTGGCCCCTTCCCGGGCCGAGGTCTGGACGAGGTCCTTGGCGTTGCTCAGGACGCCCATGACATTGACCGCGATGGGACCGTCGGTCAGGGCCCTGGCCCTCCGGAGCTCCTTGATCAAGGCTTCGCGGCAGACGCGCTCGAAATCCGTCTTGGCCTCATCGAAATCGCCCAGCCCGACGGAAGCGATCGTTCCGATCCCTCCCTCGTTGGCCACGGCCGCGGCCAATCCGGCCAGCGACACTCTCACCCCCATGCCGCCCTGGATGATCGGCACGGGCACTTCGACATTTCCGATTTTCAACGGAGGGATCTTCATGGCGCGCTCCTGAATTTCTTGACTGCCAGACAGGCGTTCCCTCCGCCGAAGCCGAAGGAATTGCTGATGGCCGCCTCGAGGTCGAGACGCTCCGCCCCGCGGGTGACGTAATCGAGCGGGCAGTCGGGATCCGGCTCTTCGTAATTGATGGTCGGGGGGACGATCCCGCTGTGGACGCTCATGACCGTGCCCGCAAATTCGACCGCTCCCGCGGCGGCCAAAAGGTGTCCGATCATCGATTTATTCGAGCTGACCTTGAGGACTTGGGCGTGACTGCCGAACACCGCCAGGATGGCGGCGCTCTCGAATTTATCGTTGAGAACGGTGGACGTCCCGTGGGCGTTGATGTAGCCGACGTCCTCGGGCCGGAGCCCGGCGTCGGCCAGGGTGTTCTTCATCACCCGGATCATGCCGTCGCCGCTCGGTTCAGGGACGGTGAAATGATAGGCGTCCGCCGTATTCCCATAACCGGCGAGTTCGGCGTAGATCCGGGCGCCCCGGCCGAGGGCGCGTTCAAGGCGCTCCAAGACAACGACTCCGGCGCCTTCGCCCATGACGAACCCGTCCCGGCCCTTGTCGAACGGCCGCGAGGCTTTTTCCGGACAGTCGTTCCGCCGGGACATCGAGCGGTTGGCGCAGAATCCGCCGTAGGGGAGGCGGGCGAGGCAAGCCTCGGAACCGCCGGCCAACATGATCTCCGCATCGCCGCGCTGGATGATTCGAAAGGCATCACCGATCGCGATGGCCCCGGTCGAGCAGGCGACCGACGGAGCCGAGAGAGGCCCCTTCAAACCAAACCGGATCGAGACCATGCAGGCGGCCATGTTGATAAGCTGTTTGGAGACGAAAAAAGGGTCAA
>Ga0315287_10004014_pt1 | contig 14284 bp, 15 predicted proteins | sample YL17G11_0_MG_FD_205037 | JGI IMG/M metagenome (GOLD analysis project Ga0315287, IMG submission 205037) | Sediment microbial communities from Yellowstone Lake, YNP, Wyoming, USA - YL17G11_0 | ecosystem: Environmental > Aquatic > Freshwater > Lake > Sediment | place: USA: Wyoming | collected... | reverse complement strand
CCTCGAAGATGCGTTCGGACGGACCTGCTGGGGGACCGATGAAGCGGTGGGCATCGTGGATGAGGTCTTGGTCGATCTCCTGGGCAAGGAGCCACCGCACGAATTGGATTGGGACGTGATCGAGTTCATCGAGCGTGGGACCGGACGCAAGGAGCTGAGCGAGCACGAGCGTACGCTGCTGGGAGTGCGGGCCTCCAAGCGGTTCCCGCTCATCGCCTGAGGAGGCATGCACCTGGGAATGTAGGCTGGTTCCGTGGGTGGACACTTCTATAGCGTGCGAGTGCCCGAACAGGACAGCCGCCCGGTCGACAAGAAGACCGTGCGGCGAGTCGTGGGCACCTTTCGGCCGTACCGTCGGAAGGTCTTGGTCGTCGCGGTCGCGATCATCGTCACCGCACTGCTTGGTGTGGTCAACCCGGTGTTGATCAAGCTCGTGTTCGACAACGCTTTGGGGTGCACGCCGAGCGGCTGTAATCCGGATATGCCGCTGTTGCTGCACTACGTCAGTCTGATGGTGTTGGTCCCGATCGTGGCAGGGATCATCGGTATCGGACAGACATATCTGGCCAACGACGTCGGCCAGCACGTCATGCAGGATCTGCGCAACGCTCTGTACCGCCATCTGCAGTTCATGCCGCTCAAGTTCTTCACGTCGACCCGGACCGGAGAGATCCAATCGCGCCTGTCCAACGATGTCGGCGGCGTGCAGTCGGTGGTTACCGATACGGCGTCGAGCATCCTGAGCAACGTCGTCATCATCGCGAGCACGCTGATCGTGATGCTCGCGATCTCGGTGCAGCTCACGCTCCTGTCACTGATCATGATGCCGGCGTTCCTCTGGTTCACCTCCAAGGTGGGCAAGGCCCGGCAAACGGTGACTTCCAGCACGCAGAAGAGCATGGCCGATATGTCCGCGATCACGGAAGAGACCTTGTCGGTGTCCGGAATCCTGTTGTCGAAGTCATTCGGCCGTCAGTCTTTCGAGATCGAGCGATTCCGCAAGGAGAACGAGAAGCTGACGAAGCTGCAGATCCGCCAGACGATGATCGGTCGTTCCTTCTTCGCGGTCATCCAGATCTTCTTCTCGATCATGCCGGCGCTCACCTATCTCGTGGCCGGCTACGTCACGCACAAGACCCCGACCGCCATGAACCTGGGCACGGTCGTGTCGTTCACCACGCTGCAGAGCCGCCTCTACTTCCCGATCGGGATGATGTTGCAGGTTTCGGTGGACGTGCGCTCGTCTTTCGCCCTGTTCGACCGTATCTTCGAGTACCTCGACATGCACCATGAGATCGCCGACGCGCCCGACGCGTTCGCGCTTCCGTCCGTGCAAGGGGGCGTTCGGTTCAACGACGCGTGGTTCCGCTACGAGGAACCTCCGGAGTCATCGGATGTGCCCGCGCCGCCATCGACGGCGCGTTCCTGGACGCTGGAAGGTGTGAGTCTCGAGATCGAGCCGGGGCAGCTGGCGGCGCTGGTGGGACCGAGCGGGGCGGGCAAGACCACTATCACCTATCTGGTCCCGCGGCTCTACGACGTCCAGCGAGGATCGATCGAGATCGACGGGCACGACCTCCGGCGGCTCCAGCTCGAGTCGATCGGTGACGCTATCGGAGTGGTCACGCAGGAGACGTATCTCTTCCACACCACGGTGCGTGAGAACCTGATGTACGGCGATCCCGACGCCACCGACGACCAGATGATCGCGGCCGCGAAGGCCGCCTTCATCCACGATCGCATCATGGAGTTGCCCGAGGGCTACGACACGGTGGTGGGGGAGCGCGGCTACAAGCTCTCCGGTGGCGAGAAGCAGCGGCTGGCCATAGCGCGGGTGATCCTGAAGGATCCGAGCATCTTGATCCTGGACGAAGCGACCTCGAGCCTCGACTCGACCTCGGAGCGACTGGTCCAAGAAGCCCTCGAGCCCCTTATGCACGGCCGAACGACGATCGCGATCGCGCACAGACTCTCGACGATCCTGTCAGCCGACGTCATCTTCGTCGTCGAGCGCGGTCGTATCGTTGAGCGCGGTACGCACGAGGACCTCCTCTTGCAGGGAGGGCTCTACTCGCGGCTCTACGATCAGCAGTTCCGCGGGGGAACCATTCAGGCGGAGTGCGAGGACGGCGTGCTGCTGGCGTCCGGAGAAGTAGTTCCTACGAGCTCCATCGAATAGGACATGAGCAGGAACCCGTCCGGGTGAACCTCGTCCGGCAGACGCACGAATCCGAGCGACTCGTACATCTGCTGTGCCGCCTCCATCATCGTAGTGGTGTTGAGGGTGAGAAGCGTCCTGCCGGCTTCCCGGCTCCGTTCTATGCAGCGTTGCATCAAGGCCTTGGCGACTCCCCGGCGCCGGAGGCTGGGATCGACGCCGAGCATACGGATGTGAGCCTGTTGGGTGCCCAGAGGGCCGTGCGAGGTGCCGATGCGTTCATCCAGCTCGAGTGTGACCGTTCCGAGTATGCGTCCGTCTTCCACCGCCACGAAGACCTCGGCGACCTCGGCGCGCTCCGCCACGTTCGCGAGGCGTTCGTAGTACTCGCCCCAAGCCTCCTCGTCGTGATGTCTCAGTCGGGGATCCGCGCTGGTCGTCGGACCGAACTCGCGATACGCGAGCGCCGTGACGGCTCCCGCTTCGCGGTACTCCTCCGGGCGCACCTTCCTGATTTCCATGGACGGCAGGCTACACGGCGATGGCGATGTGACAACCGTCAAGATGGTTGACGGATGAACCCCGAGGGTTGAACATCGGTATATGCCTGATACCGAATTGGCCCGCTTGCTTCTCGAGGCGAACAGGGCACTGGGCGACGAGTTCGTGGAGGAGCTGGCAGGTCGGGGCTATGAGGACGTCCGTCCGGGCCACTCGGCGGTGTTTATGAATATCGACAGGCGCTCCGGGACCGGTCTGACCGAACTGGCGCGTCGAGCGCGCATGACGAAGCAAGGGATGATGCTGCTGGTGGATGAGCTAGAAGGTCGGGGCTATGCCCGCAGGCTGCCCGACCCCGCAGACGGCAGGGCGAAGATAGTCCGCCTCACGGCCAAGGGGCGAAGGTACGTCGCCGAAGCCCGGCGAGTCGTGGCCGGCATCGAGACCCGTGTTCGGCGTGAACTCGGGCAGCGACAGTACGCAGTCTTCCGCGAAGCGCTTGAACTGCTGGCAGGTGTCGAGGAGTGACCGGGTGGAACTGAAGGTCGTGGCCGATATCGCTTCGGTTGCCGCGGAATTGTATCTCGACGTGTCGCCCCGGACCGTAGCGCTGGCCGGCGGATCGACCCCGCGACAGGCCTACGAACTGATCTCGCGCCTCGAGTACCCATGGGCGCAGACCCATGTCTTCTTCGGTGACGAGCGATGCGTCTCCGCCGACGATCCCGATTCGAACTTCCGGATGGCGTCGGAGGCGTTCCTGTCGAAGGTGCCGGCGGTCTGCCATCCGATGACGGGTTGTGACCCGCAGGGGTACGAGGCCGAGTTGGCCACCGTGATGGGCTCAGGTGTTCCGAGATTCGATATGGTGTTCCTCGGGTTGGGCGAGGACGGTCACACCGCTTCTCTGTTCCCCAACGACCGAGCCGTTGATATCACTGATCGGAACGTCGTGCTGGTCGAGCGACCTGATCACCGACGGATGACGCTTACCGTGCCGGTGCTTTCGGCCGCCCGCGTGGCCATCTTCCTGGTGTCGGGAGCGACCAAACAGTTGGCCTTGACGGAGCTGCTCGCCGGAGGAGACATCCCTGCGGCCAGGGTGAAGGCGGGGCGCGTCGTCGTCATCGCCGATCCGGCGGCCGCTGGCGCCGCCTAGGCAACGTTAACGTGCAGTAGCGTCCCAACCAGATAGGTAATGGTCGCCGCTGCGGTTCCCACCGCGAGCATCTTCAGGCCTTGGATGTAGAAGTTCTTCCCGGTGAAGATCGTCATCGCTCCACCGATCCCGAACAGCGTAAGTCCGGAGAGGATGGCGGCTACCGCCACGGCGGGCTGTCCTGCCACGAAAAGGAACGGGGCCAGCGGGATGATCGCTCCGATACAGAAAGTGATGAACGAGTATATGGCGGCCGCCCAAGGCGACCCGAGATCGTTCAGGTCGAGCCCCAGCTCTTCCCTCGCATGTGTTTCGAGCGTCAGAGCAGGGTCCTTGTGGATCACCTCGGCCGTGGCGCGAGCCAGGTCGTCCGGTATGCCCCGGCGCTTGTAGATCTGGATCAACTCGTGGAGTTCCTCGTCGGGCATGTCGACCAGCTCTTGGCGCTCGAACTCGATCAGGTTTTCGAAGACGTCGCGTTGCACGCGCATGGATATGAACTCCCCGGCGCCCATCGAGAACGCACCCGCGAGGAGCCCCGCGATGCCCGCGAGCAGAACAACGCTGCGGTTCGTCGTGGCGCCGGCCACGCCCATGATCAGGGAGAGATTGGAGACGAGGCCGTCGTTGGCGCCGAAGATGGCGGCTCGAAGGGCCCCGCTCTTGCCCCCGAGCGGCCGGGTCTCCGGGTGTCCGGGCGGCCGCATGTCGGCCACCTTGCCGTGTGGCTCGTCGGCCACCACGGCATCCTTCCGGAACTTCATGGGGCGTCTCCTCCGTTGCGCTGCTCGAGGAATCGCTCGATCTCGTTGGCCAGGTCTTCACCGTTGGGCTCGACGCCTGCCTCGTCGGACTCTTCCAGGCCGCGGATGTAGTCCACCAAGTCCTCGTTATCTCTGACTTGCTCGGTCACGGAATCCTCCCAGGCTTGCGCCTCCGGTTCCAGCTCGGAAACATCGACATCGACGTCGATGTAAGCGGCGAACCTTCGGAGAAGGGCGATCGCGGCCTTCGGGTTCTCGCCGGAAGGAACGTAGTGAGGCACGGCGGCCCAAAAGCTGACCGACGGAAGCCCGGTGCGGTTCGCGATGTCGTGGATCACTCCAACTATGCCGGTGGGCCCTTCGTAGCGGGAGGGAGAGAGGTCGAGGTCCGCGGCTTCTTCGGAGTTGCCGGCCGATCCCACCACTGGCACCGCGCGGGTATGGGGAACGTTGGCCAGGAAGGCGCCGAGCGTGATGAGCTTGCGAGCTCCGAGTTCGCGACCCAGCGCTATGACCTCGTGCGAGAAGGTCTTCCAACGAAGGTTCGGCTCGATCCCCTGCAGGATGATGACGTCCACTCCACCCACCCTGGCGTAGGAGAACACGTTCTCTGGCCAATCGAGCCTCCGCGTTGTCCCTTCGACGAGTTGCACCACGGGCCGGGTCGCCTGGAAGTCGTAGAAGTCCTCGGGGTCCACATGTGCGAAGCGTCGCGCGTCCCAGAGAGCTGTCATGAAGTCGGTCGCGGAGCTCGCCGCGTCTCCGGCGTCGTTCCACCCGCGGAACGACGTGACCATCACCGGCCGGTCAAGCTCTGGCAGCTGTTCGACGACTATGTGATCCACGAGGAGAACTCTGTCAGAGGTACGCTTCCGGTGTCACCCTTGATGTATGCCGGAGGCCTCCCAAGCGTGGGAAGCTACCGACCGGTATAGTTAATGGGTTCCATCGCCCCGTTCTTGACCCGAAAGGACCGTCGAGTGAGCACAGCCGAGAAGGAAGTCCTCGAGTGGAAGGGTCGCACAGGGCCGTTCAGCATCCTGGTTGACCCCGGCGTCTTCAACCCTACGCACACGAGCCGTTACCTGGCTGACGCCCTCGAGATCAACGAGGGCGACACCGTCATCGATGTGGGCTGCGGAAGCGGGGTACTTTCCTTCGTGTCGGCGAGGCTCGGCGCCGCACGGGTCATAGGGTGCGACATCGAGGAGAAGGCCGTGATCCAGGCGCGAGAGAACGCCGAGCGACTCGGGCTCTCCGACCGCGCCGAGTTCCGGGCAGGGTCCCTCTTGGAGCCCGTGAAGGACGAGCGCGCCAACGTCATCATCGGCGACGTCTCCGGCGTCCCTGATGCTCTAGGCAAGGTGGCGGGTTGGTTTCCGGGCGGACATGCAGGCGGCCCCACCGGCGCCGAACTCCCGACGATGATGCTCGAGAGCCTCGACGACATCCTTCTTCCTGGCGGGCGCATGTATCTACCCACGGGCACCATCCAGGCCGAGAACAAGGTCCTCGAGGTCGCACGCAAGATATTCGGCGCGGCCAACATGGAGACCGTTATCGAGAAGGAGTTCCCGCTCCCGGATGTCGTCGCGAAGTCGAAGGAGATCGCGAAGTTGGTGGGCGACGGGCTGGTGAGCCTGCGAACCCGAGGCAGCCGCGTCCTGTGGCGTCTCGCGATCTGGCGCTGCGTCAGAACCGACTAGCAGCTCCTACTGAGAAGCGACGGACAGAACCTCGTAGCCCTCGCTGCGCAAGGCCTCCGCGCCTCCCCGGTCGATCGTGAGGATGATCGCCACTATCCGCGCACCCGCGGCTTCCAGAGCATGGGCGGCGTTCAGCGTCTGGTGGCCGGTCGTGCTGACGTCCTCGATCAGGGCCACTCGCGCTCCTTCGGGCGCGTAGCCCTCGACCTGGGATCGCGTGCCGTATCCCTTCGCCTCCTTGCGAACCACCGCCATGGGCAGTCCCGTCCGAAGCCCCACGGCGGCGAGGAGAAGCGTTGCCGCGCCTTCGGGACTCGCAACGTGGGTGATGCCGGGCGGGATCATCGAAGCGACTTCGCCGGCCAACTCCTCGAGCATCCCGGGTTCCGTGAGGAAGAGGAACTTGTCGAAGTACACGTTGGACCTCTTGCCGGATGACAGGACGAAGTCTCCGTGAAGCTCGGACATCTGCAGCAGCCTGCCGGCAAGTTCTTCGTTCATCGCCCGGTAGCATAGGACCTTGATGGGCCTATACCGGTCGGTCGGAAGGCCGTTCTTCTTCTCCCTGCCCCCCGAGGCGTCTCACGGCCTGGCGGGGAGGCTGCTCAGATCACCCCTCCCGTGGAAGGCGATCGGCGGCGCGGTGGAGTCTCCGGCGCTTCGAACGGACCTGGCAGGCCTCCTGCTGCGCAATCCGATCGGCATGGCGGCCGGGTTCGACAAGGGATGCGAGATGCTGGAGCCTCTCGGCGAGCTGGGCTTCGGCTACGTGGTGGGTGGCACCTTGACCCGAAGCCCTCGCGAAGGGAACCCGAAGCCTCGCATAGTGCGGATTAAGGAAACGAGGTCGCTCGTCAACTCGATGGGCCTTCCGAATCCCGGCGTGGAAGCGGTGGTGCGTCGGCTGGCGAGGCTCAAGAAGACCGCCCCCGTCTTGGCAAGTCTCGCGGATGAAGACGAGGCGGACGTCGTCTTCGGCCATTCGCTCCTGCAGCCGCTCGTCGATGGGTTCGAGCTGAACGTTTCCAGTCCCAACTCTCCGTGGAGGCACGCTCGCTCGGACAACCCGTCGTACCTTCGGAGCGTGCTTGCTCGCGTGATCCCACAGCGCGAGAAGCCCCTCTTCGTGAAGCTTCCGCCGTTCGAGACCCTCGAGGAGCGAGAAGAGGTGCTTCTTCTGGCGCGGATCGCCGTGGACGCCGGCGCCGACGGGCTCACCTGTTCCAACACAAGGCCGGTCGAAGAGCCCCGCCTAGCTTCAGGGAGGGGAGGTCTTAGCGGCGGGGCTCTGTCGGACGCAACACCTGGCATCGTCGCCGAGGTTCGAGCCGCTGTCGGGGAGGACGTACCCATCAACGCCTGCGGTGGGATCTCGACCGCAGAGCAGGCTCTTGCCTCTCTGGAAGCCGGCGCGACGACCGTTCAGGTCTACTCATCTCTCATATATGAAGGTCCGAGGCTCCTGCGCAGCTTGACTGCGGGGCTTGCTGCCGCATTTGCCAGATCGGGCCGCGACACGCAAGATTGACGCGGAAGCCTGGGGGTACTGATCGCTTGACGGACGATGTGGCGGTGAACGGTACGGCGGTGCGACTCGACGGAGTGCGTAAGCGCTTCGGTGATGTCGTCGCGGTGGATGGCGTGGACCTCGAGGTGAGGACGGGCGAGTTCTTCTCGATGCTGGGACCTTCAGGGTCGGGGAAGACGACCTGCCTTCGGATGATCGCTGGTTTCGAGGCACCTAGCGAGGGCCGGGTTCTCTTGGAGGGCAGGGATGTCACGGACCTCGCTCCCTACGAGCGCGACGTGAACACGGTCTTTCAGGACTACGCCCTCTTCCCGCACATGACGGTCCTAGAGAACGTGTCGTACGGCCTGAAGGTCAAGAAGGTGAGCAAGCCCGAGCGGCGGCAGCGCGCGGTCGACGCCCTTGAGATGGTGAGGCTCGCCGATCTTGGCACCCGCAAGCCAGGTGAACTCTCGGGAGGTCAGCGGCAACGGGTGGCCCTGGCACGGGCCCTGGTGAACAGACCCAGCGTGTTGCTGCTGGACGAGCCCCTCGGCGCTCTCGATCTGAAATTGCGCCAGGCCATGCAGATCGAGCTGAAGGAGATCCAACAGGCGGTCGGCCTAACGTTTATCTACGTGACGCACGACCAGGAGGAAGCGCTCACGATGAGTGACCGCATGGCGGTGTTCAGCGCCGGCCGGATAGAGCAGATCGGCACGCCCGCAGATGTCTACGAGAAGCCAGAGACCGATTTCGTCGCCGGCTTCGTGGGCACGTCCAACGTCCTCTCGGGTGCCGACGCGGAAGCCGTGACGGGGTCCGCGGAGGCCTTCACGATCCGTCCGGAGAAGATCAAGCTCGGCAAGGTGGACGAGCCGGTGGGGCCGGACAGATCCAGCGCGGGAGGTCATGTCAGGGAGGTGGTCTATCTGGGGGCGTTCACGCGATACTTAGTCGCGTTGGATGCCGGTGGCGAACTGGTGGTGGTGGAGCAGAACCTGTCTACCTCGTCCATGCAGGCGCTTCAGGTGAAGGGCGAAGCGGTTCTGCTTTCGTGGGAAAAGGAGTACAACAGGACAGTGGAGCAGGCGGGCTAGGGGCCGGGCGGCCCATAGGAGGGGAACGGATGAGAAATGTACGCGCAGTGTTGGCCGTGCTCGCGGTGATGACCTTGGTCGTCGCGGGATGCAGCAGTTCGAGCACCACGGATTCCGGAGGAACTTCGCCGAGCGGCGGGCCCATGCTCGTCGACTCGATCGGCAAGGGGGAGGGGACCCTGAGTCTCGTCGCCTGGCCCGGCTACACCCAGAAGTCGTGGGTCGATCCGTTCGTGACGGAGACGGGGTGCAAGGTCGACATCAAGTACGGCAACACGTCCGACCAGATGGTCAACCTGATGCGTCAGGGTGGAGGGTCTCTCTACGACGGAGTCTCCGCTTCCGGAGACGCCACCAACAGGTTGATCGCCGGTGGCGATGTGGCCGGGATAGATGTCAACAAGCTGTTCCCCGAGTACGCCAACGTGATGCCCACGCTCCAGTCGCCGCCTCACAACACGGTGGGCGGGGTCCACTACGGCGTTCCGTACATGTGGGGGCCGAACATCCTGATGTTCAACACGGACGTGGTGAAGCCGGCGCCGACGACCTGGGAGCCGGTGTTCGACGCCAACTCGCCCTACGCGGGCAAGGTGACGGCCTACGACAGCCCCATCTACATCGCGGACGCGGCGATGTACCTGATGAGCCACCAGCCCGACCTGGGCATCACGGACCCTTATGAGCTGTCCCAGTCGCAGCTGGATGCGGCGACAGAGCTTCTCAAGACCCAAGCGGCCTTGGTTAAGAAGTACTGGGCCGTCTACACGGATCAGATCGACGGTTTCGAGTCCGGCGACATGGTCATCGGAACGGCGTGGCCGGTGAACCAGTCGGTGATCGTTGCCGACAAGAAGGTTCCGGTGTCTTCGGTGATCCCGAGCGAAGGGGTGACCGGATGGGCCGACACGTGGATGATGTCGGCGAACGCACCCCATCCGAATTGCATGCTGAAGTGGATGGAGTACACGCTTCGTCCCGACGTTCAGACGCAGGTAGCCGAGTACTACGGTGCCACGCCTTCGAACGCAGGGTCGTGCGAGCAACTCAGCAAGGACCTCGGGAAGGATGCGGTCAACTACCACTGCGGCGACGACGCGTTCCTCTCCAACGTGTACCTGTGGAAGACTCCGTTGCCCGATTGCGGAGACTCTCGCGGCGCCACGTGCATGGACTACAACGCGTGGACGCAAGCTTGGTTGAACATCCGCGGAGGCTGAGAACAGGGTCCGAGTAGGGGGGTGCGTCCAGCGCCCCCCTACCTCGTTCATGAGGGAGAGGGATGTCCGAGGAGCCATCGAGGCGGGGAGCCATGCGTCGATCGTCGGCATTCCTCTTCCGTCACCGGAGGCTCCGGCTAACCGCGACCCTCGGGGTTCCTCTCACGTGGATGATCGTCGTCTACCTCCTGTCGATACTCCTCATGCTCGCCACTTCGTTCTGGCGCTTGAACGCTCTCACGTCCGAGGTCGAGCGGGTCTGGGGACTGCAGAACTACCGCACCATCCTCACTCAGCCGGTCTACAGGATCATCACGGTTCGCACGTTGACCATGGCGATCGCGGTGACACTCACGGATCTGGCGCTGGCGTTCCCGATCGCGTACTTCGCGGCACGCGTGGCGACACCGCGGACGAGGTCGATCCTGCTGCTGGCCGTGGTGATGCCGTTGTGGGCCAACTACCTGATCAGGGTGTTCGCGTGGAAGACGATGCTGGCCGGAGGTGGCCCCGTCGAGTACCTCCTGGGCCATGTCCTGGGTGTGAACGTCAGCCTGGCGGCGACGAACTTCGCGGTCTGGATCACCCTCACCTACCTGTGGCTGCCGTTCACCATTTTGCCGATCTACGCTGCGCTGGAGCGCGTTCCGGGGTCGCTGATAGAGGCTTCGAGCGATCTCGGGGCCCGCAACTTCAAGACCTTCCGCAAGATCGTTATGCCGCTCGCGCTGCCGGGGATCGTTGCGGCTTCGATCTTCGCGTTCTCACTGTCGCTCGGGGACTACCTGACCCCGACCTTGGTGGGCAAGAACCTCTTCCTCGGCAATGCGATCGACCAGCTGGTGGGTACGGCGCAGAATAGGCCACTCGCCGCCGCCATCGCCGTTATCCCGATGATCATCATCGCCGTCTACCTACTGATAGCGCGCGCCTTCGGCGCATTCGAGGCTCTGTAGATGGAGAGCCGTGGTGTCAAGGCGCTTCTCCGGGTCGCGAGTGGATTCATCCTCATGTTCCTGTACGCGCCGTTGCTGATCGTCGTCATCTACGCCTTCAACAAGAACATCAGCGCGTCTTGGCCTCCGAACCTGTTCACGACGAAGTGGTTCTCGGTCGCATGGCAGAATCCGGAACTTAGACCCGCGTTCTTCAATTCGATCAAAGCGGGAGTTGCAGCCACTTCCATCGCACTCCTGTTGGGCACTTTGGCGTCGTTCGCCGTCCACCGGTTCCGCTTCTTCGGACGCGAGGCCATCTCGTTCGTGCTGGTTCTGCCCATCGCCCTGCCGGGGATCGTGACCGCGCTGGCGCTTTCGTCCGCGGTGGAGGTGGGGCGCTCGTGGTTCGGACTGAACTTCGGATTGCTGACGATCATCATCGGCCACGCCACCTTCTGTGTGGTCGTCGTCTACAACAACGTGATAGCTCGGTTGCGCCGAACTCCGGGCAATCTGGTGGAGGCTTCCATGGACCTGGGTGGGGACGGCTGGCAGACCTTCCGATACGTGACGTTCCCGAGCCTCAAGACGGCGCTGCTGGCGGCGGGATTGTTGGCCTTCGGGCTGAGCTTCGACGAGATCGTTGTGACGATCTACCTGTCGGGAACGACCTCGACGCTTCCGCTGTGGATCTTCAACAACATCCAGCGGCCGGTGAACCGTCCGATCGTGAACGTGGTCGCCATGGTCGTACTGATCGCTTCGCTGGTGCCGGTCTACATAGCCCAGCGGCTGGCGGGCGGCGCCGAAGCCGGCGTGTCACGGAGGAATGCGACCGCGGCCTAGGTCTACAGGTACTGCCCGGGGCCGCCTTGTGCTTGTTCGGGGTCCCCAGCCGGAAGACCGCGACGGCGCATCTCGTCGAACTGGGCCCGTGCGGCCATCTGCTGGGTCCACATCGCGGCCTGTATCCCGTGGAAGAGGCCCTCGAGCCATCCGACCAACTGGGCTTGTGCCACGCGTATCTCAGATTCGGACGGCACTCCCTCCATGGGGATCGACAGCGCCGCGAGTTCTTGCTGGAGATCCGGGGACAGAACATCCTTCAGTTCGCTGAGCGAACGCTCGTAGATCTGACGAAGATGGGTCCTGCCGCGCTCGTCGATAGAGGTCTGACGAGTCTCCTCGAGGAGCTCGCGGACCATACTGACGATGCGCAGCAGCTTCGCCGGCTCAGAGATCGTTTCCGTTCGAGCCTGAGGGGCGCCGGCGCCCAGCGCCGCGGCCACCTCCACCTCTTCCTCGACCTGGGGCTCGACCTGGGGCTCGATCTGAGATTCGGCTTCTTCCTGTTTCATCGGCTTCTCGTTCTCCTCCAAGACCCCTACCTTCCCTCGGCTGCATATTCCAGGAAGAGCGCCTCCGCGAGACATGAGCGCTCCAGCTCGGCTAGATCGACGCTCTCGTTTGTGGAGTGGGCCGCCGAGATCTCGTCGCCCGGGCCCGTCATGAGCACCTCTGCCGTCGGCATAGCCTTGGACAGCACCGGCACCAGAGGAACCGAGCCACCCATCCCCATCTCGACGGCCTTGACACCCCAGGCTTTGTGCATCGCGCGCGCGTGCGCGTCGTGGAAACGCCCTCCGGGAGGAGTCTCACACCCCCACGCGAGCGAGCCCCGCTCGAACGTTGCGGATACTCCCCATGGGACGGCCGCTTCCATGTGGCCGATGAGGGATTCCAGCGCCGGCTCGGGATCCTGGCTCGGCGCTATGCGCATGGTGATCAGCGCACGGGCAACGGGAACGATCTGCCAAGAGGCTTCCTTGATGCTGGGCACGTCCATGCCGACGACGCTGATGGAGGGTCCCTGCCACAGTTGATCGGGAAGGGGTCCGGTTCCGAGTCGAGAGACTCCGGGGACGATGCCCGCGACTTCCATGAATTCTTCGTCCGTGAGCGCAGGGGCGTCTTCGGCGCGGCCGCGTTGGAGCCCGGGGACCGCGACGTTGCCCTCATCGTCGTGCAGCGACGCGATGACGCGGGCCAGAGCCATGATGGCGTCCGGGATCGGCCCGCCGTATTCGCCGCTGTGGAGGGCCTTCTTCACGGTGCGTATCTCAACGACACAGTCGACGGCCCCGCGGATGCTGGTGGTCAGGCCCGGCGTTCCGCTTCGCCACATCCCCGCGTCCGCGATGACGATCGCGTCGGCCCGCAGCAGCTCGATGTGCTCTCCGATCAGGTAGTCGAGATGCTCGGACGTGCACTCCTCCTCGCCTTCGACCAGTACCTTGACTCCAACCGGTGGGTGCCCGCCGAAGGCCCGCAGCGCCGCGGCGTGCATGACGATGCCGCTCTTGTCATCGCAGGTTCCGCGGCCGTACAGGCGCCCGCCGCGCTCTTCGGGTTCGTAGGGTGGCGAGTCCCATCCGTCCACAGGCCCCTCGGGCTGGACGTCGTGGTGGGCGTAGAGCAGGAGCGTGGGTGCGCCGTCGGGCGCTGGGATCTCACCGAAGACGGCCGGCAGCCCTCCGGGGATCTCTATCAGCCGCACATCCTTGAGTCCGGCGGCCTCGAGTATCTCCGCGGTCGCCTTCGCCGAAGCGAGCACGTGCGAGTGATCGAAGCCGGGGAACCCAACCGACGGGATCCTGACGAGTCTTTCCAGGTCGGTCCTGATGCCGGGCATCAGTCCCGAGACGATCTGGGCCAGATCCTCTGTGCTCATGTGCCCCCGGCAGGACTCGAACCTGCGCTTCCGGCTCCGGAGGCCGACGCTCTATCCGCTGAGCTACGGGGGCTTGTCTCGGCAGTCTAGCAATAGCCTCTGGTGGCCTTTGCTAATGTTCGGCTGCCGTGGCGGCTCAACGCATCCTCGTCGCGGATGACGCTGCGCTGGGGGCGGGCGCATACGAAGGGAAGAGCAGTGATCGAGGAGAGGCTCATAGCACTCGTCAGGGCCGCTGTGGTCGCTGCTGCCGGAGAACTGATTCTGCATGGCGAGCCGCCGGAGATCGAATTGGAGCGGCCCCGGCAGAAGGAGTTCGGGGACTTCTCGACCAACGTTGCCCTCGCCCTCGCTTCCGCTTCCGGCAAGAAACCCCGCGAAGTGGCGCAGACGATCGTGGAGAACCTTCCGAGCTCCGACTTCGTGTCCAGCGTGGAGGTCGCCGGCCCGGGCTTCATCAACTTCCACGTGACGCACGGCTGGCTCTTCGATGTTCTACG
>Ga0315287_10004009_pt1 | contig 14290 bp, 15 predicted proteins | sample YL17G11_0_MG_FD_205037 | JGI IMG/M metagenome (GOLD analysis project Ga0315287, IMG submission 205037) | Sediment microbial communities from Yellowstone Lake, YNP, Wyoming, USA - YL17G11_0 | ecosystem: Environmental > Aquatic > Freshwater > Lake > Sediment | place: USA: Wyoming | collected... | reverse complement strand
CTGAAAGATGGTCCTAGAATCGATTGGGCAAACAGTTTTATCGGCTAAGACGCAGAATAGCTCCCAGCATTCATCTAACTAGAAACTCTAGCTGCTACTCCCCCTGCTAAAATGACCACTATCAGATTCAGTCCGGTAGCGGTATAATCCCCGGCCATAAAACCCTGAATGACCAGCAGCGCGACCCCCAACGCGTAACAAATGGGCAGTGCCGGCTGGATGGTTTTGCTCTGGGACGCGAGCTGTATCGCCCAACCGAGTACGATCAAAATGAGACCTGTTAGTTCAAGCATTTTCCCCCTCCTTTAATTGCCCAAAATTCTACACCTCGACTTCTCTTTGTGCAAGCGCGCGGGGAATTTATAAAATAAATTCGGGGCCGATGGTAAAGCTGTAATCCCGGGGAGAAGAAAGAAGATGCTGGGCCATGAATTTTAACCTGAACATGGTCAGTCCTTGCACGCGTAATCCCAGAGCTGGACCGTACTTGATAAAAGCTCCTTCGTTTCCCTTGCCGGACAGCGAAAAGCGATAGCCGGCACCGGCTTCAAAGATCCCGGTGAATAACCAGGAAGGCTTCTTAAATTCCATCTGTACGTTCCCCGCCAGATCCAGGGCATGATGGCCTGGCGTCCAGGCGTAGCCGATCTCGGGACGAAAATGCAGGCGCAGCGGTTTTTTACCCGAAGTCAAACGCCACCTCAAACCGAAGGTGCTTAAAACTCCACCGTTCCTATTATTATCGACCATTCCCTGCACCCCCAGATCAACTCCGGGAAGGATATTGCGGGCGGTCAGGTAAAGGCCCAGCCACCTGTTTTCTGGGTTTAAAATCAATGCCTTGAGAAATTCATCCGCTGCTTCTTTTTCACTTCCTGCCCTATAAAGCTCTATTCCAAGACCGCCGTAGGCAAGAGAAGCCAGCTTCTTGTTATCAAGCGCTTTCAACTCGGCCACTCTCCGCTGATAATAAATAACTTTTTCGGGGTCCTTGAGCGCATAACTAACCACTATCATGGCCATATAAGGGATCGGATCTTCCGGCTTCAGCTCAATAACTTTCTCAAAATATTGCTTCGCCTCCCAATATTTATTTTTTTTCAACATCATCTGGCCAAGCCTCAAATGAGCTTCTGAATCAAGGGGATCTAATTCTATGACCAGTTTATAAAGCGGCATGGCTTCATTGTCTTTACCCATCCTACCAAGTATTTGAGCCAGATTGAAATGCATCAGCGTATTTTGCGGATATAATCCGCGGGCGGTCTCATAATCTTTAACCGCTTCCGTTTTAGCGCCCCGGCTGTTTTTTAGCGTGGCGCGATCCATATAGGCCAGGCCCAGTAATTCTTTAAAAGATAAATTACGCATGAACACTCCGTCTTTAATGCTCTTTGGATCCGCCTTCTTCTCCCCCGTATAGTAGGCGTCCGTGACAATAAACCCGGGACGTTCAATATTGAAATAATTCGCCTTGCCGTCGTCCCATCTTAAAGCGACATGTCCGGCATACGGCTTCATCGCATAGACCGGCCATCCTAATTCGTGCGCCAACGCTATAAAAATCAGGGCGGATGTGTCACAGTCAACCGTTTTCCGCCGAAAGCTCTCAACAAAGGACAGATTTTCTTTATCCTTGAAGTTGAAACCTAATTTATCCAATACAGCATAGACCACGATCAGCTTTTGATGATCGCACAGGTCTTTGTCCTTTAATTCCTCCTTGATCACCTTCAACACATGTTTTACGGCTTCCAATACGGTAGTCAGGACCAGGTAGGCTTCGCGTATTTCCTGGCTGGAATGTTCTGTCGAGACCACGTTTAGAATGGAATGGATGGGGTTATCCGCCGAAAAGGCTATCCCCCATTCAAAGAAAGGATCTTTTCTCTGAATGTGCTGGAGGTTCAGCTGGCAATATTTGACCCAGTCCCCGGCGCTCCCCACCTTGCCGTCTTTATCGTAATCCAGCAGTTTTTCATGCTCTTCAATTTTGCCGTCACCGTTGAAATCACATTCCCTTTTGCCCCTGCAAGCGGGAAAGGCTTTTCCCAGCCGATCTTGTACCCAGGCGGTTTCCAATTCTAAACCCATTATAATGCTTGATCTCCTTCGAATCTATTTCGCCACTTATTTCCAAAAATTTCAGGCTTTGGGAAAAGCTATGCTATCCTCTATCCGCACCATTAATATGGTTAATTACTGTATAATAATGGCATGAGAAAATATTTGCTGTTATCCGGCCTGGCAATTATTCTGCTTGCTGGATTGCTTCTTTTTTTTGTTTATCGTCCTGCATCGCCCGTACTGGTTCGATCCAATCCGCAATATAAAGAAACCGTTTACAGCTTGATCGGCCGGGATAAGAAAGAGATCAGCTTCACCACCTATCAAACGGAAATAAATGAGAAAGTCCTGCGCTTCCGGTCATATTCGACCCTGCCCTTAAAAGAACAGCTTGCGCTCGCTTCATTACTTTTAAATAAGCTAACAAAAGACCAGCCGCTCTCAAACTTTAAAACTCTGTCTATCGGCCGGTTGGTTTTGGCCTTTGGGTCAGATGATACTTTTTCCCGCCGTCTTATAGCCGCCGCCCAGCCCATTTCTCCTATCCCTTTTGCACGGCAAAATAACAGTGTGCGCGATATTGCCAACCAACAGATGATCTATGCAGAATTAAAAGAATTGTTTAATAAATATGGAGTCAATATCAAGGTTTCTGCGGTGGAGAAGGTACTGGTCAATGAAAACGGCCTACCTTACGATGGTATGACCTGGTTTTCACTCACCAGAATAAAATAATTTATTATAAATAACCGCGTGATTCGTAATCCGTAATTCGTAATGCGTAATTCGTAATCTGTAATTCGTAATCCGTAATCCGTAATTCGTAATCCGTAATTCGTAATCCGTAATCCGTAATTCGTAATTTGTCATTCCCCTCCTATCCTTGACATTTTATTTACAATTGTTATGCTAATTCCGTGCGCAAGATAATTTTAGCTTTATTTGTCTTGTCTCTCTGCCTGACAGCTGCCGCCCCAGCTGCGGAGGTAGTCAAACCAGCCGTCCAACTGGTTGAACCGGCGATCACACCAGCCACTCCACCGGCAGTTGAAGGGAACGAACAGATCCTCGAACCGCCCGCTTCCCCAACTTCTGAATTTATCGCACCGGCCAAAGATAAAGGCAAGTTCGGCCTCGAAAGGAAAACCGAACTTACCGGCTCCTATCTTTTTCAAAACCTGCTGCTGGGGACTTTCGCCCTCGGCGGAAACCTGATCATGGCGGATAGCAACCATCTGGGAGAAAAGATCGGACTGGCAGAAGACGCGCTGGAATACAAAGTCGGACTAGGAGTAGCGCTCGGTTTTGATGCAGGGAATAAACATATCTTTTCTATTCCGCTCGATGCCGGTGCCACGCTTTATTTTAAGGAAGGATCGCTTTACGGCTTTGATCCTTTTGCCGGGATAGGAATAAATCTCAACCTGCTCGGCACCGATTTTAAGTTCGGAGGAATGGGTTATCAATTGTTCGGAGGAATTCTGCTTGATCTGGGATGGGGGGACGGTAAAACCGGCATCGCCCTGGGTTATAACCGGTTGATCGTTGAAGGTTCTCGCACCTCCCAGGGCTATTATGTGTCGGCCTCGCAGCCGATCAAATTATAACTAAAACGGTTGTTTATAACCGAGGCTCAGGATATAAGCCACATTGCTTCTATGATAAAGCTCGTGCCCCAATCCCGGGATATTCAAGGCCAAATTGCATATCCCATTGCCGATCTTGATATCCGCCCCGGCCCCGACATTTAAATCCGCAAAAACATAGGTGGCATTGTTCACCAATCCCGCGCCGGTCTTCCACCAGCCGGTAACCGCCATCAATCCGGTGCCGACCGAAAGATAAGAAGCTATTTTTTCTGTCCGCTTAAGATAGAAAAGGTGGTCAATGTTCAAATAGGAACCAGTTTCGACATACGGGGTGCCAGCCGCGCTCCCCAACACATTATTATCCATAATAAAACCCACTTCGAGCGCCGCGGTGTAAAGATCATTAAAATGGTATGAATAACTGACCTGCAGCATTGTCCCCGCTTCAGTCGAAGCGGCATCGAACATCTTAAAATTATTGATCAGGCCGTAATTAACTCCGACCCCAAACCCTTCAGCCCCGGCCGTCAGCGCAAGTGACAGCAAAATATATAACAGGACCAGGCCCTTTTTCATTTTATTGCTCCTTTATTACTGCTTTTTCACTTTCCTCTTTGCCGCTTTCACCATCCTGTCAAAAGCTTCGTCCGCTGACCTGCCTTCGGTTAAATTATTCTGATAGAGAGCGGCGTAGCCGGAGCGGTTGCGGATCTTGAAAATATTCACTTTTTTGCGGTCAAGCTTCTTTTCCATATCCCACCTCCTAAAAACTATAGACTATTCGAACCAGCGCCATTTTACTTCCCGCCAGGCCGGTCGGGTCAATGGTGGAAGTTGGATAATATTCGGAGCCGTCTTGCCCGCCAACCCACATCCCTTCCAGGCTCAGGTCGACGTTCTGGGAAATGTTCCGGCTGTATTGGGGGTAAATAATATAGCTCAGATCGTCCAGATTGCTGATCAAAGAACAGCGGACATTGGTCAGCTCATCGATGATCTTATTGGCGCTGAAAAAGAGATAGACCATCCCTAGCTGGCTAATATTGCCGGCTGCCAGCCCGGCCCAATCATAACGATCCTTATTCTTTGCCCCCAGACCGTTAAAGAAATATTCCGCGTTGAGCCCCACTCCGTTATCCAGGGTATAATCCATTCCCCAGACCGATTGGATATAAGCGTTACTGCCGGGCGGAGACCGCAGGACGATCTCATTTCGCACCCCGGCCTGCATAAAATCACCGGACGAATCAAACCCGACCTGAAAATTATTATTGCCCGTATCAACGTAACTTAGTGCCAGGTCAAATAACCCAACGGTTGTTTTTGCTCTTATCCCTTTTTTTACTTCACTCCAATTCTTCCCGGTTACAATATAACTATCGATGCCGCCGGCATTGCCGATCGGCGCTTCCAGCCGTATCGCTTCTACATTGGTAGTTTCTTCTTCCTTTACTGCAAAAGACATAACAAAGGGATTGAAAACATCGGTCGGGTTCCAGATGGTCCCCGATCCCCAGGCAATGCGCTGTTTGCCGATCGTTATATTAGCTAGCCCTGAATAATACTTCAGATAATAACGGTCCCAGGTCAGCTGATCGAGGTTGCTTACGCCGGACAGGGGAATATTTTCCGATTTTACAAAGAGATAATAGCGCGGCTCAAAATGAATGGTTAGATTCTGCCCGAAGTTCTGATCAAGCTTGAAACGGAGACGGTTCATATCGCCGATCACTGACCCACCGGTCCGCTTGACCAGGCCGATCCCATCGTTCTCGTAATAGCCGCCGAGCTCGATACCGTGAGTCGGAATGGCCAATAAACAAGAAACAAAAAGCCCAAACAAAACCCACCTCACCCCTTTCTCCCGCTGCGCGGGATTCATTCCCCTCTCCATCTTAGATGGAGAGGGGTGGCACGAACGAAGTGAGTGACGGGGTGAGGATTTCATTTTGTCAGTTTAGCCTGCGTGAAGAACGCCGGATCGACCGGAATATCAAATTGGGCTTTGGTGGTATACATTTCGGTGCGCGAGTTCTGCCGCAGGAGATTGCTCATGGTCATATACATGGGATAATAGCGGGAACCGAACTTCAGGATATCACCCATCGTCATCTCTTTCAATTTCTTCCCCGACATTGCAAAAAGGTCTTCCTTAACCGGAACGAATAAGGTCTTATCGACCCACACCATGCGCCGGTAATAAGTTATTTCTTTTACTTTAGCCACCAGATCGACCACATAACAGAGGCGCTGTTTGGTAACCAGTTTCCCTTCTTCTTTGAAAGTCACGGGAACCGTTTCCTCCGAAACTAGATTGGCGGAATATTTCTCGAGCAGTTTGGTGCTCTCCAGCGCGTCTTCGTAACTGAAATCGGAGCCCATCATCGACTGGCGCAGCATCGCGCCGGAGATCTTGATGATCTTATCGACCGAGGGGAGGTACATCCACATATTATCTTCGATCTTGAGGTATTTGACCCCTTTGTCGCGGGCCGGCGAGAGGAATTCCGCATAGCCAGTATCTCGCCCCTTATCATACGAGAGCATCGTCTTTTCACGCACATCATTGTCAACATGAATTACCATCTTTGATTCTGTTCTGGCGGTTTTGAAAGTCATGTTGGCATCGACCCGCTTAATGATCTCTTCTCCTGTTATAGCATACGCATATGAAAATCCTAATGACAAAATCCCAAATCCAAACAATGTTAATATTAATAAATAATTCCTTGTTTTGATTTTGCCTTGCCTGCCGGCAGGCAGGGATTTTGGATTTTGGATTTCTTTACTATATTTCATGTAGCGCCTCCGTTGGTTCCATTTTTGCCGCTCGCCGGGCGGGAAAGATCGCCGCCAAGACCGAGCAGATCATTCCGATTATAAAGCTGACAATGACATATTTCCAGCTGAAATCGCTGTAATAAACATTAAAAGTTGGGAATTCCATATTCTCGACCGTCTTGGTCATGTCATAACCATGAGTGCTCATAAAATAGCTCAAACCGGCGCCCAGGGCCGCGCCGACCAGGCTGGCCAGGATCCCCAGCACCACCGCTTCGAGCAATACCATGATCACCAGCTGCCGATTGGTCATTCCCAGTGCTTTCATCATCCCAATTTCCCGCGTCCGCTCGAGCACCGCCATGAACATGGTATTCATAATAGTAAAAGCGGAAAGCATTACAATGATGACTAGGACGATAAAGTAGATCCACTTTACCAGCTCCAGGAAGAAAAAGATCGCTCCCTGGTCTTGCCAGGCGACAGCCCGGTAATTTTTACCTAATACGGCTGAGATGTTTTGCGCGATCCGGCGCGCGTCATCAGCTCTATTGACCATGATAAAGATCTCAGAGGCCGAACCGGAAAGATCGAGCAGGTACTGCGCGCTGCCCATCGGTACCAGGAAGATCTTGCGGTCGATCGTCGGCGAAGTAAAACTATAGATCCCGACCACTTTAAAGTTTTTGGCGCTCATCGAACCATAGGCGGTTTGGGTCACGACCGTCAGGGTATCGTTCAGTTTGAGCTTGAGATCGCGCGCCATGTTCACCCCGATATTGACCTCATCGCTGCCGCTGCGGATAACTCTCCCCTGTACCATTTTTTTTGAGAGCTCCAGGATCGACTCTTCCGCTGCCGGATCGATCCCCATCCCCATGGTCTGCTTGGTAGTGCCTTCATAATCCAGAAGCACGCCGAACTTGAGCCGGCCGGTGACCGTCTTTACTCCCGGGACTGCCGCGATTTTCTCCTTAATAGTTAAATAATCGGGAATGGAATACTGCAGCGGGAACATTCGCTCCTGCTTGGCAAATTCTTCAGTTAGCACCCGGATATGCCCGGATTGTAATTGGATATAAGCCTGGGTCATGTCCTTGACGGTCCCTTCGATAAAAGACCAGGCAAAGATCAGCATGGCTACTGAGAACAGGATGGAAGCGCCGGTGAGCATAGACCGCCGGGTATTGCGAAACACATTCCTGATCGCGAGTTTGATGATAAACATTATTTCCTCAAGGCCTCCGTGGGCTGCATGCTGGACGCAACCAGGGCCGGATAGATGCTCGAAAGCGCGGAGACCGCTATCCCAAAGAAAAAGGCCAGCAGGATCAGTCCGGGATCCCAGGCTCCCTTGAAGACCAGGTTCCGGAACCCGATATTACCCCACGATCTCATGGCAAAGGAAAGGTCAAAACCGAAGCGGGTAGTCCAAAAGACCACCAATAATAATCCCAGCAGACAGCCAATGGCGCTTCCCACAATTCCGATCAGGGTCCCTTCTAAAACAAAAAGGCCTACGATCTGCCGGCGTTTCATCCCCATGGCGGCCAGCATCCCGATCTCCCGCGTCCGTTCAAAAGCAGCCAGCAGGATGGTATTGCTGATCCCGATCAAAGCAATAATGATAATGGCGGCAAAGGTAATGTACCTTGTCATGGCGTGTCCTTCAGAATGGGCGATAACATCTTCCGCCACTTCCCTCCAGGTCCACAGCTCCAGGCCGGGGAAGCGACTAGCGTATTTCTTCTTGAAAGCGTCAATCTGCTTGATATCGTTCAATCGAACATTGACTTCGGTCACTCCCTGCCCCAGGTCAAGCGCCTTCTGTGCCTCTCCCAGCGCTATGATGGCACAATTGTAGTCGATGACATAATCATTGCTCCGGATAAGGCCCTTAACCGGCAGGTCAAGCGCCTGGAAGGTTGAATATCTGGTCCGGCAAAGCAGGGTCAGGCTATCGCCCACTCCGGCATTGAAATCTTTGGCCACATCTGCCCCCAGTACCAATGATTCTTCCGTCCCCGTCAGGTATTCTCCCTGAATGACCGACTGCTTCATGGTGAAGACAGTCTCATCCTGGGCGGGATCGAGCGCCAGGCCCATTACCGGAAGCTGATAGATCCCATTGGATAAAGTTGAACGGAAATAGATCCTGGGAGCGGCTGACTTGACCATTGGGTCCGCGCGCAGAACGGCCAGGACCGGCGCCGGATCAAAGGCTTTTTCGATCGGCAGGTTATCGCTGTCTTCTTTATATCCCTGAGGATAAAATTTAAGGTGGGCGGTCTCATAATCGATCAGCGTCTCGAAGGTCTTGAGGTCCAGCCCGCTGTAGTAGGAATCGAAAAGGATCAGGAACAAGAGAGCCAACGCCAACGCTAACAGTGTTAATACCGTCCGCCGGGAGTTACGAAAGATATTCCTGAACGCCAGCTTGAGCAGCATTATTTCCGTTCGTCAGATTCTATTTGTCCGTCGCGGATGTGAATTAAACGCCGCGCGTGCTCCATCACCTTGGGATCGTGGGTGGAGAAGATAAAGGTGGTTCCGAGGTTCTGGTTCATCGCCTGCATCAGGTCGAGAATTTCGTGACCGGTCTTGGTATCGATATTGGCCGTCGGCTCATCGGCCAGGACGTAGTCCGGGTTCTTGACCAGTGCCCGGGCGATAGCGACGCGCTGCTGCTGCCCGCCGCTCATCTCACTCGGCAAACGGTTGGCCAGTTCCGCGATCCCGACATCAGCCAGCATTTTCAGGACTTTTTTCCTGCGCTCGGACGGCCCATCCTTTTTCAATAGAATAAGAGGGAACTCGACATTTTCAAAAGCGGTCAGGACCGGGATCAGGTTAAAACTCTGGAAAATAAAGCCGATATGTTCGTTGCGGACATCGGCCAGTTGATCGGGTTTAAGGGTAATGATATCGTGATCTTCGATGAAGACTTTGCCCCCAGTCGGTTTGTCCAGACAGCCGAAGAGGTTGAGCATGGTCGTCTTCCCCGAACCGGACGGCCCGGCGATCGCCGCAAAATCCCCTTTCTCGATCGAAAGGGTCAAGCCCCTGATCGCCGGCACATCGACCTTTCCCACCTTATAATTCTTAACCACATTTTCCATTTTTACCACTGACATAGCTTTTCCTCCTTTATTCCTTCATCGCTTCGGCCGCATCAAGATTAGCTGCCCGGCGTGCCGGAAAGACCGACGCCAGAACAGCCAGCAGCGCTCCGAGCAGAAAACCGGTCAGGATCGTCAACCAGCTGAACTCGCCCTTATAAACGTAAGCAAGCGGGATCTCCACATCCTTTATTTGTTCAAAAGCAGCAGTGTAATCGATCCCGACGGTGCTGATATAATAGGCTAGCAGCGTTCCGCCGATGGCTCCGATAAAACTGGCCAGCGTCCCCAGGATCAAAGCTTCCAGGATGATCAAACGGCTGAGCTCCCCTTCTTTCATCCCGAGCGCCTTCATCATCCCGATCTCTTTGGTCCGCTCCATTACCGCCATGAACATGGTATTAAGGATAGTAAAGCTGGCCAGGACCAGGATAAAAGCGTAGATCGCCGCGTAGATGTACCGCATGATCGCCATCATAAAATATAAGAAGCCGTTCGCTTGCCAGGGGACGACGGTTAGACCGGAGCGTAACGTTTTGCCGATTTCGGCCGCGACAGCAACCGCCTTATCAGGATCTTTGATCAGGAGAAATATTTCCGTCACCCGCCCATCCATGTCCAGCAGTTGCTGAGCTTGATCAAGTGAAAGAAAGAAAGTCCGGTTATCGATCGAAGCAACGCCCAGGCTGAAGATCCCGGCGACCTTGAGATTTATTCCCGCCATCGACCCATGAGCTGTCTGGGTAATGACCGTCAGGATATCGCCGCTTTTTAATCCCATCTCTTTGGCCAAGCCAGCGCCGACCACCGTTTCACTGGTCCCTGCTTTGAGGACCGTGCCGGAGACCATCTTCTTTGATAAGCCCAGCACCGTTTCTTCGCTTTGCGGGTCGATCCCAACCCCCAGCACCGGTTTATTCTTCCCCTTGATATCCATCAGGACACCGAATTTTATCCGGCCGGTCGCCAGCGTCACATTCTTGTTCTGCCGAGCGACAGTGATGATCCGCTGATAATCCGGGACGGTAGCGGAGAGCGGCAGCATCGTCTCCCGTTTCAGATAATTAACGTTCAAGATCCGGATATGGCCGACGGAGCCGGTCACGTAATTATTGAACAGGGAGGTGACGACCCCGGAAACGAAAGTCCAGATGAAAATCACAACCATCACCGCAAAAGCGATCGAGAGCCCGGTCAGAAAAGACCGTCTCTTGTTGCGCAAGACATTTCGAAGAGCTAATTTAAACATTTGGTTTTAAAGCCCTCACCCGATTAATACAGCCCTCACCCGATTTCGATTTCCGGTCGCTCTTCGTCAAATGCCCTCTCCCAGGGGGCGAGGGCAGGTTTATGAAGCCCTCACCCGGTTTTGATTTCCGCGCGCTCTTCCCCAACCGCCCTCTCCCAGAGGGCGAGGGCAGGATGGCAGATTTAATTCTATTAAGCAATATATTTTCGTCTTTATTAATCTCCTCGTTTGTAATCCTAATAAATTTAACATCTTCCGATTCGAGTTCGGCTTGGCGCAGCTTATCATAATCGCGCCGCATTTTCTGATTGTGGATCCCACCGTCGATCTCGATCGCCAATCGATGTTCGTCACAATAGAAATCCACAACAAAACCTTCTATCACATGCTGGCGGCGGAATTTCAATCCCATAAACTGATTATTCCTCAGCAATTGCCAAACTTTTTCCTCGGCAGTAGTTTGACCCTGCCTGAGTTGTCTGGCAAATTCTCGTTTTTTATATGTCATTCGCATAGAAAGCCCTCACCCGCAAAAACCAAAACAGCCCTCACCCGATTCTTCTTACCATCCGCTTACTACTTTTCAGCCCTCTCCCAGAGGGCGAGGGCCGGCTTATTAATTGTAAATAGCTCTTAGCCGACAAGAAAATCACCAATATTCGTCTCAATCCACGATTGAAACAAACCAAAAGCCAAAAAAACAATGGCAACAACTAAGGACATCAACATGAACCATGGTTGAAGCGATATTACAGCTATATATCCCGGAAAAACATATCCTATAAGTAAAGTAGGGATAATAAGATTAAAAAACATTGTTTGTACTGTAATCAAATTATACTTTACGCATCGTTTTGTAATCTTCTCAAAAATGATTAAAGAAATATTTGATAGCACAAAACCAGCTACGATAGAAAAAGCAATAAATATTAGCAATGAAATATATATAGAAACATTTATGCTCCTCATAGCCTTATTAGTAATATTATCAATATACATATATAAACCCAATGACAAGAAAAAGCCGGGGATTAATTCACTAATAATGAATGGCCATATTTTTGAAATATCAATCATATTAAATGCCTCCATATTTTCTACTTCTTCCCTACCCTCGCCCCCTGGGAGAGGGTTGTCAACTACTAACCAAACTTTAACATCAACCGGGTGAGGGCTTTTCCTCAACCACCTACCCTCGCCCTCTGGGAGAGGGTCGTTAATCTCAAACCAATTTTGAACCTCAAACCGGGTGAGGGCTGCCTCTAACTTCCCTACCCTCGCCCTCTGGGAGAGGGTCGTTAACGACAAACCAATTTTGAACCTCAAACCGGGTGAGGGCTGCCTCAAACTCCCTACCCTCGCCCTCTGAGAGAGGGTCGTCAACTACAAACCTAACTTTAACCCCATACCGCGTGAGGGCTGCCTCAAACTCCTTACCCTCGCCCCCTGGGAGAGGGTCGTTTACCACAAACTAATGTTGAACCTCAAACCGGGTGAGGGCTATTTCCTCAAAGCCTCACTCGGTTCCATCCTTGCAGCAACTAACGCCGGATAAATACTGGTAATCGCAGAAACAATGATACCGAATATGAAAACGACCGGGAACATGACGAGGTGCCATTCACCGGTGAACCGCCCGGTCGTCCTATAACCGATCGGCCCCATCTGCCGCATGAACTGGCTAAAATCGATTCCGATCGGAACCATCCAGCCGCCGACCAATAGTGCTCCCAGCAAGCAGCCCACAATGCTGCCGAGAAGCCCGATCATTGTTCCTTCCAGCACAAAAAGCTGGACGATCTGCCCCCGCTTCATCCCCATGGCTCCCATCATCCCGATCTCTTTTACCCTCTCAAAGGCTGCCATTAAGATGGTGTTGCTAATCCCGATCAGCGAGATCAGGACGATGGCAAAAAAGATCGTGAACGACCCCGCGTATTTAGCTTTAGAAATGGCCAGTACATCCTCGGCCAGGTCTTTCCAGGTGGCGATCTCCATTCCCGGAATTTCTTGGGAGAGCTTATGCTTAAAGTTATCAGCCGCATTAATGTCTTTCAGCTTGATATCGATCTCGGTCACTCCCTGCTCGAGATCGAGGGAGCTCTGCCCTACATCCAGCGGGATAACGACCGAATACCAGTCGATCTGCGGATCTTCGGTTTTAAGTATCCCCTTGATCCGGAGATCAAGCGCCTGGTAAGTATCATATTTCGTCCGTGCTAAAACGGTCAGATAATCGCCTACCCCAACCCCGAAATCCTGCGCCAGCTTGTCGCCGATCAGCATCGCTTCCTCGGAGCCGACCAGGAACTGCCCCTGTGCCACCGCTTGTTTAAGCTGGAAGACCGACTCGTCATCGGCCGGGTTGACGGCGATCCCGATCGCCGGGATCTCATCGATCCGGTCGGAAAGCATGATCCGGAAATTTACGCGCGAAGTTACGCCCATGACCGCGGGATCTTTTTCCAGCGCAGCAACGACCGATTCCGGTGAGGCGATCAGCTTATCGAGCGGCAGATTATCTTTATCTTTTTGGTAACCGAAGGAGAATATCTTTACATGCCCGGTCTCATAATTGATGATCTTGGCGAAAGATTGCGCGTCGATCCCCTGCAGCAGTGAATCCGTCATCAGCATCAGCCCCAGCCCGATAGCGATCGCGATAAAAGTAAAAAAAGTCCGCCGCCAATTGCGAAAGATATTCCTGAACGCCAGTTTGATCAGCATATTTTAGTGTTATTATAGCCTCAGAATATTTGAAGTCAACAAGATTAACATTTATAATATAAAAGATAAATGAAAAGAAATAATACTATTGTTCCAATTCTGTTATTGTTATTAGCTTCGCAATCCCTCGCCCTTTACAAGATCGATTACCCCAATTTTAAAGAGCTCAAAGAGCTGCATTATGAAACACGACTTAAAGACAGCGGCAAAGTTATCTTCCGCGAAGAGGTAAATATCGCTTTGGCCAATTTTGACGGCCAGGAATTTCTCTTTTGCAGCGCGCTCAGCCGGGGAAAAACTATCCGGGAAGGAGAAATCTACCGTTTCACCAAATCTTATTATGCCATCGATGAGAACAACCGTCTTTCAACTTACGCGCATGAAGTAACAACCTCGCTGGAAGGCCTACCTTATCAGTCCTTTCAGCTCGATTATGATTGGGATAAAAATCAGGCCAGCTATAACTTTCAAGACCTTAAGAAAAAAAAGAGTATCAGCCGGACGATCACATTGGACCAACAAACCATCTTTGCCCGTGACACAACCCTGCTTTTCCCCAGCCTGATCTTAAATAAAGTAAGGGAAGAAAAAATCCGGATGGTGCTGCCCACCGGACACATTTTCAAGGTTATCGCCGCCATTTCATACCTCCCGGAAGAATTCACCATCGGCGGAAAAAAGATCGATTGCTACCGGATCGAGATGAAGCCGGACTTCCCGCTTTTAACGCTGATCGCCCCCAAAATAACCTTCTGGTA
>Ga0315287_10004007_pt1 | contig 14293 bp, 11 predicted proteins | sample YL17G11_0_MG_FD_205037 | JGI IMG/M metagenome (GOLD analysis project Ga0315287, IMG submission 205037) | Sediment microbial communities from Yellowstone Lake, YNP, Wyoming, USA - YL17G11_0 | ecosystem: Environmental > Aquatic > Freshwater > Lake > Sediment | place: USA: Wyoming | collected... | reverse complement strand
TCGTGATCGGCATCTCCGCCGCGTTCTTCAGCAACTACCTGATCCTGAGCCTCGGCGACAGTGACCAGGCGTGGGTGCAGCAACTCGGCCTGGCCCGCTGGAACTGGCGCTGGATGCTCGGCATCGAAGCGCTACCGGCGATTCTCTATTTCGTCGCGCTGTACACCGTGCCGGAGAGTCCGCGCTGGCTCGCGATGCACGGCAAGGACGCGGCAGCGCGCGACGTGCTCGCCAGGGCGATCGGCCCTGCGCAGGCGGAAATCGAATTGCGCGCTGTCAAGGAAGCGCTGGCCACGCACGAGGAAGAGGCTTCGCTCGGCGAACTGTTCCGCCCGACCATGCGGCGCGTGCTGACGCTCGGAATCCTCGTCGCCGTGCTGCAGCAGATCACTGGCATCAACGCCGTGTTCTTCTACGCGCCGATGATCTTCCAGCAGTCCGGCGTCGGGACCGACGCCGCGTTCATGCAGGCGATCTTCGTCGGCCTGATCAACCTGGTCTTTACGGTGCTGGCGATCAGCCTGATCGATCGTCTCGGCCGCCGGCCATTGCTGATCGCCGGACTGGCGGGCATTGCCGCCAGCATGCTGCTGCTCTCCTACGGATTCGGTTCGGCCACCTACACCATCCGTGACGACGCCGTGGCGGGCCTGTCGCAGAAGATCGATGCGACGGCGCTCGCGCCACTGGTCGGCCAGACGTTCACGAGCGATACCGCGTTCCGGACGGCAGCCGTCGAAGCGCTCGGCAGCGCCTCGTACACGGCGCACGAGTCCGACTTGCTGACCGCAGCGATCAGCATCAATCCCGCCCTCATCCTGATCGGCATCCTGGCGTTCGTCGCCAGCTTCGCCATGTCGCTGGGTCCCGTGATGTGGGTGCTGTTCTCCGAGCTGTTCTCGAACCGCATGCGCGGCATCGCGATCTCGTTCGTGGGGTTGATCAACTCCGCGGTGAGTTTCGGCGTGCAGCTGGTCTTCCCGTGGCAACTGCAGAACCTCGGCAACTCCAAGACCTTCCTGATCTATGCGGCGTTCGCCCTGGTGGGACTGCCGCTCGTGATGAAGCTGCTGCCAGAGACGAAAGGCAAGAGCCTGGAGGCCCTCGAGGCAGAGCTCACCGTGAAGCAGCGGGGTGTCGCATGAGCACGTCGCGCATTGGGCTCCTGGTGTTCGCGCTGCTGACCCTTTGCGCGGGCAGTGTGGGTGCCGGTGAGCCTGCAGCGGCTGGCGCCGTGCCGGTGCGCGTCGCGCGCGACGGCACGAAGTTCTTGCTGCTGCGTGACGGCAAGCCCTATCCGGTCAAAGGCGCAGGCCTCGAGTTTGGCAGTGTCGCGGCGCTAGCCGCCCACGGTGGCAATTCCTTCCGCACGTGGCGCACCGAGAACGGCCAGAAGAGCGGTCGCGAGGTGCTCGACGAGGCGGCGCGACACGGCCTGACCGTCGCGATGTGCATCGAGATCGGCCGGGAGCGCCTCAAGTTCAACTACAGCGACGAGAAGGCGGTAGCGAAGCAACTGGAGTACGCGCGCCGCGAGGTGCTGAAGTACAAGGATCATCCGGCGCTGTTGGCGTGGGTCATCGGCAACGAAGCGAACCTGCGCTTCAAGAATCCGAAGGTCTTCGATGCCATCAACGACATCTCGAAGATGATCCACCAGGTGGACCCGAATCATCCGACGACCACGGCCCTGTCCGGCTTCAGCGCCGAATTGGCCAGGCTGATCGAAACGCGCGCACCGGATCTCGACTTCGTCGGCATCCAGATGTACGGGGACATCGTCAACCTGCCCCGTTATTTGGCGGAGGCGAAATTCAACAGGCCGTACATGGTGACGGAGTGGGGTGCCACGGGGCACTGGGAGGTCGACAAGACGATATGGGGCGCGCCCATCGAGCACACCAGCAGCGAAAAGGCGGCGTCCTATCGCAAGGCCCACGAAACGGTCATCGCCTCCGGTGACCCGCGGCTGATCGGCGACTATGTCTTCCTGTGGGGCCAGAAGCAGGAGCGCACGCCCACCTGGTACGGCATGTTCCTCGCGGACGGGTCCGCCACCGAGACCGTCGATTTCATGCAGTACGCGTGGACCGGCGCCTGGCCCGCGAACCGTGCGCCGCGTGTCGAAGCCATCGAACTCGATGCAAAGCATGCGACCGCAAGCGTGGTCGTCGCTCCGGGCCAGCGGGTGACCGCAAAGGTCGCGGCGACTGATCCCGAGGGAAGCAAGCTGCGCTACTCCTGGCAGGTCACGCGCGAAATCAAGTTGAAGCAGGACGGCGGGGATGACGAGCCGATGCCGCCGACCGTGCTTGTGGAGATGGACGCTGCCGATGGCGCCAATCCGTCCTTCACGGCTCCTCGCCGGCCCGGTGCCTATCGACTGTTCGTCTACGTGCGCGACGGATCTGGCAGCGCCGGGCACGCGAACTTTCCGTTCTATGTCACGCCGCCGGGCACCCGTCCGCCCGTTCCCGTGCCCGAGACTCCGTGAACACGTCCGAGATTTTCCTGGTCGCGATGGTGCTGATCTTCGCGCTGCCGTTTCTCATCTGGAGACTCGGCCGCACGGAGTACTTCGCGCCGCTGGTCGTGGTGCAGATCGTCACCGGCATCGTGCTCGGGCCCGGCATCCTTGGCGCGGTCTTTCCCGAGTACTACCGCTTCGTCTTCAACCCGGCCGTGGTGCAGTCGCTGAATGGCATCGCCTGGTGGGCGGTGATGTGCTTCGTGCTGCTGGCGGGCATCGAACTCGACCTGAAGCATGCATGGGAGCATCGGCGGGAGAGCAGCACCGCCGCCGGTCTCGCTCTCGGCGCTCCATTGCTGACTGGCAGTATCGCCGCCACCGTGCTCGCTTGCTTTCCGGGCTGGATCGGCCCCAAGGCTCATACCTGGCAATTCATCGTCGGCGTCGGCATGGCCTGCGCGGTGACGGCGTTGCCGATCCTGGTGCTGTTCCTCGAAAAGCTCGGCGTGCTGCGCACTGCGCTCGGCCAGCGCATCCTGCGTTACGCAAGCATGGACGACATCGCCATCTGGGGCGTGCTCGCGCTGATCCTGATGGACTGGAACCGCGTGGGGCGCCAGGCCGGATTCCTCGTCGCCTTCGTCGTCGTAGCCTTCGCTTTCCGCCAGCTGATGCAGCGCATGCAGGAGTCCGATCGCTGGTATGTGGCACTGATCTGGCTGGCGCTGTGCGGACTGGGCGCGGACTGGTCCGGCCTGCATTTCATGGTCGGGGCGTTCCTGGCGGGTGCTGCCATCGACCGCGACTGGTTCGACCAGGGCCGGCTCGATTCGATCCGGCACAACGTCCTGCTGGTCATGATGCCCGTGTTCTTCCTCAGCACCGGGTTGCGCACGGAATGGCAGGTGGGCGGAGCGCAGGTCTTCCTGGCGGCGGCGATGCTGCTGCTGGCGTCCATCGGGGGCAAGCTCATCGGGACGAGCGTGGCAGGACGCATGCTGCATTGGCAGCCGGGCGAGGCGGGCCTGATCGGCTGGTTGTTGCAGACGAAGGCGCTGATCATGATCATCTTTGCCAACATCCTGCTGGACAAAGGGGTGATCACCGCTTCGACGTTCACGGCACTCTTGCTGATGGCCGTGGGCAGCACGATGCTGACGATTCCCGTCGTGACGCCAATGCTGACCCGGTTGCGTCACCTGGTGGGCAAGGCTGGCTGAATGCCAGTCTTGCTTTTCAGTTCAACGGGTTACTGGCTGAGCGGACGCCTCAGTTCCAGAACTTCCACCAGCGATCGTTCTTGGGCTGATCCCGCTGGGGCTGGCTGGCGGCATCCGGTGACCGATTAGCCATGCGTACTGCTTCCGCGTTCTTGGCCAGGTCGTCGATCTCGAGCCTGCGATACGAAGCCGCCAGGATCTTGAGCGCATCGTCCACGGCCGGTGCGCCGTCGTAGCCTTCGATCACGCCCTTGGCGCGATTGGCCGCGCCCACGTAGGCACCGCGCTTGAGGTAGTAGCGAGCCACTTCGATCTCGTAATCCGCCAGCCGGTTACGCAGGTAAATCATGCGCTGGCGTGCGTCGGCTGCGTACGGACTCTTCGGGTACTGTTGCACCAGCATCTGGAAGGCCTGGAAGGACTTGCGTGCTTCATGCGGCGGGCGCTTCGCGATGTCCGCCTTGAATTTGCGCTCGAGCCAGTTGGCCCCCGAGTCGAAATACACGAGGCCGCGGACGTAGTAGGCATAGTCGACGCGCGGATGCGTCGGGTTTTCGCGGATGAACTGGTCCGACTGGTCGATCGCCGAATCGGCTGACCGGTTCTTGTAGTAGGCGTAGATCAAGTCGAGCTGGCCCTGCTTGGCCTGTTCGCTGAACGGATAGCGGGCCTCGAGCATCTCGTAGCGCTGGATGGCGCCCGGGTAGTTGTCGCTCTTGATGTTCTTGATCGCATCCCGGTAGAGCTGCTCGGGCGAGCCCTCGATGACCTTGTCCCCCTTGTCCTTGTCCCAGAACTTGAGGCTGCTGCAGCCGCCGGTGCCGAGCAGGGCCAAAGCAAGCAGAGCCGGAGCGAGTAATCGTCGGGAAAAGGCAGCAGCCATGCGGGAATCCTGGGTCAAACCCTGCGGAAGGGCGTGAAGTATATAGAATTCGACCCCATGCCGACCTCAAGCGTTCAACTCAGCCTGCAAATTCCTGACACCGAAGCGGGCCAACGACTCGACCAGGCGCTCGCCCGCCTGTTGCCCGACTACTCCCGCAGCCGCCTCAAGACGTGGATCGAGGCTGGCGAAGTGCTGGTCGATGGGTCCGTCCACCGCCCCAGGGACAAGGTCAACGGCGGTGAAACCGTCGTCATTACCGGCACGGTGACCGAGGAATCGGCCGCGGAAGCCCAGGCGATCCCGCTGCTGATGGCGTACGAAGACAAGCACGTCTTCATCGTCAATAAACCCGCTGGGCTGGTCGTGCATCCGGGGGCCGGCAACCCCGACCAGACGCTGCAGAATGCGCTGCTGTCGCACGACCCCGAACTCGGCAAGTTGCCTCGCGCCGGCATCGTGCACCGGCTCGACAAGGACACGAGTGGATTGCTGATCGTGGCCCGCACGCTCAAGGCGCACACCGCTCTGGTGCGGATGCTCGAGGCGCGCGAAATCCATCGCGAGTACGAAACGATCTGCCGGGGCGTGATGACGGCGGGCGGCACGGTCAACGCGCCGATCGACCGCCACCCGACCGACCGCGTGCGCATGGCGATCCGCGACGGCGGTCGTGATGCCGTCACGCATTACCGCGTGATCCGGCGCTTCCGTGCGCACACCCACGTGCGAGTGCAGCTCGAAACCGGGCGCACGCACCAGATCCGCGTGCATCTCGCGCACATCAATTACCCGATCGTCGGTGACCGCGTGTACGGCGGCCGGCTCGCGTTGCCGAAAGGCGCGACCGAAGACCTGCGTGCCGCGTTGCGTGAATTCCCGCGGCAGGCACTGCACGCGGCGAAGCTGCAGCTCGAGCATCCCGTGACGGGCAAGCCACTCGAAGCGCAGGCCCCGTTGCCCGAAGACATGCTGGGGCTGCTCGCGGTGCTGGCGGCGGACCTCGCCACCGCCAAGGCATGACGCAGGGCGTGTCTTCGCCGCAGGGTTCGTGGCTGACGCCTGACTGGGACGTCGCACCGAACGTGCATGCGCTCTCGACGCTGCGCGGTGGCGGCCTGAGCGCGGAGGCCTACGCGAGCTTCAATCTCGCCCAGCACGTCGGCGACGATCCGGAACACGTGCGTGCGAATCGCGCGCTGCTGCGAGCTGCAGCGAAGTTACCGTCGGAACCGCTGTGGCTCGAGCAGGTGCACGGCATCCACGTCGTCGAACATCCCGGGCCTGCCGCCACCGGTGCCGTGCCCCCGCGTGCGGATGCTGCCGTGGCTTTCGGGCCAGACCGCGTCTGCGTGGTAATGACGGCCGATTGCCTGCCGGTCGTGTTCGCGGATCGCGCGGGTACCCGCATCGGCGTGGCGCATGCGGGCTGGCGCGGGCTCGTGGGCGGCGTGCTGGAAGCCACGGTGGCTGCGCTGAAGGCAGAGCCCGCCCAGCTCGTTGCCTGGCTCGGACCGGCGATCGGACCGGCTGCGTTTGAAGTCGGAACCGAGGTGCGTGACGCCTTCATCGCACGCGATGCCGCAAACGAGGCTGCATTCGTGCCCAACGCGGCCGGCCGCTTCCAGGCCGACCTGTACCGCCTGGCGCGCCGCGCACTGGCCCGTGTCGGCGTCCATCGCGTCAGTGGCGGCGGACGCTGCACGCAGCGCGAGGCCGCGGAATACTTCTCCTTCCGTCGTGACGGCGGCCGGACCGGCCGCATGGCGACGCTGGCGTGGCTCGGGCCCCGCACCCCCACCGATTCGCACGCGGACCGCGTGCTAACCTGACCGGCATTCCCGGCACCGCACGCAGCAGAACGACCCTTGAGTAGCCTGACCCTGATCGTCGTATTTACGGCGCTAAGCGGTGTGTTGAGCGCCCTCGCGGCCGGCGTGTTCCTGGCGCTCGATGCGCGCTGGCGCACGGCCATGCTGCCGCACCTCGTCAGCTTCGCGACCGGGACGCTGCTCGGCGCGGCGTTTCTAGGATTGATACCGCATGCGCTCGACGGGGCCGGTCCCGGGTCGGCGCATCGGATCGGCCTCGCGCTGCTGTGCGGCATCCTGCTGTTCTTCCTGCTCGAGAAGTTCGTGCTCTGGCGCCATTGCCACGACGATCCCTGCGAGATGCACTCGCCAAGCCCCGACGCCCGTGACCGGGCATCGGCCAACCTGATCCTGGCCGGCGACACGTTCCACAACCTGCTCGATGGCGTGCTCGTGGCCGCAGCGTTCATGACCAACCCGCAGCTCGGCATCGTCACGGCGCTTGCCGTGTTCGCCCACGAAATCCCGCAGGAAGTGGGCGATCTGGCGATCCTGCTCCATGGTGGCTTCAGCCGCGCCCGGGCGATGATCCTGAACCTGGTCTCGAGCCTCACTTCCGTGCTGGGCGGCGTCATCGCGTATTTCGCACTCAATTCGGCGATGGATTTCCTGCCCTATGCGCTGGCCCTGGCGGCTGCGAGCTTTATCTACGTGGCCGTGGCCGATCTCATCCCCGGACTGCACCGTCGCGTGGACCTGCGCGCGAGCCTGGGCCAGGTGCTGTTCATCGCGCTCGGGGTGGGGCTGGTGTACCTGACGCACCAGGGCATGCACTAGGAAGGCGAAGAAGGCCAGGAAGGCCAAGAAGGCCAGGAAGGGCTGGGAGTGCTCCGGCTCCATTCCGACCCTTCTTGACCTTCCTGGCCTTCCCGGCCTTCCCGGCCTTCCTCCTCCCCCTTTTATCTCGCGGCATCGGCCCCAACTCCGGGGACAAGACGTCCCACGGACAGAGCCCCCATGCGCCAAGACAAATTCACGACCAAGCTCCAGGCCGCGCTGCAGGAATCGCAGTCGCTCGCCCTGGGCCGCGACCACCAGATCATCGAGCCCGTGCACCTGATGCAGGCCCTGCTGGACCAGGAGGGCGGCACCGTGCGGCCGTTGCTCGACAAGTGCGGTGCCAACATCAACACGTTGCGCTCGCAGCTGCGTGAAGCGCTCGACCGGCTGCCCAAAGTGGAAGGCACCGGCGGCGAGGTGCACCTTTCGAACGACCTCGCGCGGCTGCTGAACCTCACGGACAAGATCGCGCAGAAGCGCGGTGACCAGTACATCACCAGTGAGCTGTTCATCCTGGCCGCGCTCGAAGACAAGGGCCCGCTCGCGCGGATCCTCAAGGACGCGGGCGTGCAGAAGGCTGCGATCGAGCGCGCGATCGACGAGATCCGCGGCGGCAACAAGATCGACGACCCGAATGTCGAAGAGCAGCGTGGCGCGCTCGAGAAGTACACGATCGACCTGACCGAACGCGCGGAGCAGGGCAAGCTCGATCCGGTCATCGGCCGTGACGACGAAATCCGCCGCACGATCCAGGTATTGCAGCGTCGCACCAAGAACAATCCCGTACTGATCGGCGAGCCGGGCGTCGGCAAGACTGCAATTGTCGAAGGCCTGGCGCTGCGCATCATCAACAAGGAAGTGCCAGAGAGCCTGCGCGACAAGCGCATCCTCGCGCTCGACATGGGCGCGCTGATCGCGGGCACGAAGTTCCGCGGCGAATTCGAAGAGCGCCTCAAGGGTGTGCTGAACGATCTCGCCAAGCAGGAAGGCCGCATCATCCTGTTCATCGACGAACTGCACACGATGGTCGGCGCCGGCAAGGCCGAAGGCTCGATGGACGCCGGCAACATGCTGAAGCCCGCACTCGCGCGCGGCGAGCTGCATTGCGTCGGTGCCACGACGCTCGACGAATACCGCAAGTACGTCGAGAAGGACAAGGCGCTCGAACGCCGCTTCCAGAAGGTGCTGGTGAACGAGCCGTCGGTCGAAGACACGATCGCGATCCTGCGCGGCCTGAAGGAGCGCTATGCGGTCCACCACAGGGTGGAGATCACGGACCCGGCGATCGTCGCCGCGGCCACGCTCTCGCATCGCTACATCACGGACAGGCAGTTGCCCGACAAGGCGATCGACCTGATCGACGAGGCCGCGTCGCGCATCCGCATGGAGATGGACTCCAAGCCGGAGGAAATGGACCGGCTCGACCGCCGCATCATTCAGCTCAAGATGGAGCGCGAGGCGCTCAAGAAGGAAAAGGACGAGGCCTCGAAGAAGCGCCTCGAGGCACTCGACGAGCAACTCGCCGACTTGGGCAGGGAATACGCCGACCTCGAGGAAATCTGGAAGGCGGAGAAAGCCTCGGCGCAGGGCGCCGCACAGATCACGCAGGAACTCGAGGATGCGCGACAGGCGTTCGAGACCGCGCGTCGTGCCGGTGACCTCGCCCGCATGTCCGAACTGCAGTACGGCAAGATCCCGGAACTCGAGAAGCGCCTGAAGTCGGCGCAGGAAAGCGAGACGAAGGCGCCGACGCTCGTCCGCAACAAGGTGACCGAAGAGGAAATCGCCGAAGTCGTCTCGAAGTGGACCGGCATTCCGGTCTCGAAGATGCTCGAAGGCGAGCGCGAAAAACTGTTGCGCATGGAAGCGGCGCTCGCGAAGCGCGTCGTCGGCCAGGACGAAGCCGTCAAGGCGGTCTCCGATGCGATCCGTCGTTCGCGCGCAGGGCTGTCGGATCCGAACCGGCCGAACGGCTCGTTCCTGTTCCTCGGTCCGACGGGTGTCGGCAAGACCGAGCTGTGCAAGGCGCTCGCCGAATTCCTCTTCGACACCGACGAGGCGATGGTGCGCATCGACATGTCGGAGTTCATGGAAAAGCATTCGGTTGCGCGTCTCATCGGTGCGCCGCCGGGATACGTGGGTTACGAGGAAGGCGGTTACCTGACGGAGGCCGTGCGCCGCCGTCCGTACGCGGTGATCCTGCTCGACGAAGTCGAGAAAGCGCACCCGGACGTGTTCAACGTGCTGCTGCAGGTGCTCGACGACGGTCGTCTCACGGACGGTCAGGGTCGCACCGTGGACTTCCGCAACTCGGTGGTGATCATGACCTCGAACCTCGGTTCGAACGTGATCCAGGAACTCGCGGGTGAGGCGAATTACGCGAGCATGAAGTCGGCCGTAATGGAAATCGTGGGACAGCACTTCCGCCCCGAGTTCATCAACCGCGTCGACGAAGTGGTCGTGTTCCACCCACTCGGCAGGGACCACATCCGCGAGATCGTCGACATCCAGCTCGGCAACCTGCGCCGGCGCCTGGCCGACCGCGACCTGGGCCTGGAACTGGACGATGCCGCGCGCGACCTGCTCGGCGAGGCGGGGTTCGACCCGGTGTACGGGGCGCGACCGCTCAAGCGCGCGATCCAGCACCAGCTCGAGAACCCGCTGGCGCAACGCATCCTGCGCGGCGACTTCGAGCCGGGCGACACGATCCGGGTGACGGTCAAGGACGGCGAACTCGCGTTCGAGCGGATCGCCGTCCCGGTATAATTTGCGGCCGTTTCGACTACCCTAGGGCGCGTTTCACCGAGCCGGACCGACCATGCCGATCTACGAATACCAGTGCCAGAAGTGCCACCATCACCTGGAGGCGCTGCAGAAGTTCTCCGACAAGCCGCTGCGCGAGTGCCCCGAATGCGGCAAGCACACGCTGCTGCGCCTCATGTCGGCGCCGATGTTCCGCCTCGCGGGCAGCGGCTGGTACGAGACGGATTTCAAGTCGGACAAAGAGAGCAAGCGCAACCTGGCCGGCAAGGACGACGCTCCGCCCGTCGAGAGTTCGTCGACGGCAGCAACGAGCGACAAAGCTGAAAAGAAGGCTGAGTCGAAACTCGAGTCGAAGCCCGAGCCCGCATCGACGAAGAAGAGCGTCGCGGCGAAGAAGCCTGCCGCGAAACCTGCCGCAAGATCGAAGCCGGCCGCGAAGAAAGCCGCACCGAAAAAGTCCGCCCGCAAACGCTGATTCGAACCGGGCCGGTGGCCCGGGCCGGAGTGAACAGAGTGGCTGATCCGACTTCGACCGACGTCGACGACGAAGACACGGGCAACGGCAAGGGTGGTCGCCACAACTTTGCGCGCCGCTTGCGCAATCACCTGATCGCGGGTCTCCTGATCTGGATCCCCGTCATGGTGACCGTCTGGGTCATCCGCTTCCTCTCGCGCATCCTCGACCAGTCGCTCGTGCTGTTGCCGCCGCCCTGGCGGCCCGAGGCGCTGGTCGGCCAATATGTCCCCGGCGTCGGCATCATCCTGTCGTTCATCCTGCTGCTCGTGACGGGCGTCGTGGTCCGCAACCTTTTTGGCGGGCAGATCGTGCTCGGCTTCGAGAACCTCGTCCGCCGGATTCCCGTCATCGGCGCGGTGTATGGCGGCGCCAAGACCTTCAGCGAGACCGTGCTCACGGACAAGGGCAAGTCGTTCAAGCAGGTCGTGATGGTGGAGTTCCCGCGCCAGGGGGCTTGGAGCATCGGCTTCCTGATGGCGGAGAATTTCGACGAGATCCGCGCGAAGACCGGCGAGGACATGGTTAACGTGTTCGTCCCGACCACGCCGAATCCCACCACGGGCTTCCTGATCGCCGTCAACCGGCGCGAAGTCGTCTTCATGGACATGTCGGTGGACGACGCCTTCAAGATGATTTTCACCCTCGGCGTGATCGTCCCGGCCTGGCACCCGAAAGGGGAGAACCCGCCGAATCTTGCGCCGCAACAACCCTCTCCGTAACATCCCCTGGCTAAGCGTTGAGGATCGGCCCGGGCCGGTCCCCCGCAACCCTTTCTGACGGGATTTTTCCCATGCCCATGCGCACTCATTACTGCGGCGACGTCAACGAGCGCCTCGTCGGATCCACGGTCGAAGTAGCCGGCTGGGTCCACCGTCGTCGCGACCACGGTGGCGTCATTTTCGTCGACCTGCGTGACCGCGACGGCCTGCTGCAGGTCGTCTTCGATCCGGACGCGGCCAGCGTCTTTGCCGAGGCCGAGCGTCTACGCGGCGAGTGGGTGATCAAGGTGACCGGCACGGTGCGTCCGCGCCCCGCGGGCACGGCGAATGCGAACCTCGCGTCAGGCCAGGTCGAACTGCTGGCTCGCGGCATCGAGGTGCTGAACCGCTCCGAGCCGATCCCGTTCCAGCTCGACGAGGAAGTGAAGGAAGAGACGCGGCTCAAGTACCGCTACATCGACCTGCGCCGCGACGTGATGCAGAAGCGCCTGCGCCAGCGCCACGCGATCACGCGCTCGATGCGCGAGTACCTCGACGGCAACGGCTTCATCGACGTCGAGACGCCGATGCTGACCAAGGCGACGCCGGAGGGTGCGCGCGACTACCTCGTGCCGAGCCGAACGCAGCCGGGCAAGTTCTTCGCGCTGCCGCAGTCGCCGCAGATCTTCAAGCAGCTGCTGATGATGTCGGGCTTCGACCGCTACTACCAGATCGTGCGCTGCTTCCGCGACGAAGACCTGCGCGCCGATCGCCAGCCCGAATTCACCCAGCTCGACGTCGAGACGTCGTTCCTCTCGCGCGACGAGATCATGGGGCTCATGGAGAGCCTGGTCCGCAAGCTCTTCAAGGACGTGCTTGGCCAGTCGCTGCCCGAGCCGTTCCCGCGCATGACGTACGCCGAGGCGATGCGCCGTTACGCGTCGGACAAACCCGACCTGCGCATCCCGCTCGAGCTCGTCGACGTCGCCGACCTGGTCAAGGACTGCGAGTTCAAGGTGTTCTCCGGCCCGTCCGCGGATCCGGAAGGCCGTGTCGCTGCGCTGCGCGTGCCACAGGGCGGCGAGAAGCTCTCGCGCAAGCAGATCGACGACTACGCGGCGTTCGTCGCACGCTACGGCGCGAAGGGCCTGGCGTACGTAAAGGTCAACGACGCGGCGAAGGGCCGCGAAGGGTTGCAGTCGCCGATCCTCAAGTTCCTGTCGGACGCCGCAGTGGCCGGCCTCATGCAGCGCACGGGCGCGCAGACTGGCGACCTGATTTTTTTCGGTGCGGACAAGGCAAAAGTCGTCAACGACGCGATCGGCGCGCTGCGAATCAAGGTCGGCCAGGACCTCGGCCTCGTGGCCGCAGGCTGGGCGCCGCTTTGGGTTATCGACTTCCCGATGTTCGAATGGGATCCGGACTCGAAGCGCTGGGCGGCGATGCACCACCCGTTCACCGCGCCGGTCAGCGACGACGCGGCCGCGCTCAAGGCGAGCCCGGGCCAGGCGCTCGCGCGTGCCTACGACATGGTGCTGAACGGCTCGGAGATCGGCGGCGGCTCGGTGCGTATCCACCGTAACGAAATGCAGTCGACCGTGTTCGAGATGCTCGGCATCGGCGCCGATGAGGCCGAAAAGAAGTTCGGTTTCCTGCTCGATGCGCTCAAGTTCGGCGCGCCGCCGCACGGCGGTATTGCGTTCGGCCTCGATCGACTGGCGATGCTGATGGCCGGCGCCGACTCGATCCGTGACGTCATCGCGTTCCCGAAGACGCAGAACGCCACCTGCCCGCTGACCGACGCCCCGACCGAGGTCTCCGAGCAGCAACTGCGCGACCTGCACATTCGCGTCAAGCTGCCCGTCAAGGAGTGATGGCGGAAGCGCGCGAGCCGGTCATCCTCGTTCACGGCCTGTGGATGACCGGGCTGGAATTCGGGGTATTGCGCCAGCGCCTGCAGACGCGGCACGGCTTCGACGTGCACGTGTTCTCGTATCCGTCCATGCACGGCAACGTCGACGAGATCGTGGCGGAACTCGCCGAATTTTCGCATCAGCTGGCGGCGGGCGCCGGTCGCGTCCACCTCGTGGGGCACAGCCTCGGCGGCGCGATCGTTTATCGCGCACTGGAGCAGCAGGGCATGCGGGATCTGGCCGGCAATGCGGTACTCCTCGGTTCACCGTTGAACGGCAGTCGCGCTGCGAACGGAGTGGGGCGGCTCTCGATGCTGCGTCCACTGATCGGACCGCACGCGCTGGCCGAACTGGCGCAACCCTGCGGTCGCTGCTGGCCTGGCGACTGCGAGCGCTCGCTCGGCGCCATCGCCGGGACGCGGCGCCTCGGCACCGGCCAGTTCTTCGCGCACTTCGATGAAGAGAACGACGGCACCGTCGCGGTCAGCGAGACCGTGATTCCCGGCCTCAACGACCACATCGTGCTGCCGCACAGCCATGTCGGGATGCTGTTCGCGAACGACGTCGCTGCGCAGGTGGGGCATTTCCTGCGGCACGGGTGCTTCGCGCAGGAGACGGGAAGACGAACCAAGGCGGACGGTGGGTGAGGGCGTTCGTTCCGGGTCTTTTCCGGGCGAGCGGAAAGGCAGACACGCTCGCCCGGAAAAGACCCGGAACGAATGCCTGAACGCCCGCGCCTGAGCAAATTCTCGTCGAAGCGCGAGAATTTGCACGGCGCATGCAACGTCGACGCGGTCACATCGAATGACCGTCGGCCGATGATTCGCAACCGGCAATCACTGACGTGTGATCGTGAGATCGGCTCGGACTAACCCCTAACCCCTACTTTGCCGGCGTCCAGCCGCCGCCGAGCGCGCGGTACAGGTCGACGTAACCGACCACCCGCGAGAGTTGCGACTGCGCGAGTTCGATCTCGGACGCGAACAGCTGCCTTTCGGCATCGAGCACTTCGATGTAGCTCACGACGCCGGCCTTGTAGCGCTGCTTCTGCAGATCGAGCAGGCGCAGCGCCGCGTCACGACGGATGACCGTTTCGGAGATGATGCCGCGCGTCTTGTCGGTGACGACGAGTGCGTCAGCCGTCTCGCGGTAGGCCTGCAGCACGCCACGGCGATACG
>Ga0315287_10004005_pt1 | contig 14296 bp, 26 predicted proteins | sample YL17G11_0_MG_FD_205037 | JGI IMG/M metagenome (GOLD analysis project Ga0315287, IMG submission 205037) | Sediment microbial communities from Yellowstone Lake, YNP, Wyoming, USA - YL17G11_0 | ecosystem: Environmental > Aquatic > Freshwater > Lake > Sediment | place: USA: Wyoming | collected... | reverse complement strand
ATATTCTGGATTTCTTCTAAGAGCTTCACCAATCTTGTCAATTGTTTCGATCTGAGCTAACGAAGCTGCTTTCTGATTTTCAGCAGCCCATACTGTTTCATCCATTTTGACATTTGACAACTGAGTATTCTGTACCAAAAGTGGTACGCCATTGTTTTTGAATGTTTTTATAACCATTGCTGCAATTCTAGAATTAGTAGTATCGAGTTTTGTAAGAACATCTTGAACATTTGAATATTTTGACATTACTTCTCTTACGCCGCCTCGAACATCCATTCTTGCAAATTGTTCATATATCATTTCTACAGTAATTGTTTTGACTCTGTTTCCATTATCTTTAGGAGTAATTTGTGCAAATATAGCATTTCTTTCATCTTTATCTGCTGGAACCATTGCTCTAACATACATATCAACAGTTACAGGTGTTTTCCCAATCAAAATTCTATGATCTTCACCTTCACCTACTGCTTTGCCAAAATTCTCTTTAACAGTTGTCGAAGTAGCTTCAAGAAGAACTAAAGTATTATATGAACCATCACTATTCACTGTTTTAATATCAATTTGTCCTGCTTCTAATATCTCTTTTTGCCAACCAGATGAAGTCAATACTTTTCCCACATAACCTGCAGGAATATCTCTAATATCATTCGAACACCCAATTGCTAAAAAACAAACAACTACAACTAGAAACTTCTTCATTTTCTCGCTCCTTGAAAATTATTCTAAAAAAGACTTCTCGACAATCTCATCTAATAAAACTTTCAAATCATTTGTTTCTATTTTCAAACTTCTCCTGCTGTTCTAAAACTTGATCTCTTTCAATCACGCTTCTTGGCGTGTTATTTGTTGCTAACTGCGAAATCATTCCAAACATAGCAACAACAAACATCAGAAGAGTCACAAACGATGCCACAAGAATTGGACTAACTAATACAGATTTGTCTCCATTAAAGATAGATTTCTTTAATTTTGCTTTAATATAGAATGCTATTACCCACACTAAAATCAAAACAAATAAAGAAACTACAACTGAATTCAGATTCAGTCTAATTAAATCTATCATTCAAACCTCGTAGTATAGGGGAAATATAAGGCCGATAGCTCCGATGTGCTACAGGGTGGTCTCGTATCACCACAACGGCCTAGAAAAGGCTGGGTTTTAGTATCTTTGAGGCCGAGAATCACGAGAAGGACGTCTCCCTCCAGAAGCATCTTTCGGACGATCCTGTGCTTCATTCACATGAATATTTCGTCCACCAAGATCTGTATCATTAAGAGCAGCCATCGCAGCTTCTGCATTATCCATCTCAATAAACGCAAAACCCTTGGAACGACCCGTATCACGATCCATAATGATTTTGCATGATGAAACAGCTCCATGTTTTCCGAACATTTCAGCCAAATCATCTTCTGTTGCTGTGTAGGGAAGATTTCCAACAAACAATTTTTTCACAAAAACAACTCCTGAAAAAGTTAATGTTAAAAGGATTAGATAGTAAATTATATCATTTGACATTTAAGAAAAATAAATTATTTAAACTGAATCTACAAGTATCAATTCATCAAATCCCTCAGAAAGCTTAGGCTCTTCAAATGTCGATTTCATCTTATCAACAACAACTTGCCAATATTGTGAAGAATAACCTCTATCTTCTTGCATTCTATACTTAATATTATCCTTATTCTCCGTAAACCATACGCATATCAAATGACAATCTATCATGTTTTCTTTTAGAATTCTAATCCATTCTGAACGTCTACTTGAACTTATATTGCATTCATCAATTATCACATCTTTTTGATGACATTGTGCAGTCAATAAAGTGTTTTCTGCACAATCCATTATAAAACACTCTAACTCTGGATAAAATTTGTCAAAATAGACAGTATAATCTCCTTTGATCATCAATCGAATGAGATCCTTATTAATTATAATAGCATTTGTAGTTAATGCAGTTTTCTTAGACCAAGTAGACTTTCCAGACCCTGGCAACCCGCAAAGAAGATAAATATTTATTGCCACTTCGACAACACCACAATAAAAAGTAGATGAATCACACAATATAGCATCTTTAAGAGTCAATTGCTTTGCTTGTTCAATGCAATTCTTAATCTGCGGAACAATATCAGACTGCTGATCTACATCAAACACAAAAAACAAAGACTTTCTGGGCATCGAACTCATTCTCTTATTACTAATCTTGATATAAAGTCGATGCATTGGATTATTAAGAACAATTATCTCTTTTTCAGTCAATGACTTCCAAACAAAATCCATCTCATCAAGAATCTTATCTTCCTGTTGCTCTAAACTCCTGTTATCTTCTCCTACTCGACTAAATTCTAGTTTTCGAATTTCTCTTAACTGCTCAAGAAGATCTTGGTACTTTTTCAGCATTTTGAAGTCCCTCAGATAATTCTATAACTTGTTTTTCAAGCCAATGAACATACAACGAACTAAATGGATCGAAAGAAGAATCAAGAAAAGGATAATCTTTGAAAAATTTAGCATGTAATTCAGGAAGGGTCATTTTCATTTATTTTCTGCTTTAATTGTTTGAGAGCTTGTATTTTTCCTTTAAATTGACGAACAAGAGTTGATGAATTCTTCATATATCCTGTTTTACAACTACATGTTCTATCTTGAAAAATTTTAGTGCCATGACAATATGGACACGAATATGCATCAATAACAGATTTAAGAGATTCTGCTGATTCTTTTATTGCAAATTTAATAAGATTCAAATCTCGTTTAGAAAACTTCATTGTCACACTCTGCTATGTTTTCTTCATCATGTAACAAAAATTTCACAGCTTCAATCAACCAAACCTCGCGTTCTTTACCAGAAGGGATCTGATCTTTAGGACAATCAAAAACAACTCTAACAGTCTTTTCAGGTTGTTCCATGCTTAAACTTTCTTACTTGCAAGTCTTGAAAGCACAGAAACTTTCCATTCAAATAAAGCTTCTGAAGTTTTTTTTGCTTTGATTTCTGCAATTACTCGATAAGAACCTATACCAAGAACATGTCCACAATGAGGACATCTCGGACCGTATTTCCATGCTCTATCTACAGAAGCAATCAAACCACTTGCGCAATCGCAATTCGTCCGAATTATTAAAAATTTTCTCATCCTGTTATCTCGACAAGATACTTGATAGTACACTGATTTGTTTTATATACCATAAATTCATTATTTCTAAGATCAGCACCACCCTCTGCAAATACGCTATGATAGTCACCTTTTTGTCTTAACTTGTCCCATGTCAAAGACGACATCCAACCTTCATGATGTTTTAAATGCATTGGTTTACCAAGATTCACATCATACAATGCTAAGAAAGCTTGATTCGCAGATCCTCGAGCCCAATATGAATTATGTATTGAGGTATATCCAATTGATTTTCGACACTTATCTGCGAAGTAACAGGCATTTCCGAACATACTCCCTGTCAAGATTGCATTTGAAGGTCGAATCAACAACCCAGTCTTCATAATATTGAACCAGTTTTCATTTCTAGAACCATGCCAAAAGAGCTTTGGATTCTGAAATTCTTTCAATGACTTCTCATACTCCCTTGTAGTGTGTTGATTCACGACTTTATGAGCATTTGCAAACTGATTCTTGTTCTCTCCCATCAATTTACGAATAAGATCAATCTCTTTATCTTCAACAACATCAACAATCAATCCAAGTTGTGTGAGAATATCGACCTGTTTTGCTTGCTCTTCAGCAGATATGGGTTCATCATCCTGCACCTGACCCGCCATAGTATCAAGAATTGACTGTTCCCTATCTAAAATTTCAGCATACTTAGTTTTCTCTTCAGCCAAAAACTCCTGAACCTTCTTCATTTTTCTTGGAATAATCCTGAAAAGATCTGTGAGCATTTGATTGAAATCATCAATCTTTATTTTCTTATCGATTGAAGTAACCAAAGCATCAAGTTGTACCTGAGCAGCATCAATCTGCTTACGAGTCACTGATGCAGATGTCACAAGATAGTTTTCACTAATTGACTTGTTAGCGAACCGAAGAAGAGTATCAATCAGTGTTTTCACGTATTTGTTTGAAATTGTAGCAACTTCTTTCTTGGGTTCTGAAACTGCAAAGAGATGCGTTTGATCTGTATATCCATGAGCGATTCTCTGCTTGCAAATCTTTTCGAACGATCCTATAGGATAATCCTTTTTAGAAACACTTGGCATCCCAACTCTTCCGTACTCAACTTTAACAGAACCATCATCTTGCTCGTAAACAGTGTAGTATTTGTTATTGTTTTCTGTAGAGACACATACAAACTTCGCTGTCCTTTTCATAATCACATCCTTTTTAATCTTATTATTTTCATTTTCTTATTTGTGACCATAACAATCGACAATCTTGAATACATGGTCATTCCAGAATTGAAGTTCCTGAAAGCCATTAGGATTTATGGCATCTTCCGAGTTAAACATTTTCATACCTTTAGCAAGATCATAAAAACCTTTCCCGGGATTAAGCCTTTCTGAGTTAACTACAACAGCTGAAAGCAGTAGATTAAAATGTGAAAATTCATACTCGCTAACAGTACCGGCAAGCACTCCAATGCGATGATCATCGCCACAAGCATCGAAAACAAATCCGAAATGATCAGCAAGTTCTTTATAAGTAATGAAAGGATTGCCCTGTATCTTAGTTTTAACAATACGGCTGTTTTCATGAATATGGCTAAGAATGAAATCACGAGCTTCTTTGATCTGCTCTGTCGTAAATGAAGCTGGTATCATTTAATTCCTCTTTTCTTGTAGTATTTCGCTATTATTACTAAAACGTTGATAATGTCTCCATCTCATCGTCGAAGTATCTCTACATTGAGAAATTTTAAGGCATTTAACCCAGACAATAGTGCCATTTATGATTTAAAAGAAAACTTATCCTCTCGTGCATTTCTACATCAGTTTTGAAAATTTCGTCTACACAATAGCATAAGATTGCTTCTTTGATCATGCTACAGCGAACACTCTTGACAACAATTTGATGCATAACAATTCTCATATTTTTTTTGTCCATATAATCGTCATCATCAATGATTAACTCAGGAAAAGGATTAAGATAAATTGAAGTTTCTTTTCTTAATTTCTGTTTGCTATTCTGATGCTCTACGTTAAGTTCTAAAATTACTTTTATTTTTTTCATATTTAGGTCACTTCTTTCATTCTTCACTCCACAGATGAGTAGTAGTTTCAATTGAGTCGGCCGTGCAACTCGTTTGCAAATACTTCCTACTAAAATTGAAACTACATCCCCAATTTTTGACTCTTTGTCAAAAGAATTTTCATACCTTGAGTGTTTCCGATATCAACATTCAATGGCCTGAAAATCAAACTCAATTGCTGTTTCTCAACAATTGAATTCCACCGCTTCCGAATATCATTCTCTGCAGCTTTCAAACCAATAAAATCAGAAGTACGACGACCATACAACCGACGAAGATAATTAACATCATCAGTCTTCTTCGCATACTCCGACAACACATACCCTTTATTTGTCGTCAAAACTCCTATTCCATTAAGACGCATAATCCGAATCATACGAAACACAGATGTCGGCTTGAGATGACATTTTTCTGCAATATCTTTTGCACCCTGATACTCATTGTCAACTAAAAGCTTCTGAACCCTCGACAACATCTCGGCAGTTTTTGCCTTCATCTACTCCTCCTTAATGAAGTTGACGGAAACCATCCACTACTGAATTTGCAGTCAAAATAGCTTCCGCACTAAGTTTATAAAAAATGGATTTCTTAATCATTTCATAATAATCATCTTTATCAGACGAAGACAGGCGAGACACACTTTCCATCTCTTTTAAGGTTAATCCATTAGGAAGCTTTGATTGTGCCTTAGAAGGCGAGACTGATTGTTGTGAAGCCTGATGAACTATAATTTCTTTGGTGGGTTCTTTAGGAGATTTTAAAATATACCGATTACGATCATTCTTTATTTTAAAACCTTGTCTTCTTAATGCATTAGCTATACTATAAATTGAAGAATCAGTAGTGTTTGCTGCAACTTTGAGATCTTCTTTCGTCACTCCCTCTGAGTGTTCCTGAAGCATTGACAACACAATCTGCTTTTTTGTTGACATAAATGATACTCCTTTTAGAATAAACATCTATATCACAAAACACAAACACATTTGCCAAATTATTAGTTAACCTGTTCTGGGATATACCCTTGGCACTCATCTTCTTTTAAACAATCATGACAATAAATGACATTCTTACATTGTCTACATAATGAGATTGGCCAAGCAGCACTAAAATACGGAGCGTGTCTTGTTACCCATTCGAGAAAATATTCTTCTGTAGGTCTTCCTTGATCGTCATACCTCAAATTACGTCTTGCCTTTTCGCTTGCTATATAAATCGACTTATCCATTGCATGCACTTCAGCAAGCAAATACTTACCAAAAACTTGTTTTCCTTCCATATCAACTCCTTTGATGCCATCTTCACTGCTGTCTAACTTCTAAATCTTTTAACATCAAAAACTCATTGATATTTAATTTCTTATTTTAACTAAATAAAAACTTTAAAAAACTTTTTAAAATACGCCTTTACTTTTTTTCGAAAAAGGAGTATATTAGAAGTAAGGAAATAATTTTATGCTAAGAACTTGGGCAAAAGGAACCACAATTACAGAACGTGTTAACGGCAAAGATAATGCCGAAAACATGAAGGTGGAGCCTTTGTCTTAAAGATCTAACAAAATCTGAAATTCAAAAGGCTCCACCGAAAGATGGAGCCTTTTTTGTTATTAGCTCTTTGAAATTTTGCTCAGGTAGCTCAATTGATAGAGCACTGCACTTGTAATGCAGATGTTGCAGGTTTGATGCCTGTCCTGAGCCTTTTGCAAGTGTAGCTCAATTGATAGAGCTCCTGCCCTCCAAGTAGGATGTTGTGGGTTTGAGTCCCATCACTTGCTTTAAATTATGGGCGTGTAGCTCAGTTGGTTTAGAGCGCTTGTCTGATATGCAAGAGATCGAGAGTTCAACTCTTTCCACGCCCACCAGATCTTTGAACACGGGGACGTAGCTCAATTGGGAGAGCACCTGATTTGCATTCAGGATGTTTTGCAGGTTCAAGTCCTGTCGTCTCCATTAAATTTTGAAAGCTAGTTCTTTGAATTTCATGGGGATGTAGCTCAATCGGGAGAGCGTTTGTTTGTCGAACAAAATGTAGTGAGATCGAAACTCATCATCCCCGTTTTTATGGCCCTATCGTCTAGTGGTTAGGACATCGGTTTTTCAAGCCGAGAACAGCATTTCAATTATGCTTAGGGCTAGATTTTCAAGATATTTCTGAGTACTAGGAAACTGGTACCATTTCCATAGCCTTGCTGTTTAGGCTTCCAGGAATGGTCGTAAGAAATATCAAAACAGACTTTTATAGAAAGATATGTATGAACCCTAAGTGGATAATTGAAGATTTTGAGCCCGATAATCAATTTGATCGTCTTGCTCAAGAAGTAAAGAGACAAGGGTATGAATGTGTTATTTTGAAGTATGAACCCTTTCAAAGTGGAACGTTTAAGCAATATGCGCCTGAAGATTGCGTTATAGTTCAGAGTTCTTTGCAATTAGCATCTCAGTTGCTTAGAGAGAAGAAATGGGTGCCTAATGCTTGGATGAATTTGAAAGCTTATGAGTGTTCTTCTTATTATGCTCAATTGGGCAAATATCTTTTCAACGATGTTTATGCAATGTTGCCGAGAGCAGAAGTAACAAGAAGATTGAAGTGGATCTTTGATACATTTGGAAAAGAAGATTGCGTTTTTGTTCGTCCAAGTAGTGGGTTTAAGACGTTTACTGGACAAGTTTTTAAGTTAGAGTCATTTGAGAAAAATTGGCAATGGGTGATTGAGTTTTCTGAACCCGATTGTTTGGTAGTTGTTTCGACTCCTAAAATTATAAAGGCTGAATGGCGTTTTATAGTGAAAAAAGATAATGTTATTACGGGTTCTTTATATAAAAGAGATGGGAAGCGTGAGTATCGAGAGATTTGTGATGAGGATAAGAATGCATATGAGCTTGCAGATTTGATTGCACATAGCGATTTTCAACCTGATCCCGTGTATGTGGTTGATGTGTGTCAGGGAGCAGATGATCAGTGTTATGTTCTTGAGGTGGGATCGTTTAGTTGTGCAGGTTTGTATGGTTGTAATATGGAGAAGATTGTAACAGAGGTTTCTAAGATAGCATTGAAAGAATGGTCAGAGATTTTTAATGTTTAATTGACGAGTCGCAAAGTGGCATTGCACCGGGCTGTTGGTGTCTCACGTAGAGGAGACCTCAAGTAACCCGGCGTGGTTTTTACCCAATCGCAGGTTCGAATCCTGCCTCGTCAGTTTTCTTTATTTCAACTGAAAGGAGAGCCCAAAATGGAAGATGGCAAATCTGGTAAACGTGTTTTTGGGCTCGTCACCTAGTGGCTGATGGTATCGGGCTTTTAACCCGACGAGTGAACTACACTCCAACGCAGGTTCGAATCCTGCCGGGCCCATTATATAAATCAAGGGTTCGTAGCAAAGTTGGTAATGCACCCGACTCTTAATCGGGAGATTTCGTCAGTTCGAGCCTGACCGGACCCATTTAAAATTGACAATCAATCTAACTTGGAGATAGAAATGCTAAACGCAAGAGGGGCGAGAGCCCAGTACAGATTTCAGGAAGAACTGAGGATGGAAGATATGTCTTAAAGGGCGTCTTTCAAATTACGGCTTCATTAATAGGGTTACCTTTAGAGGTAGTCTTGGATATGTTAGAGAAACAGCGTCTGATTGTAGATTGGTTAGATTATTATCGTGAAGCTGTTAGATCAGGGATGAGATCTGAAAGAGTGATTGAGAGAGTGAGTAATGCAGTTGGGGATGTTTTGGGACCAGAGGTTTCTAAAGAAGTCGTGAAGAGATTGAAGATTTATATAGGAGCATAATTCAATGGTAGAATGCTGGCCTCCAAAACCAGACGTTTGAGGGTTCAAGTCCTTCTGCTCCTGAGATTTTCGCACCTGTAGCTCAGTTGGTTAGAGCGCCTGACTTACATTCAGGAGGTCGTGGGTCCAAATCCTACCAGGTGTATTTTATAGATCGGTGGCCAAGAGGTAAGGCTCTTCACTTTTAATGAAGAAATCGTGGGTTCAACTCCCACCCGATCTAATTTTTTCTAAAGATTGGAAGACATAATGGAAAATTGTGAATATGTGAAGCTTTGTGAAGAGGTTGCTGTCGAGATTAGAGAGTTGATTTTTGATGATGCAAGCGATGTGATGCAGGGTGCAATGATTGGTCAGCCTGGAGAGATTTTTGGATTTGCAAGAGAGTGGATTAAGAAGCAAAAAGGTTTGAGTTACGAAAAAACATGGTTTAAGAGCTCTGTCTGAAGTAGAGCTCTGGATTTCTAATCAAGTTACACATTTAGTACTGGTGAAACAAATGCTAGATGAATATGAGAAAATGTTGATTATAAAGAATTTGAAGCAACGCCGTTTGCCTAAGAATCCTACGTTAAATGATCTTTTGATGTTTTCTTGGTTAAAGAATAAAAAGAAGTGGAAGAGAAATAAGCGTCTTTATAAGAGGTTTCAGAAAAATTGGAAGAGATATGTTTCAGAAAGTGTTAGACATCAGTATCTTGCTTCAATTATGTGTATGCCGTTGAGACGAAGGGTTGATTATTCTGAAATTGCTAGAAAAGTTGTTTCAGTAGCTCCTTTGAAGTGTGAGGCGTGTGGTATGTTGAGTTCTAATAATTTAGAGGTGTTTCCTGTAAGAATGGAGAAATAGTGTGAACAAGTATAAGTTTTCAGATTTTCAGGTGGTTTTTAAAGAGCATCCTACAATTATTGGGATGAGTCAAGCGTTTATTAGCGATTATGCAATTCCGTTGTTGTTTGAGAGTGGAATTGAGAAGAAGATTGTGTCTACGTTGAGATTAATAAAGTTTAAAGAAAATACCGAGTTTGATTCGTTTAAGAATATAGTTAGTGGTTGCGTTAAGACTTGTATGCAGTATCAGTTTAGTGATTAGGGATGTGTTCTATGTGTTCCCACATATTTTGGTTTGTAGTCTTTGTTTAGTTCATTATCAACATGTTCTTGAGCAGCTATTAAAGATTTTTCGCTTAACAGATTTGTGACATGTTCATGTAGACAAGTTACTTTGATTTTTTTTGCATAGAGAAATGAGTATTCATCACCTCGAGAATCCATTTCAGAGTCAGAAGCTGTTTCAATAGCTTCTATGTTGACGGGCATTTCGATTTCATATTCTTTTTCTTCAAGCGAGTTGTCTTTTAGGGATTCATAGAAGAAGTCAACAATGAGTTTTCCGCCGAGGTTTGTGTAATCTGTATGAGTGAAGACAATGTCAGGGTTTCCGTTTTTGTCTTTTTTGACATCAGCAATTTTTGTTTTTCCTAAGTAGAAAGCATTGTCTTTGTAGTTGAAAGGAACTTCTAATTGAAGTTCATCATTGCTAGTTTTTAGGATGGCGTCGAGGATGGCGCTTTGGTTTGTTCTTTTGAATTTTATGAATTCATTTAAAGATTGATCAGCTGACATGATTTCTATGGGTTCAATTTTGTTTTGGCCAAGTTCAAGAATGTTGTCTAGAATTGTGCTATCATAGCTTCTTTTTAACATTATAGCTCCTCTAAAATTTAAAATAGAGGGTTCTATAAAAGGTTTAGAAATCAGTAGTCTTTTGTAGTTCAGTGTGATTATTCATTGGGTATTACGGTGCACTCTGTCAAGACTATATCTTTGTGGTGCTCTGGGCTCTGTTCTTTTTTGAATTCTTTCATTAAGACAAGTGCTTCTTCTCTTACTGTCGTAGTGAGGGGTACCCCGAAATCTTCATTCATAGCAACCACATATAAACTATTAAATTTCGGGTGTCGTGTCATAACAGCATAGAATTTTTCCATCTGTTCCTCAATTCTTTTAATCATTAAGTAGTGTTTTTATACTTTAGTTTAATCTTTCGAAGTGATAGCCACAATTTTTACATAACCATATTTTTGTTTGTTTGTATCCAAGTCGTGCTGCAAGAAGAAATAAAAGAAGGCCTACAACTTGTAGTCCCATACTTTTTTCTTTCTTTAAGTCCATCGTCATCGTTTTTCCACATTGTTTGCAGTCGACAGTACCTCCTTTGTTTATTTGTTTTAATCAGGAAAAGCTTCACACATAGTCGTTTCTTCAAGCGTAGTGTTAAAGTGCGCTTTTGTTATTTGTTTGTTTTGCATGAATTCAAGAATTGTTTTCTTTTGTTCATCTGTGACTTTTTTACTTTCATCCCAGAAGAATCTTCTCATTGATATTTTGATCCAACCTTGTGAATCAAGTGTTTGTTGTGCATCTTTTTTCTTAGATTTTCTGAGTTTGAAGTAATCGCAAAGTTCTTCTGAAAAAGCTACATGTCCAAGATCTGAACAAGAAAAGAGTTTTCCTTCTCGATCTATGTAACCTGAGTTCCATTTTGTAGTAGAGGGATCATCAGGTTTTGTTCGTTCTCTTCCACTGTCAGAGATCATCGATCTTACAATTTCATCAACAGAGACTCCAAGACCTAGAACTGGAAGATATGTTGGAGTATATGTTTGTTGGCTAAGACGTTGTAATGTTTCACGTTGTGATGTTTTTGTTCGTTCTGAAGATGCAATTTCTCTTTCTAAGTTTTCATCTTCATCCGTGATCCCAAAGCAAAGTTTAAGGTCTCTTTCGCTGTAGACGTAGAATTTGGGTCCGTATTTTGCATGAAAGTATTCTTCGACAGCGTCAAGACGTTTAGTAATATCTAGAAAAGCTTGGTGTTTTTGTTGTAGAGATTCATAAGAATATTTATCTGCAAATGTAGGTCCAGTAATTAGAGGTATATTTGTTTCAGGAAGAAGTTCTAGTATAACGTCCGTTTGAAATTGAAGTGAGATGTTTCTGATATGCGTTAGATATTGATTGATTTCTTTTCTTTGGACGTTTTCAATTTTGTTTTCTTCAACAGCATGCGTCCAGATCATTGTGTTTCGTCCGCATTCTTCAAAAGTAGAAGGGTATCTTCTTGCTAATCTAAACTGTCTAAATTCTAGTTCTTTAACGAAGAGTTGAGTTTTCTTTAATAGGATGACGTCTTCCCAAGAGTCAAGAAGCGCAAATGATTTGTTTTCTTTTCCTGATTGGTCTGGGTCCCAGAATTTTTTGTTGTCAGGTTCAAGTTTGAAGCCGTCTGGGTCAGAGGCTATTCCTGTGAATTTGCTTTTTCCTGATACGATTTTGATGAAGAGATCTTTGATGTGTTCTTGGGTGCTTAGATCAGGAAAAGATTCTGTCCAGAGTTTTAGAGCTTTGAGTTCGTTTCCTTCAGCCCATAGATGACGGATCATCCAAGTGAACCATTCGCCTTGAACATCAAAGTGAACTACTTGTGTTGTCATTTTTCATCCTCGAATTCTAAAACAATTGATCCCAATTCTTCTGTGCTTGAATTTTTTCTTTTTAGTTTCATTTTAAACTCAGTTATCTTTTTGCTTTCCATAGTTTTTCTAAGGTAGCTTGAAATAGCTTCTTTGACATCATCTGAGCTTAAAATGATTTTCATTTTAAATTCTCTTTGATTTGTGGGTGAAGTTCCCAATAACCTTTTTTATTTTTTACAAGTATTCCAACTTCTTTGAAATGTTTGAAAATTTTAGGGAGATGTCTTCGCATTGTTTCATCTGACCAATACATCCCTCCGCTCCCTTTTCTAAAAAGAGAGCTAGCAGAGGTGTATTTGATTTCTTTATCTTCAAACATTCCTTGAAGAATGTAAGAAGCATTTGTGAATATACCACGAGTCTTAAAGGGTTCGAGAAAAATATCGTCTTGTTGGTTTCGAATGATAGAAAGCTTCTTTTCTTGTCTTTCTATCTGTTTTTTAAGACGAAAATATTCTTTGATGTTATTTTGAACAGCAAGTTTGCAAACTTCACATTGTTTCATAATCTACCGAACCTCTTTAAGTTTTTCACTTAAATGTGTGTTTACGACAGTACGAATAAGTTTAATTCGTTTTCTCTGATTTCTACGATATTTGTCAAAATTTTCGTGCTTGTAGCGAAGAGCATCAGCTCTACGTTTTTCTCGAACATCAGGTCTGTTGCGCGTCATTATAGACCAGTAATAGCTTCTCAACTTTGCTTTTGGGTACTTTGGCAAAAGGTGTATTTTGGGATCGTTCATTAAAGCATCCCAATCGATAGTAAGCTCAGTTTTCTTATGCTTTTTTGCAAGTTCTTTTAAAACTTTGATACGATGAAGAGTCCATTGAGGATTATTTCTTGGTTTATACCCAAATTGAGCTTTAACCTTTAACGGTAAATTTCTAAAGATTTCTTCTCGATTTTCAATGCTTTTTGATTCGTAAGTTTTGAAATATTCTCTTGAATATTTGTTGTGTTTCTTTTTGTGTTCTTCATTAAATTTTACTTTTCTAAGATAGTAGAGGCGTTGCGACAAGTCTCTTCTTGTGAAATGAATTGGAATTCCTTTTAGAGCATTGTCAGCTTCAGCAATTTTCCATTGAATAAGACCGCTTGAAGAAGCGTATTTCTTTGCTACTCTCAGGATTATAGTATCCCATTTGGGATTCCATCTTGAAAGTAGTAAAATGTTATTAAGTCGAAGTAGAGGCATACTTACCCTTTTGAGAAAGTATCATTAGAATCATCGTAAGTTGCCAAAAGAGAAAATTTAGATTTCAATTTGCTGATGTAAGCAAATGCACAACCGCTTCCTCCTGTTTTTGCTTTCCATTCTATAAGTAGTTCATTACTAAGATCCCTAGGGCACAGCCAAACATCATCTTTCACAGGTAGTATAGGTAACCATTTAGATTGTTCGGGAGGCTTTAAGACCAAGTCTCTTATATCAGAAAACCATATTGAGTTTCGAGAAACCACAACTAAACCTACGTTTCTCGATTTCGAGCGTTCTAAATACGTTTCGTAAGCAAGTTTTTCAATTGTGAATCTGCTTTTGACTTCTATATCCCAGATTTCATTTTTAATGATACTATAATCTGGAGTGAATCGAATTTGGTAGGCTAATTGGTCAGTGCGTTGTTTAAGTTCTTCGAGGTAGTTATTTGTAGAGTCCCAGAATTCACAACCTTGTCGTGCGAATTCGAGAGATTGTGATTTTAAATAGTTTTCGAATATTTCTTGGGATTTGTTCCCTTTTTGTTTTCTAAGTTCGAAACTCATTTATAAACT